>Ga0208940_1000861_pt1 | contig 34497 bp, 35 predicted proteins | sample AD_JPNNA6_MetaG_FD_184445 | JGI IMG/M metagenome (GOLD analysis project Ga0208940, IMG submission 184445) | Active sludge microbial communities of municipal wastewater-treating anaerobic digesters from Japan - AD_JPNNA6_MetaG (SPAdes) (version 2) | ecosystem: Engineered > Bioreactor > Anaerobic... | reverse complement strand
AAGTTCAAGTCAAATTCATGTCTGTCGTCAAGTCTGTGCCCACCGTCAAACCTGAACAAGCCCTCACCCTTGCTCTCGCACCAGTCAACGCTGGCATGTCTTGGGAAAGATATGTCAATGAAGAACCGTCTGAGCCAGTCTCTTTCTCTATGACCGTCTGCGTCCATTGGATTGCTCCCGTCAAACAGGAGCAATCCATTGTCGTCGCTGTTGCCGCCGCTCCTTCTCCTTCTCGTGAAGACATTGCCAAGGCCAAACACGAGCAGTACTTGCAACGCGTTGCCGCAGTTGGCAAAACTGAATTGTAACATTTTTTTTTCTAAAAAATACAATTCCGCTTTTTATTCATCATCTTTTCTTTTTCTCTTTTTCTCTTTCGGCGGCGCCACCTTCATTATTGATTCAAGTGGAATCACCAGTTGTGCACGTAACACGTATGCATTGGAAATTTCCGTTTCCAATGCCTTTCTACTCTCTAGTCCGCTGTCACTATAGAGACTTTCTACTTGTGTAGCCTTGTCTCGAAAAGGGAATGCTAGTGGAATAATAGTCTTGAAAAAGATCTGAAATAGTGGTTTCTTGTTTGACTTTGATAGCGTCGATCGCAATCGACATTGAAAACGCAGACGAGATAATTTGTATAAAAAATCGAGTTGTCTGAGAAAAAATACTGTTCCGCTCAATACTTGAATTGGCCTTTTTGTACACAATGTCACTAGGTCCACTTGTATTTTTTCACCATCATCGAAATTCAATAGAGTTTTTGTTTGAATCCAGTCTGGTCTGATTCTAAGTTTACGTTCGGTGACTAGATAGACCAGCATTCTGGCAGACGCATATGAATAATGATCACAAGGAATCCAGTTCGGACTGAAACTTGTTTCCCAGTGCGGACTGAAACTTGTTTCCCAGTGTTGGTTCTTCCAACCTTTCTCTGTATCTTTAGCAAAGTAAAAGTAAGCATCGGCCCATTTTTCAAAAAACATTCTCATGTCGAGGTAAAGCTTTCCTACACGAAAGAGTATTTTGGTAGCATTAATCTTGGCATCGCGAGTGACAAGTTCTATTATTTTTGGAATATCTGCTCGAGTGGTTGTGATAGGTGCCAATCTTTCTATTGCAGCTAGATTATTCTCTTCGATTGCGTGAACAAGCGCGGTGATCTCCTGTCGAGGATTGCTGTTGCCTCTGTTTGATCTTGAGTGAGTATTTCCTAAATTTGGATTTGCTCCATGCTCGAGTAAAAGGTCCACCATTCTTAAACCACTTGCCTCTACTGCTAGATACAAAGGACGATAACTGAGTGGTTTGTGGAATGCATTTGCCTGTGTATAATCCTTTTTCAAGATAGACTCGACTTCTTTATAATCGTACGTCACAAGTGCGTGAAAAATACCCTTGTATGATGATTCTTGACGATGCCTTTTGCTACTAAATGGAACTTCTCCGTGTCGAAGATCCTCCATCACTTTTGTGGGAGAAAATGGAAATGTTTTTTATTTTTAGCACTGTTTTGCCATGTCATGTGCACATTGAAGAATATACATTTTAAGTCCTTGATGTGCCACTTTTTCAGCAAAAACAGTCATCAGAGGTGGAAGAGGGGCAAATTGATTCGATTGTAGTATAGTTTGCCATTCTGTAAACACTTTTACGCATTCTTCTTGTTGTTCAATAGAAAAGATTGTATGACAACGAGCCAAATAGTTTAAAGGATGAAACACGACGGCTTTTGATGGAATGTATGTGAGGGCAAAACGATAGAATGCATATTCGTCGCAGCTATCGTGTTTGATTAATTCAGTGATGAGATTGACTTGTGTCTGGGTTGAAAGTTTATTCCATTCCGATGTTGTAACACCTTGCTCTTCTTTGCTCAATGCCAAATTATTCAATTTGGATGTGAGTTCTTCGACCATTTTTTTGAATAAAAAAGACAAGTGTAGTTTTTTTAATTTTAGAATTTTTTTTATTCTATGTTTAAAAAAAATTCATACATACAGACGTACGTACACATTTAATTCAAATCAAATGTCTACAATTACGAATGACCAACCCCGCGACGATTTGGAAGTAAAGGCACGCAAGATAAAACAACAATTGTTGTTGGCATTGACAGGCGACGATTGCGTAACAGCTTTTCTTGTCCATGCCCAAGGCGAGGCATTTTTCCTTATTAATCTATTTGGCAAATGCAAATGGAACTGGGTACCTCGTCAAGGCTACAAAATGGAAAGCGTGGCGCCACTAGGAGGCATCTGGTTGAAAGCATTTAAAAATAACAACTGGATCACCGTTAATTGGACAATGGATATGCTGCCAACGCCCGACTTTGACACACACATGGACACACGTGATACAGATCTGCTATTTCACATCTCCGATGTGAAAAATAGCGTTGCTAAATTACGTGACGACATGAAGTGTTGTCTGGCGGCATACAATCTATTGAAATTATCAGAAGCGCCTCTGACCCTGATCTGCAAAATCAAGGATGATATCTACTTTCTCTTTGGCGAGTGGCGACGTGACGGTTATTATTATGTTCCCAAAGCAAAGAACAAGGCTATTCTCGCCAAAGGTCGTTTCGATCCGACTTTTAATGGGAATGAGTTACGCATTCCCACTTTAACAATAACGATATGCAACTGTGCAATCACGATTCAGCCAGTGACGCAGTTTTTTGATTATCGCTCGCCGTCAGAAACGAACGTCATCGACAACTATGAAGAAGTCTATGGTGTATCATATTCTTTTTGCATACCCAGTGCACATGTACACCATGTACGTACATATCTTGAAAACGAATCTGATTTTCGAACGGTATTCAGATGCGCTACTGACTTTGTGAGTAAGCATTTAACATCCACCGTTTTACCTCAGAGTCGACAGGAGACTCTCCGGTCGACTCTTGGCCTTGCGCGACCTTCTGATTTTTTTCAGAGGAACGAACCAGGGTACCTAGACATGCACAGACAATCAAACTCGGCACTCGTGGAACAAGAGAATCGCCAACTGTACACTCCTTTGGATTCCGCGCGCGATACTGATCTTTTGTGGTCGGATGAAGAATCGTATATGGATGCGAGCGCACTATCAAGATTGACAGATGAACTATCAAGATTGACAGATGAACTCGCGCCGCCACCCAGAGAACGTGATGTGACAAACATTACACAAATGCTACGAGAAAGTCCTCGTATTTCTTCTATTCTGTCAGAATTAAGGAGATTTAGAAATCAAAACTCTCCCAACGACCCTCCCGTAGAAAACATAACCGTCGCCCTCGCTCAAAAAAATCTATTAGAATTGTCACCAGGTGTTAAAGAAGCGCTGGAAAACCTAGATCGGCAGACATCGCTATCTCCAAAACTACCGCAAGTAGACGCTACCACTGTAGAAGATATGATCAAGCAGATCACGTGCGCCGTGTGTATGACAAATAAGAATGATGCGGTGACGCTGCCTTGCAGTCATAATAAGATGTGCTACGTATGTGCACTCACAATCTTTACATCAGACAAGAAGCAATGTCCCATCTGCAGAGCCGAGATCAAACAAGTGTTGCAAGTTTATTCATAATTTTTTTAAAGTTTGTCTTTTATTTCTCTTTTTTTTTGTTCTATTTTAAAAAGAGAGATGGAGACTCGGGTGGAACTAGTCTATTGGGATCCAGTGGTAGATCTCATTGCACTGCCCAAGGGGAAACGCCTCTGTTTCGATTACCAATGGCAAGCAGAGGCCTATCTAGAAATGGCGTGTCCTCAATTACCTTTAAGTAACTTGAAATGGAAAATTCTCAAGGGGACACGAGAGATGACCGACAAGGATGTACGACTAGTGCCTCTATCAAAATTGACCTAGCTAGACTTGAGCCTTGGTTCTTTTTATTCTCGGAAAAAATCCATTAAACAATCCTTGTTCAACCATTGTCATTCGTCCACTTTCCATTTTGAAACAACAATCAGTGGCATAGAGTATAATTCCCACAATAATAACGAATAGGCACAGTGTCACTAGAATCAATAGAATGTAGACAAGTGTATCGACTGGATCATAAACGACGTTGCATCGTTCAATGGAATCTCGACAACTCGATAGTCCACTTGGACATTTGATTTCGGGATCACTAATCCAATCGGGATACGAAGAACACGACCATGCATCTAGAACCAAATCAATGGATTGATAGTCGTCTATTTCATATGTGAGATCCTTTTCACACACGACTCGCAATGGTTTCCATAGATTGATGGCGCATCCGAGTGAAAGAAAGCTTTTGGGATTGCATACAATGCGTGTCTTGTCGAATTGAAACCGTTCGAGTGCTACCAGCGATTTGTTGTGACAAAATTCACCCGCACTCACCCAAATAAGCAAATGAGAAAGAGTCACTAGTATGTACCACTGCCACCGCCACACCATCTTTTGTATTCTTTTTTTTTTCTATCTCTTCTCTCTAAAAATTGTATTTCCAGACTTGTCCATAACTAGGTTTCTAATTTTAAAATCGATTGTACTTTTTATATTCTCTGTCACCCACTATGTCCTCGTCATCCTATTTTAATCATCATCAAAATTCAAAGTCACTCCGTCGCTCGATTTCTTTGACATCGCTCGATGCAGGCGTCTCTTCAGAAGAAATTGAAGCTGAATTGCTGGAAGAAATCATTGCTGCTGCAAGAATCTACTTTGTAGACGAACCCGAGAAAAAGATGACTGTCATCCAAGAATTGATCAAACGCAAAGGTTCTTCACCGTCGTCGCTCTCCCCCTCTCGTCCCGACTCACCTGTTTCTGGACAGTTGGATGAATGGAAACAACGGAATCACAGCTACTTTCTAGACTTTTCAAAACGTCTAGACAAGATAATCAAGCATCTAATGCATTGCAAAAGCACCAACTCTAACTTTCGCTATGACATTATAAAGAGATTCTTTTAATCAGAGTTTGTGGTGCATGGCCAGATGTCCGAGCCCCGGTTTATGGAGTTGGTCTTAAGATCCGATACGAAAGTGCGTGGGTTCAAATCCCACTTTGGCCACTAAAAAAATTTTTTAATGAGTTTGATTGTATTTTCTAACAAGACGTCGTGTGACAAAAAAGAGCCACACCAAAAGTAACACTACAAGAATCAAGACTGCTCGCTCTACCCATAGCTTGGCATTGTTGATGGTTTCTATTCTTGTATAGTCGTCGAGAATTTGATACTCTTTTTTTGGATGTAGAATGCGTTCAGCAAAGTCTTGTGGTGTATCGCCTTGGTCCAATTCAAGAGACTTGAAGAATGTCATTTCTTTTTCTTTAGTTGTTTACGCTGTTGTTTCTTTAGACTCTGGGCGTTTTTCTTTCTTCGTGCTTCTGACCAGTCGTTGCAAACTTTGCGTAGAAATTGTCCAACGCGAGTGATAATGTCTGGGTTCTCTTGGTCACTGCGATAAAAGTGATAGAGATACCAAAATCCTGCGATTACAATGAGAGCACTCTGGATGATCTGTGATGTGACCTTTTCCTCTGGCAATGACCACACAAGTCCATACAAACGTATACGATATTCTTCAGCAGAAAAATTACTGCTAAAAAATTGATTCACGTCCAAAGACATAAACAAAAATGTCGACTCGTCTATCTTTAATCGCGCCTCCACTTTACAATACAAAAATCAAAGTCGAGGCGCATCGACGATGCAGATGGATTTGTCAAATTCGTTTGGATTGGATAGAGTCCAATGACAGAATCATCTGTTTTAATCCAATCTGCTATTTCTTTGAGATGGGCCGTGATGTTTTCTTGGGTTTTTTTCATGTCCAATGGTATTGAAAATTCTAATCTTGTGGTATGACGAGAGAATATACTCGTCCGACAAGTTTCTTCTTGAAATGTGCCCGTGTCAGTTTGTGTGATTGTATCTTCTCGGAAACCCAGAGAATCTACAATGTTGACACCGAGTTCTCTCAGCCGATCTATGAGTTGTTTGAGCATGATAATAATGAAAAAAAAAAGAATGGCAATCTCTCTAATTTTATTTTCGTTTACTATTTTTCTTTATAAATCCTTCGATTGCAAAATAAGCAGCCACCAGACAAATGAAATGGAGAATAGACATGAGAGAAAAGACAATTCCGAGTGCAGAGAGCGCATAGGTAAGAGTCGTAAACATGTCCATTTCAATTCTTGTGAGAATCAAACGAAGCACGCCGATGATGTCTACTAGTGCCGCGACGCCCACTACATAGAGTCCATTTTGAATCATGCCGGTCGTAATTTCACTTGTCTTGCGTAGTAGCTGCTCCTTGGCATCACTGATTCCATAAAACATGGCGGCAGGTGCAATGAAATGAAAGGAAATGAGCAACGTTTCGATAGAGAGATCCAATTCTACCGCAAGAGCCCAAATGGAAAATCCAAGCCATATGAATATGAGTACAACTTCTGTCCACAGCAAAAATTGGTAGTACACCCATAAATTTGGATAGAGAGTGGCAAGGTGGTTTTTCGCCATTTCGCTTTTTTTTTTCTCTCCAATAAAAATCAATGGGGTTTTATTGAGAATATATAAATAGAAAAGGCTCGGTTCCAGCTAAACTGGCTGCTTTTCTTTTTTCTGTTGATGGATGATAACCTTTTTTAAAGTTTTGGCACCTTCTTTTAATGCATCAAATGCGTTCTTTTCTCCCTCTTGTTTATCCTTTTTGACCTCTTCCGTCGTCGTCGCCACCACCCTCCTGGATTTTATCATGTCTGCGCGCACTTTTTTTTTCTTTGCTTCTGCTTCCTTTTCTTTTCGTTTCTTTTCTTTTTTCACGTGGTCTTGTTTCGTCTTTTCCTTGATTCCTAGTCGTATGGTTTTGCTCACATCCAACATTTCCTTGCCCGTCTGCTCATCGACAATGGGCACTGCCTTTTTGAAGCGCGAGAGTGGATTGATAAACGTATAGATTGATTTGAGTACGTCGTCAAACATTTGTTCTTCGTGTTGGCGAATAGCCATCTTGTTGCTTCGTTCATCGATTGAGAGATTGACAAGTTCTTTAAATAAATCTTGTTGTCCCCTCAGAAATGCCCATGGATGAGGACAATAGAGAAGTGCACAAGAGATGCGTGAAATTTTTTGTTTCTTGTCTTCTGACCGTAGAGTAAATACAAAGGGCGATTTAGAATATTTGCTCTTTATCTCCCTGTCGTCTTCAACGGCACGTACAAATCGAAAGAATCCTCGTATCATAGGCGCTCCTATGGCAATGACAAGTTTGATTCCTGCGACAAGAGCCTTTTGTTTGATGTATGTTCCAAATAGACGAGAAGTGACATTTTCAATCTGCCTCGACACTTCTTCCTTGCCAAATGGCATAAAAAAGGGATGGAGAAAGCTGACATAATAATCTTGTAGCAGTGTCGATGGCCAGTGTACATTTTGGTCGTCCTTGGCAGCTTCTGCCTCTTCGTGAGAAGGAGCTCCTTCCAATAGATGATAGAATATTTTCAAATAACTGAAATAGTCTTTTTTGCCTTCTTCATCTTCTTGGCCGTTGTTTTTCCCACCTCCATAGCACCTTTGGTGATCATATTTAGTTGGGTGATGAAAGAGTATCATGTATTTACATTGTACAGTTGCAGATGGTCGATGAAACCATCCAGGTACATATGAAGTGGGATAGTACTTGTTTACAAGAGAATAGATGAGGCGCTCTTGCTGGTCTATGAATTGCCATCGTTCTTCTCTCGTCTTGTTTTGAATCGACGGCAATTTCCATCGATCCATATAGTCAGAGTGAGCCGACTGGATTAAACTCACTGCAAGTGTTGTTGTATCAGCAGAGTCGCTCATCTTTTTTGACTTTTGAAACGTTTTGACAGATTGTTTATATTTATAACCACTTCAAGTCTATTTTTTTCCCCATCATGCTACTACCCATTGAAATAATAATTCACATCTTCTTATGTATCCCTTCTGTTACTCCGTGGAAATTAATCTCGATGTTGAGTGCATCGAAACCGTTACGGTCTATGCTTTTCAGTCCTAACGAAGAGCTCACTCTCTATTGGAAGTCAAAGTCTGATTGGATTTTGTGGGCTTCGATGAGATTTTATGCATCGTATTTCATTCTCCATGTGGTGCCTAGAGAACAAACGCGCTTCGTATCAAACAAAATCTCTATTGTCGAGCGTTCGACGCGATTTTCATTCTACAGAATTTGCAATCTTATGATTGGCAATTTTCCTTTCCATCCGATGATACCAAAATTTATAGATCTCTACTTTCAGAAACTAGACCCAGAATATCTAGTTTCCTGGGCTTCTAGCATGGCTGGAAAAGAGGGATTTATGTATTCTGTAGACCATATAATGGCGGTGATTGGATGGAAATTTTCAGTTAGAACTACGTTTCCTATGAATCCCGTACTGCCAGCCACTATGGATGACAGGCACTGGAAAACAACAATGTCAAACAAAAGAAAGCGGGACGACCTTTATTGTGAAGAATTGCCAGAAAAATACAAATTTTTATAAATTCTTCTACTAGACTGGTTCATTACAATGATAACGATGCATAGACAAGAGATGCTTTATGATTTTGTCTCGTACTTCATCGGTAATTTCATGATATCCGTCGAAGAGACTATAGTGCACCCGCTTCAACTTGACTTCGTCCTTGAGAAAGAGATAGAATCCATCTCCAATCTCGGTCACAAGTGTTGGGTCGCGTTTTCCATGACTTTGAAAGACGGGCATATAGATAAATCGGTCCCACATCATTGGAATTTCATCATTGGGGTCCAGTGTCCAGTGTCTCCGGTGTTGAATGACACGTTTTCTACATTCGTCTACATTGGCAATGAGACCAGAGCAAATTAAAAGACCACACTGATTAAAGTCGTCTTCCAATAGAAATAGAGATGCATTAAAGGCCATTCCACCTCCTTGAGAAAATCCAAGAAACGCAAAGGACGCTTCGTTTCCCACGTCGTCTCTAATCTTGTTCATAACAGCACGGAGATAGACCATGGAAATATCTATGCCTTGAAGAGGTTCTTGAAAGATTTTCGAGATTTCATTATTTACAAAGCGGTCTAGGATCTGGGCACCATCAATGTGCCACCAAAAACGTTGTTCCAAACGAATGTCATCTTCGTCTTCTTTTTCCATACCTGTTTCTTCGCTCGTCATTTTGAATGGAGCATTGACTTGCACAAACCAGACGTGGCGCAAGATTTCTTGGTCTTGTTCAGACATTTCAGACATTTTTGCCACGAGTTGTTTGGTTTGATCAATCATAGACATTTTGTTACTCGTCCATCCGTGAAGCATCGCCAATACAAGCCATGGCTTATCAACGCCCTTGTATCGTGTGACGGAATAGTCTAGAGTGCGAGGCCGATCTTCATTTTCTTGTTGAAAGATAAATCCCAATTCCTTGTATTCTTGTGCTTGTTTCTTTTTCTCGGCTAGTTCTTGTGCAGTAGGAAAAACAACTTGAAAAGGCCCATTGCCTGTGATTTCAATGTCGTGTGAAATAAAGACTTGCTCAAAATCTCGCTCAGACATGACTCAAGAAATCTTTTTTTTTAAATTTAGATGTTTTGCCATTTGTGTAACAAGATTGCCTTAAAAAATGTGTCTATGGGAATTCTTTTTTGGACGCCCGCCTGCCAAGATGTATTGGATGGAAGATTATGTTGCAACAGAAAAGGATTTTGAATCGTCGGAAGCTCTAAAACATGGGTTTACTCCTGCTCAACTTGTGATTTTATGGAAGCTTTTTCCAGCTAGACACGTATCCCACCCGGAAGAAATTGCATTGAGATGTGTGGAAGCTGTCAAAGATGCCAAGACATACAAGGATTATCGGCACAGTAGAATCATCTCAGGCGGTCTCATCGACGACCCATACGAAGCGTTTTACAAGTGTTTATTTGATACCTATTATAATTAAACGCTTGGATACATTTTTTTTGTTCCCAATGTGTGGTCGAGTTAAAATTAGAGTGGAAACAAGACCGAGTGGCAAGAAAGTTACCATTGTAAACTTGGAAGTAGCCTCGCTGCCATTCCCAGTGATTCGCCCTTCTGATTTATTAAAAACGTGGAAGAAAGATCTTGCATGCAATGGATGTTTTTCAAAAAACACCGACTCTGATCAAAACAAATTCGAAATTCTACTTCAAGGGGATTGTAGCGAATGGATACGCGCCAATTGTATTTCAAGGGGCATTGTCGTCCAACCATAAAGACTCTTTTATACAATTTTACCTATTTACATTTTATCTGGACGGGAGGTCGTTATCTGTAGTGCAATTTGTTTTTTTTTTCTCTTCTAGAAAAACAATGTCGAGCCAAGGTCCTATTACTGTGTTGAGAACTTCGCCAGGTGGCATTGGACAAGGAAATGTCCAAGAGGCTCGCCAACAAGTGGTCAACATTGTAGTGTCGTATGATTATCGTACCAAAACTGTGCACAAACAAGACGCCACTTCTCAAAACAGCTATGTTCCCAAGGATGGAACTCAAGTCTTTGACATTCTTGATTCTGAACCTCTCTACGCTGACGCTACCATGCCCAATTCGAATCCCTATGGAGAATCATTTGTGTTGAGTGCTCTCAATGGAATTGGTCGTGAAGCTGTGCGTCAGTTTCCCAATGACCCAGAAATGCAGCGACTTGTGGTCAAGAACAGCATCATTCCAAAGGGATTTTCAGTTGGAGAACACCGAGAAGAGTCTGGTGGACAACAAAAGATTGCTTCCCAAACTGGAGGAACTCTTTCTCCGTGGTACGACGAGGATATCCCCGAAGGATCACTGGTGGCGCTTGATATTCCAAGCAAGGAGGAAATGTCCAATCCTCAACTTACCAACAAGAAGAAGGGTGCACCCGCTGGCAAAGTAACTCCCAAGGTTGTTGCATATGTTCCCAAAAACATTGCCAATAACTTTGCGACTCACGTGACCAATGTCCTCAACCGCCCTCAAGAATACAATCAAGCCATGAAACTTTCTTCACACACTGGCGTTGCACCCCTCTATGATGCCTCTAATGCCATTTTTGAATCTCAGCTCATGTCTTTTATTCTCGGATTGTACGCGGCTGAAAGGAGCGCTGGCAATCGTGCACTTGTCGATGGACCCGGTGGCCTCAGTCCTGCACAAAGGGCACAAAGACTCGCCGTTGGATTGGGACTTGTGAGCGACGTTAGAGGAGCAACAGATTCCGTTGGCCTAACAGATGCAGAAAAGAATCAATTTGCTGATTTTCGAAAAGAATTGTTAAACACAATCAATTGGACTGGAAATTTGCAGACTGCTTTCGAACAAGTCGTTGATCCTGCACTTCCACCTGGCCAGAGTGTGCGCTTAGATTCAAACACTGTTTCTGGACAATTGGTCAACAAACAAGCCAATCACTGGAAACGCACCATCCAAGCTTACAATGTTTTTGTTCATGATGACGCAAGGCTCATTGTGGGCAAGGCGTTGAGTGGAGCTCCTGCCAAGAGCCGTGGTGTCATTTTGGCATCAGTGTGAAATTAAATCTCTCTTTTTATTACTATTCTTCGTCTTCTCCTTCATCAGATGGAGATTTTACAATGGCGCCTACAGTGAGACGAATGGTGTTTTCATAGGTAAACTTTTCGCTTCCGTCCAAAGTGCCATACCCAAATTTGCGAATGTCGCGCTCGGTCAGCTCGGGACGTCCGAGATCTTCAGTCATTTTGAGACTATAGAGAAATTGACGATAACTCAATTGATTGTCTTCTAGACATGGAAAGTGTTTTTTGGCATCCTTGTTTTTCGCTGCAATCACCTCTGCAATTTCTTGCGGAGTCTTTTCAATGAGCTCAGATGATTCCACGTCCTTGCCAAAGTTTTTGGAAAATGAAGTGGCATAGACGAGCGACAGAAAGCGCACATAGGTACTCCCTTTGACAAAAAAGGTTTGCTTCTCTTGATTGTACTCGAGTAGCGGTGTGTTTTTGAGATGGCGCGCAAATTCGATAATGGCAGAGAAAAAGTGTTTGGGAGGAACCCAGTGAAAACAGTCGACGTAATCATTGCCTGCCATCATCATTGCAGCTACGAGAGTGGGAACAGCAAGACGACCACAAGGTTTCGAGAGTGGTTTAAACGCTGTGATCAATTCATAGAGTTTTACGAGAGACGTCCACTCGGGCTCGGTTTTGAGTGAACCATTGACATCTCTTTTTCCAGTGCTCTTGCGTCGATAGAGGAGGACTTGTGGAATGAGAGTATCACATGTCTCTCCAGGATGGGCACTAGACCAATCCAAAAGTGGTTGAAGATGTTGAAAATAATAGATTAATCCATAGTAGAGAATGTCGGTATCGGTGGTGTGGATGAGTGCTCCCACCTTTGCGAGACGTTCTAGGAAAAAGTAACCACTGAAATCCGTCTCACCAATCTTGTTGCGTAACTCTGGCATAAATTTGAGCACTCTTTCAGTACCGTTTCCAAACGAGAGCGAGAGAGGAACGTCGTGGTGGTCTGGTGGAATGTCTTGACGTCTCATTCCCATTTCAACAAGAGTTTCTACATCCAAATGATGACCATCGACAATCACTCGACTTTTGCTATCCAAATGAATACGCGCTTCTCCCGTCTTTGAGAAAAAGTTTTTGCAAATGAATCGCAACAGATGATCTCTTGCCGTTCTCTGAGTCGACATGAATTCAATCCAACGCTCTGGCAGGCGTTTCTTGAAATCGAGATGAGTCGAAAAGTCTTCAAGCTCGTGCAACTCTAGAGTATAGTCGCCGGGCATGAATTCGACAAACTTTTGATCAGTCGACTCGCTAAAGCGAAGCTTAAAGAGAGACTCTTCGATGCGTAACTCATAGGGTCGTCCATCAGAGGCGGCGTTAAACCAGATAAACATGAATTGCTTTCCATTGCCCAATGTCTTGAAGCGAAAATCCTTTTTTTCAAAATCTTTGAATTGATTGACAAAGGAACTAGGGAGATTCTGTCTCTTTGCCTTTTCTGCAAAGCTATTGAAGCGTGCGGCTTCAAACGAAAGCATTCCACACTTTTTGAGATATTTTTTAAAGAGACCCTTTCCGTGAGAGAGAATCGCTTCTCGTCGAGCGCGTCTAACTTGTGATTTTGCAAGAGGGGTGTAGTGCTTGTCCAGACAAATCACAAATGTACGCGCACGTTGTGAATTCGCAATCGAATCTTCAATGGGTTTCTTTAGCTGTTGAAGGAGCTCTAAAAAGGTCATGGCATGCGATCGATCTTGCTGCTGCTCGTCCTTTTCAAGCAACATTAAACTACTACTTGAAGCAAGTGGGAATGGCATACCTAGACCATAGACTTCTTTTTCAGGTGAAATGGATTGTAGTCGTTGTGTCGTGTCATCGAGTACAATGTCATAGTCGGCATCGTCTGGACACTCGGTTGTGAATGCTTGTGGCCATTGAGCCACAAATTCTTTCTTTCCTTCAGACTTTTTAGAGGAACTCGAAACGCGAACCATTTTTTTTTTCTCAAAAAAAAAAGAAAGGGAATGAGGAGTAAAAAGATAATTTCTATTGACAAATTGTTTAAATATAACAAGAGAGTGAGAAAAAAAAAGCATGGCAGATCAAATTAGCGACATTGTCATTGTCGTTATGTCACTGTTGGCAATATTCAATTGTGTCTTTGGAATTACATTGACTGCGCTTTCTATTTTGTGTTCCATCACGTGCGACTGTGGTATGGCCTTTTCGAAACAATGACTTTTCTGCACCGAGGACAAGCGTAAAGGGAAGTGCCACATTTGATACAAACACATGAATGTCTACATGGAAAAAATGTATAATAATCAGACAATTTGGAATGGCAAACAAGACAAACCGACACCTTTGCCTTTTGCAAGAGGGCGTCGAAATTCTTTGGAGGAAAAAAAGAGACGTTTTCTTCTTTTTCTTTATCGTCATCATCATTAATAATAATAGCAGTTACAGTGCGTTTCATCTTTTTAAAAATGAGTAATATTTCCACTCGATGATGGTAAAATATGATAAATATAGCGAGGTGAGGATGACACGAGCGCTTCGTCCACCGTCAATAACAATTCCTCTTTTTCTCCACGTGTTTCTTTGTAATCTTGTTTCATTGTTTTACGAAAGTCATTTCTCCATTCGAAATATTTGGTGGTTCCAAATGGATTGGTGATGGATAGCGGATCTTCTTGCCATCTTCGAATGAGATAGGCGCCGACAAAAAGTGTCATAAGAAAGGGATAGGAATAAACCATTACATCTCCTAGTTGAACATAGAGATTGAACGGAAAGACAAAAAAGAAATAAATAAACAAGACGAAAATGAGATGATTGTCGATAAATGGTGGCTCTTGAACGGTGATGTTGATGTCTGCATTGTTGAACCGACGTTGGAGTGGTTTGAATAGATCAAAGATTTCTTGAAATTGAATGTCTGTAAGAAATCCGGGACTTGTCAATTCCCGCGTCAACGCAGAGGTAATGGCTTGAACCTTTTTCCGTTCACTCTTAAAAACGGATTCACTTTTTTCCACGAGCTCAAAAGCTTTACCCGTGTATTTTTCAGTGTCGTGATCAATGTAGAGACGAAAAGAGAAAAACAATAGGGCGTCCAATAGAATGTGACACCGTTTCAATTCTTCTGCTATCTTTTCACGTTGAGTAATTGTAAGATCTAGAAGAACCGAATGAATATTTCGAATGGTAAGCATAAGATCTCGTAGTGCATTGGGACCTTCGTTGTATCCTTCAAATGCACTTACAAGCCATCGGTAATAGATGGCAGACAAGATAAAACTGATTCCAGACATGCCATCTTGAAAATCTTGTATAGATGGATCAGGAATGAGATACTCGAGCAATGCAAACCATCCCACTCCCCATAATCCGAAAAGAAAAAGAGTCAACAGAAAACTCCCCAGCAGACTAGTTCCTGTTCCAAGGTAGAGATTTAAAAAGCGTGTACAAGAGGCACCCATAGAAAGATTCTTTATTTTTATATCTTTCTTATAATACCTCTAAATATAGGAAAACGTTTAAATGTTTTGCAACACAATCATTAAATTCCACTGTAGACCAAATGGGGCTACGCACTCTTTTAGAGGAACCATTGTCAGAACTGTGGATGCGACAAACGACAATTCCCATCAAATTTATCGCGAATGCCAAGATAGAATCACAGAGTGTGAGCGCGCCACAAACACGACGAAAGTTTGGTACAGCTTGACTATGATCCCTCCTCCCAGTGCCATAGGATGGCGCCTGAAAAGAATGGGCTATGTCAATGCCGAAAAGTTGCCCACTGATTTTTTCAGAAACGATTGGATAGATATGAAACACCACATTCAAACGAGAAACACGTATTACGACGACGACAATCCTTTACATTAAATCATGTCTTTTTCATTTTGAATTCAGATGTAGGTCGTCGAGAGATCATGGATTTTTTTCTGAATTTGAGGGAACTGTAGATAATGAGGGCCTCTTAAAGTGTCTAGAAACGCTTATCAGTTGCACAGAACTCAACAATGTCGATATTATATATTGTTCCATTTCCATGTGGAATTCTCGAGGAGGCAGCAGCAAAAAGAAACGTCGCCCTTCACCCATCTATCGAAATCACGAGGACAACTTTGTGGCATTATGGAATCACGAATGGAAACAAGCCAGAAGACCTGCTTCGTGTATCTTTTGATGAAAATAAAAAAAATATTTTTAGAAAAAAAATCCCAAGTCTACCATCGATTGTCCAACATGTGCCCATCGGTCGACCAAATTTTATAGGTAGTACCACGGTACATAGATAAGACTTTTAGGGGCTTGCGCAAAAATTCACTGATCAAGTGGTAAAAAGTTATTCCATGAAATGACCCTACCACTATGGGATCACCCCCCTATTCAACGTCTGTGCAAGAATTTCAAAATCATTTTTGAGACCTGCTATTTCAACCATAGCTAGACGGTACCAAAGTAGGAGAGCGGTCTGAAAATTTGGGTCGATCGGACGATGGTCGAAAGTTGGTCGATGGGTCGGTCCATCGGTCGTCCGGCGGAAAAAAAAGTTGATTTTTGTCATTCTCGAGATTCGAATGAATCTGCAATAAAAAATTTTTCAACTTTTTTTTCGCCAAGTCTACCATCGATGGTCCAACATGTGCCCATCGACTGATGAAATTTTATAGGTAGTACCAGGGTACATAGATAAGACTTTTAGGGGCTTACGGGAAAATTCACTGATCAAGTGGCAAAAAGTTATTCAAGGAAATGACCCTACCACTATGGGATCACCCCCCTATTCAACGTCTGTGCAAGAAATTAAAAATCATTTTTGAGACCTGCTATTTCAACCATAGATAGAGGGTACATAAGTAGGAGAGCGGTCTGAAAATTCGATTCGATCGGACGATGGTCGAAGTTGGCCGATGGACTGGCCATCGGCGACTTTTTCAAATTTTTTTTCGGTCGGTCGGTCGGCCTAAAGATGAAAAAAAAATTCAATTTTTTTCGCTATATAAGTCGAGTCAAGGATCGATCTTCACCTCACTTTTCGACATGTCCATCGACCAACCAAATTTTATAGGTAGCACCACGGTACCAAGATAAGAACTTTTGTTTCTTGTGGGAAAATTCACTGAGCAATTGGCAAAAAGTTATTCCACAAAAAGACCCTACCACTATGGGATCACCCCCCTATTCAACGTCTGTGCAAGAATTTCAAAATCATTTCCGAGACCTGAAATTTCAACCATAGACTGAGGGTACCAAAGTAGGAGAGCGGTATGAAAATTTAAAACTTTTTGGACATGAAAAGTCGATGTGCACATCGACCATCGACCATTAAAATATTCAGTGGAATGTTTTGAAAATTGGTCACCACATAGTTGTTGCCATGTTTAATAACAATATGAAAATGTTTCCAGTAAAAATACATGTCGGGCGATCGATGGTCGATGGTCGATGGACTTGAGGTGAAACTTTTTCTTTTTCACTTTTTTCATGTTTTTCATGATACTGAATTCGAATATGGAATAAAAATTTTTGAAATTTTTGACAAGGTAGAAAAATTTCCGAATACCCCCTTTGTCTACCCTTTTTTTTGTATAATGACCATCCAGTGGCGCCTAGGGTCTGGAAATGCGTAAAACGACATTATCGCAAAAAAGTGTAATTTTAAAGGTATTGAAATTAAAATTAGAAAACAATTCTATTCTGCAACATCCAAGACACACATACACAAATGGAAATCAAAAAGGGAAAATTCGGCAGCACCAAGCTTAGAATATCAAGCGTCGATGAACAACTTGATATCAATGCCATTCTAAATCGTGAAGAAGCTGAAAATACGATCGGCGCTGTATTTGTCTTTCTTGAATCGTCGCAAGTCATTCTAGCGACTCTCCATTGTCTCTTTCAACGTGGCTACAAGTTTCTTCGATGTGGACAAGACTCGGCTCACCAAGTGTGGTACAAGTGGTGCAATCCTTCTGTACCAGACAAGGTCTCTAAACATGCGACTGCCATAGCCGGATGTGGCGTTCTCATTCTCTCTCCTAAAGAGGATCAAATTCTCCTACCATTCGAATATGGCAAGTGGAAAGTGTTGACCGGGACTGTCGAACGAGGAGAAAATGTCATTGAAACCGTCTATCGCGAAATCAAAGAAGAGCTCAATGTCACCGCCGATCCTTCCTTTCCAATCAAGTTTGTTGCTGGCTTCCAATTGGGCTCTGCTCGCGAAGGAAACATCAATGACAATTGCTTTTGCTTTATTGTCAAGGCAACTTCTCTTGGTTTCAAAGTCGACAAATTTGAGATCCAAAAAGCTCAATGGTTTGACATCTCTCACCTAAAGCGTGCTCTTGCCGCACCTCGAAGCCAGGCTCCTCTAACAGCTGCTCCACGACGTATCGGAGATAGCATTACCTTTGAAAATGAACCATTCTCACTCAACGCGCTCATCTGGCTCTCGACCTTTATCGACGGCAAGGCTCTCAACGTCGAGTATCACAATGCAACCAAAACTCTGATTATTGAATAATAAATCTCCTTTACAAAAAAAAAAGAAAACTCCAATTATAGAACATCCAAATTTATAATTAGATAGATTGACATTTTACGAAAAAGAAAATGCCGAAAAGAAAACGTCAAAAGAAGCAAGTTGTTGTTGTTGCTGAAACACCTTTTCTTCCACGAGATATTCTACGACACATTTTTAGTTTCATTGGTAATCGTGTAACTGTCAATGCGGTAGCTCTTGCATCACGCACCTTTTATGAAATTGTCAGAGAAATTGTCTATAGCTTCTATCCGCCTTTTAGACTAGACTTTGGTAGATTCACGCGACTATGTCAATCAAAAGAAATCAAACACGGAAAATTTCCATGCCTCACTTTTATATGGAATAATGATCCATACGACAGAGTATCCGATTTCAAAATCGATGATGTTTGTGATCCAAGTTATGTACGATTTCTCAAAATTGAAGTGGATTGGACCGCGACCATTGATATGCTGAAAAACACGCTCTATGATTTTTTCCCAAAGATGACAAACTTGGAACAAATCAAGTTTGAATATGTATCAGGTACTGCAGAAGTAGTAGGAACAGTGAAATACAAAGAGTTTACAGACATTATTGGAAAATTTGCCAGACTCAAAAAAACAGAGATGAAATTGAAAATCGATATCTCCAAATGGTTCTCTATTGCAAATTCAATTAAAACTGTGCCCTGTCTACGACTTGATTGCATTGAAGACGCAGTAAAAGGTCTGAAATTAACAGAAGTGGCAAAAATTCCACAAAAAACACTCCAACTTGGATTGCATTCGGGATCTAACGCATTGATACGACCGCTATTAATTGATCGCTCCGCTCCTTTGTCTATAATTGATAATCAAACTCTGGAAGAGCTGGAAATCTTTTTTTATCCAGAGTATGATAGCGACTCGGACAACGAATGCTGTGAAGAAGATCGCAATGGAATGGGATATCTTCCTCTTGAAGAAATGGCAACGTTTTCTAATCTCTCCAAATTGTCACTTTATGGACTTTTTCTTTTAGATCCGCTTCTCTATCAAGGTCTACTGAAATCTAGCAAACTGAAAAAACTTGAAATCTCAGACTGTTTTATTGCAGATCAAGGCGAATTTCAATTGGCTCTCGACAAGTTGGAAAATCTGCGATATTTTCGTTTTGAGGGCAACATCTTTTGTCAAGCTATTGATCCTCCAGAGAATATAGAAGAGCTAGATAATCACTACCAATGCAACCGCCAAACTCTGTGGTGTTGGGAAGACTTTATCGTCTTTAAGGATCGTCAAAATTACACTGTGATGCGACCTATTTTGAAATTGAAAATCCCGCCTAGTGTAATCAATCTCAAAATTGGACACGTTAGTGGTCAACGTCTCGATAATCCTGTTCAATACAAGGGAATCTACGATTCGTTTGAATACCAAGGCGACTCTCTAAGAAAATTGACATTTCGTGTCTCTACATCATATCCTTATTCAAACAACGTCTCCGAACAAGAATTCAATCTCTTTTCAAATCCACTTGAAACACTTTCTATCTTCATTCACCCAGCTATTCAAGGTGTTCCCAGAACATGGAATCTATTTAACAATTGTGAAACATTGAAATCTAATTGCTCCGCCACCTTGAAGAAATTGAATTTGTTGTTGGACACAACACAAAATTATGAAAACAATGATACACGTGGCTATCCAATAGCGTGTGTCGTCTCGATTCCTTTATCGATTGATTTTTTTTTAAATCTCACTCATCTCAACCTAGTTCAGTTCAATCCTTTTTTTGATACCAAGGAGTATGACGTTGTGTATTTATTGGAACATTGCGAGCACCTTAGAGTAGTGGAAATTCGTCAAGTCTTTTTAGAAAAGATGCCAGACATTCGATCTAAACACATTGAACGTCTGTTTCTTGAATGGGTCTGTTCAGATCATATTCACAAGGCGTCTTACGAGCGACAACGAAAGAGATTTCGACATTCAAATGTAATATTTCTCTCGAGTGCACTGAAAAAGAAAAAGAGCAAGAAACATAGTCTCAAGTGGCTTGCGGATAATTATGTATCTGAAAACGACGACGACGAGGACGAGCCTGACCAACTTGCCATCAGCGCGTTTGATCCATTGGAAACGCATAAACAATCCATCTACCCATTCGACCCAATCATGGAAAGATTCTTTAAAGAAGAAGAAGAAGGGTTGGGAGAAACAGAAGAAGAAGAGGAAGAAATCGATGAAGAAGCTTTGGAACTGGGCATTGATATCGAAGAAGAAGAAGAAGAAGAAGAAGAAGAAGAAAGCGAAGAAGAGGCCGACAAGGAGGAAATAAAAGTGAAAAAGCGCAAAAGATCCACAAGAAAATCATAATTAAATCTTTTTTTTTATTCATTTTGTAAAGGCTCTAGTGGTGGCATAGCAGGATCATAGTCTGGTTCCAATGGCGGTGGTGGCGGAGAAGAATGATATTCTACCTTTTGCTTTTTGTTTTCTTCTGTAGGAATAGATTCAATACGTTTGCGCGTCTTCTCAGGAGGACGGTGTTCCACTTTAACCTTTTTGTTGTTGTGGTTATCAGGATGGTCATCAAACGATTGTTTGTGTTTGTTTGCCAATTGAGGAGGTGCACTTGCAATGACTTCGGTATAGGTAATCTTTTTGTTGAGAATTCCATCTAATCTTTCTTGCGCTTTTTTATCGGCCAAGTCTAATTCTCGTTTGACATATTTGTAGATAGAGGAGCATCTCTCTGGTTCTTCTGCGAGTGTTGCCCTTTTTAATGTACTGAGCGCTCCAACAAACACAAGTCGCTTGGAAGCACGTGTAAATCCAGTGTACACTGTACGACACGTTTCTCGTTTGTTGTAGGGTGGGATGATATAAAAAATGGTATCTGATTGATCACCAATAAATGAATAATTGGCTGTGGCATAGGATTTTCTCATTACTTTTTTCGTTTGTGCATCCAACACAAGTGTCTTGGTTGATCCATCCATAGTTGTGCACTCCATGTATCGTACTATACTAGAGGCGAGAAAATCAGAGGTGTTTTTGACGGGGATTTGAAGGTGGGGTTGAATAGGAGATACATCATAGATTCGCTTGATGATCAAGATTTCATTGTTGACCTTGTCTGTCGAGACGTCGCTCTTTTTCAACACCATTTTAGAGCCTGGCCAAAACACATGAGGTTTCCATTCGTAACCCGGCACGCTTTTACCAAGATAGAATTTTTCTGCTGCTTCATCAATCTTGTCTTTCAAGTCATTGGTATAAGTAATGATATGGCTCGACGTGGATTCCGCTTTGAATTCAGTCAATAGCTTTGTGACGAGTGCGTCAATGTCATTGTCAAACGGACGTTGAAAGGCGATCTTTTCATCAAACTTGATTCTATCTGGTTGTTTTGCCTTGACGAAATTTGAATTTTGAAATAACAAATCATAGGCAGCACGATGATTGTGTTTAAATTCAATGTATCCTGCAAGTCTTGAATCTTCACTGCAAATTTGTTGCATGTCGCCAATAAAATTTCCAGGTTTGACAGAGGGAAGTTGAAAGCAATCTCCGGAAAAGACAACGCTCTTGAGTTTTCCACAACACGCGAGCGCATACAAGAGTTTGGCCATCAATTCAGTGTCTTCGAGACCAACTTCATCGACAATGAGAACTTCGATTTGTTCCAAAATACACTTTTTAAAGGGCAACTTTGTCTTTTCGTCCATATTGATGGTCTGTTGCTGTTTTTTGGGATCTATTGATGCACGCGTATGGCTCTTGTGACAACACTTGGCATGAGAAGCAATCAATTGATGAGTCGTAAAAAAGATGTTGCGTCCCTTGCACATTTTTTGAAGATGTCCGACATTCTTGTGTTGAAACGCAGTCACCAAAATGGCACCATCCTGATGAGAGTCGATAATGTGTTTGAGTGTATGTGTTTTGCCAGAGCCACCAGGTCCCGAAATAAGCACTAGAGGCTTGACTTGGGCAAGATCGAAAAAGGCTCGCTGTTGTTCGTCACAGAGAGCTTTGAAAGCTGCCGGTGTATTTTTGAAAAAGTTATTTTTGAATTCGAGTGCCCTTTGTATATCCCATTCATTTTGATTTCGATAGACGGGACATCGATTACGATAACGTAGATAGATACGACCAATCACATTTGAAATCATACGTTCGTAGAAATACGGGCGATACAGATAGACGCGTTCGTCGTCCAATATGAGAACTCGGCGTTTCAAGAGAAAGTCGAAAGCCGCCTTTGCTACTTCTTCATTGGGAGTCACCGCCTTGATTAAATTGTAAACCATCCATTGATCTGTATAACTATGCTTTTCTTCATAGTAGCGCTCCTTGACGTACTTGTAGACTTTGATCCAAGTCTTGGCCAGAGGATCAATGGTAAACTTGCCCTTTTCCAATGCTGACAAGTCTAGCTCTGGAATACGAGCATAGTCCATGAGTGTAGGATTTTCTGCCATGATACCAGTGTCTGGATCTTCCACTTGCCATTCAAAACGATAGAGATCTCGACAACACAGATATTGAGGAGTCGTATAGAGCATAGTATAGAGATCCTCGATATCTTGATGATCCATTGTGACGAGTTTTCGTCGTTCATAGAGTGTAGAGAGAACCTCGAGTTCTCTATGAAAAAAATATTGCTTCATTTCATTGGTTCGTAAAACATATCGAGCCAGTTTTTGGAGCTCTTTACGAATCACCACGACGGACGAGGCAAATGCATATTTCTGGGCCTTGGAATCTCCATTCTCGTCGGCGAGTTTCAACAGAGTCTTGATGATTGACTCGATTTTGGATTCTGTCATAGGAAACGCAACACTATCTGAATTCTTGAGCATTTGTGTAAGAATTTCCAGTGTGAGCGGAAGAGGAGTCGCTTCATAGCGTTTGCAATGTAACATGGGTAGTCCGAAAAAGGTACTCGTAAGAACAGGACCATGAATGACATAGGAAAATCCATTACTCATCAATGGCAAGTCGTTGATCATATAACCACCAATTTTGACTCTGTTCTTGTTTGGGTCGCGGTATTTAGGATTTGAATCGATGACACCTTCCACCTTGTTGGCCGCTTCTTGCTCTGCCTTTAACTTTTTGTTTTTCAGCCACACTGACCCTATACTTGTGTTTGACGGCGTTTGACTTTTATCATCGTCAAAAGATCGTGAGCATGTCAATTTCCAATACTCTGACTCTAACAACTCATCATCATCAAGAGTATTCATTTTTTTTTGAAAAGCCGGTGGGGAAAAAAGGAATCCAAGAAATGGTAACACCTTTTAATTTTAACTGTCAATTTCTGTTTGGAATCGAGCACGTGTTTTGGTCACTATGAATCTTGCGACTCTTCTCTTTCGTCGTCTTGTATCAAACCACAGAAATACAATAAAAAAGGGAATACAAAAACACAATAGCAATACTGAAACGATGACGGGTGGAAACCAATCTGTAAAAGATGGATCAGACGAAGATGCGAGAGATGGAGGCGGAGGACTATTTGTTGTTGGAGATGAAGATGGAGTGGGAGCAATTCCACCAGTTGTCGATGTCGATGGAGTGGGAGCAATTCCACCAGTTGTCGATGTCGACGGAGTGGGAGCAATTCCACCAGTTGTCGATGTCGACGGAGTGGGCGCGGGAACAGTAGGAGTTGTCAAGATAAAAACGCAAAATCCAGTTGTTCCGTCAATACACTGTGATGTAATCAAATTGCAATCTTCGTCGACTTGACAAGGCGTGCCACTGTCAATAGAACAATGCGAATCAATGCAAGTTTGTGTGGAACTGCATTCTGAATTTTGACAACAAGGCAGAGATCCCAAAGGAGATCCACAAGCAGAGACTGTCGAATTTTGACAAACAAGTCCAATGGCGCAATCACTATCTACACAGCATCCGATTCGTCCGGGATCAGTGGGAGACGGAGGTGTAGTGGGAGATTCTGTGGGTTCAGAGTGAGAGAAATTGAATCCAATGTCTATATCGAAAAACGAAAAGGATGCATTGATAAGCACATCAAATTCGAGACACGTGATGGACTGATCCATGGCGACGGTTCTTGTCCAAATGAAAAAAGGCCACGGATAAGGCATGGGAGCATAGCCCAGTGCATAACCACCATAGACAAAAGAAGTCTCATTGGTCAATTGGCATATGGGTGGAAATATGTTGATAGAGAATGCATGAAAGGAGAGGTCAATTCTAGAGTCTTCAGATGCTCCATTAAAGTAGAGCGCCAAACTAGAATTGACTAGAAAAGTTGATCCAAGGTAGGGCGTGATAGATTCTAGAATAACCATTCGTAGAAAATGGCTACATCTTGTTGTATGAATTGTCAATGTAATATTACCCCAATGCACGACACTAGTGTTTTCTACATTGTCTAGCGAAAGAATGGTTGAAGAATCAAGGATTGAATTGGACGGAGCCGAGTTGTAAATGGATAGAGGATACGTAGGGTCAATAAGAGAGACAGGTGGTGTGAAAAAGTTATTGGTATCATAGTTTGCCAAAAAGAATTTCCCAAAGTCTTGTACGTCTACAATCAATGGAGGATAAAAAGAGCCTACGAGCCACTTGTTGTCGAGTGAAATCAATTGTATAAAGAGGTCATTCAGAGATTCGGCAGGTTGATCAATGATCAAGAGAGAAGTTCCATTTGGTGAATGAAGATAGTTGTTTTGAAGTACCAGTGCTTCTTCTGTATAGTCGAGATTGATGATTCCATAGAGACCGTTTTCAATCACAGAGTTTTGAATGGCCACTGGAAAAGGTGTCGATAAAGACGAATGAGGTAAAAGCAATACTCCATAAGAAAAAGACATTGAAGAGGCGACGAGATTGGTCATAAAGACATGGTCTAGAAAGATAAATGCATGCATTGAATCATAGTTGGAAGACGGAGGATCTGCCGAAAGAACAGGCAAGAGTAAATTGGACAATGGCGCAAAGGAGAGGGGATAGACAGTCGAGTTTGATAAAATGGTTGACGGATAGGCATCTGGAGAACGTAATTGAAATACTCCTGCTCCCGGTGCCGCTCTCACAGTAATATTGTGCAATCTCAAATGAAAATTGACAATTTCAAATGCAGGGTTGAGATTATGAGCAACGGCAATAGTGGCGCAACATTCCATAGGAGATGCACGTGTAATGACAATATCTCCAGACTTGATGGTGATCTTTTCTAGAATGTCTAGTTCGCCTCGAATAAAGATGTTTTCATATCCTTGTGAGAGTGCCTCTTCAATCGAAGCAAGACTGATTTCTGTCATTCCATTATCATAGACCACAACTGGTGCACCCAAAGTGAAATTTGAATCCACGTAATAGGGAAGATACACGAGATCAATACAATCGGGCGAGGCAATGCGCGGATATTTACAATCTCCATAATAATTGAAACGCAAGTCGATAGATGCCACCGCCAGAGTGATATTGAGGTAGATATCGGGTGAATTGGAATAGTGTTGAATCAATTTACAATGATGCACCGTCAAATTACCGAGAGAGGCAAATGGATTGGTAGAATCTTCTGCATAGATGAGTCCTACACGAGAGGAGCTCTCCAGTGTCACATTTTCAAGAGTGATATTATAACCAGACTTGAGCTTAATGACAGATTCTCCATATGACATTTTGATTTGGATTCCTTCTATTCTGACATTGGATGCATTGACGAGTAGAAAGTGAGCGCAATAGCCAAACGTGGCCTCGGGAGGGTTTATAAAATTGATGACGGTGTTTCCAGAAATAGAAACAAGAGTTGTGTAGGGCGTATTTAAAGTGTAGCATGCAATGTCGGTATGTGGGTCTGCACGTTTTTGTAGAGACGTGGAGCGTTCAATTTGATAGTGATCAGACGTAAACACGTAGCGATAGGTGGCATTGACAAAGGATGGAAGACGTGGAAGAATGAAATCTTCCCACGTGTGTACATAGATGGTCTCCTCTATGGTTCTACCACAGTGGGAGCTCGCAATGATACATGCAAAAACGAGAAGCGGCCACTTCATTCTCTTTTTGGAGTAGGAAAAAAAGACTTGCAAACAATTGCATCTCGTTTTTTCATATATCCATTTATGAATGACAAATACGATTGATCTCAGAACCTTTTTTTTTATACAAACATTATATTGGTAAAAGAAACAAACGATTTTGTCATTTTTTCCTTGCTTTGTCGATGGCGGCGATTTCATATCCAACAATTGTACATTTTACTTTTCCACTCTTTTGATCAGGTTCAATAAAGAGTTTGAAAAGTGCCATTTCATGTTTCATCAATGTCCATTGCGGATTTTCCAAAATAGCATTGTTGATAATGTTTGTAGCCTCTGCTTGACTTCCATAGATGAGTCGAAATACATGTGGATCAGGAAAGTACCAACTCAACTCCAACGATTTCGAAAGTTGTGTTCCCGTCGCAACGTTTTCTGGATGTTCTTCAAACGAGATACACAACAGTCGTCCTAACCATTCTTTTAAAAGTGATTCACTCATTTTTTTTGGGAATGGAAATGAAAAAAAAGTCTTTTTTAATTTTAAAAAAATGATAAAAACCAAAAGATGTCGGCCATGTTGGAAAAGTTTAAAAAGGATTTTGGAGTTGCCAAACGTGCAGGTCTCTCTACCCAGATATGCATCTATCTCTATTATGAAACTCGAGATACTCTCACACAAGATCGATATTTTCCGGTAATGACCAAGAAACATGCACGTATCTCGTTTGCTGTCTACATCTCACTTCATGGTCAAATGCCCTATCTACCTTGCATCAAAGTGAGAAATGTCTATTATGTGTTTCCATTCAACACTCTCGCCGTTCAAATGGCAATCAAGGCATTTTATGACTCTGCCAGTCCAGAGCACGACATAGAGTTTCACGATACACGTTTATCGTTTATTAGAGATCGTACTCTTGATCAGACAGGATCACCGTGTCTCTTTTTCTTTCCACGATGGATTGACCGTGTGAGAAACAATATTGGAATAGTGGATCCAAGCTCTATGATTCCCGTTGATTTTTCAAAGCGTTTGGATGTGATTCACAGTGGCGACGTTTCTCCCATCCTCTTGGAAAATGTTCAAGATGTCCACTTTAAAGTGAATGCCTATATTGAACATGAAAAGAATAAAAGGATGGATTACGTTTTACCTGCAAACTCCAACAAAAAGAAGAGCGAGTTTCATCTTTCTCTCTTGGCGACACTCTACCAAAATATTGTCATTCAAGAGATACGACAGGAAGAAGAAAAGAAAAAGCAAGACAAGAAACAAATTGCGAAACGATTGGTCAAGTGCTTTAATATTTAACAGTATATAAAAAAGGGAGTTCCTTTTCCTTTTTCAAAAGAGGGGTGCAATGTCTATTCTTTTTCTGCTTTTATTCTCTTTTGTATTGTCTGCTCCACAATGCTCGTGGATGTGTGATGACCCAGTTTGTCCTGCCATTTGCGAGCCTCTCTGTGAAGAGACAGCGTGTCAACTATTTCCACAAGGATACGCTCAATTTGCAAGACCCGATTGTGAAACTCGATGCAATACAACAGGTGCAGATCCGTCACAAGAATGTCCAAGATGCGAAACCGTGTGCAAAGCTCCTCGATGCTCACCACATTGTCAGATTCAATGTGGACCACCTCAATGTGCGTGGCAATGTAGAAAACCAGAATGTCCTCACCCTAGATGTGAACTTCAATGCGAAATGGCAGCCTGTTCTATACCTGGAGAACCATTGCCCATCATTGAAACGACGACGACATTGCCTACTACTGCCATTGCGACTAGTACAAATAATGGAGCAAGAAATGAAATACAAGAAACCATTGTATTTATTTTGATTGTTCTTCTTTGGATAAATACATAGGGGCCGACCTTGAAATTGTAATCATGTCAATCCCCGAGTTTCTCTTCCACAATACGACGTAATGATCGTATACACATCTGTAGCAAGTGACTCCCCATTTGATGTCCTTATAAAAGGGATAATTACTCGAATCCTTCTTGTTGGGATCAATTAAATAAAAGGACAATTCCTGTGGAGTGTATGAATGGAAATTCTTTTTCAACTCTTCTTCAGTAAAATTTTCTAATTTCCAATTCGCCTTTTCTTTCCTTGTCATGTGGTTGGTCTCTTCTTTTTCTCGTGTGCGCAATGGCTTGATCCATGTTTCATATTCAAACATCTCCTTTTCGTTTGCCGTGTGTAATACAATTCGATTACACAAGTAGGAAAAACGAACTTGAAATAGCCACAACACAGTGGTAGTGTAGTAATCTCCATAACATGCAGGACAAGCGTCGCACGGAAATGGATCTCCGCATTTGAATTGAAATCCTTTGGTTTCTTGGTGATACATGTCTTCGTGACACCATTTTTTGAGGCATCTGTAGCATTGTCTGGTGGCGTCCTCTGTACAAGAAGGTTTGTTGCACTGTTGGGACATTTTCTTTTTAAAAAGAAACAAAAAAATTGAAAATTGCGCTAAGTTTAATAAATTGTCCATTCTCTTTAAACTTTTTTCTAAAAAAATGTCATACGCGGTCGTTCATTCTCTAAGCCAACATCGCAGTGCGCAACCACATGTAGAAGATGTCTTTGGACCCTTTTCATCGGAATACATTGCACAAAAATATGCCGATGAACTTGAAGATCGAAAGGGAGGGCTTGTTGAAGTCTTTCAAATGACCCTTCCCAAGAAAAAGATTGTAAAGGCAATCAACGAAGACGATACCGATACTTCTCTAATTATAGACAACTATCCAGTTGTCACTGTGCCTCTTGCCGACAAATGAATTCAATTGAAAAGGATAATGAAGGCGTCGAGGACAATTTTTGTTTATTTATCGCTGTATTCATTATCCTATCACTCTTTTCCTATTCCATCGGAGGCCTTCATTTTTGAAAAAATAAAGAAATCTCTTTTATTGTATTCTGTGCAACTTTTTGTCCAGCGTTCCAAAGGAAAGTCGATCAATCATCGAGCGGCTTTCCATTCATACCAAGATGAGAATTTTCATTCCATAGTTTTAAATAGTGCATATAAACACATTTAATGCACGATTCGCCCCATGAAGCCACTTTGAACAGAGGATGGTCTTCAAGCAGATCAAACTCGGTAATGTCAATGTCTTTAGTTTCCAAAAGCATTTCTTCACATTCAAATTCGGCTCTCCATCGTTCACATTTTTTTCCACTCATGTTTTCAGTCTCTTCCTCTTCCCACTCTCGCAGAGGTCGTACCCATTCGTTATATTCAGCTCGTTCCTTTTCATTCAACTTTGAATTATTTTTGACGAGGTAATTGAGTCGACGTGAAGCTAATATAGCTCCAGTCGCAGTATCGCCATAACAAGAAGGACAGCATTCCAATGGGAATATCGAGGTTTTGCACATTTGACAAAATATGCGATCAGCTGATTCTACCGTTGGTGATGACAAGTGTTCTTTGCATCGTTCGGCTAAGCAGTTGATACACTGAGAAATCACTTCTTGGTCACAACAGCGTGTAACCGCGTTTGACATTTCTTTTTTTAAAAAGTGATGTCCGTGTTAAAGTTAGACACAATTCTCAGTTCAAAAAACGCAAATATTCTATCGCGAGCTCTTGATCTATATTTTATTTGGCATTGTCTTTTTCTTTTTGTTTGGTTTGTCATTCTTGTATCGTTGATCTTTTTTTATAAAAATAAAAAAAAAGGCAGATTGTCAAACTTTGACTTTATTCCATTCCCATTTTTTATTTTTTCCCCAAATGGAAGACCCACTACTACTGTCGTTATTTATACTAGCCCGCCTTTTGATAATGATCTTTGAAGTACTAGTTGCGAAATACATTGCAGAGTCTTGGATATACTTGATTAAGAAAACTGTCTATCGACCTTTGCCAGATGTATTTGCAGTGGCCATATTCGTTTTTTCTCTTTTTGTGACCTCGTTTGGTGCACGCATAGTCATTAACTTTTATATTTAGCACAATGCTCATTTCAAATTTTTAAACTCTTTTTTTTTTCTTCAAATCCTTTTCCGCAATGGATTCAATCCTTTTCGGCTTCTTTTTTGTCTCTCTTTATGCATTGATTGTGACAGCTGTTGTAACTCTATTGATCGGGTTCATCAAGTTGGTTTCGCCTCAGTTTATTAAAAAGCATCTCACAAACGATAGAACCAGATGGATCGGACCTGTTATTTACTTTTATTGCATTTTCTCTTGGATCTATGAAATGGCGACGAAAATCGAATAAATTTAACCATTTGTACATAAGAAAAATCATGTTCTCTTTTCGACGCTTGTACAAGGCACTTCTAGAAATTATGTTGTTGCTCGTTGGAATGATAACATTCTCGATACTTTTTTATTGTTGTATCCTTGCATACATGTGGAGGTTGCACAATGGTCTAGAAAAAAGGCAAGAGGGTATAGAAGCTGCTGCATTCTTTAGTGTTTTATTTGGAATTTTGTTCATCGTCACGTTTTTGGGATGGACCGTGTTAATCATTGTTCTTTCCGTATGTACTGGTTTTGTATTCTCGGCGTCTCTTGTAAATAATATTTCAAACCTTGCTGAAATAAATGCAATGCTCAATCAAATGCCACACACACAGCTCGATTTCAAGAGACTCGGGAAGATGCTTCTAGTCGAAAGAATATAATCATAAAAAAGATGCTTTACAAGTCATTATTGATGGCGATTGCAAGCGTTCTAGTGGTCTACTTTTTTTGATTTGCATTGCAACACTATACATTGGATATAAAGTGCACTTTTCAAAAACTCGTTTCTTCTTGTTTCATGCCCGTGTCATCATCATCTCCAACTTGTCATTCAATGACGACACGGAGTAAAGCTCGACTCCAATCCACTCCGTCGTTGGTATCTACAATAACAACTCGCGAAAGGACAGAGCTCGTTCCAATTGAAATGTTTCAAAAAAGGCCATCGTTGTTCAAGATACTCGCGTCACCAAAATACATTTTCTTGTCGTTTCTTATTCTCCTACTTGTTCACATTGGATACACCAATGCAGAAGAACAACAATTACAAGAAAAGCCAACACTTCACATGATTGGCCTCTTTCATACCATTACTTCGCTCAACTATTCTCATTGTGCATTTACGGGCAAAGTACTTCGCTTTTCACGCATGATGCACCGTTACGGATGGAAGGTGGTCGAGTATGGAAATGTGCTGACTGAGAGCGGAGCAGACGAGTTTGTACCACTGATGAATAGGACTGAATTTCTTTCTATTGTACCACAAAACAATGCATTTCACGGAGACGTTGCTCAGATGGGAACACCATGGCACCGTCTCTTTGAAGAAAGGTTGCTAGTGGAAATGAAGAAACACGTCAAACCATACGACATTGTTTGTCATCCGTTTGGACGTTCCCATGAAGTCATTGTCTCTCAACTTTCTAGTGCATTTCATGTCGAGTCTGGAATTGGTTATCCCGACAGTTTTCTCAGTCTGCGCATTTTCGAATCCTATGCCAAGATGCACTATACCCTCGGACAGCAGCGCCAAGGTGGGAAGAATTATAATTGGGTCATTCCTAATTATTATGATGTTTTTGATTGGCGCTTTGTCAAGAAATGTGATGACGATCGTCCTATTGTGTTTATGGGGCGTCTCACAGAAGTCAAGGGAATGTCAGTCATCAAAGAGATTGCAGAGAGAATGCCCGAGAGGCGGTTTCTTATTGCTGGTCAGGGAGATCCGTCGAAATGGTTTGCCAATCTCACCAATGTAGAATATGTCGGAGTGTTGGTGGGCAGAGAGCGTCATCAATTTCTCTCTCGTGCCTATGCCATGCTCATGCCAACCACCTATGTCGAGCCCTTTGGAGGAGCAGGAGTTGAAGCGCAGCTCGTTGGCGTACCACTCATTTCGTCCAATTATGGTTGTTTTGCAGAGACTATCGAACATGGCCAAAGTGGGTTTCGATGCAATACACTTGGAGATTGGTTGGAAGCCATAAGACAAGCAGAATATCTTGACAGAAAGTACATTTCCGATAGAGCGCGTTCTCTCTATGGACTCGATGCAGTAGGAAAACAATATGACGCTGTATTCAAGATGATTTATGATTTAAAAGATGGCGGATGGTACAAAAATGTATCTTATACAATTCCCGATCTATCTCGTCATTAAAATCTTGTTTTTTTTATTTTGAAGCAGCTCTCTTCCAAAAGTCTTCGTTGGTTTCCCCATAGACCTCGAATATGATATCTTGCATCTCCATGGTGCTGCTGAGTTCGATTTCATCGAGTTCGTCTCGAGGAGGACGAAAAATGAAAGTTAGAATGTTTTGCGGCGATTCACGTTGGTAAGCAACGACTCCTTCACGTAGTCGTTGAAATGTAAATTTCGTTTTCTTGGTCAGTTTGCATTTTCTGATTGCATCGAGGAGCGATTCTTCATTGTTATCATCAAGATCGATAGTTTTTCGTTTTCGTGTCTCGAAAGAAGTCATGATGTAAACAAAAAGAGACGGAATGACAAAATTTCTAAATCTATTTTTTAAAAAGTCTATTTTTAGAAAATGTACCAGTCTTTTTCCTTTCTCTTGATCATGAATTTTACTTGTTTAGAATGGAATAAAACAGTTTATTCTGAACTTTATTCAGAAATTCCTCAATTCTTTACGACGACTGACTACCATACTTTGATTAAAATAATCTATCGTATTTTAATTAAGATGTGGATTTGTATCTTTAGCATTTTGCCTCATCTCTTGGATTGCATGACGCAATTTTTTATCGATGCACCAACATTACTTGCGGATCCACAAACTCCTATTATCATTCGCATTTTCTTGATAATGATGTACGTACTCGGAGCAGTCGTCGGTGTAATATTTCTCTGTGGTTTGGCAGAAATGGCATTTGTAACTATCTATGATACCTTTTGGCATATAGAAAAAAGAAAAGACATGCAAAAATCTTGTAATAAAGATGATTTTCAAAACCAGATATCTTTAAAAAAAGCTAGTAGAAATGGTAAAATCAAAAGTCAGACTCTTCACTCGCGTCACTGTCACGGTCGTCGTCGTCGTCGTCGCTTTTATAATCATACTCGTCACGTTGATACTTCCAACGTTTTTTTCTTTCTTCTCTTGTCTCCTCGTGTATAAAAGATTCCGGTGGTTCGTCCGCTGTCATGTAACCATTGTAACATCCAACAGAAATGATTATGAATCCAACTCGAATCGCCTTTTCCACTTTTTCGGCCTCTTTTGGCGTTAGAGGTCTACCAACTGATTCTTCCGCTTGAGAAAGTGCGTCGGTTTTTAACATTTCGTGGGTAGTCTTTTCACCCCATTGATCAGATCCACCAAAGAAACTTGAGCCACCAATGTTGACTTGCCATGAATAGCTAGAGATCCAAGTGCCTGTGAAAAAAAAAAAGAAAATCAGAGAAATAGACAAGTTTTGTTTTACATTTTGTCTTTATCTTTTTGTCGTCGTTGTCATGTGTCGTCTTTTGTCTCTTATTATTATTATGGACAGAGGAATCCATTTTCAAAAAAAGTGTCTTTTTTTTTAATTTTAGACGAGTGACTATTTTTATCATTTTTCTTTGAACCCCCAAATGTCTGCATTGAAAGTAGACTTTGTGGGATTTGAAGAATTGAAAGAAGACGAGAAAAAAGAGCAGGGCGTAAGCAATGAAGACGGCACATACTTGCGTGTTAAACACAATGGAAAGACGATTTTACTACGCTCAGATGACATGGCACCAGAAGATGCTTGTTTCGGTAGAGATCTCTCGTGGGTGGATGAAGCAATTGAATTGGCATACAAATTAGGTCTCGAAGATGGTCGGAAAGAAACAAAAACCTAGCATCCTTGTGTTTTTTTCCAAATGTATTAAAGATAGACACATTGTCATTTTTTATTCTCTTTTTTTTTTAAAACCCCATAAAATGGCAACACCTCCTCCTCCTCCTCCTCGTGATGATCTTCGCCCATTTAAAGAGTCTTTACGCAAGACATCGATTCGAGAATTTGCAAACATTGTTGCAACATACAAGCGCTACAAGTGCAAAACACAAGGATGTGTGCCCAAGTATTGCAAAGGATGGCACTCTGACAAGGATCGACGACGCTTTCCTATCTTTTACAATGTAGAAGTGAAATGCGAAAAGTTTCCCTCGTGTCACGACTCTTGCCCATTTTATCACTCTGACTTTGAACGAATGTTTCATCCAATGCTTTTCAAACGCGATCCCGACAGAAACCCAAATTGCCATCATGAGCCATGTGCATTCTTTCATCAAGAACGCGACAAGGAGCAACCTGTGGAGTCGTGGAGATTTGACTTGTTGAACGAGCTCTCTCAATAAAATGTTTTTTGAAGAAATGAGAGAGAGAGAGAGAGAGAGAGAGAGAGAGAGAGAGAGAGAGAGAGAGAGAGAGAGAGAGAGAGAGAGAGAGAGAGAGAG
>Ga0208940_1000857_pt1 | contig 34622 bp, 36 predicted proteins | sample AD_JPNNA6_MetaG_FD_184445 | JGI IMG/M metagenome (GOLD analysis project Ga0208940, IMG submission 184445) | Active sludge microbial communities of municipal wastewater-treating anaerobic digesters from Japan - AD_JPNNA6_MetaG (SPAdes) (version 2) | ecosystem: Engineered > Bioreactor > Anaerobic... | reverse complement strand
TCGGTTCAACTTTTGGTAAAATTAGCTTTAGGCGCATGTCGGTGTGCCTCTGTTCGTAGGATGTGGGGTAGCTACAACTACCCCATATCCATTATATCGGCCTTTTTACCAGCTCTGGAACGATCACGTACAGTGAGGTTCCGATTTTTGTGAGATAATCGCTGCAAGCTGGTGTTTCGGCCAGAATTTCCATTCATCAAAATTACCTAACAGGAAGATTCTCATGGTCAAGTGCAAAATCACTGTGTTGAAACGAGGATTTAATCAGGATCTGGTGGAACGCTATGTAGAACATGAGCGTAAAAAGACGCTGGGGCCCTGCGAAGTATTTAGAGAAGGGCAAGAATTTATCACTGATGTATTTGGAGGCATCCCGGCTGGTTTTTGTCCCTGGGCCTGGGATGATATTTACAAGGTACTGGTGGGATATGCCGCCGGGGGTAATTTTGGCATGTGGTATGAGGATGGCAATTGCCTGATTGCATGCTGTACAGATGGAACCCGCCCAGTGTACTTTAAGATCGAAAAAATCGATGAAGAAGCTGCCGGCTGAATCGATTTACTATATTCGCGCAGCAACAGGTGAACTCAACAGCGGGTTGATTTTCACCAGTATTTGGGTGCTCTACTATACGGTCATGGAATTGAGCCTGATCGAGGTTTCGGTTCTCTACATTGTGCTGACGGTCTCAAATTTTATACTGGAGATTCCGACCGGGATCGTGGCCGATTTGTATTCCCGGCGATTATCAGTCATTATTGGGGGAATTTTTGTCGGGCTGGCATTCATGACCGTGGGTATATTCCCGTTTTTTGCCATCGCTTTACTGGCTGGTTTTATTGAAGCAATCGGCGATACCTGCATCAGCGGAGCATTGCAAGCCTGGATTACCGACGAAGTAGGTGAAGACAATGTCGGCAATGTGTTTTTACGCGGACGGCAGGTTGCCACACCGGCAGGCTGGGTGGGCGTAATCTTGAGCATCGGTTTAGCAGCCTGGATGAATTACCAAGCCCCGATTATCCTGGGGGGTATGCTGTGGCTCTTGCTGACCATTTTCTTGATCCTCTATATGCCGGAGACAAATTTCAAGAAAAACGCTGAAATCAACCGCCAGTCTTGGCGGAATCAGATGAAAGCATCTTCGGCAACATTTGCTGAAGGAATCAGACTGGTGCGCGGCTCTACCACCTTGCAAGCCTTATTCTGGGCATTCCTATTGGGCAGCGCATTTGCAGATGGGTTTTATAAATTTTCGCGCGCCCATGTCTTGCAGAGTTTTACACTGCCAACCATTACGCTGCCACTGCTGGGAGCGCTGAAAGATAATTTGTGGTTCGGGGTGCTGGAGATGCTGCAAGGATTGTTCTGTCTCGCGGGAGCTGAAATCGTCCGCCGCAAGGTCAAATTGAGTGATCGTGGGGCTGCGGCGCGAACGTTGTTAAGTCTTTCGGCTATGACAACCGTTGCGGTGGTTATTTTTACGCTTACCCAGCACTTTGGATTGGCAATGGCCACCTGGGTGATTGTGGGTGGGTTACAAAACCTCAGTACTCCCATCACTGAGGCGTGGATGAATCAAAATATCCCCTCTAAGATTAGAGCAACCCTTATTTCGATGAGCAGCCAGGCTGGTATGGTCGGGACACTGGGTATCAGCACTGGATTAGGAGCTTTCGGTGACCGTTTTGGTGTCCGGCGAGCGCTGGGGCTTTCCAGTATAATTCTGCTGCCTATGATGCTGATTTATGCCCGCAAAAAAGATGGCGCCCAAAACGGCTGTGATTAATTGGTTTAACCTACTATAATAAATTATCGTCAAAGGTTTCCCAAGGAAGGATAAAATGGAAAAGAAAAATACATTCACTAAGGTGCTTGCCATTGCTGGCACGGTGTTGGCGTGGATTCCAATTCTGTTCATGGTGGTGACCTGCGTTATAGGGAGTATTCAATCCGGTGAGTTCCTGTGCGATTACCTTATCCCGGCTGAATTAATGTGGGTGGTCTTCATCGGCGCGGCGCTGCTGATCTGGGCGGCTATTCGAGCCCGGACACAGCTCAAGTGGATTGGCTGGAGTCTGGGGATTGGGTTGGCATTGCTGGGCGGCGGTTTATTGACCGCCCAATTAACCGGGCTGGCTTCAGGCCGGATAGCAAATGAAGGCCTGCCGTTTGTGGCAGTGATTGCCATGCTGATCGGATATGATCTGGCAGTGATTACCATGGGGATCGGCGGGATTCTGTTAATCAAGGCCCTGTATCAACACGATAAATAGACTATTGCGGTCGATCTCAGTGACCGAAAGCTACCCATTCATTTCCCGATGAATGGGTAGCTTTTATTCTGGAGGTATGGTAAAAAAGAGTTGTCTGACAAGAATTTCCAAATAACCCCCACATAAGGTAAAAAATACACATGAAACCTGCCCACACGCCAACTGCTAAAATTGAGACCCAGTGGAACAAACTCTTTCTATTCGGCGGTATCGCTGGACTGGTTATGCTGGGGATTATGGTCGCCCAGATTACGATCTTTATTATCTGGCCGCCGCCGGAAACTGTGCCGGATTTCTTTGTATTATTCCAGAAGAGCTGGCTGCTGGGGCTTTTAAGCATGGATCTGCTTTACCTGATCAACAATGCGGTTTTAATTCTGATTTACCTGGCGCTTTTTATGGCATTGAAACACACCCATCCGTCAGCGATGCTGATAGCGCTGGTGCTGGGATTGGTGGGTATTGCGGCTTACTATGCCTCTAATACGGCATTTGAGATGCTGCGGCTAAGCCAGTTCTATGCGGAAGCTGCTGATGAAACCCAAAAGGCGGTTTTCCTGGGTGCGGGGGAGGCTATGCTGGCGATTTACAAGGGCACGGCTTTTGATGTATATTATGTTTTGAATGGAATTATGCTGTTGATTACGGCGGCTGTGATGTTGAAAAGTGAGCTGTTCTCCAGGGCAACCGCCATCTGGGGGCTGGCCGCGGGCGTTTTGATGTCCATTCCATCTACTGCGGGAACGATTGGGTTGATTTTCTCACTGGCATCGCTGGTGCCGTGGGCGGTATTTTTAGCGCTTGTAGTGCGGAGGTTTTTCAAGCTGGCCAAGCTGGGCAGCTAATCGAAAGCGGGCAAATTTCGGAAAACTCGTTATTGACATTGTAGAATATATGTTCTATAATACGAACTAGAATAACCGTTCTAGCTCATAAGGAGTTTTCCATGGAATTCTCACCCACCCGTTCTGCTTCTGATTTCCTGACTGGCGCTTTCCGCCGCTTTCGCCCCGGCTTGCTCTTCGGCGTGCTGATCCTCTCGGCCCTCCTCGCCTTTGAGCTGTTCAACTATTCCACCACCGATTACGCTCTCCGCGATCTCCTCGGCAATCTTCAGTTTGCTGGAATCCCCTGGGCTACCATCCTCGCCATTGCTTTCTGCGGCATGGATTTCGCCGGCATTGCCCGCCTCTTCACCCCTGAACAGGGCGCTGATGAACCCAAAGAGGTCTGGTATCTCTTCGGCGCCTGGCTCCTGGCGGCCACCATGAACGCCGTGCTTACCTGGTGGGGCGTTTCGATGGCGATTGCCAACCATGCCGTGGCTTCGGTGGCCGTGGTCGATGCCCGTGTGATCACTCAGATTGTGCCCATCTTTGTGGCGGTGCTGGTCTGGATCATCCGTATCCTGGTCATCGGCACACTTTCCACGGCTGGCGAGCGCATCTTCTCGGATATGCGCAAGTCCAGCGGATACTCTCGCTCGCGCACCACGGCGCCTTCAGCCTCAGTGCCGGTTGGCCGCCCGCTGACCTCCACCCCGGCAGCCCGCCCAACGGCTTCCAATCCGGCTCCGGCCGCCCGGCCTTACCCCCGCCCGCTCTCCACGGCTACCAGTTCCCGCCCAGAACCCTCTTACCATTCCCTTTCCGGGCAGCCTGTTTCACGAACTTCCGCTGGCGATCCCCCAGCCCGCGGTTGATCTAATAGCCCCAATGCTCTCCCTTCTGCACGGCGCGTCGGCAAGCCTCACCGGCGCGCCGATGCGTTAAATTACTGGAGGGCGAGCCCGCGTTCCATCTGCAAATCAGCGCTGGGTCAGCGGCAGCCAGATGGTGAATGTGGTTCCCACACTTTCCTGTGAGGTCACATCAATTCTGCCGCCATGGGCTTTGATAATCAAATAGGAGATAGACAGCCCCAGGCCCAGGCCGCCCTCTTTTTCGCGCTTGCGGGAACGCTCGCCGCGATAGAAGCGCTCAAAAATGCGGGGCAAATCATCGGCGGGGATACCTTTGCCCGTATCACTGACCTGGATTTGAACCCCACCCGAGGCGCTGCGCAGCGACAACATTACCTGACCGCCACTGGCGGTATAGCGCAGGGCGTTACCAGCAAGATTGAGCAGCACCTGTTTGATGCGGTCACGGTCGGCCTCAATCACCAGCGGCTCCATTTCCAACAGGCGCACCAGAACCCCCGGCGGTGATAGAACCAGAGCCTGCTGGTAAACTTCCATCAGGACTTCATCCAGGTTAATCATGCTCAGGTTCAGGGGCAGCCGACCTGATTCTGCCTGAGCCAACATCAACAAATCACCGACCATGCGGGTCAGGCGGTCCACTTCGGCCTCAATGCTATGCAGGGATTCTTTATCACCCTTGCCCATGCGGCGCATTAAACCCACCTCGCCTTTGATGACCGTCAGCGGGGTGCGCAATTCGTGGCTGACATCGGCCATGAAGCGGCGTTGAGAGGTCAGCAGGGTTTCCAGACGATCCAGGGCAGCATTGAAGGTTCGGCTGAGTGCGCCAACCTCGTCGTTTTTAAGCAGCGTATCGGGCAGGCGCTGCGAAAGGTCATTCATCTTGATCAATTCGGGCATCAGGCGGGTCAGCTTGGTCAGGCCAGTGAGCATCTGGCTGTTGGAAAGGTAGGCCGACAGCGCCATGAGACTGAGGAGCAATACGCTCGCCACAATTAATATCAGCAGCAGCGTCTGGCGGGCCAGTGTCAGCAGGGAGAGGCTGAAGCCCACCATCAACATGCCGGCCGGGCCGCGGGCGGTTTCGAGGGGCACGGACAAGACGCGCATTTGCAGGCCGGTACGGTTTACAGTGGTGTAAGCCGGGCGGCCCAGATCCCAGCCGGCGGTATCCATGGCGATTTGAAATGTGGCCGGATGGCTGTACTGCAATAGCCGGTCACTACCCCAGACCTGCAGATAGAGGTCTTCTGGCAATGGGACGGTGCGTAAAGATTGAATATCAAAGTTATCGCCCTCGGTCAGGCGCATTCGATCTACCAGCGAGGCAGCCGAATCCGCCAACAGGGTATCGATCTTATTCAAAACGACAAAGCTGACCAGGGCATAGACCAGTGCGCAAAGCGCAACCAGCCCGAGGGCAAATATAGCCACCTGGCGCAGTGTCAGCCGGGTACGCAGGGACATCAGGCCGTCTCGCGCATGACGTAACCCACACCTCGAACGGTGTGGAGCAGCCGCGTTTCTCCTTCCTGCTCCAGCTTCTGGCGCAGGTAACGAATGTACACATCCAGCACGTTGCTTTCGCCGCCAAAGTCGTAGCCCCAGACGCGGTCAAAGATCAGGTCTCGGGTCAGCACCTGGCGGGGGTGACGCAGGAAGAGCTCCAACAGGTCATATTCTTTGGGGCTGAGGGCAATCACCCGGCCCAGGCGGCTGGCCTGGCGGGTGGAGGTATCTAAGACCAGATCACCAAATGTGAGGATGGTGGCGCGCTCGGTTTCGGTGCGGCGCAGCAAGGCGCGTACGCGGGCCAGCAGTTCATCCACATCGAAGGGTTTGATCATGTAGTCATCTGCGCCAGCGTCGAGGCCTTGAATGCGGTCGGGGACAGTATCTTTCGCAGTGAGCATCAGCACGGGCATATTTCCAACCCCCCGCAAGCGGCGGCAGACTTCCAGACCATCCATGCCGGGGAGCATTAAATCCAAAATCACCAGGTCGGGGCGGTGTTCCAGGGCGATTTTGAGGCCGGTTTCACCATCTCCGGCAGCATCCACCTGGTAGCCTTCATAGCTCAAGGCACGCTGCAATACCCGGACAATGGCATCATCATCTTCTACAACCAAAATTCGTTCTTTCATGATTCCTCCAGCGTATCACAACACTTTAATGTAACTATACCATAAATACAAATTTGGGCAAGCGGATGAAACGGAGGATTTAGCCCCCAGGGGAATTTTGGACGTAGTATAATGGTTTGCAGATTTCATCATTGGAGTTGTTATTATGAAACGCTGGATCCTCCTCATCGCCTTGATTGTACTGTTGCTGACGGGATGCACTACAGCACCGCAGGTTGGAACACCGAATATTGACCGGGGCAGCTATTTGACCGGGCACACACTGACCGAAACCGCTGACGGGGAATGGGAGACGGGTTTTCACTTGCTGCCAGCAACCGATAATGAGCCACAGGGCATTTTGTTCAATGGCAGCACCAGCGGCAATGCGGTTTGGTTGGTTATACGCGACCTGGATGGGCAAACTGTCTGGGAAGGCGAGCCTTGCAGCGGAACGTTCAAGTACAGCGTGGTGGTGGATACGCTGCCTGCCGGGGAATATGCCCTGTGGCTGGTCTGGGATGGGCCGGTAACCGCACAACTGGACCTGTACATCGTTCCGGGCGAGGCGGTGCGGCTGCCCGAAGTGCCCCCGCTGGCGCTGCTGGGCGGCATCGGGATGACGCTGGTGGCCCTTGGTTATGTAATTTACGCGGCAGTGCGACGGTTGGGCTGGGGATACCTGGGCCTGGGAGCGCTGGGATGGATCGTCTCTGTATTTCTCAAATTTATGGTTGCCATTCCATCCAACACACCGATTTACAATTTGCTAATCGGCGAAACACGCGGTGGGATTGGTGAATGGGCCTTTCATCTGTGGGTGGGGCTGCTGACCGGTATTTTTGAAGTGTTGTTCATCTGGTTGATCCTGCGCTACACGCGGGTGGGCAAGGCAAGCTGGAAGAAAGCCCTGGCTTTTGGGATTGGGTTTGGCGCTTTTGAGGCGCTGGTGCTGGGGCTGGCTTCAGCCGGCTCAACCCTGATGGCGATGGTATCGCCGGGGCTGCTGTCCACCGTAAATATTGCGGCTCTGGCGCATAACGCCAATCCGCTGTGGGGTCTGGCGCCGGTTTCAGAGCGATTCTTTGTGGTGCTGGTGCACATCTTCTCCAATGTGTTGATGTTCCATGCGATTGCCACGCGCAAGCCCGGCGGCCTATGGATTGCCTTCATTTATAAGACGCTGATTGATACACTGGCATCTTATGCGCAGCTGGCTGGGCTGGATACGCTGACCAAAATCTGGACGGTGGAAGCCATCATTGCGGTGTGGGGTGTGTTGGGGTGGCTGGGAACGCGCTGGGTAAGCAAGCATTACCCACAGCAGATGGAAGGTGAGACTCTCCCCCAACCTGAAAACCAGGGCCCGGCGTAGGTTATTCGTAGCTCTCGATTGCGGCGGTTTCGCTGACGCGGATCAAAGCGGGTTGATTGAGCAAGGTGATGTGGTAGTTGGCATCGCTGGCGACCCAGCCGGCCTTGCGAAACGCAACCATCACCTGGTTGACCCGCTTGCGAGACGCGCCAACCAGCTCAGAAATTTCGCCCTGCGTGAGACGTACTCGAATGGTAGCCGAGCCGTCGGCGTTAACCTGCCCGTAGCGCTCGGCGAAGGTCAAGAGCTGGCGGGCAACCCGGCCATGGACATCCAGCGCAGCCAGAGCGCGGATGTGCGCCGTGGATGAGCGGACCCGCCGCGAGAGAATGCGCAGCAGGTTCTGCGACAGCACCGGGATCGTCTCGAGAGCAGCCTGGAAATCGGCTTGCCCCATCCAGAGCGTGGTGGTTGGCTCCATGGTGATGACGCTGGCAGAGCGGCTGATGCGATCTACCAGGCTCATCTCCCCTACCGTATCGCCGGGGCCGAGGATATTGACAATCACCTCGTTGCCGTTCAGCTCGGGCACATAGACCTTAACCGTGCCCTGAAGCAGGATATAGATTACCTGACCTTCGGCTCCGGCGGTGATGATATCTACCCCGCCCGGAAAGTTACGCAGGTGCAGCCGGGCAGCCAGATAATCACACTGCTCGGGAGTGAGGCCATTGAGCAGCGGGATTTGAGCCAGGGTTTGAGGCGAGACAGGGGACATGGGAATTCTGGATAAGCAAAACGGGGATTGGACAGCGGTTAACATGCCGCACCTCCTATTATAGCCGAGGAAAGGTCCATTCAGCTTACAGCCAGGGGGAGATTTATTTTTGAGGTTTGCATGTCAAGGCCGGCGGCCAGGTCAATTTCAAGACCTTCGGCGGCGACCAGCACGTCGGGGAAGAGGGCCTGAGCCTGAACCGCCACCTGGTCGAGCCGGGCATCATCGTATTCGGGAGCGTGATGGAAGAGCGCCAGGCGCTGAGCGCCAGCCGAGGCAGCCGCCTGACAGGCCATGCTGACGGTGGAATGACCATAGCCCTGGGTGATTGAAATGCCGGGCAGCAGCCCCAGGTAATGCTCATCGGTGTACTGGGCATCGTGAATCAGCAAGGACGCGCCGCGGGCAAAGGCTGCCAGGCGCTGATCTCCGTTCACGTAGCCTTCGGTATCGGTGGCATAAACAACCGAGAGGCCGTTCCAACTGATTTTGTAGTGCATCACGCCGTTGGGGTGGGCATAGGAACGCAGCGAGCGCACCTGAACCACATCGGCATGGTCATACTGGGCAGCCTCGCTGGTGGGGCGAACCGCAACGCCGCCGACTGCCTCGCCAATGAGCAGCAGGTCAGTCTCGCGCAGGGTGCCGAAAGTGATGCGGGCGTTCAGGTCTGCCAGGCGCAGGGGAAAATAGGGCGGCTGCATGACCGACTCAAGGGTCATTTGCGGGTCGGCGCCGAGCAGATTGGGACCATAGAGGTGCAGGTTGGCATTGGGGAAATGGACCGGCACAAAGAACGGAAAGCCCTGGGTATGGTCATGATGCAGGTGGCTGAGCAGAAGCGTGGCTTCCAACGAGCCGCCGCGTTCACGCGCCCGGCGGGCCAGGCTGCGCCCCAGCGGGATGATGCCGGTGCCGCTGTCAAGGATGATGGTGCGGCCATTCACTTCCAGTTCAACACAGGGGGTATTTCCGCCATAGCGGACGGTCTCGGGGCCAGGGGTGGGGTAACTGCCGCGCACGCCCCAGAAACGAACTTTGAAGATGGGTTTGGTCTCCATGGTCATTCTCCTTGATAATGGACTGTTGCAGTCTCATTATCCTCTTTGATGACAGGGTTCACAAGGAAATATTTCCCACCCCGGGTGAGAAGTATGGGACAGGTTCTACAAAATTTGACCTGAGGGATATGATTTGAGTAAAATGGGGACATTGCAATGAAGGAGACAATGCCGATGATTGATCAGAACTTACCCCATGTTGTGATCCTGGGGGCTGGATTTGGAGGACTGCGCGCCGCCCGCGCCCTGGCAAAACAACCCGTGCGGGTTACGCTGGTGGACCGGAATAACTATCACCTGTTTCAGCCGCTGTTGTACCAGGTGGCTACGGCGGGCATCTCTCCGGATGAGATTGCCTACCCGGTGCGGGCTATTTTGCGCCGCCAGAAGAACCTGGAATTTCGCATGGCTGAGGCGCAGCGTGTCAACCTGGCGGCTAAAACCCTTGAAACGAATACTGGCGATATGCCGTATGACTATTTGATTCTGGCCGCTGGTGGGCAGACCAACTTCTTTGGGCTGGATGCGATTGCCCGGCATGGCTTTGGATTAAAAACTCTGACCGATGCGACCAATATCCGCAACCACGTTTTGAGCTGTTTTGAACGCGCCGCACAAGAACCCAACCCGGATACCCGGCGGACGCTGCTGACGTTTGTGGTGGTGGGCGGCGGACCTACGGGAGTGGAATGTGCGGGGGCAATCTCGGAACTGATCCGGCTAGTGCTGTCAAAGGATTATCCGGCGCTCAACTTGAAAGAGGTGCGCATTTTGCTGCTGGAAGCGGCTGACCGTCTGGTGACCCACCTGCCTGCCAGCCTGGGCGAGGAGACCGCCCGTTCATTGTGGCAGAAACACGTGGAGGTGCGCTTTGGGGCGGCGGTGGAGAATTTTGATGGTATGCGTGTGACGCTGAAAGGTGGCGAGGTTATCCCCACCCATACGGTAATCTGGGGCGCGGGTGTGCAGGCCGCGAGCATCATGGATACGCTGGGGGCTGAACAGGGCGCTCAACGCCGTGTGGCAGTGCTGCCTACCCTGCAATTGAAGGAACATCCCGAAGTGTTTGTGATTGGCGATGCCGCCCTGCTGGCGGGTGAGGATGGTCGCCCGCTGCCGATGGTGGCGCCGGTTGCCATGCAGCAAGCCGAGACCGCCGCAAATAACCTGGTGCGGCAAATGAAGGGGGAAGCCTTGCAGCCCTTCCACTACCAGGACCCCGGAGCAATGGCGACGATTGGGCGCAATCAGGCGGTGGCGCGGCTGGGCAAGCTGGAATTTCACGGGTTTATGGCCTGGATGATCTGGCTGGTGGTGCATTTGATGCAGTTGGTGGGCTTCCGCAACCGGCTGGTAGTGCTGATCAACTGGGCCTGGGATTACCTATTCTATGACCGGGCCGTGCGGTTGATTGAAGGTGAGCGGTGTCAGGAATAAGCACTGAATGCTGAGAAGACGATAAGCCATTCAAAACCCGAGGCAAGATCTCTGCGTGAGCGGTCTTGCCTTGGGTTGTAAAATCGGTGTAAAAAAGGTCGGGGGATGTAAAATCTGCAGCGGCGGGGCAAAATTTTGCTATAATCAAATGGTTCGTTCTATCATTTTGCTGTCCGGGAGGGACATATGAATTCGTTGTTTGCAACTGAGAGACTGAAAGCCTTACTGGGCTTTCCATTTCGCGATCCTAAAGCAGGGCAGAAGTTTCTGATTGGATCGCTGCTGAGTTTTGCACAGTTTATCATCCCCATCCTGCCAGGGATTGTTATTTTGGGCTATATGTCGCAGGTGCTGCGCCGCGTGACACAAGGCAGCGGCGAAGCCACCATGCCCGAATGGGATAACTGGGGTGAGCTGTTTATGGACGGGTTGAAGGTGTTTGGCGCAATTTTTGTCTATTCCCTGCCCATGATCCTGATTGTCAGTGCGCTTTATTTCTTCATGTTTGCCCCATTGGTTGCGATACCCTTCCTGGCAGAGGGCAACGGTGATATGGCAGGCCCAGCAGTTATTTTTATGCTGGTAACTCAGCTTTTCATGTTCCTGGTGATTGCTGTGATGATGGTTGTTTATATCGTTTATATCATTCTCCTGCCCCCAATGATGGCGCATACTGCGGCAAAGAACGAGTTTGGCGCGGCATTCCAGATTGGCAAATGGTGGAAGATTTTCCGAGCGAACTTCAGCGGTTTTGTGGCAGCATTGATCATCATGATTGGCGTGTATTCTGTGATGATATTCGGGATTCAAATCCTATATATGACGGTTGTGCTTTGCTTCCTGATCCCGCTTATCATGGCACCCGTCGGCTTTTACATTCGTTTGATTATGTTTGCACTCCTGGGTGAAGTTTATCGGGCGGGGAATGATAAAGTTACCCCGACCGAAGCTGTGGCCGAGATTGCGGCATAGGCTTGACGACAAAGCACAAAAAAACCGGCTGGTGAAAATCCAGCCGGTTTTTTGTCAGATTAGAGACCTGCCAGGGCAGCAAAATTGAGCAAGGGACCCGGGAAAAAACTGAGCAGCACCAGCAAAGCTGCCAGAGCCACCGCCAGCAGGGTGACCCACCGGTCACCCTGGGCCTCGGGCTGCCCGGCCTGCATGTACATCACTACAACCACCCGCAGGTAGTAGTAAGCCGAGATAACCGAGGTGAGCAAGCCAACCAGCGCCAGCGGCCAGAAGCCAGCATCCACGGCAACCTTGAAGAGATAGAACTTGCCCCAGAAGCCCAGCGTAAGCGGCGCGCCGGTAAAGGAGAGCATGAAGATTAGCATGGCGATTGCCAGCCAGGGATATTTGCGTCCCAGCCCGGCGTAATCGTCCAATTCCAGGCCGCAGCCCTCGGCACGCTCCAGGCTCACTACCACGGCCCAGGCGCCCAGGCTGCCCAGCGCATAAGCCGCCAGGAAGAAGAGCATGGCGGCATTGGATTCGGCGGCCATGGCCTTATTACCATAGGGCACAAAGGCCATCAACAGGTAGCCAGCATTGGCAATGCTGGAATAAGCCAGCAGGCGCTTGAGATTGGTCTGTGCCAGCGCCAGCAGATTGCCGACCAACATGGTGAGAATGGCCAACGCATAGAGCAGGGGCGTCAGATCGGCGGCAAGTGCAGGCAAGGCCACAATAAAGACCCGCAGCAGCGCTGCCAGTCCGGCAGCCTTGACGCCAACCGACATGAAGCCGCTGACAGGGGTGGGCGCGCCCTGATAGACATCGGGAGCCCACATATGGAAAGGCACCGCGGCCACTTTGAAGCCAAAGCCGACCAGCAGCAACCCGGCGCCAATGAGCAGCATGGCGGGGTTGGCCGAGCCAATTGAGCCCATGATGCTTTCAAGGTTGGTTGAGCCAGTGGCGCCGAAAATCAGCGCTACGCCATAGAGCACAAAGCCCGAGGCAAAGGCGCCCAGCAGGAAGTACTTGAGGGCGGCCTCTTCTGATTCCAGGCGAGGGCGGGCAAAGCCCGCCAGCACATAGAGCGGGATGGAGAGCAGTTCGAGGGCCAGGAAGACGATAATCAGATCATGCGCCTGAGCCATGAGCATCATGCCGCTGATGGAGATCAGCAGCAGGGTGTAATACTCGCCGCGCTCCAGGCCCATGCGTTTGAGGTAGTCATAAGCCAGGGCAATGGCTGCCAGGCCGCTGCCCAGAATCAGCACATTGAGGAAACGGGCAAAGGGGTCCAGTACCACCATACCGCTGAAGCCCAGCAAGGTTGAACCAGACTGCGAGAGCGAAAAGCCCAGGGCAATCGCCAGGCCAAATGCAGCCAACCCTGCGGTGATGCCTTTGCGATTTTTGGGAACCCAAAGGTCCACCAGGAGCAGCATCAACGCCCAGGCGATGACGATAATGACGGGGAGGAGGACATACAGGTCAGTTTGGATCATGGTCAACCTCCACTAAGGAACTGCCACCAGGCTGAGGATTTGCATCACCGTGGGGTTCAGCAAGTTGAGGAAGGGTGCCGGATAGAGGCCTATCCAGAACATCAACACCAGCAGGGGCAGCAGGGTGATGATTTCACGAGGGTTCAGGTCAAGCAGGGCTCGATTTTCTTCGTGTTTGATGGGGCCGAGGAAGGTCTGCTCAAACATTTTGAGGAGATAGGCTGCCGCCAGCACCACCCCCAGCGCGGCCAGCGCAGCAAACCAGAAGCTGCCGAGCGCGCTGGAGCCAAAAGCGCCGAGCAGGATGTTGAACTCACCGACAAAACCGTTGAGACCCGGCAGGCCCACCGATGAGAGCATAATGATCAGGGTAAGGGTGCCCAGGATGGGCATCACCTTCCAGAGACCGCCAAAGTCAGCCAGATCGCGGGTGTGGCGGCGCTCGTAGAGCATGCCGACAAAGAGGAACAGGGCGCCGGTGCTGACGCCATGATTGACCATTTGCAGAACTGCACCAGCGAGGCCCTGGGGATTGAGGGCGGCGATGCCGAGCATCACAAAGCCCAGATGGCTGACAGAAGAGTAGGCCACCAGCTTTTTAAGATCTTTTTGGGCATAGGCCACGGCTGCACCATAGAGGATGCCCACCACCGCCAGACCACCAATCCAGGGAGCCAACTGGACGAAGGTTTGCGGAAAGAGCGAGAGATTGAAGCGCAGGAAGCCGTAGGCGCCCATCTTGAGTAAGACAGCCGCCAGAATGACTGAGCCGGCGGTGGGGGCTTCGACATGCGCATCGGGCAGCCAGGTGTGCAGCGGCCACATGGGCACCTTGATGGCAAAGGCGATGCCAAACGCCAAGAAGAGCCATAATGCTGCGCCAGAGAAGAGCGCCCGCTGCTGCATCAGTTCGGGCAGGGCCGCGGTGCCGGCCGCGTTGGTCATGTAAAGAATGGCGACAAGCATCAAAATGGAGCCTGCCATAGTGAACAGGAAGAACTTGACCGCAGCCATAATCCGGCGGGCACCGCCCCAGATGCCAATCAGGAAATACATTGGGATCAGGGTCAGCTCCCAGAAGAGGAAGAAGAGCACCAGATCGAGGGCGAGGAAAACGCCCAGCATGGCACTTTCGAGCAGCAGGAAGAAGAGCATGAAGCCCTTGACGCGATCCTCTACCGCAGTCCAGGTGGAGAGGATGGCAATCGGGGTCAGAAGGGTGGTCAGCAGCACCATGAGCAGGCTGAGGCCATCCACGCCCAGAAGCAGGCGCACCGGCAGGCCAAACAAGTTCACCCAGGGTTGATCCACCATGAGCTGCAGATTGCCATCCGCGGGGTTGAAGCGGGACAGCAGCCAGAGGGAGAGGCCAAATTCAATCAACGTGACGGCCAGCGCCAGCCAGCGGATAAGGCGAGTCTGCCGGCTGCCGATGAGCGCAATCAGCGCAGCGCCCGCCAGCGGGAAGGCAATGAGTATGACGAGGGGGTTAGTCCACCAGTTCATAAGTGTTCCTCTTCATTCAGTGGCGGCCTGCGCATTACCGCAACACCAGGTAAGTAAGAATGGCAACAACGCCCAGCAACATCACCAGAGCGTAGCCGCGGACAAAGCCGTTTTGCAGCAGGCTGAGGCCGCGGGCAGCCAGACGAGCCAGTCGCCCGGTGCCCATGACGGCGCCATCAATGCCGCCCTGATCCACCGGACCGGCAAGCAGGTTTGCCAGCCAGGCTGCCGGGCGCAGCAGCACAGCCCGATAGAATTCATCAACCCACCATTTGCGCTCCATGCCCCGGTAGATATCACCCAGGGGGGCGGCAAGCGGGTCGGGCTCAGCGGGTTTCTGGCGGGGTTTGCGGGCATAGATGCTCCAGGCAAGCCAGAACCCCAGCAAGGCCACAGCCAGAGAGAGCAGCGCCACCCAGAGGATGAAGTGCCCCGCGGAAAGGCCCTCCAGAGAATGTTCCAGCCACGTTTCCAGCCAGTGCAGGCCCGGCAAGTTGAGCAGGCCGCCCAGGGCTGCCAGAACGGCAAGAATAATCAACGGGACGGTGATGATGGGTGAATTTTCGGCCGCACCTTCGGCTGCCCGGGTGCGGGGTTTGCCGCCAAAGACCAGGATCAACTGGCGGCCCATGTAGAACGCCGTAAAGAAAGCGGCAATGGCCAGAATGATAAACACAGCCAGTGACTGCTCGCTGGCCGCAGCCAGGATTTCATCTTTGGAGAAGAAACCCGCCAGCGGGGCGATGCCCGCCAGCGCCAGAGCGCCAATCAGATAAACCCAGTAGGTGATGCGCATGCGGGGGCGCAAACCGCCCATGTTGCGCATGTCTTGCGGGTCAAAGTGATCGTGGCGCAGATGCTGACCGTTGAGAGCGGCCTCGTGGCCGCGCTCCAGGCCGAGGATGACCGAGCCAGCCGCCAGGAAGAGCAGCGCCTTGAAGAAGGCATGTGTAATCAGATGGAACATGCCGCCGACCACGGCGCCCATGCCAACCGCGGCGACCATGAAGCCCAACTGGCTGATGGTGGAGTAGGCCAGAACTTTCTTGATATCATACTGCCCAACAGCAATTGTGGCGGCAAAGAGGGCCGTCAGCGCGCCGACCCAGGTGACGGCGGTTTGAGCCGCCGGGACGAGGGCAAAGAGGGGCTGCGAGCGAGCCACCAGATAGACACCCGCTGTGACCATGGTGGCGGCATGGATGAGGGCCGAAACCGGCGTGGGGCCGGCCATGGCATCGGGCAGCCAGACAAAGAGCGGGAGCTGCGCCGATTTACCCGTCACCGCCAGGAGCATAAAGAGGGTGATGGCCAACAGTGCGCCAGCAGCGACTGTGCCAGCCTGGGCAAAGACGGTGGCAAAATCGAGCGAGCCAAAGGCCCAGAACATGACGAACATGGCAAGCAACAGGCCAAAGTCACCCACGCGGTTGACGATAAAGGCCTTGCGCCCGGCGCGGGCATTGCCCAGGCCAGCTTCGCCTTTTTCGTACCAGAAGCCGATCAGGAGGTAAGAACACAGCCCCACACCCTCCCAGCCGACGAAGAGCATCAGGTAGCTGTCGGCGGTCACCAGAACCATCATCATAGCGATGAAGAGGTTGAGGTAGATGAAGAAACGGCGGAAGCGCCCCGGGTCACCGTGATGGTGGGTATCGGCATGCATATAGCCGATGGAGTAGATGTGGATCAGGGTGCCCACACCGCTGACCACCAGCATCATGGTGGTGGAAAGAGTATCCACCTGGAAGGCCCAGCGGACAGAGAAATCGCCAATGGTCATCCATTCGGCGAGGGGGTGAACCACGCCCTCGGGGTGCTGCCCCAGCGCCACCGCCAGGATCACCGAGATGATAAAGGCTGCGCCAGAAGCCAGGCTGCCGATGATGCCGACAGCTTTCTCACCCAGCCGCTTGCCAACCAGCAAGTTGATCAGAATGCCCAGAACGGGGGCGAAGACAACCCAGGGGACCAGAGTGAAGAGTGTATCCATGGTTTACCCTTTCAGGCTGCTCATTTGATCAACATCAATGCTGTGTTTGGCCCGGAAGATGGCAACCATCAGAGCCAGGCCAACCGCAACCTCAGCCGCGGCCACGGTCATCACAAAAAAGACGAAGAGCTGTCCGGTGATGATCTGGTAATAGGCGGCAAAGGCCACAAACAACAGGTTCGCCGCGTTGAACATCAGCTCCAGCGACATGAAGATAACGATGGCATTGCGGCGAACCACCACCCCGATTACGCCGAGGACAAAAAGGATGGACGAGAGCACAATGTAGTAGGTGATTGGCATGGCGACCTCCTCAGATCTGTTCTGCCGCGGGGGTGGGCTTATCGTGGTGGGTCAAGACAATGGCGCCGACCAACGCAGCCAGAAGGATAATCGAGGTGATTTCAAAGGGCAGCATGTACTGGCTGAAAAGCACCCGCCCCAGCTCTGCCGGAGAGACGAACTGGATGGCATCGGGGAGGGGCAGCTGCCCCGCCTGGCCGCGATAGACCAGGTAAAGCACCGCCTCACCCAGAAAGACCACCCCCAGCAGGATGGCAATCAGCCGCTGGCCGCGCAAACGCTCTTTGAAGGGCAGTTTTTCAACACCCAGCAGCATGATGACGAACAGGAACAGCACCATGATAGCGCCTGCATAGACGGTGATTTGCGCCAGGGCGATGAAGGGCGCGCCCAGGATCAGGTAGAGGATGGCGATGGTGGCAAAGTTGAGCACCAGGAAAAGGGCCGCATAAACCGCATTGCGGCTGAGCAGCATGCCCACGGCGGTGCCAACCGCCACCAATCCAAGAATGGCAAAAATGACAATTTGAATGACAGGCATAGGCGGGCTCCTACTCTGGATCTTTCATATCGGGAATGGGGCGCAGGAAGACGCCGGGCGGCGTGCGCTGCGGAGTGCCAGGGGCGCCCTGTGGGGCGGGCTCCAGCAGCATGTCTTTGGTATAGACTGCATCCCGCCGGTCTGCAAAGGCCAGCTCATAATTGTGCCCGAGGACAATGGCCTCTGTGGGACAGGCATCTTCGCAAAAGCCGCAGTAAATGCAGCGCAGCAGGTTGATTTCGTACACACGGGAGTAGCGCTCGCCGGGCGAATAGCGCTCGGCATCGGTGTTTTCGGCGGCCTCCACAAAGATTGCATCTGCAGGGCAGGCAGCAGCACAGAGCGCGCAGCCGATGCATTTTTCCAGGCCGTTATCATAACGCTTGAGGACATGGCGGCCTTTGAAGCGCGGCCGGACGGGGCGCTTCTCTTTGGGATACTGCACCGTGACGGGCTTCTCCAGGAGGGATTTGAGTGTGGTGAGCAATCCTTTCAGCATCGCTTGCTCCTTATCCGATCAAGACAACGACGATCGAGGTAATCAAAACGTTAAGCAGGGCCAGGGGGAAGAGGATTTTCCAGCCAAAGGCCATCAGACGGTCATAGCGGATGCGCGGCAGGGTGGCGCGAATCCAAATGAGCACAAACAACCACAGAACTATTTTAATGAAGAGCCAGAGCGGACCCAGGCCAGGCAGGCGATCGACAAAGGGGCCGTCGAAACCGCCCAGGAAGAGCGAGGCACCAATCATTGAAATAGCAATCATTTTGATATATTCAGCCATGAAGAAGAGGGCAAACTTCATGCCGGAATATTCGGTGTGGTAACCGGCGGTCAGTTCCTGTTCCGCCTCGGGCATATCAAATGGCGAGCGGTTAATCTCAGCGATGGAGGCGATGAAGTAGATGATGAAAGCCAGCGGTTGAAGAACGACAAACCAGACCGTGTTCTGCTGGGTGCGGACGATGTCCAGCATGCTCATGGAGCCCGCAATAATGATGGGGCCGACAAACGAAAGGCCAAGCGCCAGCTCATAGCTGATCATCTGGGCGGTGGCGCGCAAGCCGCCCAGGGTGGCGTATTTGTTGTTGGACGACCAGCCCGCCAGCGTGATGCCATACACCGAGATGGATGTGACCGCCATGATGTAAAGCGTGGCAACGTTCACATCGGCAATGTGCAGAGCCACTTGGCGGCCAAACAGGTTAACCGTTTCACCCCAGGGGATCACGGCAGTAACGGTCAAAGCCGGGATGACGGTGATGACCGGGGCCAGGACAAAGAGCAGTTTATCTGCCCCGGCGGGGATAAGTTCCTCTTTGAAAATCAACTTGATGCCATCGGCCACCGGCTGGAGCAGGCCCAGCGGGCCGGCGCGGTTGGGGCCGATGCGTACCTGCATGTGCGCCAGCACCTTGCGCTCATACCAGGTGACATAGGCAAAGCCGCCGGTCATAATGAGCAGCAAGACCGCCGCTTTAATAATCCATTCCCAGAGCATGCCAGATTCCATGTTCACCTCAATCAACGCAGCGCAATCAATAAGCCTTGCGGCAGGGTATCATCCAAACAAACGGTGCGAGAGGCCTTGCGGCCAGACAGCAGCACCTCAACCGACTGCCCTTCTGAGAGGCCTTGCTGCTCAGCCGTGGCGGGGTGCATCCAAACCGCGGCAGGAGACAGGCGGCCGCGCAGGAGCTCTGTGCGGGCAATCAGTGCGCCCTGGTCATAGAGCCGCGTGACCGGCAGGGCAACCAACCCGGCGGGAAGCGGCACGGCGGGAGATAATTCGGGCAAGTGGAGCGGGGCTTTGGGTGCAGCCAGATGGACGCCCAGGCCTTGTTGATTGTCATAGCTGGTGCCACCGTAATACAAATCACTGCGGGCAATTTCGGGCCACTGGGGAGCCGTTTCGGCCAGGGCCGGGAAGGTGAGGCCATTGAAGGCCGGGACAACCTGCGCTAACTGGTCAAAGACCAGGGAGACGGCGTTGTCCGCCAGCTTCAGGTCAAGGCGCTGCCCCACCTGCGCGGTGATGGCAAAATCCGGGCGGGTATCGGGCAGCGGGGACACAGCCGGGTAGAAGCGCTGGACGCGGCGCTCGCCGGAGGTGAAGCTGCCTTCCTGCTCAGTGAAGGCCTGCGCCGGGAAGACAATATCGGCGCGGCGGGCGGTCTCGGTGAGGAAAAGCTCCTGAACCATGACAAAGCCAGCCGCATCCAGGGCTTCAGCAAGAGCCGGGTCATCACCGGCGGGGTCGGCGGCGGCAATCCAGACCACCGCGGCGGAGCGGAGCGCGGCGGGCAGGTCTGTGGCGGGGGCATATCCCAGTTCAAAGGCGCCCTGGTCATTGGCCCGGGGCCAGACCGGCACGAGCCCGTTATTGGGGCGGCCCAGATGCCCGGTCTTGTCCAGCAGTTCGGCAGAGAGACGGGCGACCCGTTCTGTGCCGACCCAATCAAGGCCATCTGAGCCGTAGAAGACAATGGCATTCTGCGCATCCGCAAAGGCTGTGGCAGCTTCGCCTTCGCCCGAGAGCAGGGTGGTGAGGGCGGCGCCTTCGCCGCCGGGGGCATAGCGCAGCGCAAACCGGGCGAACTTATCCAGCCGGGTGGGGCGGGCAGTGAGCACAATTAACGCGGCGCCACGGGCAGCAGCCTGTTTGACGCGCAGCCACCAGAGCGGCGCTTCTGCGTGCAAGTCGCTGGCGACCACCAGAATGGCATCGCCCTTGCCCAGTGCGCCGAGGTTACTGCCTGCCGTCAAGCCAGCCTGGACGGCAATATCACCGCCAGACATGTGGGTATAGAGTCGGGATTGCCCGCCGAGCGCTTCGGTTACCTGCCGCAGGTTGAACAATGCCTCGTTAGACAGGCGCCCGCCAGCCAGCAGCAAGGGCTGAGAACCCTTTAATTTCTGGGCGGCAAGGTCCAGGGCCTCATTCCAGGAGGCAGGGACCAGCTCGCCATTCTTGCGGATGAGCGGCTGAGTCAGGCGATCGGGGCTTTCGGTGTACTGGTAGACAAAGCGGCCTTTGTCGCAGATCCAAATTTCGTTGACCTGTTCATTCTGGCGCGGCAGGACCCGTTTAATCACTGTGCGGCCGTTGGCGGCGGCCTCCCGGCGGACGTTGAAGGTCAGGTTGCAGCCTACGGGGCAGTGATTGCAGATGGAAGCTGCGGGCTTCATCTCCCAGGGGCGGGCGCCAAAACGGAAGTCAGCAGTGGTGAGGGCACCAACCGGGCAAATATCGGTGGTGTTGCCGGAGAAAATCGAGTCAAAACCGGGCTCGGAGAGGGTTACAATTTCGAGCGCCCGACCGCGCTGGTAGAAACCAATCACGGGGTCATCTACAACGTCGTGCTGGAAGCGGGTGCAGCGACCACACTGAATGCAGCGCTCGCGATCCAGAAAGATCAGTTCGCCAAGGGGCACACGCTTGTTGAGGTGCTGCTTGTCTGAGTAAAGGAAGCGGCTCTCGCCGGGGCCATGTGCCAGGGTGAGGTTTTGCAACGGGCATTCGCCGCCTTTGTCGCAGACGGGGCAGTCCAGCGGGTGCGAGGTGAGCAAAAATTCCAATACGTCTTTGCGGGCGGCTTTGACCTTTTCACTCTCAGTGATCACAACCATGCCCTCAGAAACGGGGGTGGTGCAGGCAGTTTCCAGCTTGGGGCCAAAACCAATCTTGGGGCGGCCGTCGGCATCCAGCACGGTCTGTCCGGTGGCGCGGTCTACCATGGGGCGGCCCACGTCCACGAGGCACATACGGCACATGCCCACCGGTTCCATCTTGGGGTGATAGCAGAAGACGGGGATATTCACGCCAGCCTGTTTGGCGGCATCGACAATTAACATGCCTTCGGGGGCCGTAATGACCTGATTGTCAATGGTCAGGGTAATCTGTTTGGTCATCTGGGCTGCTCCTCTATGAGATCCCAAAATCCTGGGGGAATTTTTCCAGGGCGCTGACGACGGCCATGGTGGAGAATTCGCCCAGGGCGCACAGGCACTTGTTCTGCATCTGGCGGGCGACCGAACCCAGCAGCGCGGCATCCTGGGGAGAAGGCTGCCCGGCAGCCAGCCGGTCGGTGATGTGCGCCATCCAATAGGTGCCTTCGCGGCAGGGCGTGCATTTGCCACAGGATTCATGCTTGAAGAAATGCACAGTCTGGTTCACCAGGTCGGCCATATTGACGGTTTCATCCAGAATAATCACAGAAGCCGAGCCCAACTGCCCACCAATGGCGGCTACTGATTTGTAATCCATGGGGGTATCCAGGGTGCGGTCATCCGCCACCAGGATGGTGGAAGATGCGCCCGCTGGCATGATGGCCTTGACGGCTTTGCCACCCAAAATGCCGCCACCGTACTGGTCAATGAGGGTGCGGAAAGTGACGCCAAACGGCAGCTCATAGTTGCCGGGGCGATTGATGCGGCCAGAGAGCGAGAAAATCTTGACGCCGGGGCTGTCTTCGGTGCCCAGGGTCTTGAACCAATCGGCGCCGCGATCCACAATCAGGGGCACGTTGGTCAGGGTCTCGACATTGTTGATAACGGTTGGTTTGCCAAACAGGCCCGAGACCGCCGGGAAGGGTGGGCGCAGCCGCGGCTGGCCCAGCTTGCCTTCAATCGATTCCAGCAGGGCGGTTTCTTCGCCGCAGATGTAAGCGCCAGCGCCGAGGTGGGTGTAGAGGCGGAGGGTGTAATCTGTGCCGAGAATGTGATCGCCCAGCAGGCCAGCCTGTTCCAGCTCGGCAATGCGCTGGTTGAGTTTTTGTGCCAGCGGCCAAAATTCGCCGCGCAGGTAGATATAGCCCGCCTGAGCCTGGACGGCAAAACAGGCCAGCATCAACCCTTCGAGGAACTGGAAGGGATTGCGTTCCAGGATTTCACGGTCTTTGAAGGTGCCCGGCTCGGATTCATCCGCATTGGCAACAACATAGTGAGGCCAAATGGTATTGGGCAGGAAGCTCCACTTGGTGCCGGTGGGGAAGCCCGCTCCGCCGCGGCCGCGCAAGCCAGAGGCCTTGACGGTATTCAAAACGTCTACCGGCTGCTGGGTCTTGAGGGCCTTCTCAAAGGCGGCAAAACCGCCGTTGGCGCGGTAGATGGGCAACTGATCAATATCCGGGAGATCTCGATGACGTAAGAGCAGGTATTCTGTCATAATGCGCCCCTTTAGTAGCGCGCCCAGGGTTTCTGGCGCAGGGTTTCAACAAGTGCCAGAGCAGACTCAACGGTCTGATCCGGGTAATCGGTCAGTTCGCCATCGCCCTGAACCTGTAGGAACGGGGCGTGGTCGCAGGCAGCCAGACATTTGACCTCTTCCACGGTAATCAGGCCATCGGGGGTGGTTTGACCGGGTTGGATGCCCAGGGCTTCGCAAAAGGCAGCGAGAAACTGGCGGGAGCCGCGCAGGGCGCAGGGCATATCGGTGCAGACCTGAACCCGGAAGCGCCCGCCGCCGTCTTCCTCGGCGTGGAAGAGCGTGTAAAAGCCCATAATTGAGGCCACGTCTGTGGAGGAAATGCCGGTGATCTCAGCAATATCGACCAGGGCCTGACTATCCACGCGGCCGGTGGTGCGCTGTGCCAAAAAGAGCAGCGGCATAACGGCGGCACGGCGGTGTTCGGCAGGGTAATGCGCCAGGATCTGTTGAACTTCAGCGGATGATTGTTGAAGTAAAAGGTTCATCGGTCTGCATCTCCCAGAACGATGTCAATGCTGCCAATCACACCGACCACGTCGGCGACAAAGGCCTTGCGCACCATCAGCGGCAGGGCCTGCAAATTGGCAAAGGTGGGGGTGTTAAAGTGAATACGGTAGGGTTTGGGGCCGCCATCGCTTTCGAGATAGACGCCCAACTCACCGCGTGGGGATTCTGTAGCAACATAAACCGCCCCCCGTGGAACCGAGAAGCCTTCCGTCCAGAGCTTGAAGTGGTGGATGACGGCTTCCATGCTGGTGCCAAGCTCAGAACGAGGCGGGGGGACAAATTTGCGGTTGTTGGACCGCACCGGGCCATATGGCAGATTATCCAGCGCTTGACGGACAATTTTGAGGGACTCGTGCATTTCCTGCACCCGGACGAGGTAGCGGGCGTAAATATCGCCGGCGGTCTGGGTGGGAATGTTGAAATCATACTGCTCGTAACCGCTGTAGGGGGCATCTTTGCGCAGGTCGTGGGCAACGCCGCTGCCGCGCAGCACCGGGCCCGAAAGGCCATAGCGGACAGCGTCTTCGCCAGAGATGACGCCAATGTTGCGGGTGCGCTCAAGGAAGATGGTGTTTTTGGTCAGCAGGGCATCATATTCAGCCAGGCGGCGGGGCATCAGGGCGAGAAAATCGCGCACGGCTTTTTCAAATTCTACGGGCACATCGCGCCAGAGACCGCCGGGGCGAACATAGGTGGTCATCATACGGGCGCCAGAGACCAGCTCAAAAATATCCAGGATGATCTCGCGCTCGCGCATGCCGTAGAGGAAGACAGACATGGCTGCCAGGTCGAGGGCGGAGGTGCCCAGCCAGAGTAAATGCGAGGAGATACGTTGCAATTCAGCCAGGATCACACGCAGAGCCTGGGCACGGGGCGGCACATCGAGTTCGGCGAGTTTCTCCACGGCCAGACAGTAGACCAGATTGTTGCCAATTGGGTTGAGGTAGTCCAACCGATCAGACATCACCTCGGCCTTCTGGTAGGTTTTGGCCTCCATGTTTTTCTCAACGCCGGTGTGCAAAAAGCCAATATCGGGGATGCAGGTGATGATGATTTCGCCATCCAGTTCAAGCAGCAGGCGCAGCACGCCATGTGTGGCGGGGTGCTGGGGGCCCATGTTCAACAGCATGGTTTCGCCGGTGAGGGCGCGGGGAGAGACCAGATGGGTCAGTTCGCCTAGATTGACTTCTTGAATATCACTCATGGGTTCACTCCTCGCCGCGGGGCTTGTGCAAGCGGATTTCGTCAAAGTTGAAGGTGAACTGCGGCTCTTCATAACCCAGCGGATAGTCTTTGCGCAGGGGGTGACCTTCCCAGTCGGCGGGCAGGATGATGCGGCGCAGGTCAGAGTGGCCCTCAAAGCGGATGCCAAACATATCCCAGATTTCGCGTTCTTTCCAGTTAGCGTTGGGATAGATGCCTTCGAGCGTGGGCATGACGGGCGCATTGCCGTTGAGCGGGACGCACAGGCGCAAAACGCAATTGGTTTTGAGGCTGCGGAGCTGATAAATCACATGGAAACGCGGGGACTGCTGGGGCCAGTAGTCCACTGCGGTGGCGGTAAGGAGCAGGTTGCAGCCCAGTTCATCCCGGGCAACCAGGGCCGCGGCAGGGGCCTGGTCAGCGGGCAGCGTGAGGGTCAGTTCGCCGCGAAACTCGGCTGCCTGGGCGCCAAACCGATTGACAAAAAGAGCGGCTATCGGTTGATTGTGTGCATCCATTTCAGGCCCAATCCTTCAGTTTCTCTCGCTTGACTTTTTCATGCAGCGCCATAACCCCATTGATCAACCCTTCGGGGCGGGGTGGACAACCCGCCACATAGATATCCACCGGGACAACCTCATCCACCCCCTGGACAATGGCGTAGTTGTTGAACACGCCGCCGCAGGAAGCGCAGTCGCCCATGGCAATTACCCACTTGGGGTCGGGCATTTGATCGTAAAGCTGCCGCAGCACAGGGGCCATCTTGCGGCTGACGCGCCCGGCAACAATCATCAGATCCGACTGGCGCGGGCTGGCGCGCATCAGTTCCATGCCAAAGCGGCTCATATCGTAATTGGCAGCCTGGGCAGCCATCATCTCAATGGCGCAGCACGCCAGACCAAAGAGCATGGGCCACATTGAATTGGTGCGCGACCAGTTGATGGCGTCTTCCAGTTTAACGGTGACAACGCCCAGGTTGCCGGTTTTTTGCTCTAATCCCATTCCAGCGCTCCTTTCTTCCAGGCATAGATGAAGCCCACCATTAATACCAACAGGAAGAGAATCATCTCAATCAGTCCGGGGATGCCCAGTTCACGCAAGATGACCGCCCAGGGCAGGAAGAAGACGATTTCAACATCAAAGAGGATGAAAAGCACCGCAATCAGATAGTAGCGGACTGACATGCGGCGCTTGCCCTGACCATAGGGGACCATGCCCGATTCGTAGGGCGCGCCCTTGCGTTTGGTAGGGCGGCGGGGACCGAAGATCGTCCCGAGGGCAACCACCAGAAAGCCAAGCGCCAGAGCCAGAGTGAAGATGATAATGAGAGGGTAGTAATCTTGCAGCATGACCACCTCGGCGAAAGCTTACTAAATTTATCGGAATAGCGGGTTTAGTATATCACAGGACGCGATTAAAGCCACACAATAATTGTCTGTGATTACCCTTATTATACAGAGAAGCCGGGCAAATATCACCTGAATAAACCAAGCAAAATCCCCCGGGAGGCCGGGGGATTTTAGAACCATGAAGAGCGTTAGGGTTATTTGATGACTTCGAATTTTGAGCCAGGAGCGCCACAGACAGGGCATTTGTTGGGGGCGGTGCGGGCGTGGGTGTAACCGCAAATCGGGCAAACGTAGTAGTCGTATTCTTCTTCGTCCTGAACGATGCTTTCGAGTGCATGGCGGTAGAGCGCTTCGTGGACTTTTTCGACTTCCCAGGCCATGCTGAAGCTCTTGGCAGCCTTGGTGGCGCCTTCGGCTTTGGCTTCTTCAATCATGGGCGGGTACATGGTGGATACTTCGTAGCTTTCGCCGCCAATGGCTTCCTGCAAATTCTCGGCGGTAGATTTGACACCATCCATGGCACGCAGATGGGCATGGGCGTGGATGGTTTCGGCATGGGCCGCGGCGCGGAAGAGGCGGGCAATTTGATGGAAGCCTTCTTCGTCGGCCTTTTTGGCAAAGGCCAGATAGCGGCGGTTAGCCTGGGATTCTCCAGCGAAAGCGGCTTGTAGATTATCCAAAGTCTTGGTCATTTTATGTCTCCTTTTTGGGTCAGATCAGACAGGTTAAGCATATCACATACCAGAGGTGATAGGTGTGAGCAAAAAATCACCTGTAACGATGAGGCTTGTCACCTGCGGCTAGTCCAGGATCAATTTGGCGCGCTGGAAGCGGGCTTTGGCAAGGCCAATCAGCACGGCAACGGCGGCAATTAATACCACAGCCGCTACCAACATGATGGCACCCCAGTTGATGTTTTGCAGAGCCATCTGCACCGACATTTGAAGATCTTCAGGCAGCAGCGGCAGCAAAAGCGTTGGCAGCAGCACAATCACCAGCATGACAATCGAAAGCTTCTGGTAGGCTACCCGGGCGGTGGGTGACCGGAGCGAGACCAGAACGCCAAGCGAAGCCATGAGAAGGCAGGTGAGCAGGCTGAAGGCCAGCCCGCCAAAGAACAGCGCAGGGGTGTAAAACTTGAGTCCGCCCGCCGGGAAAGCGATGTTAATGGTGACAGCGCCAACAATCAACGTCACCAGGGCAAAGGTAAAACCATAGGCAACCCCGGCGCCAATCTTACCGAACAGGATGGCGGTATCGGAGAGGCGGCTGGCAAGCAGTGTTTCGAGGGTGTGGCGCTCGCGCTCACCGGCAAAAGCATCGGTGACCAGGCCCAGAACCAAGAAGATGGGCATCCACATTGCCAGCGCCATGCTCATGGGGCTTACCAGCCACTCGACACCGGACTGCAAAGGCAAAAAGATGCCGAACATGCCCACAAAAATCAACAGACTGACCAGGCCCATGCGGCCTGAACTGCGCTGGAGGAAAACCTCTTTCCATTCCTTCCAGATGAGGGTAAAAATATCATTCAACATGCTTGTCTTCCTCCATGAGGGTTAAAAAGACCTCTTCCAACGAGGCTTTGCCGCGGCGGACTTCGTCAATCTGCACGCCCTGGCTGACCAGAAGCTGGACGAGGGGGGCTGTATCGGCATCGTCCTTGAGGGTGATGGTGATGTGTTGATCCTGACGGGTTACCTCTTTGACCTGGGGCTGCTGTCGCAAAATGGACAGGGCCGCCTCAGTAAAGCCGCGCCCCACAATCTCCAGGCGGGAACCGCCCTGGCGAAGACGCAGCTCATCCGGCGAGCCGATCATCATAAGCTGACCCTGACGGATAACCGCCACCTGCTGGCAGAGCTTTTCGGCTTCAGCAAGGTTGTGGGTGGTCAAGAAAACAGTCACACCCTGCTGCTGCACCAGAGCAGCCAACTCATCTCGCAGGGCTACGGCAGCAATCGGATCGAGGCCGGCGGTGGGCTCATCGAGGAAGATGATTTGAGGGCGGTGAAGCATGGCGCGGGCCACAGCCAGCTTTTGCTTCATACCGCGGCTCCAGTTGCCCACGGGTTCTTTGCGGCGATCCCAGAGGCCCACGGCGTCGAGCAGGTCGTGAATGCGCTGCTGGCGCTCGGCGGCGTTCAAATGCCAGACACGGCCATAAAATTCCAGGTTATCCTCGGCGGTCATGCGTTCATAAAGACCGGTGTGTTCCAGCAGGGCGCCGCAGCGCTGACGGATATCATCGGCGTGGGTGGCGGTATCAAAACCGAGGACTTCGGCGCTGCCAGAGGTTGGCTCCAGCAGGCCAAGCAGCAGGCGGATGGTGGTGGTTTTACCCGAGCCGTTGGGGCCCAGAAAACCAAAGACGATGCCGGAGGGAACTTCAAAAGAAATTCCATCTACGGCGCGCACGGTTTCAAAGGTGCGCGTCAAATTTCGGGTACGGATTGCAACAGCAGTCATGTGAGCTCCAGAGAATGGATTTACACCGCGCTGGGGAAGGGCAGGCGCGGGTCAGCAGCAAGGTAAGCTTGAACAGCGGAGGCATCTCCGGCGGCAGAGGCCGCGGCCAGGTCATCGACCAGTTTGCGGTCAGCAGGTGATGACTCAGCCCAGGGGGTGTTGAGGAGGCCCCAAAAATCCCAGGGCAGCACTTCAACACGGGTGAGGGCCAAGCAGTCGCGCAAGACATTGCCACGCACAAAATCCCAGCCGTGCCACTCAAAAATGCCAAAGTTGTCGGGGTCAGCCTGACCGGTCTGGCAGAGCTGCCAGGCCGCGCCGCCGTTGATAAACTGCCCCGGCGGCAGGTTGAGTGGATCAAAAGTGATGCCCAGCACTTCACGCTGCAGAGTATCTAACTGGGCATCTGCCAGCACCCAGCGCGCGGCAGATGCATCCCACACCTCGGCGACCCAATGATCTTCGTAATGGTTGGGGATAAAGTAGGTGGCGAAGCCGCAGCGGGCCCGGGCAGGATAGCCCTGGGCGCGGCGAATGGCGCACAGCAGGGTGGTGATATCCCGGCAGTTGCAGACCAGGCGGCGATCCAGCGGGCGCGGTTCGTTCAGCGGGCGGTCATCCAGTTCGAGCAGGCGGGCCAGTTTGGCTTGAGCCGGGCGAAGCTGGACTTCTTTTTCACGGTCTTCGGTTAATTGCAGACCATATCGTTTGGCCCAGAAAATGTGGACCACCAGGTGCTGGAGGCAGTCCACCAGGGCGGGGAGATCTACAGGCAGGGCGTCAATCAGCGGGCGGTAGGAGCCCAGATCTGTCATGGGGCCCGGCTGACAAAAATCAGAAACAGAGGGAGCGGTGACCATGGATTATTACCTCATCAGGCGGCCTGAAGCGGCCCTGCCGGGGAACCCGACAAGGCCGCTGAAAAGGTCAAAAAATTAGCGAGCCCAGAAATTAAATTCGTCAACCTGGACGGTGAGGTTTTGGGTTTCATCGGAGCCAACAAAGAGGCCGAGGTAGCCGCTCTGATAGCTCTCATCCGTCATCTCGCCGACCTTGACGCCGTTGACATACAGGGTGAGGTGTTTATTTTCAGCCAGCAGACCAATGCGGTTGGTCTGGTTGGCACCCGCCAGAATGGCGGCGTTGGTGGTCCAATAGACGTGGGTGGTCCAGGTGCCGGGATCGGTGGTGCCATCCCACTCGGCGAAGCGGTATTGGCCAAGGCAGTTGATGCCGATCAGGTAGCCACGGGTAGCGGGATTTTTCTCGGGGACGCGGGCATAGAAGCCGAAGTGATCGGTGCCGGAGCAGGCCTCAAAACGGGCGGTGATTTCGACATAGAAGTTGGCGGTGGGGCCGTAAGTGATGAGCCGCCAGCCATCCGTTTCGGTGAGGGCGGTCAGCAGCATTTTGCCATCGCGGAAGGTGACCGCGGTGTAGGTATCTTCGCCGGTGGGCCAGTAATCGCTGTTATCCATTTTGTCGGTGAAGGTGGGATTGCCCAGCGTCTGGCGGGGATCATTGGTGGGGAAGGTGGGGGTGGGCAGCGGCGTGGGGGTATCGGTGGGCTGGACAAGCGGCGTGGGAGAGATGCTCAAAGCAGTGGGGGTGGGGGCGCCACCGCCATCGGTCGGTTTGGGCTGCACCGTTGCCGTAGCCGGGATGTTAATGGTGGGCGTGGGCAGGGCCACCGTAGGCAGGGCTTCAATCTGCTGGGTGGGCACATCTGCCGGGGAGGTGGGGCTGGGCTGGTTGGTCAGGACGAGGGCGACCTGAGTGGCCATATCGGCATCCGAGGGGGTGGGTTGGGCCTGACCAAAGTTCAAAATGCTGCAGCCAGCCAGAAGCAGGCTGAACACCAGCAACAGGGGGATAATACGCTTCATTTCTCTTTTCTCCTTGATGAATGACGGAGCAAATTCCGTCTGACGAAATGACGCCGGGCACGGGATGAAAGTTCCCTAGCCCAGTTTGTAGCCAATGCGGCGTAAGAATTGCGTGCGCCAGGCGATGCCAGCTTCATCCTCAACCCCAAGGGGTTGGTCGCCATCCACTACACCGAGGATGCCCCGACCAGCGCCCAGTTGGGCGACAATCACCGTGGTGGGGTTGGCTGTGGCGCAGAAAATATGGCAGACTTCGGGGGCGTTCTGGACTGCTTTGAGGACATTGATGGGATAAAAACCGGGGGCGAGGAAAATAATAAAGCTGTGCCCGGCGCCAATGGCCAGGGCGTTCTGGCGGGCCAGTTCAATCATTTCGGCGTTGGTGCCGCTCCAGCGCACCAGGCGCTCGCCGGAGGCTTCGCAAAACGCCAGGCCAAACTGAATGCCGGGGACGGCATTGACCAGGGCTTCGTGCAGATCCTCGACTGTTTTAATGAAGTGCGACTGACCGAGGACAAAATTGATTTCTTCCGGTTTTTGAATTTGAACAGGGATGAGTTCCATAGATTCCACTCCTGAAACTTTGAATCTGGGATTATTGTACACGAAAAACCCAAAAAGAACGAAGATAGGGTAAAATCAACGGACGCTGAAACCCGGCATTGGAAAGGATAGAACCGCTTGTTTGAACTTGTTTTTCTCGGCACTTCGGCCTCGGCCCCATCGGCAAAACGCAGCCTGCCTGCGCTGGTGGTCAAGCATGATGAGCACCGGTTTCTGGTAGATTGCGGCGAGGGGACCCAGCGGCAGATTTTGCAGTCAGGGATCGGGTTCAAGCGGCTCAATCAGATTTTGATTACGCACGGGCACCTGGATCACATTCTGGGTCTGGCGGGGTTATTGTCCACCTATTTGCGCTGGGAAGCGATTGACGAACTGACCATCTACGGAGGCCGGGCGGCGCTGGAACGGATTCACGACCTGCTGTACGGCGTGGTGCTGCGCGGTGCGCAGGCGCCAATGCCCATTCAGATGCGGGCGGTGGAGCGGGGCACGTTCTGGTCGGTGGATGGTTTCAGCATTTCAGCATTTCCGGTGCAGCACCGCGGGCCCGACTGCCTAGGGTTTGTGTTTGAAGAACCGGGGCGGCGGCCTTTTTTACCAGAAAAAGCCGAGGCGCTGGGCATTCCAGCAGGTCCGTGGCGGCGCGACCTGGCGGCCGGGCAAGCCATCACCCTGCCGGATGGGCGGACGATTGAGCCGGAAGCCGTGCTGGGAGACTTCAAGCCTGGCACAAGGTTGGTGGTGGTGGGTGATACCGGAGAGACCGATTCGCTGGTTGAGATCTGCCGTGGGGCAGATGGGTTGGTGATTGAAGCGACCTATTTGGATGAAGAAGCCGACATGGCCCGGCAGTTCAACCACCTGACGGCGCGGCGCGCCGCTGAGCTGGCGTTGAAAGCCGGGGTGGGCGCGCTGTACCTGACGCACGTCTCCCGGCGCTACCGCGAGAAGGATATCCTGGCTGAGGCGCAGTCGGTATTCCCAACCGCAGTGGTGGCGCGTGATTTTGACAGCTTTACGGTGAAGGCGGCGGGGTAGGAGATTTAGGATTTAGGATTTAGGATTGAGGGTTTGAAAGTCAGGTTTTGGGAGAGGGGTGCAACACGCCAAAACTGTGATGGTATAATTTTGAGCATGAAATCCTATGTAAAGCTGGGCATTTTGATACTGGCCATGGTGCTGGCTGGCTGTACTGCCACACCAACCCCAACGGAGCAGCCCACGCGGGCGGGGGCGTTCACGCCACTGCCTTCTGCCACGCCGCTGCCATCAGCCACACCCACCAGCCCCTATACGGCCACGCCGCTGCCCACCCCCACCCCAACACCGCGCACGCATGTGGTGAAGGCCAATGAAGATATGTTCGGGATTGCGCTGCGCTACGGCGTACCCGTGGAAGTCATCAAGACGTTGAACCCAACCGTTGACCCGCGGATTATGAGCATTGGCACGGTGCTGCTGCTGCCCGAAGTGACACCGCCGCCGCCGGGCGAGGCCACCCCCACCCCAACTGCCGCGCCGCTGCAACTGGGCGAACCAGCCTGCCTGCCCGATGCCGGGGGCGGCTGGTGGTGTTTTGTGACGGCATCCAGCGAGAGCCGGCTGGAGAATGTGGCGGTGCTGATGCAGTTCACCGATCCGCAAAGCGGGCAGGAAGCGGCAGAAACTGCCACCCTGCCGCTGAATGTGCTGCCGGCCGGGCAGGCGCTGCCGCTGGCGGCGCACTTTAGCAATGCCTTACCTGCCGGAAAACCGGCTTTGCAACTCGTCAGCGCACTGCCGCTGGCGGCCGACGACCCGCGCTATATGCCAGTGCAGATCGTGAACCCGACCACAACCATTGACATCAATGGGAAGTGGGCCGCAGTCAGCGGACAGGCGGCGTTGAGCGAGGGAGCTGTGGAAGCGCGCTGGTGCCGGGTGCTGGCGGTGGCCTATGATGAAGCCGGGGCGGTGATCGGCCTGCGCTGGTGGGACAGCCCGGCCCCGCTCTCCACAGGAGATGAGGCAGAGTTCGCGTTCACCGTTTACGCGCTGGATGGTCAGATTGCGCAGGTGGCGCTGTTTGTAGAGGCCGGGCAGTAGCCGTCATCAGGGCGTTGGGGTTGCCGTTGGCGAGGGGGTGAACGTCTGCGTGGGGGTAGGCGTGATGCTGGGAGTCAGGGTTTCGGTGGGGGTTAGTGTGATCGTGGGCGTATAGGTGACCGTCGGGGTGGGCGTCAGGGTCAGGGTGGGGGTCTGCGTGGGCGTGGGGGCAACCGTCAGGGCAGCTTCGAGGGTCAGCACGGTATTGGTGAACGGTTCGGGGGTCAGCACAAAATTGATGACCTGCTGGATGCGCTGGCGCACCGCGTCTGGAATGGACAAGACTACCGGCGCGGGGATGGGTCCGGAAATTTCCCAGGGGGTTAGATCAGCAGGTTGGATTTGAAAATAGCCAATCCGGTTTTCATCGCCCAGTTGGACAGCCAGAGGAACGGCCAGCAGCAGGTCTTCAAGCGAGAGGCTGGTTTCGATAAATGGGCGGTAATCGGAATATAAATCGGGCAGGTTGACGAGCGAGCCGCTCTCCAACAGACCCATGAAGAGGATGCGGGCGACTTCCTGCTGACGAAAATTGCGCGCCAGCTCGTCGCTGCCATCCCGATAGCGCAGGTAGCACAGGGTCTGTTCGCCATTCAAGACCTGCGGGCCAGCGGGGATGCCGCCGCAGGCATGGGGCGGCAAAGGCTCGAGCAGGGTGATTTCCAGACCGCCGATATCATCTACAAACCAGATCAGGGCATCCTCGTAAATCACCAGCCAGTCATCGGGGCGCAGACCCAGATTGTAGGCCAACGCATCGGAGATTGTGCGAAAATCACCCACGGCATAGGCTGTGTTCAGGCGCTGCATGGTCTGACCCGGAACATAACCTAACAGATCGGGTGGGACGGACAGCAGGCTGGCCTTGGCAAGACGCGGGTGATAAATGATGAGCAGGATGGCATCGGTGCGACCCGGGTAAGGCGCGGGCTGATCCATGCCGAGGACAGCCAGCACGCGGACTTCATCCGGGAGGGAGAGGCCGGTGAGCGGTGCGGGGATGGGCGTGACAGGCGTTTGACGAGGAGCAGCAAACGGCGCCCAGATGGGCAGAGCGCCCGCCGGGGTTGGCGTGGTAGATGGCAATTCCGGCGCAGGCGTAAGACTATGCGCAATTAGTGGCGTAGCTGTCGGGGTGACACTGTGCGATGGGGGTAGCGGCGTTTGCGGCCCACACCCCCACAGGGCCAATAAAATCAACGCGGCCAAAATCGGGATTGAAATGCGATTGAACGTGCGCATGTGCTGGGATTATAGCACACGCCAACGGGAACCCCGGTGGATGCGCTAGCGTCTTATCAGGGCAACCTTTTAGGTTGATCTGGGTTAATGCATGTAGAGATTTCTGAGAAATGGAGGTGGAACAATATGGCTGTTATTTATCTTGCTGCGGCTGTGGTTGGGCTGCTCTTTGCGGCAATGGCCTGTCTTGCTCCCACCTCGGATGAGTGAGGGCGGGGTCAACGGATGGGGATGAACTGCACCTGATCGCCCGGCGCCAGCAGGCAGGGTGGACGGGCGGTCAGGTCAAATAAGGCAACTTCGGTGCGTCCAATCAGACGCCAGCCGCCGGGGGACGCGAGCGGATAGATGCCCGTCTGTTCGCCGGCAATGCCAACTGAACCCGCTGGAACGCGGCGGCGTGGGGTTTCGAGGCGCGGCGCGGCAATGCTTACATCCAGACCGCCCAGATACGGGAAACCCGGCAGAAAGCCCATCATACGTCTGATGTGAATTAGGCCGAAAAGGCCGGAAGAAGCTCAAAAGTTTGGACATTAATGCCAAAATCCACGAGCAATATACGACGCAAGAGATGACTGGTCATTTTTGCGGCGATCCTGGTGCAAA
>Ga0208940_1000848_pt1 | contig 34989 bp, 26 predicted proteins | sample AD_JPNNA6_MetaG_FD_184445 | JGI IMG/M metagenome (GOLD analysis project Ga0208940, IMG submission 184445) | Active sludge microbial communities of municipal wastewater-treating anaerobic digesters from Japan - AD_JPNNA6_MetaG (SPAdes) (version 2) | ecosystem: Engineered > Bioreactor > Anaerobic... | reverse complement strand
CCTGTTTTGTATTCATACTTATCATATGTTTTTGTGTTGCTTTTTATTTCCCAAAGCAACTGGTTTAACATTATAAGTGGTATACTTTTCAACGAGAATGTGGTATACTTTTCAATTAATATTTACAGTTTTATTAAACCTTGGACTGCAGTGAGAGATGGGGAAACAAATTCACAACAATTTCTTACGCCTTCTATTATAGAAGGAATCAGGCAAAAGCTCGGTGTAAAGGAAATTTTAAGGCACAAACTTACTTACTCAGCCATTAATCTTCAACAAGAGGAAACTCAATCGAAAGCATTAAAAAGGAAAGACAAAGCTTTTATGAGAGAACATTCCATTATCAAGCGAGGTATCATGGTTTATCCAACCTTGATACTCGCATTCTCAACAAAAGATTATGCTGAAAAAGCAATAAAACAACATATATGCCTATGCCGGAATGAAGATGTTTTACTTCCTTTTCAAAAAATTGAAGAGATGGAAGAAAATATTTTTAATCAACTTGATGGTTTTGAACTTCGTTTTGGTAAAAACGAGAAGTCTTTTATGGTTGGTTATAATCGCTTTGATGACAATAAGCCTATGTATGGGTGGATAGAAATTACAGGAAATCCAATCCAAAAACCGGAATATGAACAATTATAATCATATTTTGGCAAAAAGTGAATCTAATGGAGGTATCCCACTAAAAGAGCATACAATGTCAGTTGCAAAGTATGCTGATTTAGGAGCTTTATACTTTGGATTGGACAGAGAGATTGCCAGATATGGAGCATTTCTTCATGATATCGGCAAAGCAAGTCAGCTTTTCCAGAATAAATTAAAAAAAGGATATTATCCTTCGCCTCAGGAGATGAATTTCAGGCATGAAATTGCTTCGCTTTTTTTCCTTCCTTTAATAAACAAGAATATTTGGCCACAGGTTATTGATATGATTGTTGCTCATCACAAATCAATTTACAAGGATGGCCGGGGACTTGGAATACTGGACCTGATGGATTATTATTGCGAGGAAGAAGTTTTTAATTATCACATCACTGATTTTGAGAAATGGAGCAAAGACGCATTAGGTATTTTAAATGAATTAGGAATTCATGTTAAAGAAATATCTCTTCAACAAGCTAATGAAGCATATCAATATGCCATTAATCATTGTAGAAACAAAGGATGCGGCTGGTCAGTATGGAAAGGCCTAATGGTAGGAGCTGATCATTTTGCTTCAGCGATTGGGATTAACGATAATAAAATTCCTCAACTATTTACATCTCCTAAATTAGAATTTTATAACCGAAAAAACGTTCTTTATCCCTTATCGTTAGTACCAACTGACTTAAAAAAGCAACATACTTTTGTAAAGGCGCCAACAGGGGCGGGGAAAACTGATTTTCTATTAAAACGTTGTCGTGGACGCGTGTTTTATACACTCCCGTTTCAGGCTTCAATCAATTCAATGTTTGAACGTATTAAGAATGACCTTAAAAATGCAACTGACGATATTCGTGTTTTGCACTCTACTTCCCGGCTGGTGATTGAAAATAATAAAATTGAAGAAAAGGTAATTCAGGATAAATTTGGTGCTGCTATAAAAGTATTAACTCCCCATCAGCTTGCTTCTATTGTATTTGGAACACGTGGATATGAAACCATTTTGTTCGATTTAAAAAACTGTGACGTTATTCTTGACGAAATTCATACATATTCTGACGTTACACAAGCTATCGTTTTGAAAATTGTTGAAATTCTTTATGCCGAAGGTTGTCGTATCCATATAGGAACGGCTACTATGCCTTCTGTTCTTGAAAAAAGGATTCTAAAAATATTGGGAGAAGAAAATACTCAGATTGTAACACTAACCGATGAAATTCTGGATACTTTCAATAGACACCTCGTATTCAAATCGAACACTTTTGAAGAGTTATTTCCCGTTATCGAACAATCAATAAAAGAAAAACAGAAAATCCTTATTGTATGTAACCGTGTTTCTAAAGCTCAGGCTATCTTTTCCCGAATAAAAGAATTATATCCTGACATTCCCCGGATGTTAATCCACAACAGATTTAGGCGTATAGACAGAAATGTTCTTGAAAAGGATCTGAAGGAGATATACAATATAAGTAATGATGCTTGCATTGTAGTTTCTACCCAGGTAGTTGAAGTAAGTCTTGATATTAGTTTTGACTTAATGATTACCGAAACAGCTCCAATTGACGCTATGATTCAACGTTTTGGAAGGATAAATCGCATAAGGAGTGAAACAACCATTGGAAAATATAAAGCAGTATATGTTATAGCTCCTCCTGATAATGGAAAGGAGGGTTTGCCTTATACACTATCAGTATTACAAAAGAGTTACAATGTGCTACCTGATGGTGAACTTTTAGAGGAAAAAACAATACAAGAACTAATTGATCGAGTCTATCCCAACATTGAATTTGTTGATATTAACTTGGATGCTGTTTATACGAACTGTGAGTGGCGTTTGCGTGAACTCTGGCATTTTCCAAAATCTGCTTTACTTGAAAAAATGGAAATTGATTCCATTCCCTGTATTCTTGAAAAGGACAAAGATGAATACATGAAGGTTAGTTTAGAGGATAGGATTCTTTATGAGATACCCGTAAGTTACAATTCAGTTCGGTGGAAAAATCTTGAACAATTACATTTTGGTTCTAATCCCTTTGTTGTGCCTGATAAAGCTTATTCACCTGAAAGGGGATTAGATTTGAGTTTAGCTATACCAAAAAATTATAATGTAGAGAATCAATTGTTATAAACAATGTATACTGCAACGATTGGACAAACTTTTTTACAAGCCTATAATCGTGAAAAGAAAACTGATTATACAGCTCGTAAATTTTTTGAAAAGGTTTTTATCCCTTTGTTCTTCGATCATCCCAAATATATGATGAGCGCAGGCAATTCTCCTTTAGAAAATCCAAAACTTAGCTGGGACGATATGATTATGGGGAAGAAACCTTTTGAAACACCAGAAATACGTAAAGATAGAATCGAAAAAATGATCAATAAAGTCGAAACTGAACTTGCTGACGCTAGCATAGCAATCGGCTATCCTGTTTTAGATAATACTGCCGGAACTTCAGGTCAAATAACAAATATAAATCTTCCTGATAATAAGGATGATATATATCTATCATGGATTGGAGCTGGCCTTGGAATTGGTGTAGAAGGTGGTATTACAATTCTTTTTAATCATGAACAAATTTTGCTTGATGTTTTTGAAGGATGGCAACATTACAGGGATTATATTAATAAAATACCATTATTGAAAGGTAATCAGGTTAACACTTGGAATGGCAATTGGATTGCGCACAAATATGATCCATATGCTTTCGATGAAAATAATCCTACTTTTGGCATGAATCCTTCAGAAAAAAATGATAAAGGGCTTTTAGCTATTAAAACAATCAGCTGGGTAAAAGTATTAATCAGAATTGCACAAAAATATTCAATAAATAGTATGGTTGGTTATTTATATAATATTGGGAAAACCAACACCACTATTGGCTTTATTCCTTTTAATTTACAAGAAATAAACCGGCCGAATCTATTCTATCAGAAAATTTTTGGGACTCCAACTTACATGAAAGATTATGTAAAGTTGGAACAATTATATGGTTCTGCTTTCGGATTAAAAGCGGCTTGTTCAAACGGTTCAATAGGAATTCAAGCTTTGGAACCTCAAGGATTGAGGTCCTATCTGCCGTCATCAAAATCAATTAAGAAAATAACTATAAAAGAAGAAAACGACGAGGAACAAAGAATAACATTTAATACATATTTAATCTGGATTTTAGCTATGATAAATAATGAAAAATTATGGGATATTTCCCGTGAATTTGCACAATTGCTTTTAAATTATGAAGCTGGTGCAGATAAAGCAAGAAGAGACCGAACAAACAAAGTAAGTCAATTGCTTGAAGCAGCAACATCGAAACAATTTCTCCAAAATTTAATACCAATTATTGAGGAAATTGAAGTAGAAGAATCTTCCAAATTTGAGGAATTAGGTAAAATGGTTCATATGATGCCAAAAGATAATTTTCCTTACTTCAATACTCTTATTAGATTTCAATATGCATTGTTAAACAAATAAAAACACATTGATTATGAACTCATTCATTTATTTAAGAGGTCTTCGTCATGTTGACCATTCTGTTTTTTGTGTAGAAAGTGGACAAAAGTTCTACTGGGATCCTGTATTTAGTGGCATCAGAGTTCCTTATTCAAGCGGTCAACAAGTAAAACGGTCTATCCTTGATGCCATAAACAACGAATTGAGAACTCAACCATCTGCTGTAACCTTTGTTTTTAACGTGAATAATAAGGGTGCTTTAGGTGAAGGCGAAGTACTTTCGCTATGTGATCCCGAATATTATGACCAAATTTTAGGTGGATGGATGAAAGCTGCTAAAGGGGGCAACGAACGTACTCTTAAAAGAAGAAGCCCTTTCTCTATCTCTGCTATGCGTCCTCTTCATCCGTTGTTAGGAGGACATTATTCCGAAAATATTACATTTGATAGAAGTGACAAACCTGAACTTCATAAAGTTATTGTTCGCGATTCATCTGGTAATCCAATGACAGAAGAACAAATTGAACAATTACTTACCGGAACCGATCGTAGCCTTTATCGTAAATGGATTCCCGACAATTCACGTGCAACAGGCTTGTTTATTTATGATATTGCTATTGATTTACGAACACTTTTCTGTGTTTCGGTCAACCAGCTTGAACCTGAAATTTCTAAGGAAAAAATTGAAGAATTAAAAGAAAAAAAATGGATAGCTTCAAAAAATGTATTCGGTGATTGTCTAGTTATGCCTAAAGAACAACGTGAAAAAGCCATCCCAGCCATTGCAAAAGCACTTATTAATTGGCAAATAACAAGTAATCAGGCACGAACTTTCAGTTTGATGGAAACTCTTGCAGTAGCCATAAGTCATGACGCAAATAAAATAGCAGGGGCTATTAGGGCTAAACTTATTGAAGAATCGGATAAACCTAAAGCAAAACCTATTATTGATGAAACAGCAGGAGCAGATATTTTTGTAGCATTACCCTGCGCAGCTTATATTGCTACTGAAATAGAGTCACCTACTGCATTACAAGATGCTGAGAATAAATTAAATGAAATGTTATTGGCATATGATTACGAAAAACAATTGAAGGAATTATTGTAATCTTTTAATTATTGAATATGCCAACTCTTGAAATTTAAAGGATTGTTTTTCCATAGCCAATTTCAAAATTGTAATCATGAAGCAAACGGCCTTTATGACGATAATGGCAACAAAATAAATCTCGATTCTATTGCCCGTTCCCGAACTTTTCCTTACATGCAAAAGCTATTATCTGCAAGACCTGAAAGAAAACCTGCTTTGCAACCTTAACCGCTATGACCAGCGAAATTAAAAGGAATTTATATTTGGTGCATATAAGAGAACGATGAACAACCCCAGAGCCCAGTAGGGACGTAATATCGGTAGCCCCGTTAGGGACAAAATATCGGTAGCCCCGTTAGGGACGAAATATTATTAAACGAAATTCAAAATATTATGGCAAACACATACACGCAAATTCATATTCAAACGGTTTTTTCCGTACAAAACCGGGATTGTATAATCCATAAAAGCTGGAAGGATGAATTATACAAATACATAACAGGCATAATACAAAACAACGGACACAAACTATTAGCCATTAATGGTATGCCTGACCATATCCACATTTTATTTGGTTTGCGACCTTCACAATCAATATCAGAGCTGTTGCAGGATATAAAGGGTAGTTCATCAAAATGGATCAATGAAAAAAGGTTTATTTGCAGAAAATTTACGTGGCAGGAAGGATATGGTGCTTTTTCATATAGCAAGTCTGAATTGCAAAATGTAATTCAGTACATTAATAACCAGGCAATCCATCACAAAAAGAAAACATTTGTCGAAGAATACCTTGAAGTGTTAAAAGAATTTGAGATCGATTACGATGACAGGTATGTTTTTAAACCGGTTGGCATTGACTATACCGTGCCTGACGGCACTTACTAAAACGTATGAATAACATTATTCTACCAATATAACATCCCTCACGGGACTGAAATGAAACCAGAACCAATAGAATCAACACCTTCAGGAATGAAAAATTAATAAAAATTGTAAACAAATTATAAATGCCAAGTTGTTTTATTTATAATGTTTTAAGCCCAAAATTCCTTAACCTTTCGTGATGTATTTTTCAATTTTCGCTATGGAACGTTACAATAAAAGTAGCCCCGTAGGGACAATATATCGGTAGCCCCGTAGGGACGTAATATCGGTAGCCCCGTAGGGACGAAATATCGGTAGCCCCGTAGGGACGTAATATCGGTAGCCCCGTCAGGGACGTAATATCGGTAGCCCCGTAGGAACGTAATATCGGTAGCCCCGTAGGGACAAAATATCGGTAGCCCCGTAGGGACGAAATATCGGTAGCCCCGTAGGGACGTAATATCGGTAGCCCCGTAGGGACGTAATATCGGTAGCCCCGTAGGGACGTAATATCGGTAGCCCCGTAGGGACGTAATATCGGTAGCCCCGTTAGGGACGTAATATCGGTAGCCCCGTCAGGGACGTAATATCGGTAGCCCCGTTAGGGACGTAATATCGGTAGCCCCGTTAGGGACAAAATATCGGTAGCCCCGTAGGGACAAAATATCGGTAGTCCCGTTAGGGACGAAATATCGGTAGCCCCGTTAGGGACGAAATATCGGTAGTAGCCCCGTAGGGACGTAATATCGGTAGCCCCGTAGGGACGTAATATCGGTAGCCCCGTTAGGGACGAAATATCGGTAGCCCCGTTAGGGACGTAATATTATTAAACGAAATTCAAAACATTATGGCAAACACATACACGCAAATTCATATTCAAACGGTTTTTTCCGTGCAAAACCGGGATTGTATAATCCATAAAAGCTGGAAAGATGAATTATACTTATGATTCGACCCAAATTTTTCAACACAACAAATTCTGGAAAAATGCGTGCATGCTTTTCCTGACAGCCAGTTGAAAAATATAGCTTCAAAAGAAGGCTGGTCAAGAGAATATAATATTTAACTTATACAAATCCAATGCAAAAACAAAATCAACTTTCACCTGAGAAATACATTATTACAAAAGGCCATCAACTTACCTTCCATGACTGCTTTGTGAACGAAAACTGGCAAGAGGAAGGTATGGCAACCGTCCTGGTAAGCAAAAAAATGCCATCGGGCAAGTTAATTATTGGTTTATACCTGATTGATACGTATTGCCTCGGTTTAAAAGATACTACTTACAAATTTGCTTTAGACGGTGTAGCTTTCAACGATTTTCTGGAGGAGCTCAATCATCAACACTTAATGGTTAAATGTGATCTCAATTTTGCCCATAATTTAATTTACGGGGCTATAGATTATGCCGAAACTTTTGGATTTTCGGCTGCAAAAGATTTCGAAATTACCGGACATTTGCTTGATCCCAGCCTGATAGATGATGGGATAGACGAAATAGAGTTCGGATATAACGGTAAACCATTATATGTTGCCGGCCCTTATGACGATTTTAAAAAGATAATTAATACCCTTGAAAAAAATGTCGGAAGCGAAAATTATGATTATATTTTGCCTGATGGAACATTTTAACCTTTATTACTGACACTTCCAGGTCTGGCGACGATGGAAGGTCACAAAAAAACAAAAAAATGATATCAGGAACCCACTTTAATTATTACCTTATATGCCACCGTAAGCTTTGGCTCTTTGAACACGGCATCCAGATGGAACATACAAGCGATCTGGTGGAAATGGGTAAACTTATACACGAAAGCAGCTATCCGCAACGTGCGGAAAAGTACAGCGAAATTGAGCTCGAAGGTATTAAAATAGACTATTACGATGCCCGCAACAAAATAATCCATGAAGTAAAGAAAAGCGACAGTTACGAGGAAGCCCATGAATGGCAGGTAAAGTTTTATATTTATGTACTTGAACTTAACGGCGTTAAAGGTGTAACTGGCATTCTCGAATACCCGAAGATGCGGAAAACATGCGCAATAATCCTGAGTGATGTTGACCGCGAAAAAATACAGAAATTTGAAAAAGATATAGAACGTATTATCTCATCAGATACGTGTCCCGAACGGTTACCTCAAAGCAGGTGTAAAAATTGCAGCTATTTCGATTTTTGCTGGAGCGGAGATGAGGAATGAGTGAATATGTAAGTGAATAAAAATTGCAATGAAATGAAAAAAACTTACTATCTCTTTAATCCCGGTCGTTTGTCACGCAAAGACAACACCCTGAAATTAGTGCCGGTCAATGAACAGGGGCAGGAACAACCGCCAAAATACCTGCCGATAGAAGGTATCGAAGAGCTTTATGTATTTGGTTCGCTCGACGCCAACGCCGCATTGTATAACTTTTTAGGCAAAAATGATATACCAGTCCACTTTTTCGATTATTATGAAAATTATACCGGGTCATTTATGCCAAGAGACTTTTTGCTTTCGGGAAAAATGTTGCTTTCCCAGGTTGAATGCTATAAAAATAAAAAGAAGCGAGTGGTTATTGCCCAAAAAATACTTGACGGCGCTTCGTTTAATATGGTGAAGAACCTTAAATATTATAACAACAGAGGTAAAGACCTTGAACCGCTTATTGAAATTATCGAAGCTTACCGCACAAAAATCCCGGAAATGGATGAAACAGACAAATTAATGGGACTTGAAGGAAACATAAGGAGTCAATATTATGATGCCTTCAACCTTGTGATCAACGATTTTGAGATGGGCAACCGCACAAAGCAGCCACCCTCGAACGAAGTGAACGCGCTTATATCGTTCGGTAACATGATGTGTTACAGTCAGTGCCTGCGGGCAATACACCAAACCCAGTTAAACCCCACTATCAGTTACCTGCATACGCCTGGCGAGCATCGCTATTCGCTGGCGCTCGACCTGGCCGAGATATTTAAACCCATACTGGTTGACCGTGTGATATTTAAAGTTCTGAACAAGAAAGAAATACAGGAAAAGCATTTCGACAGGCAACTGAACAAATGCCTGCTGAACGAAACGGGCAAAAAAATTTACGTGCAGTCGTTTGAAGAAAAACTGAACGAAACCATCCAGCACCGTTCGCTCAAAAGAAGCGTAAGTTATAAACACCTTGTAAAACTGGAATGTTATAAACTTGCAAAACATTTATTAGGTATGGAAGAATATAAGCCGTTTAAGATGTGGTGGTAAGTCGGCAACTTCTGTGAAGACCAATTACAGAGCCGCGACACGTGCCAGGTCACTGGCCGAGTTTTATAGTAAAATTTCAACGGCAATATAAGAAACTGATTCAGGCTACACTTTGAATTCATTGTTAAAGAAAAACCTATAGTCAATTAAAAAATTATACCTTTCGCTCATGAAAGATTTCAAAACTATAAAAGACACCTGCATCGCCAACAGCGAGATGTTCAGCCGTGTGGTGGAAGATTTTTTGTTGTACAATGTTGTAAATCCCAAAAAGCTTGGTACCGAAGTAAACATGCGTTTTGCCCCCTACCGGCATATTACAAAGGAATTTCAGGATGGCTGGATTAACATGTTCATAATGCAATACATAATCCACAAAATCTTTAAAAGAGACGGATTAATCAAAAATTACCTGAACCACAGTGCTGTGCAGCGTCTCAGTCAGCATGACCGAAACTATTTGCTCCAGCTTGCCTCCCACCCATGGAAGTTCAGCTTCAGTGCAATAACCGGCAAACCTGCCGAACATTTTTTTGAGATGGAAGATGTATTTACAGACGAATCGTTTTTGCTTTACTCACCGGGCATAGCCGATATTAACCGTGAGCAAAGAATCCTATTATGGTTTAATCTTATAGGTTACAATGGAGAATGCTGGCAAAGTTATGGTCCTATTGGTGCTTACCAGAGTTTTCAGCCCGATGATATTTTCTTTTTCGCTACCGAGTTGCAGCCAGACAAATGGATAGAGAACGGCCATGACGTCATGGACGATGTCGAAGAAAACCCAGTTCCTTACATGATGCTTTTATCCGGTTCTGTTTATCCTTTAACTTTCCACAAAGATGATCAGATAGTGGAGGTTGCTGCTGAATATGATTTTGATTCATTTGATCCAAAAGGCCTTGACAAAAATTTTAAAATTGAATATGCCGGCGATGTTTACAGGCTTTCACTAAAAAGGTGGGCTGGCCCTCCTCATTTTTCCATGGCATATTACGACGAAAAAAAGAAAGTACTGCGACTACATTCAATGACCGATCGTGGTTTTACCGAACTTGTAAACCGCCTGAACAGTTACGGCTACAATCTTTCTACTGAACCTGATATCCGTGTGAACACATCTATGATAGTTACAGCAGGTAATATATTGAAAAAGAAAATCATACTAAATGAATATGATTCTTCATTTATAAAGGAACAACCCGTCGAAGATAATGAACAATTAAACAAGCTCAACCGCCTGTTTGCGATGGCCCTGCCAGAAATCAATGCCGGCCGTAAGCCCGATATTGAAACCCTTGCCCGTAAAGCCGGAGTTGAAGTTGAAACTGCCCGAGATTTACTGGAACAGGTTATGAACAAACTGGATGATATGCAGAGACGCAGGGGAAAATTTAAAAGCTCCGGCAAATGAAAAAAATTAAAACTCAACTGCCAACTGCTTGAAGGCATTGCAATGGCACTGGATGACAATAGTTATAAACACACCTGGTGTCTCGATGTTCAGAACATGGATATAATACTGGTTTAAAAGTATTTTGGTAAAGATGAGGAATTGAAAACCTGATTTTTGATAAAAAGATTGCCAGACAATTAAGAATCATACTGGCCAATATTATTTAATCAACAGAAAACGGCGGATAGTTGTCGGGAGTCGTTATTTGATAATTTTTAAAATTATATTATAATTTATCATGAATTAAGTAAGTGTATCAGAGCATTTTAAAATGTTGTCGCCCCCCTGCTGAATTTATATTATTACACATTGACAACAATTAAATAATAAATTTTATAACTTTGAAATAAATTATTATCTGATTATCAATAATTCTATCAAAAATAATAAACGGCTTATAATCGTACCATAGTGGAATTGAAATTTATTTCCGGTACAAGGATATGCGTTTTTACTCCACGCTTATAATCGTACCATAGTGGAATTGAAATGAATTTTGGACTGATGAAAAAATAGGAAAACTTAGTTCTTATAATCGTACCATAGTGGAATTGAAATCGAGATATTGTAAAAGAACGAGAAAAACGAATGAAAACTTATAATCGTACCACAGTGGAATTGAAATTGATGCTGTATTTAATGTTTTAGAGGCTTTTACATACTTATAATCGTACCACAGTGGAATTGAAATAGTTTCAAACCATTTTTTAATCAAAGCTCGAGCACCTCTTATAATCGTACCACAGTGGAATTGAAATATGTTAAGACATATATCCTGAATTTGATTAGTCACTCTTATAATCGTACCATAGTGGAATTGAAATACATATCCAGGACTACCAACTCATTTCTTTTTTAATACTTATAATCGTACCATAGTGGAATTGAAATAATTTTGTCACGTTTTTACCGGTATTAACGTGACATTTTTTTATATTTGCAGAAACATTATTTTAAATGAATCTATCTGATATAGCTTTAAATAAAATAGACCGTTTTAAAACAGGTTATGTCTTCACCTATGACGATTTTGATGTACCTGTAGAAAAGATTAATGCTTTGAAGAAAGTGTTGGGCCGGTTAACAGAATCCGGTAAAATAGTCAGGCTTTCAAAAGGAAGATACTATAAACCCAAAGAAGGTATTACTGGCCCTCTTAAACCGGATGAATACCAGGTTGTGAAAGATTTATTGGAAGAGAACAGGAAAATCACCGGCTATTTATCGGGCATCAATGCATTTAATAAACTTGGTTTAACAACCCAGATATCCAATATTATCCAGATTGGAACAAACACAGACAAGAAGGCTAAAAAAAGGGGGAAATATACCATCCGGTTCATTCGCCAGAAAAATAAAATAACAAGGGAAAATATATACTTATTGCAGATTCTCGATTCCATCCGATTTATCAAAAGAATTCCTGATGCTGATATCAACAAATCCTGTGAGAGACTTAGAAACATTATTCAAAACTTATCAGATGCGGAGCAGGAATATTTAGTGAAACTGGCAATTAAATATAATCCTTCAACCAGGGCATTAACTGGTGCAATTTTAGAATCCATGAAAGGCGAAGACTTTGTGGAACCCCTATATAAATCACTGCGGGGCACAACTAAATTCAGCTTAAATATTTCAGAAAATATTCTTAAAAACAAAGGCAAATGGCAAATCCTGTAAATTTACACGAATTCAAAAGTGACTTCAATTTGCTAGTTAAAGAAACGGCAGATTATTTTGGCATCAGGGAAGTATTTATTGAGAAAGATTATTGGATAACACGTGTATTGAAACATTTAGCCCACAGCAAATATTCAGGTGAAGTAGTATTTAAAGGAGGTACATCCCTTTCGAAAGGTTACAAACTCATTGACCGCTTTTCAGAAGATATTGATATAGCCGTTATCAATGAATCAGGAATGACAGGTAATCGGTTAAAAACTTTAATCCGCAGTGTTGAAAAAACAATATCGGTAGATTTAACTGAAGTATATACTCATGGAGTCACCAGCAAAGGATCACAATTCAGGAAATCAGTATTCACTTATCCTGTTTCAGATGATGCCAGATTATATCAAGGTTTATCAAATAAACTCATTATTGAAATCAACTCATTTGCTAATACAAATCCTTATGTAAACCTTAAAATCAAATTCCTGATCAGCGAGTTTCTTGAGTCTTCAGCCGGACAGGATTTGATAGAAAAATACGATTTACAGGCATTCAACATCAATATTCTGGATAAAAGACGAACACTTATTGAGAAAATTGTTTCCTTAATAAGGTTTTCGTTTTCAGAAAACCCAATTGTTAGTATTTCTGAGAAAGTCCGTCATTTCTATGATATTTACTATTTGCTGATTGATACAGAATGTAAATCTTATCTGGGTTCAGAAGATTTTATTCGGGACATTACAGAATTATTCAAACACGATAGAACTGTATTTAATGAACCTAATGGCTGGAGGCAGAAACCTATTATTCAATCTCCATTAATAACAGATTTTGATAATTTCTGGAAAAGTATTAAGGTTGTTTATGCAAGAGAATTAACAAAACTTGCTTTTAACGAAATCCCAAATGAAGAAATTATAGCAAAGTCATTTAAACAAGTCATAAATAGACTGAAGTTTTAGAAAGTATGTAAAACTTAATATAAAATAAATTGGAGAATTATAGCCTAATGATCATAAATCGAATAGTTTAATACTCAGAGTTCCTCAGGATACAATGTATCGTAACTATCGTCTTGTTTTCTTTTGTAGCGAGAGGGGGGATTGAACCCCCGACCTCATGATTATGAATCATGCGCTCTGACCAACTGAGCTATCTCGCCATAACCCTTATTTTAATGAACCCCCAACCTTCCCGATTTATGCTCGGGACGCTCTGACCAACTGAGCTATCTCGCCTTTTAGCCGCCGTATCCGCCGGAGGGCCAAGGAGGCGTATGAGGCCAATTACCTGCGCTATATCGCCCTATTTGCCAATTGTATATAGCATTTTGCGCATAGCGTAGAAAATAAAATTTTTAAGGATTCAAATATAACCACTAAACCATAAAATTACAATCCGGATTTTTTGTTTTATTATTTTTTTTTAAATTGCATGTTACAAAAGTTTTAAAAAATGAGGGAAAAATTTGACCTCGAATATACTCTCAATTGTTCGCCAAGAGTATTATTTCAACGTTTAAGTACTCCGGAGGGCCTTGCTGAATGGTTTGCCGACGATGTAATAGTTGAAGGTGACGTCTTTACTTTCAGATGGAGTAAATCCGAGTCAAAAGCCCGTCTCGCAGCATTGAAGGAAAATAAACTTGTACGATTCGAGTTACCTGAACGTGAAGAAGAAGGATCAAATTATTTAGAGTTCAGAATAATTGTGCAGGAACTAACAGGTGAATTGGCACTAATAATTACCGATTTTGCCGAGCCGGATGAAATAGAAGATGCAATTCATCTCTGGGACACACAAATAGCCGATCTGAAACATATTCTTGGAATCTAATAAACGTTCAAGGGTCAAAAGTAGATTAACTTCTATTTCTTTCTTTGATTAATTTTGTAAGTATTACGGATATAATTCTGCAGGTTTCAATAAGTTCAGCAGTTTCTTTGTAATTAATTTATCCAATCTCTTCAGTAATAATAACTCGAGTTAGTAGTTCAGCTGTTGAACTTCTGTAAACCTTATTACAAAAAATCCGTAATTTTGCAATGCATTTATTTAGAACAATGAAAAAACTCGACATATTTGTGGCAAAATCATTTATTGGTCCGCTGCTTCTTACTTTTTTCATTGTTCTTTTTATTCTCCTGCTCCAGTTCTTATTTATGTATATTGATGACCTTATAGGTAAGGGATTGGGATTGAAAATTATGGTCGAACTTCTTTACCACTTCTCCCTTACATTTGTGCCAATGGCTCTACCATTAGCCATACTGCTTGCTTCCCTTATGACATTTGGAAACATGGGAGAATTTAATGAACTAACAGCTCTGAAATCATCCGGAATACCTCTTCGCAGAATAGTAGTACCTGTAATAATTATTGTGAGCATTCTTTCGATAGTCTCATTTTTCTTTTCCAATAATATACAACCTTACTCTTATCGTAAAGCAAGAACACTATTATATGATATAAGGCGCAAACGCCCGGAACTTAATATTCAGGCAGGCACATTCAATAACGAAATTGACGGATTTAGTATCAAAGTTACAGGCAAAGACCCGGCAACAAACAAACTTTACAAAATACTTATATATGATCATCGTAATAAAAAAGGTAATGTATCGGTAACTTATGCCGATTCGGGCTTTATGAAGATAACACCCGATGAATCGGGCCTTATTTTCACTCTCTATAACGGTTATTCGTATAACGAAATGACAGAGGATAATCCCTCGGTAAGTCAGAATAAATATCCTTTCCGTAAAGACCATTTTAAAGAACAGACCATGATAATAAGCCTTAGCGGATTTGAGCTCGAGCGAAGCAGCGAAGACCTTTTTAAATTTAGTTCTGCTACAAAAAACATTTCAACACTATCTTATATTATTGATTCTCTGCGTAATATGAATGAAATGAAAATTAATTCCTATTTAATTGAATTCAATACTTCACAACTTTATTCACAACGAAATTTCTATGTACCAGGTGTAACTGTTAACAATCCATCATCAGACAAAAATCTTCCTGTTTTTAAACCCTGGGCCATTTTTGATACTCTGAGTCAGGATTTGAAGAAAGATGTGGTTTCCCGTGCAATTGAATATGCAAGATTCAGTTCAAACTATGTAACTCAGAAAAAAGAATTCATTCATAACGATATAAAAATTTTGAGAAACTACCAGATAGAATATCATAAGAAATTTACTTTATCGCTTGCTTGTATCGTATTTCTTCTAATAGGTGCACCTCTTGGTGCAATTATCCGTAAAGGCGGGCTTGGAACCCCTGCGGTCATATCAGTACTTTTCTTCGTTGTTTATTACATTATTTCCATTTCATTCGAAAAACTGGCAAGGGAAAATCATATAGATATATTTACCGGTATGTGGGCAGCATTCATGCTCCTCTTCCCTATCGGCTTATTTCTAACATGGAAAGCTTCGACCGATTCTTCAATATTTGATGTTGAAACATATTCTATTTTCTTTAAAAAAATTAAAAACAAGATATTTAGGTTTGTTTTCAATGGAAAATATCAGGATATATCTGAGGAACAGTAAAACTTATGCCTGTGTAAATGAAAAATGACTGTTTCTTTTAATCTAAAACAGTGATAGTTTACTTCAATTTTTGAATTAAATTTTCTCAAAAATATTTATTCGACGATAATTTATTTTTATGTACAATTCTGGACGATATTCCAGTTAATTTTTCTAATTTTGCATTCGCTTTTTTTAAAAGAAGCATAAATATTTGCTTATTGATTTCGGACTTTCTATTGGGTTCCGAAAAGTGGATATTTAATTTATTGCAGGCTTTTTGAATTATTTTTCTGCCAAATAGAAACAGTCCTCGATAAAAATAAAAAATAAATGAAATGGAAGAATTCAAATTTAACAGCATTGAAGAAGCAATTGAAGATATAAAAGAAGGGAAACTTCTTATTGTGGTTGATGATGAGGATAGAGAAAATGAGGGAGATTTTATTTGTGCCGCCGAACTCATTACACCAGAGATAGTTAATTTCATGGCAAAATATGGACGTGGACTTATATGTACTGCTTTAACTGAAGAAAGATGCGACGAGCTCGACCTTGACCTGATGGTTGGAATTAATACTTCACTACATGAAACACAATTTACAGTGTCGGTTGACTTGATCAGTGAAGAAACAACTACAGGTGTATCTGCAAAAGACAGGGCACTAACAATCAAAGCTTTGGTAGATCCGAAAACAAAACCCTCCGACCTAGGACGTCCGGGACATATTTTTCCGCTTAAAGCTAGGTCAAAGGGCGTATTGAGAAGGGCTGGACATACGGAGGCGGTAGTTGACCTTACAAGGTTAGCAGGGTTGAAAGAGGGAGGTGCACTCGTTGAAATTATGAATGATGACGGCACCATGGCCCGTCTCCCCGAACTTATGGAAATGAGTAAAAAATTCGGAATAAAAATCATTGCTATCCGCGACCTTATCACTTATCGTCTTCAAAGGGAATCCATTATAGAAAAAGGTGAGAGAGTTAAATTACCGACTACAAAAGGAGAATTTGAGTTTATCCCGTTCAGACAAATAAGTAACGGACTCGAACATGCTGCACTCGTGAAAGGCTCATGGTCGAAAGATGAACCGGTTCTTGTCAGATTACATTCTTCATGTTTTACCGGTGATGTGTTCCATTCATTAAGGTGCGACTGCGGTCAACAGCTCGATAAAGCGATGGAAATGGTCGAAAAAGAAGGAAAGGGTGTAATTATTTACCTGAACCAGGAAGGAAGAGGCATTGGACTCGTAAATAAAATCAAAACATATAAACTTCAGGAAAATGGCCTCGATACTGTTCAGGCAAATCTTACACTGGGTTTCAAAGAAGATGAGAGAGATTACGGGGTAGGCGCTAGTATAATGAGAGAGCTGGGCCTCGGAAAAATAAGGCTTATTTCAAATAATCCTGTCAAAAGAGCAGGGCTTGAGGGATATGGAATAACTATTGTAGAAACAATACCTCTTGTAATACCACCTAATCCCTATAATGAATTTTATCTAAAGACCAAAGCCACAAAAATGGGACATAATATATCATGTTATAAACAGCGTATAAATAAATAATCCGGAATGAATAACCCTCGAATTCTGTTCATGGGAACGCCAAAGTTCGCCGTGGCGACACTCGGTGCTCTGCTAATGAACGGATTCAACGTTGTCGGAGTTGTCACAACACCTGACAAACCGGCAGGAAGAGGGAAAAAATTAACCCCCTCCCCTGTGAAGGAATTTGCAACACTAAGCTTATTACCTGTATTACAACCTGAGAGTCTTGAAGAGCCGAATTTTGTAGAAGAAGTTAAAAATCTGAACCCTGATGTTATACTCGTTGTTGCTTTCCGAAAAATCCCGGAGACTATCTGGAAAATCCCTCCAATGGGAGCAATCAATCTCCACGCCTCCCTTTTACCACATTATAGAGGAGCAGCTCCAATAAATCGTGCTATCATAAACGGAGAAACAGTAACCGGACTTACTACTTTCCTGATAAATGGCGACATCGACTCGGGTAATATTTTGTTACGGGAAGAAGTCCCGATATTGCCGCACGAAAATGCAGGTGATCTCCAGGAAAGACTTATGAAAAAAGGAGCACTACTGGTTATTAAAACACTCGAAGGGCTTATCAATAACACAATTACTCCTGTTCCTCAATCATATTTTCTTAAGGAAGGAGAAAAACCCAAACTAGCACCCAAAATATTTCCCGACGATTGTATTATCAACTGGAATGAAAGCAGCCAAACGATAAATAATCTTGTGCGCGGACTCTCTCCTGTTCCTTGTGCAAGGACTTTCATTAAAAAAGACAAGAATTCCATGATGCTTAAAATTTATGAAAGCATACCCGAAAACGAAGAACACACTTTAAAACCGGGTGATATTATCTCGAATAATAAAGATAGTTTTAAAATTGCATGTGGAAAGGGGCTGCTTAATATAATAAATCTTCAACTTGAAGGAAGAAAAAAAATGAGCGCTTCAGAATTTCTTCGAGGCTTCAATGTTTCGGAGTACAGAATCGTTTCTAATAAACCGTCATAAGTTTACGTAACCAGAGCTTTTGCCCGACAACAGGCTCAGTACCTTCATCCATCCTGTTCATGTAATACAGCTTTTTCAACTTAATTCCATATATCTGTGAAATAGAATACATGGTCTCCCCTTCTTTTACAATATGATATTCTTTCCCGACTTCCGCCTTGTCACGCTTCGGTTGTATATAAAGTATCTGCCCTGGCTGAGGAGTAAAATCAGGGGGAAGTTCATTATATTTACTCAATTCCCATTTTAATAGATTCAATTCTTTCTCGATACTCTGTCGTGTATCATCCTCATTAACAACAATATACTTTATTCTATTATTTTCCATCACCCTGTCCGACGATCTTTCTCTAAAGACATAAGAATTATTCTTTGCAGAAATTGTATTTTTTTGTAACTTTATTGTTTCGGCTGTTTTGTCGTTTATAATTTTATTTTCATTTCTTCCGGAAACGTCCGATAATGCCTGCCGGTCATACTCATAAAGGGAATACTCCTCGATTTTTCTTATCAATCTTTTGTCGTAACCTGGATCAGTTGCATACCCTGCTTCCTTCAATCCTCTGGCCCATGCTTTGTAATCGGTGGGATCAAGATTGAATAAAAAGCTATAACGTGGTGTGGCCTTCAAAAAATCAGAATGATCGCGATACGATTCTTCGGGGCTTCGGTATTTCCTGAAGCATTCATTTCTTCTGTCGTCATTATGCCTGATTGTAGGGCCTGTCCAGCCGTTATGACATTTAATGCCGAAGTGATTGTTGCCCTCAAGAGCAAGTCTGCTTTGTCCATTTCCTGATTCGACCATTCCCTGAGCAAGCGTTATACTTGCAGGAATGCCTGTTCTTCTCATCTCGCTTATAGCTAAATCCTTATAGATTTCAATATATTCGCTTTCAGAAGATGGCTTTGTTGGTGAATTAGAAACAGTTACACGTGATGCCCTGCATGAAAAAAGAAATATTAATAAAAAAATAAATAGTGAAATTATAAATCCATGCCTCATTCTTTCTTTTTATTTTAATCAAGTTATTGTTTTAACACTTCGGCTTTCTTTATATTTTACTTCAATATAAAATATCAGACCTGAATCTCTTTAATAATCAACTGGAAGCCGGCGCCATGAATATTTTTTATAACAAGGTTTGGATCATCCGACAGATATTTCCTTAGTTTTGTAATATAGACATCCATACTTCGTGCTGTAAAGTAATCGTCATAGCCCCATATTTTTTTCAAAGCCATTTCTCTTGGAATTAGTGAATTAGGATTATCTGCAAGTAATTCAAGAAGCTGTGCCTCTTTAGGAGATAATTTTATTTCTTTTTCTCCAGAGTTGAGAATTCGCAGTTTGGAATTAAATGAAAATTTTCCGATTTCATAAGTATCCTTCGATTTTTCTCCTGAATCGCGTCTTGCAACTATAGCTTTGATTTTTGCAAGTAATATATCGGTATCAAAGGGTTTTGTTATGTAATCGTCACCGCCAACTCCATAACCTTTAAGCACGTCCTCTTTAAGTTTTTTAGCGGTAAGAAAGACTATCGGGATGCCCGAATTAATCTTTCTGATTTCGCTTGCGATAGTGAATCCATCCACATGAGGGAGCATTATATCGAGCAGACAGAGGTCGAAGTCACCGTTTCTGAAAGCATCCATAGCGGCTTTGCCATCGTCAATCCATTCAACGCTATAGTCATTCAGTTCAAGGTAAGACTTTAGTACGGAACCGAAGCTAAGGTCATCCTCAACAAGGAAAATCCTGGTGTTTGAATTAGTCATTATTTTCCATTTTCAAACTTAAAAGGCAGAAATACTGTAAAACGGCTTCCTTTCCCCGGCTCACTCTCAATATTAACTTTTCCTTTATGAGCATCCAATATTGCTTTCACATAATTAAGCCCGAGCCCAAATCCTTTTACATCATGGACATCACCTGAAGCCTGTCTGTAAAAGCGCTCGAATATTTTCGACTGTACACTCTTCGACATTCCTATTCCCTTATCTTCGACAATAAGTATTAAACCTCCGTCTGCATTTTGTGTAATTATTTTAATATCAGGTTTGTCAGGCGAATATTTCAATGCATTATCCAGCAAGTTATGTACAAGGTTTGTAAGATGCTCCGCATCACCGTAAACTATATCGGGTGAAGCTGAAAGATCTGTGCTAATAACCCCGTTCTTTTGATGTGCAAAAAGTTCAATAGTATCGATAGCTTTTTCTATAATCTGATGCACAGAAACATTATCGAATTTAAAATCAATCTCTTTCTTTTCCAGTGATGCAATCTGTAATATTGTCTCGACCTGTTTGTTCATTCTCTCATTTTCTTTTTTAATCATACCGACAAAATGACTGACACTCTTATCGTCATGTATAACCTTTGGATTCATAATTGTATCGGCCGCCAGGGAAATAGTAGCAATTGGAGTTTTAAACTCATGGGTCATGTTATTTATGAAATCCGATTTAACATCAGATATCTTTTTCTGTCTGAGAATAAAATAAATGCTTAATGCAAATGTTGAAAGTATAAAGAGTGAAAAGAGGGACGAACCTATTAACATCCACGAGATAGAACCAAGCAGATAATTAGTTCTATTAGGAAATACTACCGAAAGCATGATTTCCGGACGTATTATATTATCATCGAAAAGTTTGACTTTATAAATGCTTTTCATAAAATCGTTTTTCTTTATTTTTTCTGAAGAAACCAGCACGGGTTCGTCATTTTCGATTATAGAAAATTCATAAGGTGTATTTATTCCATAATAAGGAAAAACCTGATTAAGAATATCTCTTATTAAGTCCTGTTCGGGGTAAAAATTGACTTCCAGTTCAAATATCTCTCTTATCAATCTGTCGCTCATATTACGAAGCTCGTTTGATCTTTTACTTATCCATTGTAGAAAGTCTAACTGAGTCATAACAATCAAATTATCATAACTTTTATTCAAATCTTTTTTCTTAAGAATTTTAACTTCCCCAGGCGCTTTGCTTGAAATTACAAAAACTATCGAATCAGACTCAAAATAGTTGTTCTTATTTAATGAATCATTTTTTAATTCACTTTTCAGAGAAAACTTTTGTTGGTTTGTTGAAGTTGAGCTGAAATTGAAACTTACATTCTGGTCGCTGGCAGAAAAAAAACTTCCAAAACTTAAATATCCGGTTATCAATGAAGACGTATCTTTTTGAACTGTAAAAGGAAAATTCAAAATGTTTTTGTTAAAAGCGTTCATTCTCTGGTATGTCTCAATTTCTCCTGCTGCATTATTAAGACTCAGGAAGACAGCATTATTAAAATTTTCATTAGTTGTTCTTATTGCATTACGCATCCACGTAATCTGAACGTAGGTAATTCCTGCAACCGATAAAACCATCATCAGGACAAGACCTATGAAAATTCTGTTTTTCATATTACAAAATTATATCATTAAGCCTTAAAGTTTCAAGTTTTAACTTTTTCTTAACTATATTTAATATGGTTTTAACTAATTGAAAGCACAATTATTAGCGTTGCAAAAGGCAAACTATTGATATTCTCATCAGATATTCCAGTCAATTCCTAAAAATGCCTGAATAATTAAAATGCCTAAATAATTAATAATAATCCAGATGAAATTTTCAATATTGTTCTTTTTCATTAGGAAAATTCAGTGTCTTGATATCATTAATATATTCTCTTACTGCATCTTTTATTTCATCGTGCAGATTAAGATACCTTCTCAGAAATCTTGGTGAGAATTCCTTGGTAATACCAAGCATGTCGTGCAGAACCAATACCTGGCCGTCGGTTTTGGGACCCGCTCCTATACCTATAACAGGTATTTTCAGGCTGGAAGTTACTTCACCTGCAAGTTGTGCCGGAATTTTTTCAAGTACAATAGAGAAGATACCTATTTTTTCGAGCAGTTTCGCATCCTCGACAAGTTTTCTCGCTTCCTCCTCTTCTTTTGCACGGACAACAAATGTACCGAACTTATGGATTGATTGTGGAGTAAGCCCAAGGTGCCCCATAACTGGTATTCCTGCCGATAATATTCTTTCTACCGATTCAGCTATCTCAGATCCACCTTCAAGTTTTACAGCATGAGCGCCTGTTTCTTTCATTATTCTTATTGAAGAAGCCAGTGCTTCACGCGAATTACCCTGATACGTTCCGAAAGGTAAATCTACAACTACAAGTGCCCTTTTAACACCTCTAACTACCGATGCAGCATGATAAATCATGTTATCAAGCGTAATTGGAATAGTGGTTTCATATCCTGCCATAACATTTGACGCCGAATCGCCTACAAGAATAACATCGATCTCTGCCTCGTCGAGTATCTTTGCCAAAGAGTAATCATAAGCCGTAAGCATGGCTATTTTTTCCCCTCTGAGTTTCATTTCAAAGAGTACGTGTGTTGTGACACGTTTAACTATTTGCTTTATAGGCATACCGATTATAAATTATTTTCAAATACCAAAGTTATTCATTTTTACTCGCATTGTTTTTAATTCATATTGTAATATCAGATAAAAATGCATCTTTAATTTAATTAAAATGTATTAACTCTGACTGACTGACTGCGTCACAAAAGCGAATAATAATCCAAATCTGTCTTTTTGTCATATAAATACCATTTTATATTATTGGCATAATGATTGATAAATCATAATGTAAAATTATAAAAGTAGAAATCAATTAAAATTCTGAAATAGTATGAATAAAATAATAGGCATAGATCTCGGGACGACAAATTCATGTGTCGCTGTAATGGAAGGAAACGAACCTGTTGTAATACCTAACAGTGAAGGTAAGAGAACTACTCCTTCCATAGTGGCTTTCATGGAAAACGGTGAGAGAAAAGTCGGCGATCCGGCAAAACGTCAGGCGATCATAAACCCAAAGAGAACAGTTTATTCTATAAAACGTCTTATGGGTGAAACTTACGATAAGGTTCAAAAGGAAGTAGAAAGAGTAACCTTTACAGTTGTAAGAGGTGAAAACAATACTCCGCGTATTAAAATTGACGATAGACTATATACTCCGCAGGAAATATCTGCCATGATTCTCCAAAAGATGAAAAAAACGGCAGAAGATTATCTGGGTTATGAAGTTACTGATGCAGTGATTACTGTTCCTGCATACTTCAGTGATTCACAAAGACAAGCCACAAAAGAGGCAGGTGAAATTGCAGGGCTGAAGGTTAGAAGGATAATAAATGAGCCTACTGCATCGGCACTTGCATACGGACTTGACAAAAAGGCAAGGGATATGAAAATCGCTGTTTTCGATTTTGGGGGCGGCACATTCGATATTTCGATCCTTGAACTTGGAGACGGAGTTTTTGAAGTTAAATCAACCAATGGTGATACACATCTTGGAGGCGATGATATTGACCAGCTAATAATTGACTGGCTTGCAAATGAATTCCAAAAAGAAAATGGTGTTGATCTGAAAAAAGATCCCATGGCCTTGCAAAGGTTAAAAGAGGCTGCTGAAAAAGCAAAAATAGAACTTTCAAGTTCCACCACAACTGAAATTAATCTTCCTTATATAATGCCGGTTGACGGAATTCCAAAACATCTTGTCAAAACGCTCACAAGAGCACAGTTTGAAAAATTATGTGATAAATTGTTTCAATCTCTTATTCCGCCATGTGAAAAAGCACTTCAATCTGCCGGCCTTAAAACATCTGATATTGACGAAGTAATTCTTGTTGGTGGTTCAACACGTATTCCGGCAGTTCAGCAGTTAGTCGAAAAATTCTTCGGCAGAACACCGTCAAAGGGTGTAAATCCTGACGAAGCTGTGGCTATTGGTGCAGCAATACAGGGAGGAATTCTGGCAGGTGAAGTAAAGGATGTGCTTCTTCTTGATGTTACACCACTATCGCTTGGTATTGAAACCCTGGGTGGCGTAATGACAAAACTCATAGAAGCAAATACTACTATACCAACAAGAAAAACGGAGGTGTTTACAACAGCTGCCGATAATCAGACCTCTGTAGAAATTCACGTGCTGCAGGGTGAACGCCCGATGGCTGCAGATAACAAAACAATAGGCAGGTTCCATCTCGATGGCATTCCACCCGCTCCAAGAGGGGTGCCGCAGATTGAAGTAACGTTCGATATAGATGCCAACGGAATCCTTCATGTGACGGCTAAAGACAGGGCTACAGGAAAAGAACAGAAGATAAGAATAGAAGCCTCTTCCGGCCTCACTGAACAAGAAATAAAAAGAATGAAAGATGAGGCAAAAGCAAATGAGGAAGCTGACAGAAAAGCACGGGAAAAAGTGGATAAAATCAATGCTGCCGATAGTCTTATCTTCCAGACTGAAAAGAATTTGAAGGAATTCGGCGATAAACTCAGTCCTGATAAACGAAGTGCAATCGAACAGGCTTTATCAAAACTTAAAGATGCGCATAAATCACAAGATGTCTATGCAATAGATACTGCAATGGCAGATCTTAACAATGTATGGCAGAGCGCTTCGGAAGAGATGTACAGAGCTTCTCAGGCTTCGGGTCAGGCTCATGCAGAAGCACACACCGATTCGCAAGAATCGTATGGTAAAGGTGGCAAATCAGGCACTGATGAAGTAACTGATGTAGATTTCGAAGAGGTAAATTAATAAAATACCGAAAAGCATTTAATCCCGCATCCAGTATGCGGGATTTTTTTTTAATTTTATAGCACCAGCGATTCAGAATAATGAAACAAAAAATAATAATCATAATTATAGATTTTTTATTGCCTCTGTCTATAATAGCTCAATCGCCCGATACAATAAATCGTACTGATACAAACGGCAATAAACAGGGATACTGGATAAAAAAATATCCTGACGGAAGCACACAATATGAAGGATATTTCATAGATAATCAACCAGCAGGTACATTTAAAAGATATTATGAAAACGACACTCTTCAGGCAATACTTTTTTATTCAAAAGACGGAGATGAAGCCGACGTAATCTTCTTCCACAACAATGGATACATTGCTTCAACAGGTAAATACATCAATAGAAAAAAAGAGGGTAAATGGTCATTTTATTCTTCAACAATTAAGGGATATCTTGTTCAGGAGGAAAATTACCGGAATAATTTAAGAGAGGGTTTATCAGTGAGATATTACCCCGATAAAACAGTAGCTGAAGAAATTTGGTATAAAAATAATATCCGGCATGGAGAATGGATACAATATTACCCTAACGGAGAGATTTTACTCAAGGCCAGTTATGTGAACGGTATATTAGAAGGTCCTTTCGAGATAAGGTATAAAGATGGTAAGATACATTTTAAGGGCTTTTATAAAAATGACAGAAGAGAAGGTATATGGTATGTATACAACCCTGACGGCACACTTAAAAATGAGATAAAATATATTGCCGGAATGGCTGCCAATCCGGAAATTTATCTGAAAGAAAACGCTTATCTCGACTCACTTGAAATAGAAGGAAAAAAATTAAATGATCCTGAAAAAACAGGAACACTATGGTAGTAAATTAAGGTGTGTTTTTTATTAACTATGCTTTCTGCCGGCAACCGGCGAAGAAGTAGATGAGGCAAAAATACACAGAAATAAATAGAAACCGTCAGGCAATGAATGAAAAGCTGTCGTTAACGGAATTACAGTTAATTATAAGAGATTCCCTTTATGAAAAAATGCCGGGTTTTTACTGGGTCTATGCAGAAATATCGGAAGTAAAGGAGAATTTCTCAGGACATTGCTACCTCGAATTAGTTGAAAAACATCCTGACGACATTAACCTTAGGGCAAGGATAAGGGCTATTATCTGGAATACCAGATACAGATTTATCAAACCATTTTTTGAAAGCGCAACAGGCGAAACATTAAAAGCCGGACTTAAAATTCTGGTAAGAGCAAAAATTGAATATCACGAAGTTTACGGATTAAGTCTGATAATAAATGACATTGATCCGGCATTCACCATTGGTGAAATGGCTCTTAAACGTCGCCAGATTCTTTTAAGGCTAGAAGAAGAAGGTGTTATATCAATGAATAAAGAACTGGAATTACCGCTTGCCCCAAAACGTATAGCAATTATATCGTCAAAAGGAGCAGCAGGATATACCGACTTCATTAAACATCTTACATGTAACATTTATGGATATACATTCCAAACTGAACTTTTTGAAGCAACAATGCAAGGAACCGAAACGGAAGAAAGTGTCATTTCCGCACTTGATAAAATTTCAGAAAATATTGACAGATTCGATATAGTTGTCATAATAAGAGGCGGTGGAAGCCAAACCGACCTGAGCTGGTTCGACAACTATAATATAGCCTATCATATAACACAGTTTCCTATTCCGGTAATTACAGGCATTGGACATGAGAAAGATTTATCCGTTACAGATATCGTGGCATTCCATTCCTTGAAGACTCCTACAGCAGTCGCCGACTTTATTATTGAAAGGATGGTTTCAGCAGAAAAACTTCTGTCGGACCTGGCATCTGAAATATCGGAGATTGTAAAATCGGCAATTTCGGAGAATAAAGAAAAACTTAACTCAATGATGATGAGAATGATACCAAATGCAAATATGATAATATCATCAGAAAAAGAAAGATTATCGTCTTTGATACTCGATCTTATTAATACCGGCAAGGAAAATCTGCACAGAAAAGAGTTAATTTTTATAAATTATACAAAATCACTTCAGAATATTACAAAAGATTATGTTAGAAATAAAGAGACAAGGATTTCTCGTGCTGAAGAAATATTAAAGATGTCATCTTACAATTGCTTAAAAACTGCAAATTCCGTATTAACTTCACTTTCGAATTCTCTGAATATCATCAGCCCGATCAATGTTCTGAAACGAGGATATACTATAACTGTGAGTAACGGAATGATAATAAAAAGTGTTGAAGGCCTGGAAAAGGGAAAGATAATAGATACTATCCTGTACGATGGGAAGATTAAAAGCATAATAGAAAATAAAAGGAAGTATAAGTTCAAAACTTAGTTTCTTAAACAAAGCGTAATAAAATATCCAAATAAAAAATTAACAAATTGTTTATATAACATGGCAAAAAAAGAATTATCATTCAACGAAGCTGTAAAAGAGATTGAAACAATTCTCCGAAATATCGAAAGTGGCGATCTGGATGTTGACAGACTTTCGAAGGAAGTAAGGAGAGCTGCTGAGCTCATCAGACAATGCCAGAAAAAACTAAGGAGTGCCGAGGAGGAGATAAACGGAATATTTAAGGAACTATCATAAAAAAGTAACCCGCAGAAATTGACTCTGCGGGTTACCCTAACCCTAACCTAAATCCTATGAAAAAAACCACCTTATTGAAAGGTCTGCTGTTTCTATATATTTAAACGTAATAAGCACATAAAAAGTTTCACTTTTGAGCTTATTTTTAATATTTTATTTTTCAACATTAAGAATTTCCTTGAATGCTTTTTCAAAAGTTTCTTTAGGCAAAGCTCCAAGAACTATTTTCGGCTGTCGGTCTTTTGGAACAAAAAGCAAAGTAGGAATACTTCTGATGCCAAAAACGGCAGCCAGTTCATCTTCGGCTTCAGTATCAACTTTATAGAAATCTATCTTTCCTTCATAATCCCTCGATAACTCTTCCATAATAGGGGCAACCATCCTACAAGGAGCACACCAATCGGCATAAAAATCAATAACACAAGGTTTATCACCTTCGAACTTCCACTCTTTATTAGTTTCATAATTGAAAACCTTTTCAAGAAACGTCTCTTTTGTCAAATTTTGAACCATACAAATATTTTTTATTAAAACACAAGTGATAGTAATTTGTTAAATAAGTGTCAATTATTATACCAAATTATTCATTATTTCATATTTAAATCTGAAATTAATCGGAAATAGTAACTTTGCAAAAATACAAAAAATTGTCATATATAAATATGCACATTTGTTTATATGATAAAATATTTCAAACAATTTCGGAGGTACTTGACTCGGAAAATATTGAAGGTTATTTAATTGGAGGTTATGTACGGGATCATCTTCTTGGCAGAGATAATCCGGAAAAAGATATTGATATTGTTGTAAAGGGGAGCGGGATTGACATTGCAAGGAAAACAGCAAAAAAAATTGACAGAAATATAAAAGTAACTATTTACAGGAATTTCGGGACAGCAATGTTTCGTTTCGGCGATTATAATGTCGAATTTGTAGGGGCCCGGAAAGAATCATATTCAACAGATTCACGCAAGCCTATAGTTGAAAACGGCACTATCGAGGATGATCAAAAAAGGCGAGATTTTACTATTAATGCGCTGGCTGTAAGTCTAAATAAGGCATCATGGGGAACACTTATTGATCCTTTTGGAGGACTGGAAGATTTAAAAAACAAGATTATAAGAACGCCTCTCGATCCTGACAGAACATTCAGTGACGATCCGCTAAGAATGATGAGAGCTATAAGATTTGCCACGCAGCTCGGATTTGACATCGAAGAAAATACTTTCGACTCAATAAAAAAGAACAGAGAAAGGATAAAGATAGTTTCGTCAGAAAGGATAACTGCTGAAATAAACAAGATAATGGCGTGTAGCAAGCCTTCTTCAGGATTTATATTAATGGACAAGTCAGGGCTTCTTGAAATTGTATTTCCCGAACTTGCGAAGCTGAAAGGTGTTGAAAAGAAAGAAGGGAAAGGCCACAAGGATAATTTTTTTCATTCCTTAAAAGTTCTTGATAATATATGTGTTAAAACTGATAATTTATGGCTGAGGTGGGCTGCGCTTCTGCATGATATTGCCAAACCCGAAACCAAAAGATACTCAAGCGAAACAGGCTGGTCGTTTCATAATCATGAATTTATAGGGGCAAAGATGATTCCCGGTATATTCAGAAGGTTGAAACTACCGCTCAATGAAAATATGAAGTATGTACAAAAAATTATTTATCTTCATCTCAGGCCTATTGCCCTTTCGCAGGAAACTGTGACAGACTCGGCAGTGAGGCGACTTCTTTTTGAAGCCGGAGACGATATTGATGACCTTCTAATGTTATGTGAAGCCGACATAACTTCGAAAAATGAAGAAAAAAAATCGAAACACCTTGAAAATTTCAAGCTTGTAAGAAAAAAGCTTATTGAAATAGAAGAGAAAGATGCATTGCGTAATTTTAAGCCTCCAATAAACGGTGATGAAATAATTAGCACTTTCGGCATTAGGCCCGGCAAAAATGTTGGTATTATAAAAAATTACATAAGGGAAGCAATTCTTGACGGAATAATCCCTAATACCTATGAAGCGGCAAGAGAATTAATGCTTAAAAAAGGTACTGAGATGGGATTAAAACCTATTGATTATCAGCGTAAAAAAGATCAAGAATTACGGGCAGGTGATCACTGAAACCGCCCTGATATCTATAACCATTGTATGTTGAAAATGGCTTATTCCCTGGATATTTATTATCTTTCGATAGGAGAAGCTCTGGTTTGATTATTTTTATATTCTCCCTGTTTGTATATATTCCTTTTTTACACGATAATAGAGAATTAGAAACAACTATCTGGTCAAACATTTCCCAGATGCCGTTATAGCGGTAAGTACCCTCTTTTTTCTCAGCAAGATAACCAGAAATGTTTATATAACTTTTTGACTCCCCACTAGTTAATATTTTCATTTCATTGCCGGATGGATTGCAATTGAAATCACCGGCAAAAATGATTTTTGAACAGTCCCCTGACGAGTTGGATATTGAGTCGCCCAGATATTTAAGCATTTCTGCAAAAGCTATTCTGGATTTTTCAGTAGCAAGTACTCCTCCTCTTCTCGATGGCCAGTGATTCAGAAAAAGATGAACTGTATCACTTCTCCATATCCATTCCGAATATAGAACTGAACGGGTTTTGAATCCAGATTCCCTGAGGTAATCAGGAAAATAATAGCTGTATTTAAGCAATTGGATAATATCATCTCTATATATCAGGCATACGTCAATCCCTCTAGGATCGTTCGAATCTTCATGTAATATCCTGTAATTATTGTCTAAGTTCAATGGAGTCAATCGCAAAAGATCTTCTATAACACGTCTGTTCTCCACCTCACACAAACCGATAATAGCTGGTAGCTCACCTTCTCCGGCAGCAACGACAACTTTATAGATTGAATTCAATTTCTGTATGTATCGTGCCGAATTCCACCTTCTGATTCCCTCTGGTAAAAACTCATCATCATCAGTTTCAGGATCGTTATAGATATCAAAAAGATTTTCGGTATTGTAAAACATAATGCGAATTTTATTTCCCTCAATCAAGGGACGAATGAATCCGAATAAGGTTATAGTTAATAATAATATAAAAAATATGAGGCATGTATTTATATTTATACCTGCCCCGTTTGTGAAATCAAATAGTTTCCTAATATGCATTGAGCCACCTGTATCTTCTGGCGCTTTCACCAAACTTGACCGCAAGTGTTAATTCGTGAGAGCCCAAAGTATGTTTTCTTACCTCTGTAAGGGCAAAATCAAATGCATAAGCAAAATAGAATTTATCGTATTTAAGCCCTAACAATAAAATAATTGCATCGCCTGTTCTGTAAGACAATCCGGCCCAATAGTCGTTTTTATAAAACATTCTTGCAGTAATATCCATCTGGAAGGATTTAAAAAGCATGTCCGACGATTTAATCAGAGCAGATGGCTGCAATTCCCAGTCAGGTGCACCAGGGAATCGTATCTTTGCCCCGCCTGTCAGAAAATAATGACCGAGTTCCGATCGTTTATTGTCACTGCTGTTGCCGAATAAAATTGATCCTCTCGATAATGAGCTCATTGCAAAGCCAATATAATAACTTTCTGTAGTATAGGTTGTTCCAAAGTTAAAATCAGGGATGTACAAGACTCTGTCGTAGTTATTGAGAAATTCATCGTCAACATCATGGAGAATAAGGTTTCCGTTAAGGTCTATTGCATACTGATAAAATGTAGCAGCAAGGCCGAACGATAGTATATTGGGATAACTTCCGGTCCGACCCAGTTGAAGATGATAAGCATAAGCTCCTAATATTCCCGTTCTGCTTATAATCCCGTTTCTGTCGTTGAATACATAACCACCCAGACCTACATTACCTCCCTTGGTTGGCCGCATAGCTTTTCGCCTTACCGAAGTTGACCTTGATATATAACTATCCTTTAAAATCCTTGTTTGAAAACTTGCGGCATACGTGGCCGGGGAATTTCCAAGTCCAACCCACTGCTCTCTGATGGTGAGATTAACTGTGGAATATCCGTCGCGCCCGGCAAGTGAAGGATTTATCAAAAAACCGTTCATTACATACTGGCTGTACATCGGAACTTGCTGGGCTTGTAATGACCCTGTTAACAATCCTGTCAGTACCGAAAGAATAATGAATTTTATGAGTCTCATATCAAAATATTCTGATAGTTATATTTATAATTATCTAATAACTGTGATGACGCCTTTTCTGGGTTTCGATCCGTCGTTCAGGTAAAGTATGTAATGGTATGAATCAACAGGAACGAGTTTCCCCTTATATCTGCCGTCCCATGGATTAGCAGCAGGATTTTTGGTTTTGAATATCAGTTTACCCCATCTGTTATAGACGAGTATTTCTGCATTTGGATACATCTCTATATTACGTATTATCCATGTATCGTTCTTCCCGTCACCATTGGGAGTAATTACTTCTGGAATCTCGAGGCAGTTGGTTCCGGTGAAATTAACTTCAATATCAAGCTCTGCAGCACATGCATTGATATCCGTTACAATCACGGTATAGATACCGTAGCCAGTTGTTCTTGTAGTACCGGTAATGCCATCAGACCAGAGTACAGTATATGGTGGCACACCGCCTGTAATGGTCAGTGTGATTGAACCGTCACCAGTATCCGGACAGGATGCATCAATAACAGTTGGAACAATCGAAAGCTTTTCCGGTTCGGTTATCTGAGCATTCTGAATAATCCTACATCCGGTTAAATCGGTAATTGTAACCGAATATTGGCCTGCAGGAACAGATGAGATATCTTCGGTAGTCTCACCATTACTCCACAGGAACGTATATGGAAGAATGCCTCCTGAAACCGTCAGGTCAATTGCTCCGGTGTTTGCCCCATTACAAAGAACATTTGTCACATACACGGAAGCCGTCATACCCGACTCCGGTCCGGTTACATCACCTCCAGATATATAAGTGCAACCGTTTGCATCAGTAATAGTTACAGTATAATTTCCGACAGGCACATTGTTCAAATCCTCAGTAATTGCCCCATTACTCCATAGAAAACTATAAGGTGAAGTGCCGCCAGATACCGTAATATCAATTGCACCAGTTGATTCACCATAACATAATACATTTGTCACAACCGCATCGGCAGACAAAGGTGCAGACGGTGCATTGACGGTTCCTGTTTTGTTTGCAGTACAACCGTTGACATCGGTCACTGTTACAGTATAGGTTCCTTCTGACAAACCGGTAATATCTTCTATAACTTCTCCATTGTTCCAGAGGAAAGTAAATGGAGGGGTGCCGTTTGTAACAGTTATATCAATAGAACCGTTGGTTTCTCCAAAACATCTGACATTGGAAACAACCATATCAATATTTATCGGAGCGTCAGGTTGTGAAACTGTTTCAGTCGCAACGGCTATACATCCTGAAGCATCTGTTACAGTAACGGTGTATTCACCTGCCGGTACACCAGAAATATCTTCGGATATTTCGCCGTTACTCCAGAGGAATGAATATGGAGCGGTGCCACCGGTTACAGTTATATCCAGAGCTCCTGTTAAGTCGCCATAACATAAAACATTTACAACCGAAACTGTAACATTGAGCGGTGAACCTATTCCATCTGCAACTGTAGCGGAAACAAGTCCTGTACAGTTATTTGCATCAGTTATAATCACACTGTATGTACCTGCCGATACACCCGACAGATCTTCACTTGTTTCTCCATTGCTCCATAGGAACGAGAATGGTGGAGTGCCAGTGTTGACAGTCAGGTCAACAGCACCGTCACTGCCTCCCTGACACGTCACATCGGTCGCAGAGGCTGTTCCTGAAGGAGAGGTATTAACAACTACGTTAACAGGTTTAATATCATAGCAACCTGTAATATCATCAGTTCCCTTGATATAGTAGGTGCCATTAGTTGCAGTAATTGGCGTTAGATAAGGAATAGTAGCTGCTAAATCTGTCCAGTAAGAAATTGAAAGACCGGGATCCGAACCAGCTATAACAGCCGGGTCAGTAATGTCAACTGTAGCAGGGGAACATACAGGTAATGGGTCTGTCACTACAAGGATAGGAAGAGCGTTCACAGTAATGGAGCCTGTTGAAGATATCAAACCACAACCGCCTTCAAGTTCAACTTTATAATCGAACATTCCAGATTCAGTCGGTATGCCACTTATTGTTACTACATCCGATGCCCAGCTACCCGTAACTCCTGTCGGAAGTCCGGTTACTGTAGCTCCTGTCGCCCCCGTAGTAGAATACGTAATATTTGTAATTGCAGTATTGATACATACAGTCTGATTGTCTGTACCTGCTGCAGAAGTAAGTGTTATCGTGTTATCCGGCGTAACAGAAATCGTCCCTGTTGCTTCTGCCGTACCACATCCACCTGTAAGTGTAACAGTGTAATTGAACGTACCACTCACAGTAGGTGTACCACTGATAGTTACTACATTACCTGCCCAATTGCCAGCCACTCCACCCGGAAGTCCGGTTACTGTAGCTCCCGTCGCTCCTGTCGTAGCATAAGTTATATTAGTTATCGAAGTATTGATACATACTGTCTGATTATCTGTACCTGATGCTGAGGTAAGTGTTATAGTGTTATTCGGAGTAACAGTGATAGTTCCATTTGCCGGTACATATCCACATCCACCCGTAAGTGTTACAGTATAATTGAACGTACCACTCACAGTAGGTGTACCACTGATTGTTACTACCCCTGCTGCCCAGATACCCGTAACTCCTGTCGGAAGTCCGGTTACCGTAGCTCCCGTCGCTCCCGTAGTAGCATAAGTTATATTAGTTATCGCAGTATTGATGCATACAGTCTGATCATCTGTACCTGCTGCAGAAGTAAGTGTTATCGTGTTATCCGGCGTAACAGAAATCGTCCCTGTTGCTTCTGCCGTACCACATCCACCTGTAAGTGTAACAGTGTAATTGAACGTACCACTCACAGTAGGTGTACCACTGATAGTTACTACATTACCTGCCCAATTGCCAGCCACTCCACCCGGAAGTCCGGTTACTGTAGCTCCCGTCGCTCCTGTCGTAGCATAAGTTATATTAGTTATCGAAGTATTGATACATACTGTCTGATTATCTGTACCTGATGCTGAGGTAAGTGTTATAGTGTTATTCGGAGTAACAGTGATAGTTCCATTTGCCGGTACATATCCACATCCACCCGTAAGTGTTACAGTATAATTGAACGTACCACTCACAGTAGGTGAACCACTGATAGTTACTAC
>Ga0208940_1000845_pt1 | contig 35063 bp, 25 predicted proteins | sample AD_JPNNA6_MetaG_FD_184445 | JGI IMG/M metagenome (GOLD analysis project Ga0208940, IMG submission 184445) | Active sludge microbial communities of municipal wastewater-treating anaerobic digesters from Japan - AD_JPNNA6_MetaG (SPAdes) (version 2) | ecosystem: Engineered > Bioreactor > Anaerobic... | reverse complement strand
ACCCCCCCGGCCAGGATTCGCTCCATCAGCACCTGCCTGACCCCCTCGGCCGCCCGCTTGACCGTCTCGGGGTCGTCGAGGCGGATCGCCTCGTCGCCGCTCTTCAGCTCGTGCGGCAGCTTCTCGTGAAGATCGCCCAGCGCCTCGACAGCGGCACTGACGAGATCCGCATTGGTCGAAAGGCCGTCGACGGCGCTCATCAGCTCCACGAGGGCCTCGCTTTTTGCCCCCAGTGTTGTACCCGCCGCTTCCCGGGTGGCAAACCGGATCTTCTCGAGCCACATCGTGCCGCCGCTGATATCCGTTGCGACGGCCCGCAGTTCGCTCTTCCAGCGCTCGGGGTTGGCGAGCAGCTCCCGGTGCGCCTTCGTGGCCCCCATGATCTCGACGCGCACCGCGAGAGGCATTTCATTGTTTTCCTTGACGGCTTTTTTCAGAACCTTGATGGCGGCGTCGATCACGTCATCCCCCCGGGCGGCCCTGCCCGCATCGACGACGGCAACGGCCCATCGCATGACATCAAGCTCCCTGTGCTCCACGCGGACGATGCGGCCGTCCTGCTCTTCGACAAGCATGCAGCCCTTCGGCCCCGTCTCCCGGATGTGGCGCCCCTGAAGGTTGCCGGGGAACACGACCCAGGGCTCCTCGCGGACGATCTCCCGGGCGTGGACGTGACCCAGCGCCCAGTAGTCGTAGCCCTTGGACAGAAGGCTGCCGACACTTGTCGGCGCATAGGACTCGTGCCCTTCCCGGCCGTCGAGGCTGGTGTGAAGAAGCCCGATGTTGAAGTGGTGGGGCGTGGCGAGGGGGTAACCGCCGGCCAGGTCGTCGGTGACGGCCCGGGCGGCATAGCCCTGACCGTGGATGGCGAGGCCGAGGTCTTCGATGTGGACTGATTCGGGGTTCCGCACGGAGAGGGTCTTTACGTTGTCGGGCATCCTCAGGTGCTTCGTGATCTGGCTTGCGGCGTCGTGGTTGCCCGAGATGACGAATGCGCGGATGCCTTCCTCGCGAAGCCTGGACATCTGGCTCGCGAGGAAGAGCCCCGTGTTGTAGTCCTTCCAGTCGCCGTCGTAGAGGTCCCCCGCGAGCAGGACAAAATCGACCTTCTCCGCGGCGGCGAGTTCGACGAGATTCTCGAGGGCCCTTCGGGTGGCCCCCCGGATCTCCTCGACGGGCGCCCCTTCGTAGAACTGGAGGCCGACGAGAGGGCTGTCGAGGTGAATGTCGGCGGCGTGGATGAACTTCATAGGGATGTCTCGATCCGCTCAATCAGTTGCGTCTTTCTCAACCAAGGGATTGCCAACTCTTCCCTTGCCCGCGTAACGGCCACATAGGTCAGGTTCTTCGCAACCTCTGCCGGCCACTCTTCCACCCTCGGCGAATCCAGCCCCAGCAGGAACATGCAGGCGTAGTCCAGGCCCTTGGCGCTCTGGATGGTGGAGACGGTCACGCGGTTGGTGGTGATGTCGTAGCTCTTCTTTGCCTTGTAGTCTTCTGAGATCCAGTTGGAGAGGATGCCCTTGGACTCAAGGGTTTGGACAATGGCGAGCGGCAGAAATGCCGTTTCATTTTCGTAGGGCTCTTTGACCGTATACAAAACGGCGATCTCGGAGAGGGGCATGCCCGAATCCGCAAGCCTCTTCACGCTTTCCGCCGTATAATTAATAATTTCTGTAAGATTTGTGAATGGCTTTAGCTCCGGTTTGGGCCCGTGGTAGTCGAAGTAGTCGGGGAAGAGCTCGGTCTGGTCGTCGGCATGGATTCCGTGTCGCGCTTCGCTTGCACGGAATGACACAGAGGGAGATGTGCCGCTTTCGCTCATGAATCTCTGTGCGAACCGGGCGATCTCGACGGTGTTTCGGTAGACGTAGTTGAGCCTGTGCACCCTGCCCTGGGCCTTGATGCCCAGATTCTTCCAGGCCTGGCCATTTCGGTAGATGTTCTGGTTGTCGTCCAGAGCGATCATGAGGTTGTCGGTCTTTGGGTTGAGGAGGCTTATGACCGTCTTGAACATCTCGTCGCTGAAGTCCTGACCCTCGTCGATGAGGATTGCGTCGTACTTGAGGTTGCTGGTCTGTGCCTTGTCCAGGGCCAGCTGCGCGACCGTGTCGTAGTAGGCCTGGTCCTGTTTCTCGTATTGGATCTTTTCATTGAGGATCTTCGCGCAGAGCTCGAAGAAGTGCATCACCTCGACGCCGCCCTCGCCCAGGGGCACCTTCTTGTCGGCAAAAAGCCTCTTGATGTAGTTGACGAGGGTGATGTTGTAGCAGACAAAGAGGATGTTCTTGACCCCGGGGTTGTACTGTTTGAGAAGGGCCGCGCGGTGGACGAGGACGAGGGTCTTGCCGCAGCCCGAGGGGCCCGTGACGATGCGGTGGCCGCCCTCGATCTTGCGGGCCAGGGCCTCCTGGTTGTGGTCGAGGACCCGGAGGCGGCGCCTGTCCTCCTCGAGCTTGTCCGCCTTTCCCCGGTCGGGCAGCTCGATGCGCACGACGGGGAAGAGGAGTGCTTTGAGGCGCTCGAGGTCTTTGCCTGTGACCTGGAAGCTGAACTGGGGCATGAACATCCGCTTGAGGGCCTCGAGGAAGCAGCGGCCCGAGGGGTCGGCCCAGTGGTCCGACTGGGGGTGCAGATCGTCGCAGAAGAAGATCTTGTCGGGGTCGATGACTTTGTGGAGGTCTTTCTCTTTGTACTCGTACTTGTTGATGTTGGGGAAGACGACGCCGCAGTTCACGGGGATCTTCACCTTGCCCTTGAAGCGGGGGTCGGAGGAGAGTAGATAGCCGTCCTCCCTGATGCGGTTCATGACGTCGGCGAAGTACTCGCGGGCCTGACTGAGGGGGTTGCGGCGCTTCTCGGTCTTGCCGCCCATGTCCAGGACGAAGTACTGGGGGTCGGCCTCGCGGATCTGCTCCAGGGCCCAGTCCTTGACCTCGAAGATGACGAGGCCCACCTCGTCGGAGAAGAGAAGGAAATCGGGCTCTTTGCCCCTGATGTCGGGGAGGTACCAGGAGAGGTAGCGGCTGTCGGGGCGGGCGACCCGCTCGAGGAAGCGGTAGAACTGCCGCTCGCCGTCGGTTGTGAACTGATCCACGTCGCTGGGGATCATGGTGGCCATGTCGGGCGTTTCCCTATTGGGTGTTGAAAAACAAATCTCTGAGACGGGTTCCGTTTTCGACAAGCCCCCTCACCCCTTCCCTTGCCCCGCGCAGGGGTGAGGGTGTCCTTGGGGTGGTTCGCTGAATTTTTACACGTGATGAGGACTATGCGTGGTTTCCCGCGTGCGCGGGAATGACAAACAGGCCTTCGAATGCCTGACAGTACCCGGTGAAAACCCTGCAAAAAGCCTGCCCGTGATGTCCTGATCCGGTCTTCTTTGCGGCTACCGGGCGAATGTCCTATGTGGTTGGAATGTATATATAAAAACCCGGATCGACGGGGAATCGACACGGGCTTTCGGCTGCGGGGTTCTTCATTTTCTGTAACGGGCCGTCAAATTTTGCATTTCATAGCAAAACGGGCGGCGGTTATCAACAGAATTTGATGCATGGGGTGCAAGGCCGCTGCGCGGTAGTAACCGGTGACCCGTGACCGGTGGGGGAGGAAGGCAAAGAAAAGTCTCAAGCTGGCGGCTAAGCTGCATGTACTGGATAATTGAAATTTGGGTAATTGGAACGGGCCGGCGATTACACCAGGACAATCCGACGGATGACATCATAGAAAAACTCCCGGGACCAAACTGTCAGCGCCTCGGGGTCTTTCACAAAGGGCTCCACCTCTCTTCGTGCCTGGCTCACATCCAGCTTATCAATCGCCATTGCAGCAATGGTCGAAAACGTTTCCGGGTTCAGTCGCTGCGCCTTCTTCAGGTGGCCGCTCTGGATCATCCGCTGTTCCAGGTGAGAAAGGTGCAACTGAGGGTGGTTGGCGGCATACCAGACCAGATCGTACCAGTCCCGGCCCTTCACGCGGTTCTTCCATGCCCTGCAGAGCACGGCGTGCATCTTGCCCGCGAACATGTCGGGCAGCGAGAAGACCCTGACCGAAAACGGGATGGGCTGAAGGAGAAACCGTGTTTCGGTGTCGAATCCGGGTGGCGGGTCCGTGTCCACCTCGATTTTAATCTTCATCACCTGGCCGCGCGGGATCCTGCGCGCAAGCGTCTCCTCGGTGTTGATGACGAGGAGATGCTTCAGGGTGTCCGCTTTGAGAAAGGCCGACTGGATCGCGCTTCCCTCGCTTTTTGCCCTTGCGGTCACGGTTGCCTCGAACCCGAAGGCGCGGATCTCCTTCTCGAGCGAGTCGCTGTATCGCGACAGGTCGAATTTCGCCGCCGGCTTCAACAGGGAAAAATCAAGGTCTTCCGAGTAGCGGTCCATCCCATGGAGGATTCGAAGCGCCGTGCCCCCGTAAAACGCGGCCTTCTCGAAGAACCGGCTTCGCCAGAGGCCCAGCAGAGCAATCTCCTGCAGGATCTCGCGCAGGGCTCTCACGTCGTCTTCGACCCTTCTGCGCTCATATCGCGCCAGCATGCGGTCAATGGCTTCGTTCATGGCGTTCGCCCTCCTCCCGGAGACGGGCTACCACCTCCCCGAGCAGCCGCAGTTTGCGCGACCTGTAGCGCTCGGCGAGGATAGAAAGGGTCTCCTTCCGGAGCGTTGCCAGGCTCTCGGCGTCGATTCGCAGGTTCTGCAGCAGGTACCGCCGCATGTCGCCTTGGTTGCGGATCCCGGTTCCACGGTCATCATGGATCTTGTCGGCCAGGGCCTTCTCCGGAACAGCCATCAGGAAGGAGCGGCCGCCCTCGAGCTGCACCTGGTCGATGCCGACAGGATACACCGCCTGCGGCACCTGGCGGTAGATGAACATCCCTACAGGTGTCGAGAATCGCCTTGCTCTGCCGCTGGTGACGGACGTGACGGCTTCAGCCCGTTCCGGGATCAGGCCGTGATAATGGAGGGCATACTCGAGAGAAACGCAGGATGGCCCGTAGATCATGTTGGCCAGGATTTCCCGGGAGAAGGGCCGCCGGGCTTGCTTCGGCCCGAACACGTAGATGCCCTTCTTGACGCGGATGATCACCCCCTGCCTGAGCAGGCTCGTGATCTTGTCCCGTGGCCGCTCATACCCCTTCAGGCTGTCGAGAAGGGCCTGGTAATCGAACTCCTCCCCCTCGATGCGTCTTCTCAAATCCTCGATCATCGCGCTTTTCCCCCGCCGTCGAGTGCTCGGCTTGGATATGAATAGCACAATTCATCATAGTATGTCGACAAATATTCGACTTACTATGATCATATCGACATACGCCTTCCGGCGGTGTCTTTCCGTTTGGCTTCCGTGGCGGGCGGGAGCCGCTTCGCGGTACTTCCCGGTGAGGAACGACCCGAACATGGTTGCGCACCCTGATGGGATGTGCCCCATCCATTCGATTGATTCCATCGGTTCGGTTGGTTCGGGAAAAGGATTCGGACGTCGAAAGAAAGGGGGGGAATGCGCGTTCAATCCCACTCAGAACACGTCCCCGCCGTACAGGGCCTTCACGAAGTCGGCGACGGGCCAGACCCGGACATCGCCGAAGCGATAGGCCCGTGTGCCGCAGTACACCCCGATCATGCGATCGACCTTCACGCCTGTCGAGGCGGCAAGTGCCAGCATCGGCTTTTCCCATGCGCGGTCCCAGCGTTCGGCCCGTTTGACCTCGATGGCGACCACGCGCGGGTCGCTGCCGGGGCGCCGTTTCGCCGTTTCAATGATGAAGTCGATCTCCACGCCGGCCGGCGTCCGGTAGTAGCTCAAGGCGCGATGCTTCCGGCTTGTCTCGTTGTAGACCCGCAGTTCGTGGTAAACGAGCGTCTCCAGCGCATAGCCCTGCCACAGGCGGTCGGCCGGGTCGCGAAGCAGACCCGCCGCAGCGCGCGCCACGCCCGGGTCGAACCAGTAGAATTTCGGCTGTGCCGCCTCCCTCACCTTGAGGCCGGGGCGCCAGGAGGGCAGCCGATGGCCAAGCAAGGTGTCCGACAGGATGCCGAAGTACGTGTCCACGGTGCTGCGGGCGACGGCCGCTTCCCGCGCGATGTTCTGGGCATTTACGGCCTGCCCGTTGATCTGGCCGGCAACGGCAAGAAAGCGGACGAAGGGCGGTACGTTGCGGATCAGCCCCTCTGCCTGAAGCTCCTCTTTCAGGTAGGTGTTCACATAGGCCGCGAGGACGTCCGGAGCCGCTTCAGGCTCGTTGTGGACGAAGGGCAGCAACCCCCAGTCCAATGCCCGACCGAGATCGAATGCCGATCCCAGCTCGGCAGCCGAGAAACCCTCCATGGACAACGTCAGGGCGCGGCCGGCGAGGAGATTGGCCCCGCCCCTTCGGAGCTTGCGGGCCGAGGAGCCGCAGAGGGCAAAGCGCCAGCGATGCGTCTCCATAAGGCGATGGACCTCGTCCAGCAGGGCGGGCACTTTCTGAACCTCGTCCAGCGCGACCCAGGCGCCGGCGGGGCGGCGGCCGATCAGGGCCTCCAGCCGGTGGGGATCCCGGGACAGCTCGAGAAAAAGGGAGGCATCCAGGAGATCCAGGTGGAACGCATCGGGCAGCACCTGCTTGAGCCACGTGCTTTTCCCCGAGCCACGAGGGCCGAAGAGGAAGAAGGAGCGGTCGGGCCGCTGGAGAAGACGAGGGATGACGGCAGGTTGCGTCATGTGCACTATGCCTTGCATATTGTAATATTGCAATGCATATCTACATTATGTCATGCAGCAGCGTCAAGCCCTTTTTCACCGCCTCGCGCGGGTGTGGGTGGGGTGGGTGGGGTCAGGTCTTGTATTTCAACATAATGTCAATATTCCGAAATTTTTTCGCCCCCGCTAATTTACGACAGGCTGGATGTTGAAATACAAGACCTGACCCCATCGTCTCACTTTTTGAAGAGCTTTCGCAGGAAGGATTTCTGCGCCTTCGCCCGCTCCTTCCAGGGGTCGAACTCCCCGGGCAGCAGGGCCACGACATCACCGCCCCGCATGCTGAACAGGTCGTGCGTCAGGTCGAGCTGCTGGACGACGTCGATGAAGCGGCGAAGTGTCCCCGGCTTGTCGTTCGTGCCCGCGCCCCGCTTCGCCCGCCCCGTCTTCGGGTCGTAATAGAGGATGGCGGCCGCCTCGATGACCCCGCGGTTCGTGAACAGGGCCTGCCGGGAGGTCAGCTCGATGAAGAACTGGTTGGTCTGGTGGACGGGCCCGTAGAGCAGCAGGGCCGCGCTCTCACCGTGCAGCTTGCAGGCGTAGTAGGGCCCCAGCAGCAGGTGCCGGTTGAAGCGCCGGAAATCCAGGTCGAGGATGTAGCGGTAGTGGGGCCCCGGCGCCCGCCGGCCGTAGCGGCTCACGGGACAGACCTGGTCGGAGTAGAACAGGGTGAGCCAGCTCCAGAGGCCCACCTGCCGTTCGACCTGAGCGTGGGGCAGCAGCCGGAGGGCTTCGTTGAGGTACTTCCCCAGGGCGAGCTTGTTCGGGAAGTCCCTTGCCTCGACGGGGATCTCCAGGGGCAGGCGCGCCGAGCACCAGGGATCTGTCAGCAGCTCCAGCGGGGGCTCGCACTCCCGGCCGCCGCGCAGGGCGTCGAGATAATCCCGGTACAGCGCGATGCCCCTGTCGTTGAGGATTCTCAGCGGGCTGCTCATGGCTCAATCATCCGCCTGGTGATGCTGTACGAAGCGCTCGACGACGTGCTGCGAGGCGCAGAAGGCGTCCACGGCATCGTCGATCCAGCGCCCCTTGTCCAGGACGACCTGGTCGTCGCCTCCCGACGGCGGGAGGGCCTTGCGCCCCATGAGGCTCAGGGCGAACCGCAGCCACAGGCTCATCCAGTCGTCGGGGTCCGTGTCCGGGTCGGTGTGGTCCTCCACGATCACGATGTGATGCAGGATCTGCCGGACCACCTCGGGGTAGACAAGCGCCCGGAACGACTCGTCGGCGCGGGCGATCTCCCGGATCGGGTCGATCCGGCTGTTCAGAAGCAGGCTGGGCCACTCGCCCTCCAGGTCCAGCCGCCAGATCACGTTGCCCAGGTCGGCGAACTCGACGGGCAGCAGGTAGCGCTTGCCGGCTTCCTCCTCCTCGGAGCGCCGCGGGAGGATGCGGTCCGCCGCGGCCAGAATGCGTCCCCTGCCGTCGACGACCTTGACCCGGAACAGCACGAAGGACAGGGCGTCCAGCCCGTCGAGGGTCTGGCCCCGGGGCCAGCGGGGCTGGGCGACGGTGCCGCAGGCGAACCGGCGCAGGTAGTTCCTCCGATAGGCCTCGATGAAGATCTTCGACTCGGGGGGCAGCGCCAGGCTCGCCAGGTCCAGCGCGGCGTCGAAGGCCGGCACCCCGTCCGGCGTCGCGTAGTGGAAGATGCTGAGCCGCGAGCGCGGGATCTTGCGGCGGCCCGTGAAATTGAACCTGCGGATCATGGGTTTCGGTCCCGGGCCGTGACGATCTTGATCTTCAGGTCGCGGTTGACGTCGAACCCCGTCACGGTCAATTGGAAGTCCGGCTGCTCGGCGCCGACCTTCAGGGCGTTGGGCTGCGCGACCCGGTAGCTGCAGTGCACCCCCTCGATGCGGATGGGGGGCTTCGCCAGGTCGAAGTCGTAATCCCGGTAGAGCCTGAAGGGATTCCCCTGCCGGACGTCGTAGGCCATCTGCAGGTCGATCGTCCGCGGATAGCTCTGCGCCTCCGGGTGCAGGGAGAGCCGAAAGCCGCCCTTGAGCCGGCTCAGCATCAGCCTCGCCGGGGCCGCCGCCGGCGCCTCAGCGCCCCCCGACATGCCCGGCCCCGGGAGCTCCCCCGGCGCCTTGCGGTCCGTCTTGGCCTCCCTGCCCGTCTCGAGGTCGATGTAGAAGAGATCGCGGAGCAGCTTCGTGTCGCGGCCCTCGGCCGGCATGGAGAGAATGCGGATCACCTCACGGGGGCTGTTCTTGACGAAGCGCAGACAGGCCGGCCCCAGGTTGTAGCGGTTCTTGAACTTGGGGGAGCGCTCCTGCCACTCCGTGTGGGCGGGGTTCTCGGAGTCGCCGAGCAGGCGCGACAGGGGCCGGTCGGCCGCCGACACGATCACGCGCATCCCCTTCTGGCGCTGCGATGACACCCCGGTGACGGTGATCCCGTCGCGGATGAAGAAATCCTCCCCGCGGTCGATCCCCGCGTCCCGCTCCAGGAACAGCCTGAAATGGGAGTGCTCGACGCCCCGTTTTCTCGGCTCCACCCAGAGCGGCAGGTGCAAGGCGAGCCGCTCGCCCCGTTCGAAGCGGCTTCGCAGGCGCTGCAGCTGCCCGGGCTCGAAGAGCGCCTCGTCCCACTTGGGGGCTCGGCCCACGGGCGGCTCCCGGAGACGTTCGAGGGCCTCTTCGCGCTGCTCCAGGCACCACCGGGCGAACTCCAGGCGGCGGATCAGCGCCCTGCGGTCCGGCCAGTCGGTGCCGGCGATGTAGGCAAGCAGGGTGTCCCCGTCCAGCGCCTGCTGGTGGGCGCCGCCCGCGACGGTGACCGCCAGGTCTCCGGAGAGGATGGGGAAGAAGTACTGGTTGATGACGGAGCGGATGACCGACTCGATCTCGATGTCCTCGTCGGGATAGGGGATGATCACCGACAGGCCGGGCTCCGCGGTGCGGCGCACGGAGAAGTCGCGGCAGAACCGCTCGACGTGCCCGGGGTCCTCGACGGGCAGGGCGAAATCGTCCTCGAAGCGCCCGTAGTAGCCGTAGGGGGCGTATCGCCGGCCGTTGGACCGGTGGATCTTCAGGACGGCCTGTCCCATCAGGAGGCGGCGGGTTTCGCCCCGGCGGACGGTGAGGCCGAAAAATGAGTTGATGCGCGACGCGGCCTGGAAGACGGTCTTGCCGAGGCCCCAGCGCCCCCGCGTCGTCGTTCCCTCGACGGCCCGGCCGATGTTGCGCCAGAAGTAGTAGAAGTCGTTCTTCGTCTCCGCGTCGTCCTGGTTGCCGTCGTCGCGGACATCGCCCGCGAGCCCCCGGGTGCCGAAGTCCTCGATGACCAGGAAGTCCATGGGCCGCCCGTAGTCGATCCCCTCGGCGAGCCCGCTGCCCTTCGCGTCGAGATGCTCGCGCAGCCCGTGCAGGTAGTGCGCGGCGGCGTCCGCGCCGAGCCGCTGGTCCGGCGACGGGAAGGTGATGACGATTCTCACCGTCTCACCGGGCAGGCCCGCATCAAGCGAGTTCTGGACGGCCTCCCGGATCACCGCGTCGGAGAGACTCCCCAGGACCTCGGTGGAGAAGAACTCCCCCTCGATGGGGTCCACGTTGATCTCGCCGCGCGACATGGGGCGGAATTTCCAGAGGGGCTGTTGCATGATGCCGGTCCCGGTCGCTTCCGGCTGATGAGGGACGGCGGAAACGTCCCGGGAAGCGATGGGTATCTTTTAGGAAGGACGGGGGGAAATGTCAAGCGCCGACGGCCCGAAAGAGATGGGGTCAGGTCTTGTATTTCAACATCCAGCCTGTCGTAAATTAGCGGGGGAGAGGAAAACACATCGGAATACGCATATGTGTTGAAATACAAGACCTGACCCCATCGTTTCCCCGGGCTCACTTCGTGAGCTCTTTCATGATGTCTCCCACGCCCTTGAGGATGCGGCCGCCCTGGATGATGGCCTGACCGCCCGACTCGACGGCGGAAAGCCCGAGGGTCCGGGCCAGGGCGATGGTGAGGCGCGTTATCATGCTCTCACGCAGGCTGAAGGTCGGGTTGTCGAGGCTGCCCTCTACGACGAAGTCGATCTCGATGCGGTTGCCGTTCGCGCTGAGCGCGTTGACGACGAGGTCTCGGGGAACCCCGAGGAACCGGTCCGTCAGGCCCCCTCGCCCGGCGAACCGGAGGTCGCGCAGCACAGATCGCGCCGGGGCGCGGAGCATTCGCCTCTGAACGCCCAGGTCTACGTCGAGGTCGATGAAGCCCCGGGTGATGTCGACATCGCCCTTCCTGCGTATGTAGGGTTTGAAGGCGGTCAGATCGAGGTTTCGGAGGGCCGCCGTTGCAGCCGTGTCGAGCGACGCAAGCGCCGTCGTCCCGGATGCGGTAAGCCGGCCCGTGCCCTGGCTTCCGGGCAGGCGAGCCTCGAGCCTGAAGGCCGTGACCCGGTCGTCTGCCGGAAAGGCCAGCTGATCGGCCGTGAGCTCGATGTCGGTGACGCGCACAGGATGGGGCGGCCGGGCGATCTTGCCGTCGAGGTAGAGAAGCTCGCCGCCCTCGATTCTGAGGCTCTTCACTTCCACCGTCAGGCCGGCGTCCTTCTCCTTTGCCCCCGCTTTCTCCGGCGGGCCGCCCGGAAGCGGGGAGACAGACTTCCCCTGCCGGTCGGTCCGCAGCCGCAGGTAGGGATTGACCAGTGTCAGATCCGAGAGCCGCAGGGGGTTTTTCCCGCCCTCCGACGCCGCCGTAAAGCTCAGTTTGCCCACGCGGGATACCGGCCCGTCCCCGCCTCCGTCCAGGAAGACGAGGTCCCGCCCCTCGAATTTGCCGCTCACGGCCCGGGTGTCGAAACCGATGGCGCCGCTGCCGCTTACGGACCCCGAGACGAGGCTTCCGGCGACCTCCATCCGGACGTCGAACGACGATGGCCGAGACTCAAGCGGGTAGGCGAGATGGTCGAGCCGTGCGTGGAGCTTCCGCAGCTCCACCCGGTTCGGCGCCGGCCGGCTGTGATCCTGGAAGACGAATGTGCCGTCGGTGATCTCGACACGACCGATGCTCACTGCCATGGGCTTCGTCTCGGAGGGGGAGTCCGTTTTCCCGCCGATCTCGACGGGCATCACCAACCGCCCGCTTTTGTCGATCTCCAGGGCCAGGGACGGCTCCTCGAGGAGGATGCTGGAAACGGCGAGGCCCGACTTGAGAAGGCTGAGGATCTCGGGCTCGAGGACGATCCGCCGGGCCTGCGCGGTCACGCGGCCGTCTTTCATGAACCGCGGCTGGATGACCTCGACGCGGTTCCAGCTCAGGGCGATGCTCTCGACGGCGAAGTTCTCGCCCAGGGCCTGCTCGAGGCGGTTCTGGACGATCTTGCCTGCCTGGCTGACGAGGACGACGACCGCCACGGCCAGCGCGATCACAGCTGCTGCGCCCGCCAGAAGGAGCCTCTTTCGAATGCTGGGGTCCATCGTATCCGACCTGCCTGTTCGTTTTCGACGGCCATGCCGTCTTCCCGGTGGAATGATTACTGAAAAAGTATACTACGAACAGGTGCGGCGAAAAAGGATTACGTTGATAAGACCAGATGAGGGATTCGAGGCATCCCGTGCAGGGTCGGAACGGAAAGTTTGAAGGCACGTCAGATTGTGATGACGGAGGTGGTGATGGGGGTCAGGTCTTGTATTTCAACATCCTATGCGTATTCCGGCAAATTTTCCTCGCCCCCGCTAATTGATGATAGGCTGGATGTTGAAATACAAGACCTGACCCCAGCGTTTTCCCGGAACGCGGTTGCTTTTGACAAAGCACCCGGTTTTCTATATGAGAGTCAGAGCGGATTCGACGCGGGCGGCGGCCTGCGAGGTGGGGGTCAGGTCTTGCATTTCAACAAACTATGCGCATTCCGGTAAATTCTTCCCGCCCCCGCTAATTGATGATAGGCTAAATGTTGAAATACAAGACCTGACCCCAGCGCTGCCGAACCGGAAGAAGGAGGGAGTGCCATGCAGACTGCGGACCTGGAAACCTACATCGAGAGGGCCCTGGCGACGGGCTTCAATCACGCGAAGGTGATTCACCCGAGCACGGTGGTCACGGCGGCCTGGGTGCGGATGAAGTGCCTCTTCGGCTGCCCCTACCGTCACAGCCATTGCTGCCCCCCGACGACGCCGACCCCGGAGGAGACCCGGAAGGTGCTCGACTGCTACCGGAGGGCCATCCTCTTCCACATCGAGGCCCCCCGGACGCCCGAGCGGGGCAAGCGCAACATGGCGCTCTTCGACGTGCTCGTGAAGATGGAGGGCGAGATCTTCAAGGACGGCTACTACAAGGCCTTCGTCTACCTCGCGGGCCCCTGCCCCCTGTGCAAGGAGTGCGCGAAGGTCAGGAACGAGCCCTGCGTCCTGCCCGGCAAGGCGAGGCCCTCGATGGAGTCCTGCGGGATCGACGTGTACCAGACAGCGCGCAACAATGGGTTCTTCATCCAGACCCTGCGGGAAAAGACGGAGACGCAGAATCTCTACTGCCTGATGCTGGTGGACTGAGCGGCCCGCACAAACAGCAGCGGGCCGGTGTGCAAAAGGTCCGGGAGGGGTGATGGGGGTCAGGTCTTGTATTTCAACACACTCTGCGTATTCCGGTAAATTTTCCTCGCCCCCGCTAATTTGCGATAGGCTGGATGTTTAAATACAAGACCTGACCCCAGCGTTTATCCGACGGTCCCCGGCTCAGGGAACGCCCTCGATGATGTCCTCGAGCTTTTCGAAGTGATCCTCGACCGCGTCGAGATATGTCTTCTGGATCGCCTTGTACTTCTTCGCCCACTCCCGGATCATGTTCTGCGACCCTTCCTGCAGGGCACCGCTTTGCTGGATCATCTCCAGCATCGTCTCGCCCTGTTCCTGCATGGCCGCCATGGCCTTCATGTAGGCTTCCCACTGGGTTTTCCAGAATCGCAGGATTTCCTTGGATGCACTTTTCATGACCCATGACCTCCTTTCGAATCGGTGAGGCTGCGGGCAGGGATCTCTTTTGAACCGGAACGGCCGGTCCATGGGACGAGCTCCCGGCCGGCGGTCGTCAAGTGGCCGGCACCAGCCTCGCGCAGCCCTCGTTGATGAAGAGGAGCCTCGTGAAGTAGGACTTCAGCGATTCGTCCTTCCGGGCGCACTCCTCACACTTGTTCTGGGCGTTGAGCTTAAGGGTGAACTTGCCGCATTCGACACATTTCCATGTCATGGCGACACCTCCTCGGGCCCGCCGGGGACCTGTGCCCGACCGGGTAAACCGGGAAGAACGAGAACGATTCCGGCGGAAAGGAAACGGCGGCGGCAATCGAGAAGGGGTGCGAATCGAGGTCAGATCGGGAGCGGGGCCCCGGGGGCAAGCTGTACTCTACATAATTAATTTACACCCCCGGCACGCAAAAGCAAGATCACCGGCCGTGCGCAAGGAGCCGAGGCTCGACGCGCCTCCCGGGCGTTCCGGGACGGCGGCTGAAAGCCCCGCCGAAGGCGCGATCCTGCCGGGAGAAGGCCTCAGGGGTCCGGGCATACGGTGGGCCGGGTGACGACGGCCCGGAGCGGCGAGGGCCGGGGGATGCCCGCGGCGTTGGTCATGGCGTGGAAGAGGTGGGTGTTGTCGACAAGCGGCGTGCAGGGGTACCAGCTGCCCTGGAACACCCGCAGATGCCTCGTCAGGGCCCCGTCTCCCCTGGCGTAGATCGGCACGGGCTCGTTGAGGTGGCCCGTCGAGGCGTACCTGACCTCGCCCCCCGGGTAGCCGGGGCACCAGGCCGCCCGGTCGGGGCAGAGGCCCGGGGCCTGCTCGGGCAGGCGTCCTTTCCCGAGCCTGCGGGTCTCATCGAAGCGGATGTCCCCCGTGGCGTGGTCCGAGGTGACGATCAGCAGCGTGTCGGCCCAGGAGATGTGGTCGCCCGCGCGCTCGACGAATCCGACGGCGCCCCGGACGGCCTCGTCGAGGTCCCACATCGCCCCGATCATCCACCCGTAATCGCCGGCGTGGTTGGCCCAGTCGATGTCGCTCTGCTCGACGAGGAGGAAAAACCCGTTGCGGTTGCGGCTCAGCACCTCGAGGGCGGCCAGGACGGCGTCCTTCAGCAGGGGGCTCTCGACGGCGGCCCGCTTGACGACGGCCGTGCCGTCGTTCGTCGGGACGGGCGGCTCGAAGTTGCCCCCCGCGCCCCCGAAGAGCCCGAAGAGCTTCTTTTTCTCCCTCACGGCGCGGGCCGCGGCCTCCTTCAGGGACCTGCCCCCGTCGACGCCGTCCTTGCGCTCGACGAAGACGTACGCCCCGAGCCGGCCGTCCCTGGCGTCCTCGTAGAGGGACTTGGACAGGAACTTTTCGCCGCTGCGGGCGGGGTGCCCGCCGCCGATGACGACCTCGGGCTGGACGACGCGGATCATCTCGTCGGCGATGGCATGCCGGTTGCGGCGGCTCTTGCTGCGGCTTGCATGCGCTGCGGGGGTCGCGTCGGAAAAGGGCCCCGTGGTGACCACACCGATCGAGCAGCCCCGCTTCTGCCTGAGCAGCTCGGCGATCGTGATGAGGGCGCCCCCGTCCGGGTCGCCCGGCAGCCAGGCGATGTTGCCCGAGTCGGTCTTGTGGCCCGTCGTCCAGGCCGTCGCCGTCGAGGCCGAATCGGCGGCCGTCCCGCCGCCCTCGGGGGCGCGGCAGGTGTAGGGGGCTCGACCGGCAGGCACGGCCGACTTCCCCGCGGGGACCGCGTCGCACCCCGCCTTCGGGTTGAAGGCCGAGGGGTTGTAGGGCGGCAGGCCCAGGCGGGGCGCCTGACGGTTGTACACGGTCACGTCCCAGGTGGCGACCCAGCCCCGCCAGGGGAAGGCATGAAAGGAAAGTCCGTCGTCCCGGCCGAAGAGGTAGCGGGAGGCGGCGATCTCGTTTGCGGGCTGCATGCCGTCGCCGATGACGAGGATGATGTGCCGTGCGACGGGCGCGGGTTCCCCGGCTTGGACGGTGACCGCGAGGGAGGCGGCCAGTATGGCGGCGCACAGGCAGGAAAGCATCGAAGCGGGTCGGGGGCTCATGCGTCATCCGCAGCGCTGATCTCGGCGCCGGCCGGCCCCTGAAGGGGCCGCCGCCGCGGCGCGCATTATAGCACAGTGCCGCGGGAAAGGCCCTCACCGGCTTCAGCCCCTGAACGGCGCCCGCTTACCTCGTGCCGCTTCCCCCCTGAGAGGTCTTTTCGGAGGGCCACCCCGTGCCGCTGATCGTGAGCCGACCGTTGCCTTTCATCAGGAGGAAGAGCCTTTTCAGCTCCGCGGAGGCATTCTCGACGATCAGTTCGCCCCCGCTTGTCCTCAGCCAGTTGAACATCGCAATGATCGTCTCGAGGCCCAGGGGGTCTATCGTCCGCACCCGTGCAAGATCCAGGATGAGCCTGTCCGTTTTGTGTCTGATGAAGTTCTGGAACTCCCTGCGCAGGGCCTGCGCCTCGTCGGCCACGAGATCATGCCCCGGGGTCACGTAGACGGTCCTGATGGCCTCGTTGCGGCAAACCAGCATCAGCCCCGCTCCCCGTCCGGCCGCCGGGAGAGGCCGCAGGGCACGCCGGGTGCCTCGGTCTCAGGCCCTGATGCCGCCGCGGGATCGGCAGCTTGCATGCCCTTGACAAAGGCGACGGCGAACAGCCCCGGCTCGGACCTGACCACCTTGCCGCGGAAGGTGTGGCGCGGGTCGATCATCGCCTCCAGCGGATCGGTCTGCAAAAAGAAGATCAGGCGGACCTCCGTCCCCACGGGCAGGCCGCGCTCGGCGCGAAAGAGCGCACCGCCGGCGGAGACGTCCACCGTTCTGAGCAGGAAGGTCCGGTTCCCCGGCCGCCCCGTTGCCTCCTTGACGGCAACCGGCAGATCCAGGTCGTATCGCTTGTGTTTTCTCATCGCGCGCGAGGCATTGAGGCCGTCCGTTCGGCCCCGGGCCGGATCAGGTTCCCTCCCCCTCCATCCATGCACCGGGCGCACAATGCCGCATGCAGTGTATGCGCCGGGGCTGTCCGGGACAATACGGACAGATTACGCAAAGATTACGGGGAAAAATGCGTAGCGGCCTCAGGATAGGCTATAGAGGTAGGAGCGCAGGTTGACGTTCCTGCTCTTCAGGCCGAGCTTCTTGCGGATCCGGTCGCGGTAGTACTCGACGGTCCGGGGCGAGAGGTTGAGCAACCCAGCGATTTCCTTCGTTGTTTTGTCCTCCTTGATGTACTCGACGATCCGCATCTCCATGGGCGTGAAAGACGCCTTCGCCAGGCCCGCCGCCGCACCGGATGCGGAGAACACCTTCCGGGCATTCATCTCGACAACGTCGACGTAGGCGCTTTGGCGGGGGGTGAGCCCCGAGCGTCTCAGCTTCTCGAGGCTCGGCATGATGAGCTTCCGGAAGTTGGCGAGGAACTGCTCCTCGAGCTCCCTCCGTTCCTCCTCCCGGTGGCGCAACAGGACTTTCATGGCGATGTTGGCCTCCTCGAGCCGCTGGGCGCGCTCCCGCGATTCCGTCACGTCGCGGGCGACGCCCAGCAGGGCGTGAATGCCGCCGTTTCCGTCCTTCAGCGGGACGAGGGTAACGCTGTGCCAGGCGGGCCGGCCCCCGCTTCCCATCAGGAACTGGCCCTCGAGGCAGAGTGGCTCCCCCGTCGAGAAAACGGTGTCATTGGCCTCTTTCTGCCGTGCCAGCATCTCCGGGGGGAGATCGAGGCTCGCGCGGGGGCGTCCGATCAGCTCCTCGGGCCGCTTCCCCGTGACAGCCTGCGCGGCGCTGTTCACGTAAGCGAAGCGGTCGTCCCGGTCGAGGACAAAGATGAAGTCCCGCGAGGCCTCGGCCAGCTGACGGTAACGCTCCTCGCTGGCCCTGAGGGCATCTTCGGATCGCTTCTTGTCCGTGATGTCCAGTCCGATCGCACCGAGAAGCGGGGGCTTCCCCTCTCTGCCGATGGGAAACTTGCGCGTCTCGAAAACCCGCGTCTCCCCCGAGCGGACGGGAATCGCCTCCTCGATCACGACGGGGCGCCCGCCCTCGAGCACCCGCCGGTCATCGGCCATGATCTTCGCGGCAACAACTGCGGGGAGGTTCTCCAGGGCATCGCGGCCGATCCAGCCCTGGGAGCCCATCAGATCGTTCATGTAGGCATTCGTGAACAGGATCCGGCTTTGTTCATCCTTGATGAAGGCGAGGGCCGGCAGCTGCGACATGAAGGCCCGGAAACGCTCCTCGCTGTCCCTGAGCCGGGTGTTGGCGTCACGCTCGCGCGTGATATCCCGGCCGATGGACAGAAACTCCAGCAGGGCCCCCGCCTCGTCGAAGATCGGTGCGTCGACCCACTGCATCCACAGGGTCCGGCCGTCGGGACCCGTGACTTCGTGCTCGTAAAAGGTCACGGTCGGCTCGGCGATCAACGTTTCGTAAAAGGACCGGACCTGCTCCCGGACATCGGGCGGGATGAGGGTGAGCCACGAGCGCCCCAGCAGCTCCCGGCGCGACCTGCCGGTGAGACGGCAGTAGGCTTCATTGACGAAGGTCAGGCGGGTGTCGGGATGCCAGAAGCAGATGGCCTCGGACTGCAGCCCGACCATCGTCTCGTAGCGGGCCTGGATTCTGAGGTGGGCCTCTCCGAGTTCCGTATTCGCGCTCAGGGCCCTGACGCTGCAGCGCAGGCCCAGGTGCTGCCCGTTCTCGTCGCTCAGAGGCCTGCACGCATGCTCGACCCAGCGCTCGCACCCGTCCCGGCAGATCAGGCGCAGTCTGAGCCTGGCGGCTTCACCGTCGCCGGGTGCTTTCTGCAGATGTTCCCGGAAGGATTCCAGGTCGGAAGGGTGGACGATTTCCTCCAGAAGGCGGGGGTTGGAAAGAAACTCCCCGGGGGCATACCCGGTCAGGTGCTCGCATGAGGGGGAAACATAGGAAAACCCCCCGTCGTCCTTGACGTATTCCCAGCTGAAGGAGGTGTCGGCGATTAGTTTGAACATGGCCGGCTGTATACGGATGACCCTGAATATCGCTGTGCAACCCATACAGCACAGCGGTCATCAATGCAATGGATATTTAATTTTATCGTACAGTTGTCGATTTTCTTCTACAGATGTCCGTTCACCGTCGTTCGGCGATGGCCCCGTGTCTCACGGGCGATTTCCCACCCGGAAGTCATCGGGGACCCCCTGCGGGTCATGGCCGGGGGCGGCTGAGTTCTACTTGCCGTCCTTGCCGGCGTTGAGCACGCTCGCGGGAGCCCCGACGGTGTTGTAACGCTTGTAGCAGCCCTTGGCACACTCGCTGCCGCCGTCGGGGAAGTGGCGCCAGCAGCCGAAGCCTTGGTTGATGCAGGGCCCGTTGGCAAGCTTCGCGCAGCTGGGCGAGGCATCGGAAGGCTTGGGGTTGTAGCCCACGGCCACGCTGGAGGTAGCCGTGCTGTTGCACCGGCAAAGGCAGTCGAGCACGCCCTGTCGCTCCTGCTCCGTGAGGGCCTCCCAGGCCTTCGGCGGGGGCGGCGGCGGGTCCTTCTTCTCCGGGGGCTTCTGCCCGACTTGCGTCTTGGCCGGGTCGGGCGTCTTCTGCGGCGGCTTGGCGGGCTGCCCGGTCTCTTCCTTCTCGACGATCACGGTGTGCCGAGCGTCGGCGAGCTTCACGTACTTGCCCCCCTGCTTCGCGAAGAGCTCGGCCAGGTAGGTGTAGGTGCCGGCCCCGGCCTCGGCGGTGGTGAGGGAGGGCGAGGCGCCCACGCGGCGTCCCGACTTGGCCCAGCCCACGGCCAGCCGGCTCGAGGGGACGGTGGCGCCCACGATCTCGGCGGTGAGGATGAAGCGCTGGTTGACCTTCACCCGCGCGGGGCCTCTCACCCGGAGGCTGCCGCGGGGCACGTCCTCGACGATGCTGAAGGTGTCCGAGACGGTGTTCTGGAAGGTCTTGCGGTAGCCGCCCAGCAGGGAGTGCTCCTCCACGTCGGCCGAGACGACGGTGGCCGTGAGGCTCAGCTCGTGCCGCAGGGCCGCGCTGTGGCTGCCGAGGGCACGGTAGGTGTACGTCTTGGACGAGGGCGAGTACTCGGCGCCGAACCACTTGCCGTCGAGGGCCATCCGGTAGGTCTCCGAGACGAACAGCACGTCGCCCCCCTTTCCCTCGAGGGCCCTGAGGGAGGCCTTCATCTTCGAGAGCACGTCGTTCATCCGGTCGCGGTTCTGCGCCGTCGAGGCGGAAATCGTGACGACGGCGGCCTTCTTGCCTCCCCCCTGGTCGCGCAGGGGCACTTCGTCGGAGGGGCTGAAGGTCAGGACGGGCAGGTTGCCGGCCACGAGGCGCATGTACTCGCGGTAGTTCTTGTTGAACTCCCCGATCCAGGCGAGGCGCTGCTCGCGCCAGCGCGAGACGATCTCGCCGGCGCACTTGTCGTAGACGGCCTTGGCCACGTTGGGGTCCGAGACGAGTTGGCCGCCCTGCTCGCGGTAGGAGGCGTTTACGGACTGGTACCAGATGAAGCTCATCATCTTGTTGCGGCCCTCGGGCGTGTCGGGGAAGCGCAGGGCCATCTGCTCGATCGTCATCCCCTTGTGCTCGCTCTCGCGGCCCTTGACCATGGAGATGCCCTCGACGAGGCTCGTGCACTCCTGGAAGCTCGCGACGGTGTTGTAGGCCCCGGCCCGGGCGGCCTCGAGGGTGCAGACGGCCATGTCCATGGCCAGCCCCGGCGCCAGGCCGGCAATGTAGCCCAGCTCGGGCAGGGCCGCCAGCGCCCCGGAGCGGAGGTCCTCGGCCGCCATGCCGGTCACGTAGTGGGTGCGGGCGTAGTAGCCGAAGAGCTGCAGGCCGCGCAGCAGCTTGTCCGTGGGCACCTTGCCGGCGTACTTCCAGAAGGTCCCCCGCAGCTGCGCCCACTTGCCCAGGTTCTCGTTGAGGATGCCCTTGAGCAGCTCGCGGTTGCCCGGGTTGGCCTCGCGGGAGAGCTTCTCCAGGAGACTGAGCTCGCGCTGGGCCCGCCCGACGGCCTCGCGGATCGCCGCGGGGTCCTTCACGGCGCCCCGGGCGATGCCGTCGAGGTAGTCGGCGCGCATGCCCACCCGCTCGATGCTGCGCGCCTTGTTGAGGGACTGCCGCAGGCGCTCCACGTGCTTGGAGGCCTTGGCGGCCCCCTCGGTGTCGAGCTTCTCCAGGGCCTTCTGGGCCCACTGGTTGCCCTTGTTCACCTCGCCCGCCGTGGTGAAGATGTCGAGGCCCTCCTCGAGGTGCACGAGGTCCGTGGCGCCCGCCACGACGCGGCCCGATTTCTGGTCGACGAAGAAGTGCCGCCCCGCCTTGGACTCGTAGTGCTGGGCGTAGCCCTTCGCCCCCTTGCCCCAGAGGCCCTCGACGGGCTCGTTGCCGAGGCTCGGGGCGGCCTCGAGGCTCTTGAACTTCGCGGCGGCCTCGTCGGCATTCTCGACGCCGGCCATGACCTGGTGAGGGGGATAGACGTTGGTGCTGTTGACGAGCTTGTCGATCTCGGCCTGGCTCAGGCCCTTTGCCTTGCCCGCGGCCTCGATGTTTTTTTTCAGGGCGCCCTGGAAGCCCTTCCACTTCTCGACCAGCTTCGCCTCGTCCGTCTCGCCGGTGAGGATGACGCGCATGTCGTGGTCCGACGTGCCGCCCGTGAGCGGCCCCTTGTACTTGCTCCGGCTGATCCAGGAGCCCACGCCGGCGGCCTCGGTGCCCGTCTCCTTGACGGTCTGCTTGACGGCGTCGTTCATGACGTCGAGGGCGACCTTGTCCTTCTCGGCCGGGTCCGCGAGGGCACCGGAAACCGAGGTCAGGAACAGAAGGGCGACGGCGCAAAGGACGGCGGCAGCCAAACGGAGGGGTCGGTTTCTCATGGGTTGACGGACTCCAGGGAGGTTTTTTGGGGGGGTGCCCCGGGGCAGATGATGCAAGAATTATGCGTGGTGATGAGGAGAAGCAGGCCCGGGTCGCAGCGGCGGGGGGTCAGGCCTCGAAGGCCTGGAGGAACTTCTTCTCCCCCTCGTCGGTGCCGATCAGGATGAGCTCGGCGCCGGCGCGGATCGGCATCTGCGGGTCGGGGTTGACCGACAGGACGCCGCCGTCGCCGATGGCGACGACGGAGCAGTCCGTCACCTCGCGGATCCGCGAGTCGGCCAGGTTCTTGCCGGTGAGCGACGGCGGGGCCTTGATCCGGAAGATGTTGAGGCCCTCGGCCAGCATCGCCGTGTCCTCGTTGATCAGGTAGTGATAGATGGCGTTGGCCCCGAGGGTGGCCAGGGACATGACGAAATCCGCCCCCGCGCGGTGCAGCGTCGAGACGTTGCGGTCCAGGTTGGCCCTGCTCAGGATCTGCATGTCCGGCCGCAGGCTCCGGAGGTACTTCGTGAGGTAGATGTTCGTGGCGTCGTCGTGGGTCGTGATCAGGGCCGCGGGGGCTTTTTCGATCCAGGCCCGCTGGAGGGTCCGGATGTCGGCGGCATCCCCGACGACGTAGTGCTTCTCGTCCTGGAGGCGCTTGGGGTTCTTCTCGATCACCAGGTAGGGGCTCTCCCGCTCCTTGAAGCGCTGGGCGATCGTGTCGCCCACCCGCCCGCTGCCGACGATCAGCACCGGGTCGGCGGTGAGCTTGCAGATGTGGTAGAAGGCGTAGATCTCGTCGTAGGCCTCCAGGTTCTTCTCGGAGCCGGCCAGCAGCAGCACGCTCGTCCGCTCGATCCGCGTGTCGGCGTGGGGGATCCGGAAGCGGCCCCGGTCCCAGATGCCCACGACGTTGACCCCGAAGCTCTCCCGCAGCCGGCTCTCGGCCAGCGTCTTGCCGACCAGGGGGGTGCCCATGGCGGCGAACTCGGCGATGATCAGCTCGCCGTAGCGGCCGATGATGTTCGCCTTGCAGTCGCCGCCGACGGTCCACGCGGCCAGGGTGCGTCCCAGGATGTCGTAGAGCGGGAGCACCTTCGTGCTGCCCGCCATCTGCAGGATGTCCTCGGAATAGGGCGAATCGGCCGTGGTGAGGATGGGGACCGTTTCGCTGAGCTCCCGGACGGTGAAGGCGATGTTCGTGTTGATCTCGTCGCGGTTGGTGGCGGCGATGAGCGCGGCCTGATCCGCGCGCAGCCGGCGGTAGGTGTCCGGGTCGTCGATCTCCCCCACGGCCACCTTGACGCCCAGGTCGTAGAGCTCCAGGGCCCGCTTGAAATCGCTCTCGACAAGCACGTAGTCGATCCGGTGATCGTCGAGCTTCTCGATCAGGGCCATGGTGACCGGGTCGTAGCTCGTGAGGATCACGTGCCCCCGCGTCCCCTTCGGCAGTTCGCGGGGCGCGCGCTTTCTCGATTCGGCCTCGATCCAGGGGGCGTAGAAGAACTTGATGAACATGAAGGGCAGCAGGGTGAGGAGGAAGACCATCCCCGAGAGCAGCACCACGATGGAAAAGGCGCGCCCCAGGTCCGTCTGGAAGGTGATGTCGCCGAACCCCAGGGTCGACATGACCGTCAGCGTCCAGTAGACGCCGGTGATCCAGGTGTGGTCCTTTCCCTCGGCGGCCATGATGTAGTGGAACAGGATGCTGTAGACCGCCACCATGAGCGCCAGGACGAGAAGGAACTTGAGCAGCTGGCGCATGTTGCGCTTGGTGCTCTCCCGCTGGAAGAAGTAGCTGATCACGGCCGGGTTGTACTTCATGGGACCCTTTCCTGCATGCCGCGCCTTCCGGTCACGGCGGCGGGCGCGTGCGGCGTTCTCGGCCTGGCCTGCGCACAGGGTAGCAGACGGCGCCGGGCCGGGGCAAGGGCGATCTTGCCGCCGCGCGTTGACGCCCTGCGGGGGGGGATCGCGGTGCGATCCGCTTCCGGACGCGCCGGCGGATGGGCAGATCGCCGTAGGCGGGCAGGTGCTGAAACCCGTGGTAACCGTCGATCGCATGGACGGGAAGCGCCCTGGTCCCGGAGAGGATGGCCGGTTCGTCGAGGATGCACCCGGCCTTTTGACGCTTTCGGTCAAACCGGCCGGCGGGAGATCCGGGCGGCATCACGCAGGCGGCGGATGAATCCTGTCACCTGTTTTCTCCCGGATTGTCCTTCTCCCGCAGCGCCGACCCCTCGGGCGGATAGTCCAGCGTGCCCTCGAGCTGCGAGATCCTGACGGGCCGGTGGTCCGGGAACGGCAGTTCCCCCTGCCGCCTCCAGTCCTGCACGGCCTCGGCGGCTGCACGGCTCTTCTCCGCGTCGAGGCCCCCGTCCTTCGCCATGTAGAGGGTCTGCGAGGGGAAGGCGAAGCCGCTGCCGCTCGACTCGACGAGGTCCATGATCCGCAGCAGCAGGTCTTCCTGGACCGCGAGGAACGCAGCCATCTCCGTCTCGAGGATGTAGGCGAAGATCTCGACGTCGAGCGAGGAGGCCCCGAACGCGACGAACCGGATGCGGGCCGTCGAGGAGTCCACCTTCGGGTGCCGGTAGAGCAGCTCTCGGACGGCGGCCAGGAGGAAGCGCAGCTGCTCCGCCGTCGTCTCGTAGCGCAGGTTCAGGGTGTGCCGGAAGAGGAACCGGTCCCGCAGGGTGAAGTTCTCGACGCTGATCGACGAGAGCTGCCCGTTGGGGATGGAGACGACGGTGCGGTTGAGCGTCCGGATCAGGGTGGAGCGCAGGCCGATGTGCTCGACGGTGCCGGCATGCTCGCCGGCCTTGCAGTAATCGCCCAGCCGGACGGGTTTGTCCCAGACGAGGAAGAGCCCGCCGAAGAAGTTCTCGATCGTCTTCTGGGCGGCGAAGGCCACGGCGATGCCGCCGATGCCCAGGCCGGCGACCACGGCCGTGAGGTTGATGCCCGCAAAGTAGTAGAAGATGACCACGAGCCCGACGACGACGGCCAGGGCCTTCAGGAGCGTCGCCGAAAGGCGGATGACGGCGTTGGCGGCCTCGGGCCGGCGCTGCTCGATGACCGCCGCCGCGGCGTCGATCACGAAGAGCAGAAGCCACGTCAGGCCGACGACGGCCATCGTCGAACCCATGAACGACCAGAAGAGCCGGGTCAGGAGCGAGGCCGAGCCGAGGGAGATGAGGTACACCGCGGCTGCCGAAAAGAGGAGCATCAACGGATTTCCGATCCCCCTGAGCTTGCCCATCACCGCCTCTCCGAAGCGGCTGCGCAGCGGCTCGCGCAGGAACGCCAGAATCGCCCTCGCGACGAGCCGGCCGAGGAAAATCGCCAGGGGAAGCACCACGAGGGGGACGATCCACCGGTACAGCGGCTGGCCGGCAACGCGGGCTTCCGTCAGCACCGCCGGCAGGTGCCGCTCGACCCAGGGGATGTCGATGTCCTCATAGATCTGGGGCACGAGCCTGAGGGTCTCCGAGGAGAAGAGCCAGATCGGGGGGTTGTTTTCCCGCTGGACGCGCTCGAGCAGGACCTTGTATTCCCCCCGCTTCGTCCTGACCGTTCCCACGAGTTCGCGGTTGTCGGACAGGTTGTCCTGCAGGTTTCCCTCCGGCTTGGGGCTCAGCGCGCTCGTGACGGTCGACATCCCCTCGTTGAGGATGTAGCTCAGCTCGCGGGCGAGCTGTTCGGCGCGCTTCCCCGTCTGCCGGGTGTCGAGGTAGTCGGCGGCCCGTTCGTAGTCCTCGCGCTGCATGGCCCTCAGGAAGCCGACGACCGTGCCCTGCGGCGTGCTGCGACCCAGGGGGTCGTCGTAGGTGGTCTCGGCGGGGGCGGGCCCTTTCGGCACGGCGGCCGGTTTGGCCTTTTCGGCGGCCGAGGCGGCCGTCGCGAGACAGGCGGCCAGGAGTGTGGCAAGCGCGATCCGGAACCAAACCATGGCGAAACCCTTTCCGGGGTGATGCAGCCCCTAACGGATCTTCTCGTTGACGTGCTCGAGCTCCGCGATGACCTGGGCCCCGAGCAGGACGATGATGGCCACCGCCTCGACGCTGAGCAGGAACACCACCAGCGAGGCGAAGGAGCCGTAGATCAGGTTCACGAAGGTGTAGGTCCTGTAATACCAGATGATCGCCCTCCGGGTGATCTCCCACAGGACGGCGGCGGCCAGCCCCCCGATCAGCGCGTGCCGGAACGTGATCGACCCGACGGGCAGCACGAGGTAGAGGGCCGTGATCAGGAACACCTCCGCGACGAGGCCCAGCAGGTAGACCGCGAGGCCGAACAGCGGCCCCAGGCTCAGGGCACGCCCGAACACGACCAGCTTCGAGCTCTCCAGGGGCTCGAGCATGACGTTGACGACGGACAGGAAGAGGATGCTCACGCCGATCAGCAGGATGAAAGCGTAGGGGAGGATGCTCGAGACCAGGAAGTGGCGGCGCTGGCGCCGCACCCGGTGGAAGATCACCGAGATGGCGTTCTCGAGCACCGTGAAGGCGACGGAGCTGAAGAACAGCAGGATCCCGAAGCCCACGAGCCCGATCACCCGCCGGTACTGCAGGAACACCTTCACCTGCTGGGCCAGCGCGGCCGCGTAACCGGGCATGAACATCTCCAGGTACGTCCTCACCGTCTCGAGCAGCCGGTCCTGCTCGACGTAGTGCGACAGCACGATCAGGATCAGGATCAGCATGGGAATGATGGACAGGAGGGTATAGTAGGCGACGGCCCCGGAGAGCAGCAGACCCTGGTTGAGCCGGAAGCTGCCGAGGACCCGCATCAGGAAGCCCGCGGCCCGGCCGAGTACCGCCAGCGCTTTGTAGACCTTGATCATCGCCCGACCCGAAACGAAGGAATCAGCCCTTGGCCGGCCCTGACGGGCCTGCGTCGCGAGGCATGCCGAATCATAGGCGATCAGGGGTCAAGGTTCAAGGATAAAGGGGCTCAGTGCAGCACCAGGGGGAAGTCCATGCCCGAGCCCCAGCTCACGGGGTACTGGGCCTGGCCCCGGTGCTTCTCCGTGAGCTCCGGGAGCTTCTCCTTGACGTAGTGGATGAGCCCTTCGACGGTCACCTTCTTCCCGCCCGCCTTGCCCTGCAGGCCCTCCAGGAGCGCATAGGTGAACACCCCGTGGCCCAGCGCCTTGATCTCGGCGGCGTACTGCCGGTCCGTCGAGGCCGAGACGATGTAGGTGCCCGTCGAGCGGGCCAGCTGTACGAGGGCCTTGCGCGCCTCGGTGCTGCGCATGGCCAGCACGAGCCTGCCGGACTTGCAGGCGTCGATCATCACGAAGACCTTCTGGGCCCGGCACTGCTTGATCGACTCGCTGACGAAGGCGTTGGAGATGCCGCCTTCCCGGAGTTCCGGCTCGTTCTCCGGCGCAACGACGTCATGGGGGATGAAGTACCACTCCTCGCCGACCGTGTCGCCGTGCCCGGCCAGGTAGACAAGCAGCGTGTCCTGGGGTCCGGCCTTCCCCGCCACCTCGGCGAAGAGCTGCCTGATCTTCCGGCCCGTCGCCTGCTCGCTCATGGCGGAGTAGACGTGAACGTTCCTGAAGAGCTTCTTGACGCCGGCGGACCGGAAGAAGTCGAGAACCCCCTTCGCATCGGTTTCCGCGTAGGTCAGGTTCAGCGCGGCGTTGCGGTAGCGGTTGATCCCTACGACGACGAGGTGCAGGTCGCTTGCCTTCTCCGCCCCCCGGAGCGTCACGGTGATCTCCATGGGGCTGCTCTCGACACGGTCGCTGCTCAGCGCGACGACCTTGAACCGGTTCTCCCCCTCGACGAGCCTGACACGGAAGAGGTGCTCCTGGGTGCTGCCGTCCTTCGTCACCTTCCCCGCCGTCTCGCGGGGGAGGAGCTTGCCGTTCTGGTAGAGCCGCACTTCCCCGATGCCGCCGCCCTGGTCCTCGGCGACGACCTTGACCTCCAGCGCTTCGCTGTCGAACTGCCTGCCCGGCAGGGGCGAGACGATGGCCGCCTCCGGCGGGGGCCTGATCCCGGCCGTCTCGATGGCCGGGGCCGCCTTCCCGCCCAGCGAGGCGATGACGGCCGCATCGTCCTCGACGGCCTTGACCGCCCGGACCGTGACCTCGGGACGGTAGAACCGCTCGAAGAACCGCGAGACGGGGTAGAAGCTCGCCGCCTTGTCGAGGCCGTTGTTGACGTGCCAGCCGATGAGCTCGTCGCCGCCGTCGCTGGCGTCGTAGTAGCCCGAGGGCGTCCAGAGGACCCAGCGCTTGCGGTCGCTGTGGGGGTAGAAGGCCGCCAGTTCCCGGCCGTCCTTCATCCGGTACCACCGGATCGTGCCGTCGCTCACCCCCGCAACGGCCAGTCTGCCGTCGCGCGAGACGTTGAGCGCCCGCACGGCTCCCGGCACGCTGCGGTACCAAAGCTCCCGGCCCCGCAAGTCGAAGCGGTAGAGGCCCCACCACGTGCCGTAGAGAAAGCTCTTGCCGTCGGGGGCGACGGCGTAGGAGGTGCCCTGGTCGCGGGTGCGCATGGGGAGAGGCTTGCCGTTGAGCTTCGGTTCGAATTTCAGCAGCCAGTCCGTGAGCTCGAACCCGTCGGCCTTCAGGATCGGATCCAGCATGCCGAGAGCCGCCCCCGGGTTGATCTCGAGCTGTTTCGTCTCGACGGAGAACTGCGCCGGGACGCCCCGTTCCGGGAGGAAGTCGAATCGCACCGTCGTGGCGTCCGGCGAGATGGAGAAGGCCTTTTCACTGAAATGGTCCAGGTTGGGACTCTTGACGAAGATCTCCCGGCCCGTCGCGTCGATGAGGCCCATGTCGCCGTTGACCGCGCCGTAGACGATGCCGCCGTCCCGCAGGACCCGGATGTTGTACAGCAGCGCCCGGGAGGCGGGCAGCATGTCGGGGGTGTGGAGATTCTCGACGGGCCAGCGCAGGATGACGTTTCGGGCCTTCTGGGTGTACCACCCCGACGCGAACAGATATCGCCCGTCGGCCGACCACTCCACGGAGAGGAGCTTCGGCCCCTGCGCCCGGGTCCGCGGGACGTCGGGGGTGGCGATCAGATCGAGCTTGTCCGCCGAGAAGACATCGACGCGGGCGACCCGGAAGTAGCCCATGGCGATCCGCTTGCCGTCCGGCGAAAACCGAACCCCCGAAGGTCCCTCCTCCTTCGGCAGCTCCTTCTCGGCCAGCAGACGGAGGTCCTTGCTGTAGAGCCTCAGCGCCCCGTCGGCGGTGGTCGCGGCGATCCGCCCCGCGCCGTCCATGTCCAAGGCCCGAACGGCCCCTCCCAGGGCCTGCTCCCGCCCGATCTGCGAGACCTCCACCCGGCCGCCCTTTCGGTTCACGGCGTAGAGCCGCAGCCCTCCGCCCGCGCCGCCGAGTCCCACGGCCAGGACGCGCCCGTCGCGGGAGAACTGCAGCTGGACGACATTCTCGGGCAGTCCCCGGATGCGGGTGAGCATGCGGCGGCTCTCGCGGTCGAAGAGGTAGACGGTGCGCGAGGTCTCCGACTCCCGCGTCCGGCCCCCGCAGGCGATAATGCCCCCGTCGGGGGAGACAGCGACGGCATTGATGATCCCGTCGCCCCCTCTGCCGATGGGCGGCCGGATGATGCCCGCGGGATTGCCGGAAGGGAGATCCCAGATGCGGACGGTCTTGTCGGAGGAGCCCGTCACCAGCCAGCGGTTGGCACGGTCCACGGAAAGGCTGCGGAGGGAGCCCGCGTGCAGCCCCGACTCGATGGTCAAGAGCGGTTCCCCCGGTCTCAGCGGGCCTTCCGAGGCAGGCATCGTCTCTGCGGTCTGGGCGCAGAGGGCCGGCGGGATGGCCGCGGACGGCAGCACGGCCAGCAGAAAGGTCAGGGTACGGATGATTCGGCGGGAATGCATGGCTCTCGATTGTCCCGGTTTAGGCGGGCCTGCCGGGAGTCAGGCGGAGACGAGACGGCGCCGCAAGGCGGGTATCAGAGCTTGTCCCACTCTTCCCATTTGTAGCCCTCGAGGATTTCCAGCATGGCGTCGATCTTTTTCTTGTCGGCGTCCTTGTACTCCTTCCAGAGGTTCACGCAGGCATCGGTGATGGGGCCCGCCATCCCGGCCACGGCCGCAAGGCCCGGCAGCGCCCTGTGGGACGTTTCGCCCGACTCGATGAAGGCCCGGAACTTCTCGTTGACCGTCACGAGACGCTTGACGTCCTCGGAGATCATCTCCCGGAGCTGGGACTCCTTCATATTGCGGCTCGTGAGCGAGGTCTGGAGGTGCTGGATGATGGGGTTGCCGATGGACTTGGCGTCGGTGTAGTAGAGCATGGCCTGGGTGAGCTTCTTGGGCTGCTTCTTGAAGCTCACCTTGGCGATCTTGGCGTAGCCGACGGACTTCTCCCGCTCCTCGCTCAACTTCTTGAGCTCCTTGTTCACGTCGCAGAAGGCCGGATCGACCCGGCCGGGGCCGAAGAAGAGGATCAGGACGGCCGTGGTCAGGACACCCGCCTTGAGCCAACCCGCTGACATCATCGCCGCACCTCCTTCACTGGGTCAAGACGCAGAGACACAAAAACCTCGTTCCTCTTGCGGAGACGGGGTTTTCACGATCGGCCCATGGTTTACCTCGGGCAAAGGCGAGGGTTCAAGCGGTGAGGACTCTCGACGCTTTTTCCTATGATTCTTTTCTAGGCCAAATCCTTCAAAAATTCAAGGGGGTTTTCGTCCCGGCCGGGGAAGGACGACCCCTGGCCGTTCAAGTCCACGACCTCGACTTATTTTTTTTTACCGCTTGCCGATTGTAAAAGAAAGACAGGGGAGACAAGGTGTCGCCATGAAGAATCCTATTCGATCGCTCCTTGCGGTCCTGCTGATCCTGGCTGCCCTCGTCGCCGGCTGCGGCGGGCCGTCGGACTCCGCATCCGCAGGGGGTTCCGTGGACGCCCAACTGAGGGACGACAACAACTGGCAGGTCATCCGGACAGCAGACTCGTAATGCCGAGGCGGACATGAACCAGACACCGGAGAACATCGGACGGAGGCGCACAGGCCTCGTCATCACGGTCTGCGCGCTGACGATTCTCGTTGCCGTCTCCATCGCGCTGTCGAAGAATCTCGACAACATCACGACCTACACGGCCCGGGGAATCGTCTCGGACAACCTCGATCAGCTTTACGCCGATGCGGAAGTCATTATCGTCGGCAGCCTCGAGGAAGGATTCAGCGTCATCGGGACCGACGACATCAACAGACCTCAGGGCAAAATCAGCAACTACAGGGGCCGCAGCGGGACGGACGCGACCCTGCGCTTCGGCTTGTCGGGCTTCACGAAGAGACCCTCCGACGGGAAGATATACGCCTGGTACGCGAGCGACATCGTCGAAGTTTCCACGAAGACCATCGTCTACGCGAGCGCACCGGATTACACACACAGCTACTACGGTTGCAGTCCGAAGGAGCGGTTTGTGACGGACGAGTCGGGCAACTTCTGGGTGGGTACGGAAAACCTGAATGAGAGCGGCGCGAGCAGCGGGACAAACGGCCTCTACCGGATCGCCTCTGATTTCTCGGGCAAGACGACCGTGCTGACCGACGCGATCTGGAATATCTTCAAGGACTCCGACGGGACGATCTGGATCTCGAGTGACAAAGGCGTCTACAGGCGCGCATCCGGAGGAAGCCCGACGTTGGTCTTCGACAGCCTGACCGCCAGCCCTGTCCGTTGGGCCGAGCAGATCATCGAATACGACGGAAACATCTACGCCGTCATGAAGAACTTCTTCCACTACCCCCACGGAACTCCAACCAAGGTCTTCGAGCTCTACCGCTTCAATGGAACCACGTTCGTCGAGGTCTGTACTGTGCACAGTGGTAACAACAACGGAGCCCAGGCCTTTGTATACGCGGGGACCCTGTACATTTGGGCAGGCACTGATTACCGCTTCAACCCGGAATCGGGCACCGTGACCTCAGTCGCGCATGTAGGCGAGTACATGGGACAATACCGGCAGGTCGCCGTCGGCAACTCCCTCGTCTCTGTTGGAAACATCCCCGGGGTCTTCATCTACAACTGGGGGGACAGCGGGCAGACAACGCGGCTGCTGACCTCCAACACGGCCGAGGCCCTGATCTCGGACCGGGTCTGGTCGATCTACGCGGCGGCCCGGGACCGTGTCTTAATCGGATTCCAGGCAACGGGGTTCAATCTCTACAACGGCTCCACGTTCGAGGTCTTCAGCATGCCCGATGAAGTCTCTATCGTGGGTTTCTTCGAATACGGCGGGAAAACCTGGGTACAGGGGACGTCTCGGCTCTACACACTCGAAGGCGAGAATCTCGTGACCCGGGCATGGTTCAGCACCAACGGGGAAAAGGTCTACCACGACAACGGTCGGCTATGGGCGTTCCCGAACTGGGGAACCGGTTACGGCGCGCTCGGGATGCTCAACCTGGCCGACTCTACCATCAAGGGGATGCAGGACGCACAGGGAAACGACTACTGGACCACCTCGGAGACCTGGGTGCTGGACCGGCCCTATCACTTCTACGACGTCATCGCCGCCCCCGGAGAGAACGCCGTTCTCATCGCGGTTGGCGACCGCGAGGACGCCTCCCCCAAGGAAAAGATGCCCTTCGTGCTGAAGTACAGCTATGCCGCAAACACCTTCTCCAAAGTCAACCTTCCCGACGGCGGCAGCGAAGGGATTCGCGCTTTTGCCACTGACGGGACTGACGTGTACGGGATCGCCGATCGCAAGCTCTTCAAATACTCCGGCGGCGCCTGGACCGAATTCTGCGCCCTCACCCTGAGTGACGCCGACATCCGTGGGGCAAAGATCGGCCGACACCACCTCTTCATCATCGCGGGATGGAATTCAGAAGGAGGATTGGAAGTCGTCGACCTGATCCATAAGACGACGAAATACTACAACTCCAGCACGATCGCGATCCCTACGGACTCCCTGACCGCAATCGAGATCGTCAGCCACGGCAACAACAACTACCGCCTCTGGCTGGGCACCACCAACGGCCTGGCCTACTGCAACTTGAAGCTGTAGGCGCCGGTTCGCGCCGGCCGCGATCTATTTCGGCCTGTCCTTCGCGAAGGCCCTCGCGAAGGGGTTGTTGAAGGGGGCGGGCTCGGGCTTCTTCTTTTCCTGTTTCTGCCGGTCCTGCCGCGGCTTCTCCGGCCTGCGCTCCGCCCGCGTGCCTATTTCCGGCGGGGCTCCGGCGGCGGCCGCCTGCCTCTCTCCCGTTGCGTCCTTCTGCATGGAAAGCGAGATCCGCCTGCGCTCGAGGTCCACGTCCAGGACGGTCACCTCGACGCGCTGGGCCACCTTCACGACCTGGTGCGGGTCGGAGACGTAGCGGTCGGCCAGCCGGCTCACGTGCACGAGGCCGTCCTGGTGGACGCCGATGTCGACGAAGGCCCCGAAGGCCGTCACGTTGGTCACCACCCCGGGCAGCCTCATCCCGGGGCGCAGGTCCTCGGGCTTCTCGACGCCCTCGGTGAAGGCGACGGCCTCGAACTGCTCGCGCGGGTCGCGGCCGGGCTTGGCCAGCTCGGCCAGGATGTCCTTGAGCGTCGGGACGCCCACCCTGTCGCTGACGTATTTCGAGATGTCGATGACCTTGCGCATCGACTCGTCCCTCATGAGATCGATGACAGAGCACTCAAGATCGCGCGCCATGGCCTCCACGACGGGGTAGCTCTCGGGGTGGACGGCGCTGGAGTCCAGCGGGTTGACCCCGCCGCGGATGCGCAGGAAGCCCGCCGCCTGCTCGAAGGCCTTGGGGCCCAGGCGCGGGACCTTGCGCAGGCTCTCGCGCGTGTCGAAGGGGCCGTGCTCGTTGCGGTAGGCGACGATGTTGGCCGCGAGCTGGGGCCCCAGGCCCGAGACGTAGGTCAGCAGCTGGGGGCTTGCCGTGTTGACCTCGACGCCCACGGCGTTGACGCAGCTCGACACGACGTCGTCGAGGCTGCGCCGGAGGGCCCCCTGGTCGACGTCGTGCTGGTACTGCCCCACGCCGATCGCCTTGGGGTCGATCTTGACGAGCTCGGCCAGCGGGTCCATGAGCCGGCGGCCGATGGAGACGGCGCCGCGCACGGTGACGTCCTGGTCTGGGAACTCGTCGCGGGCCGCCTGAGAGGCGGAGTAGACCGAGGCGCCGCTCTCGTTGACGAGGATGACCGGGATGCCGGCAAGGCCGAGGCCCCGGACGAAGGCCTCCGTCTCGCGGCCCGCCGTGCCGTTCCCGACGGCGATCGCCTCGATGGAAAACCGCTCAGCGAGCTGCCGGATCGTCTCGGCGGCCTTCGCCTTCCCCTCATCGGAGAAGTGGGGGTAGATCGTGTCGTTGTGCAGGAGCTTGCCCTGCCGGTCGAGGCAGACGACCTTGCAGCCCGTGCGGAAGCCGGGGTCGATGGCCAGGACGTTCTTCTGCCCCAGCGGGGGAGCCAGCAGCAGCTGCCGCAGGTTGTCGGCGAAGACGCGGATGGCGGCCTCGTCGGCGCGCTTCTTCGTCTCGAGGCGGATCTCCGTCTCCATGGACGCGCTCAGCAGGCGCCGGTAGCTGTCGCGGACGGCGTCTCGGACCTGTTCCGAGGCGGGACCCTGCCCCGTGACGAACTGCGCATCGAGCAGCTCGAAAGCCTCTTCCTCGGGAGGGGCGATCGTCAGGCTCAGGACCTTCTCGTTCTCTCCGCGGCGCATGGCGAGCACCCGGTGGGAGGGCGCCGCGGCGACGGGCTCCTCCCAGGCGAAGTAGTCGCGGAACTTGGCGCCTTCCGCCTGCTTGTCGGCGATGACCTTCGATCTGAGGACGCCCTTTGCGGCGAAGAGGCCGCGCATCTTCGCGCGGGCCTCCTGGTTTTCGTTGACCCACTCGGCGATGATGTCCCGGGCGCCGGCAAGGGCTTCTTCCGCGGTCTCCACGCCCTTCTCCGCGTCGACGAAGGCGGCCGCCTCGGCGGCGGGGTCCGTCGCGGCGTCCTGCGCAAAAATGAGGGCGGCCAGCGGCTCGAGCCCCTTCTCCTTCGCGACGGTGGCCCGGGTGCGGCGCTTGGGCCTGAACGGCAGGTAAAGGTCCTCGAGGACGGCCATCGTCTCGGCGGCGTTTATCTTCTCCTGCAGCTCGTCGGTCAGGAGCTGCCGCTCCGCGAGGGATTTCAGGATGGCCTCGCGGCGCTTGTCGAGCTCGGCCAGCTGCTCGAGCCGGTCGCGGATGCCCGTGACGGCCACCTCGTCGAGCGAGCCCGTGGCCTCCTTGCGGTAGCGGGCGATGAAGGGCACCGTTCCCCCCTCGTCGAGAAGGCCGGCGACGGCCTTCACTTGCCTGGGGGCAAGGTTCAGTTCAGCTGCGATCTTGGCGATGTGCTGGTCCTGCATGGCTTCCCTCGGGACGTAGACTGACGGGATCAACAGAAAAACGCTCCGGCCGAAAACCGGAGCGCCGTTTTGTTCAATTGGCGGAAGTGCATGGGAATCGAACCCACCTGGGAGGGTATCAGCCCCCCACACTGGATTTGAAGTCCAGGAGGCCCACCAGTGACCTGCGCAC
>Ga0208940_1000838_pt1 | contig 35382 bp, 29 predicted proteins | sample AD_JPNNA6_MetaG_FD_184445 | JGI IMG/M metagenome (GOLD analysis project Ga0208940, IMG submission 184445) | Active sludge microbial communities of municipal wastewater-treating anaerobic digesters from Japan - AD_JPNNA6_MetaG (SPAdes) (version 2) | ecosystem: Engineered > Bioreactor > Anaerobic... | reverse complement strand
ATTTTTCGATTTTTTCGACTATGCGTTCAAAGTCATCAAGAGAGTAATAACTTATTTCAATTTTCCCTTTTCCGCCGGAGTGACGTATCTCAACCTTTGTGCCGAACAGCGAACGGAGTTTTTCTTCCATATGACGGATGTGGGCGTCTTTTCTTGACGCGGATTTTGCTGATGCAATTTTTTCCGCAGATGATTCATTTATAAGTTTTTCAAGTGATCTTACGGAAAGATTTTTTTCAAGAATCTGTGTATAATAGTGAATCTGTTTGTCTTCTTCAAGAGATGCGATTACTTTTGCATGACCCTGAGAGATAACTCCTGCAGAAACGGCTTCCTGAATGTTTTCAGGAAGAGTGAGAAGTCGGAGTGAATTTGCAATGGTGGCTCTTTCTTTTCCGACCTTTTTTGCTACGTCCTGCTGTTTGAGCTTGAAACGGTTGATCAGAAGACGGTAGGCTTTTGCTTCTTCAATCGGATCAAGATTCTGTCTCTGTACATTTTCGATTAGAGCGATTGAAAAATTAGTCTCTTCATCAGCATTAATTATTATCGCCTTTATCGAAGCTTTTCCTAGATTTTTGGTGGCACGGAAACGGCGTTCGCCGGCAACTATCTGAAAACGTCCGGCATCCGCTTTTCTGAGAATTATAGGCTGAATTAATCCCACGGATGAAATTGATTCGGCAAGATTTGCAATTTCAACGTCATCAAAATGCATTCTCGGCTGATCCGGATTAGGATCTATCAAAGAAAGCGAAATATCGCATACGCTGTCTGACTTGACCTGGGATATTTCTTTTTCGAGACGTTCTGCCGGTGCGGGCGAATTTATAATTATTGCGCCTAAACCTTTTCCAAGGGGCTTTTTGGGATTCATTTAGCTAATACCTCGTTTGCAAGTTGTTCATAAGCTTCACTTCCGGGGCAGATGCGGTCATAAAGACCGATAGGTTTTCCGAATGAAGGCGCTTCCGACAGTTTTACATTTCTCGGAATGATTGTTTTGAAGACCTTGTCGTTGAAGTGTTCTTTTACGTCATTAACAACATGCTGTGAAAGCTTTGTCCTTGAATCGTACATCGTCAGAACAACACCCTCAACGTCGAGTGACGTGTTGAGGTTTTCCTGAACCATTGAAATAATCTGAAGAAGCTGGCTCAATCCTTCGAGAGCATAATATTCGCACTGAAGCGGAATCATCACCGAGTTTGCCGCTATGAGAGCGTTCAATGTAAGAATTCCGAGTGAAGGGGGACAATCTATCAAAATGTAATCATAGTAGTCGCGTATCTGTGAGATAGCATCTCTCATCTTGAACTCTTTGTTTTCGAGTTCCATCATGTCTACCTGTGCTCCGGACAGATGAATATTTGAAGGAACAATGTCAAGATTCGGGAATTCTGTGTGATGAATCGCATCTTCAATCTTAATTTCGCCGATCAATACTTCATAAATTGTATTGCCGGATTCTTCTGCATTTATTCCGACACCGTAACCGGCGTTTGCCTGAGGATCTATGTCGATTATCAGGACTTTTTTCCCTTTTTCTGATAGAAAAGCGGCAAGATTAACCGTTGTGGTTGTTTTTCCAACTCCGCCCTTTTGGTTTGACATTGATATTACTTTTCCCATCGATGCCCGCCTTATAAATAATTATGATCATCCATCTTGGAAGATGATTTTTGAGAACGCCTTTTTTTCATGAAAAAAAGATAAGACAAAACGAGAACAATTAGAACTGTCCATACCGTGGCTCTTTTATAATAGGGAAATAGTCTTAAACCTTCTCCGACTATTAATGAATAAACCAAACCGGATTCTTCGCTGAGTCTTACTGTTTTTACGATAATTTCTTCATCGGGGCTGTCAAGGTCAAGCTTTAAAATATCACCCTGATTTTCTACCGAATAAAGAAGATTCATGTCCTTTGAATATACTTCTACGAGCCATTCTCCGCCTGAGAAAAAAAAGAAAAGAGTACTGTTTCCGGGATTCTTATTAATCTTATAAGTACGTGCGAAATCCTCAAGAAGAGAAATGTCGTTTAGAACACTATAAGCTTCCATATCCCAGCCGCCGACATAGCGGAGGTTTTTTTTAACATAGTTTGTTGAATATGCCCTGACTGTTAAAAAACGCTGAAGCTCATTCATCGGATTCGATTCGTGGAAAGCAGAATAATATGCCGTACCTTTATCAAACGGGACTTTTCCGGAAATAACTGCTGATTTGATTCCGACAGGCGTATTTACTTCCGCAGAGAAATAATTATCATTAGAATATGATCGGGAAACAACTACCCACCCCGAATGAGGAAAATTGATTCCATACTGTCTTCTTCCGAGAAAATTCTCGAAATCACCGCCAGCTGAAGAAGTGTAATATCCTGAAAGGCCGATATTCGGGAAGTCATTGTAAAATTTAATTCTTTTCGTTGCCCTTGCGAGAAGGGGGATTGAATAGTCATTAAAAACGGCAATTCCTCCTTCTGCTAAAAAAGAGCGGACGGATTTTGTGACTTTTTCGTCATCGGTTTTATAATATTCTTCCTTAAGGGTAACTCCTTCGAATTTGGTTCCCCTTGACAGGATGTTGATGCTTGTTTCAGGTGATATTCCGATTCCGCATGGAAAAAAAATCAGATCAAACTGATAAAGATCTTCCGCATTTTCAAGCATACGCTCGGGAATTATTGTAAACGGTATTTTGTATTTTTTCAGAGTCTCTTCGACCGAGTCAAAGCGTGCTTCAACAACGGCTACTTTTACCGGATTGAAAACTGATTGAGCGTATAATCCTGAACACAGGAAAAATAGAAAAAAGACGGCGGCAATATATTTCAAATGCTTCCCCCAAGGAGTTTTATCTCATTGCGGAGTTCTCTTCTTTTTTCGAGTTCCTTCATTAACTCATCGGAGCTGAGTTCATATGATATCTGATAGCAGAAAGAAAGAATGATTTTGAAAAGTCCCTCGCGCCCTGAATCGGGATAAACAGCTTTTCCGCTGTTCATTTTCAGAGCAGGGTGCATGTTTTCGGATGCAATAAATACAGAATCAGAAAAAGGAATCAGATTAGACGATGTTTCTGTTATATCACGGATGTTGACCGGTTGATGGATGCTGGGTTCATCATTATTGTTTTCAAATAATGTTTTTTCATGAACTGCCTGCAGAAGATGAAGATCAAATGCAAATGAATAAAAAAGAGCGCTGATCCGGGAAAAAAAGGAAGAAATATGATCCATTGTTTTGATTGATCCGTTTATGATTTTGCGGGCTTCTTCCTTTGTTATTTTTTCGTTCGGAACATTTATCTTGTAAGTATTAAGATCTTTGAGAATATCCGTATAAACCGAAGCTCTGCGTTCGAATGAGTTCTTAGTAAAAATTGAAGATTCAATCCGGGTTTTGCCGGAAGAAAAAATCATGCTGGTTCCGTCGAGAAACGGAAGATATGCCTTTTCAAAATAATGAAGAAGTTCATCTATGAAGGTCATGTAATCGTCATTTTTAACCGCGACGGTGTCAATTCTGCGTTTGTTAATTATTTTCCATTGTTCTTCAAAAGAAGAAAGAAGAATATCCGATCCTTCAAATTTCATCCCGATCATTTCGACTATTTCGTCAAGATGACGGAGTTCTTCCTTTATCAGCTGAATCTTTTTCTGCTTCACCGATTCTTCGTCTTTTCCGTATTTTTTCAGGATCTCGGCTGAACAATTCCACGAATCAATTTTCGGCTGAAGAGGTTTTATTGAATAATAGCTTATAATTTCATTTTCTGTAACAGGTCTGCGGAAAACGAGGCATTCGAAGAAAATGGAGAGAAACGAGCAAAGCGACTGAAATCCGTACCTGTTTTCAAGGATTTTGTCAAGAGAACCCTTTGCTTCGGTAACTGTCGGAATAAAAGATCTGATTGCAAGCATATAGTCAAAAATTAATTTTTCTTTTTTTAGATTTCTTGATTCTTTTCCGCTTCGTGCGGAATCGGAATCTTCGGGTATAAGAGTTTCTTTTGCCAGATCTGTCATTTCGCGCAGTTTGGTTTCAAAAGACAGGATAATTTTTTCCTTTATATCAATAGACAAAAGATCAAAAGAAAAGGCGTAAATCATATATTGCTTGAATTCGTTTTCAAAAGTCGGAGCGTCGTGCCACTTTGCTTTTCCGTAATCAAGAGAACTCATTGGAGTGAGTGAAAGCCATGAAGAAAGATTTCTTAAATAATTGAAGATGAGAGGATCTGTTATCTGTTCATCAGCAACAATCATGTCGCAGACTGAAATTATTCTTGGAAGAATTTTTTCCTGATGAGCATTTATTTCAGAAAGAAGCCTGAAAAATTTCTTTGAGGGCACGAGTCTTTTTTTTATGGTCAGGCTCAGCCAGTTTCCGGAATGCATGAGATACTTCTTTTTAAAAATATTCAAATGACGGTATTTCGCCTGAAGTTCATCAATGAAAACGGAAGAAGACGCCTGTCCGGATAATACAGGTACAAAGGACTGAGAAGATTTCTTTTTAGTAATAATCTTCGGCGCGGTTTCGATTTTTCTTCCTTCTGATTCTATTTTTTTATCAGGGCAGTTTTTTATCAGGTCAATAACAGCGCCGTATTTTTCTTCAGGAAGAAGTTTGTCGTTGGACAGAAGGGATTTTACGACATCCATTTTTGATGACGGGATGTCTTTGCTGAGAAGCATGTATTTTGCACGACGTTCCAGTCTTTTTGTGTCAGCAGTTGTCATACGTGATTTATCAGGCATTGAAATAATCTGTCAAGATTAATAGAACAAGCGATCCGGCTTTCACGGATGAAAGATTGCCGGAAAAAGCGTAATTTTATTCCTTAGGATGAACTTCGAGAACCTCTGTGAATCCTTCTCGTTTTTCTGGCAGTTCGATTTTCTGAAACATGGACCTGAGAACATTTTCGGGCATGGTCGGATTGTGTTTCTTGTATCCTGATAGACAGAACTCAAGAGGCATATTCATGAAAACAGCGCCGATTGTTTTTTTATATTCTGCCGCAAGCGAAACGAAACGCTGGCGTGATTTTTTGGTCGCGAACGTGTTGATTACGAGAACTTTTCTCTTGTTGTGAAGATAGTGTTCGAGAATTTTTCTTTCAATGTGTTTAACGAGAATATCATCTTCTTCGCTGAATTTTGCAGATTCCCATGCATCACCGAAACGCGTCATTTCATAAAGAAGTTTGCGGATTTCATTTCTGCTAACGCGGTTCCATGATCCGTTCTTGAAATATTTTTCTGCGAATGCGTTTTTTCCAGAACCGTAAACACCGCATATTAGGAGAATGTCAAAGCTGTTAAATTTTTCAAGAGTAGCATTCATACTTTAATCCTCCGTGAATTCAATGTAACGGTTTATCGGCCGCTGTCAAGAAACTCTTTAGTTGATGTTAGGAGAAAAAAAAGACGGGATATGGGCATATCCCGTGTGGAAAAGCGTTCCTCCATAAAAAGGAACACAAAGGAGTTTGATTCTACACTAAATATGTCGGACGATTTGCCGAAACCATTAGTAATTTTTTGTAATAAATTAACTTTTTTATAATGTGATATTCGGCAGTAATATAATGTTTCTAAAATCAGCTAAATTAATAATAGAAGATGATAAGTTATTAATTTGAATTAATTCCGCTAAATGCTATAGTCTAAATTAAAGAAGAAGGGGGACTTATGTTCAGAAATCTTTTTTCGGAAGAAGACGGAATAAGGCATTATAAAATTCTAATTAACGGATGCTGGAACTGTACTGTATCGGGCGGAAAGATTGATGTATATAATCCGTATACCTGGAAAGTTTTTGCGAGTGTGCCGGCATGCAGTGCGGAAGATGTGATCTCCGCCGTTAATTCTGCGAAAAATCATTCGGAGTTTGCGAAATTCAAGCCAGTTGAACGCCTTGAGATTATTGAAAAAACAGCTCAGATAATGAGCGAGAATTTAGAAGAAATTGCTTCTGTAATTACCATGGAATCCGGAAAACCCCTGTCTGTTTCAAGGGGAGAAGTCAAGGCAACTGTTGAACGTCTGCGCCTCGCTCCTCAGGAAGTGCGGGCGCTTTACGGCGAATATCTTCCCGGAGAATGGATTGAAGATACTGCCAATAAATTTGCCATCGTTTTGCGCAAACCTCTTGGTGTAATCGCAACTATATCTTCTTTTAACTATCCCTTGTATATTGCCGCCGCAAAAATAATTCCGGCACTACTTGCCGGAAATACCGTTGTTGCAAAGCCCGCGAGTGATACGCCTCTTGCTCTGATATATTTTGCACGGATACTCGAACTTGCAGGTCTTCCAGCCGGAGCTTTGAATATTGTTACCGGAAGCGGAAAAGACGTAGGCGATGTTCTTGTTTCCAGCGAGGACGTTTCTGCAATTTCCTTTACCGGTTCGACTGCTGTCGGAGAACATATCGCAAAAATTGCCGGCATAAAAAAACTGCATCTTGAGCTTGGGGGAAAAGCCGCCGCGATAGTTCTGAAAGATGCCGACTTGAAAAATGCTGCGGCTCAGATTGTGCGCGGGTCATTCAGAAACTCCGGACAACGATGTGATGCGGTGAGCCGGGTTATTGCCGTAAAAGATATAAAAGAAAAGCTTGTTGAAGAAATTCTTGCAGAGGCTGAAAAATATCCGTCAGGTGATCCGCTCTGTGACAAGACTCAGGTTGGACCTCTTATCAATAAAAAAGCTCTTATAAATGTTGAAGAACTTGTTGATGATGCTGCATCAAGCGGCGGTAGAATCCTGTTGGGCGGAAAATCCTCAGGGCTTGTCATGGAACCGACTGTTATTGATAATGTGAATCCTTCCATGAGAATCGCCAAAGAAGAAATTTTCGGACCGGTAATACCCATTATGACGGTATCGGATTATGAAGAAGCTGTGGCTCTTTCAAACTCATCAGAATACGGTCTTGACAGCTGTATTTTTACCGAGAACATTAATCTCGCGCTCAGAATAGCAAAACAGCTTCAGGACGGTTCCGTAACCGTAAATTCTGCACCGGCTCACGGCGTGGGACATTTTCCTTTCGGCGGAAACAAAAAGTCGGGACTTGGCAGAGAAGGTTTGGGATACAGCATAGATGAGCTTACGAAGCTTCATACGGTGATAATAACAGAAAGATAGTTTTTTAAAAATAATTTCGTGTTTGCGTAAAACATAATAATTGACAAAAAACACACTCGTGTTATCTGAAAGTATGACTCTCAAACGAAAAGATCTTCTTGATATTTCATCGCTTTCACATGACGAAATTATTTATATTTTTGAAGCGGCAAAGATTTTTAAAAAAGTATTTACGGAGACTAATAAAAAGTTTTCATTTCTCTCCGGACGTACTGTCTGCATGCTTTTTATCGAGCCTTCAACCAGAACAAGGCTGAGTTTTGAAATTGCAGCTAAAAGACTTTCTGCAGATGTTATCAGCGTTGCGCCTTCGACTTCAAGCCTTGTAAAAGGCGAATCGCTGATTGATACGGTAAAGACTCTTGAGGCGATGAAAACCGGTTTCATCGTTATGCGTCATCCCGTTTCTCTTGCGCCGGATTTTCTTTCGCGCAACTGTGAAGCTCATGTTGTAAACGGCGGTGACGGCAATCATGCCCATCCGACACAGGCTCTTCTTGACGGTTTTTCAGTATATGAAAGAACCGGTTCCCTTAAAGGTCTGAAAGTTGCGATTGTCGGAGATATCAAGCATTCGCGTGTCGCGAGATCCGGAATTGAACTTTTTACGAAAATGGGTTCCGAAGTTGTGCTCTGCGGACCACCGACTCTTCTTCCTGATGATTTTTCACAGTACGGAATCGAGATGACTTTTGATTTCGATTCGATTCTATCAAAACTTGATGTCGTGAATATGCTGAGAATTCAGCTCGAAAGGCAGAAAGGTTCGCTTTTTCCTTCAATAAGGGAGTATAATAAATATTTTTCACTTACAAAAGACAGACTCAAAAAATGCAGAAAGGATGTTATAGTTATGCATCCCGGTCCGATAAACAGAGGAATCGAAATTGATGATTTTGTGGCAGACTGTGAAAATGCAATAATTGAAGAACAGGTTACAAACGGGATTGCCGTGAGAATGGCTGTTTTTTCTCTTCTCTGCGGAAAAACTCTTGAGGACATAAATAAAGAAAAATGAAACTTTGCATTAAAAACGGACGTGTACTTGATCCTGCAAGCGGGCTTGATAAAACAGCCTGCGTTAATATCGAAGACGGAATAATAAAAACCATCGGTGAAGCCGAAACCGCAGATGAAACTATTGATGCGGCAGGAAAACTTGTTCTTCCTGGGTTGATTGACCTGCATGTTCATTTCCGTGAACCGGGACGCGAAGATCAGGAAACTATCGCGGGCGGATGCCGTATAGCGGCAAAGTCAGGATATACTTCTGTTGTTACAATGCCGAATACCAATCCTCCGATAGACAATCAGGCTCTTGTGAAATTTATCAAGCATGAAGCTGAGAAGTCAGGTCTTTTGAATATTTTCCCTGCTGCTGCCGTTTCTAAAGGAATGAAGGGCGAGGAAATCAGCGAGATGGGTGAATTGTTTACTGCAGGTGCAGTCGCATTTACCGATGACGGAAAACCTGTAAGCAGTTCTATTCTTATGCGCAGGGCTCTTGAGTATTCCCGTATGTTTGATGTTCCTATTATGGCACACGAAGAAGATCATCTTCTTGTTGATTCAGGCGTGATCAATGAGGGAAAGGTTTCGGCGTCACTTGGTCTGCGCGGAATTCCGAATGCTGCAGAAGAAGTGATGATTGCCCGTGATGTTATCATCGCCGAGCTCTCGAGAGGAAGACTTCATGTTCAGCATATATCATCGGGCGGATCTGTTGAAATAATCAGAAACGCAAAGAAGCGCGGTGTTAAGGTTACATGCGAGACGGCACCGCATTATTTTTCGCTGACTGATGAAGTTGTAAGAGATAAGCTTGCGCTCGCTAAAATGAATCCTCCGCTTAGAACCGAAGATGACCGTATGAAAATAATCGAAGGGCTCAAAGACGGAACGATTGACGCGATCGCGACAGATCACGCGCCTCATCTGATGAATGAAAAGCGTCAGGAAATTGAATTTGCTCCGAACGGAATCATCGGTCTTGAGACTGCAGTTCCTTTGATGATAACAAAACTCGTTAAGGAGAAAGGTTTTTCTTATAACGAAGTTTTTGCAAAAGTAACGTGCAATCCTGCGAAGATTATTAATATCAAAAAAGGCGAAATAAAACCCGGTTATGATGCTGACATCGTAATAATAGATCCGGAAAAGAAAGTGATCATAAACGAAGATTTTATTGCTTCCAACTGCAAAAATACTCCTTTTATGGGAGCAGAACTTTTCGGTTCGGTGGAATGCACGATTCTTTCAGGCCGCATCACGTTTAAAGCTTAATTACTTAAGCTTTATTGTGATATCTACTCTTCTGTTTTGTCTGCGTTCCGTTTCTGTTCTGTTTCCGTTAATCGGCCGGTCAGGTCCGTATCCTTTGTAAGAAAGTTTATCATGACCGACTCCGCCTTTTAAAAATTCGGCTACATTATTCGCGCGGTTTTCAGAAAGCTTCATATTGTAGCCGCGTGTACCGGTGCTGTCCGTGTGGCCTTCAACGATTATTTCACGGTCGGGATATTTTTTCTTGATAATATCTATTACCTTCTTCAGGGTTTCCTGGGTTTCATGTTTCAGCTTTGCCGAATCGAAATCAAAAAGAACTTCTCCCATTCTGAGAACTATTCCTGTATCATTGCTCTCAACAGTTATTCCGCTGTCTTCCGGCAGTTCTTTCTTTATTTCTTCCTTGTCTTTGTCTTTATCATTTTCCGCTACCGGGCGATAGACTTTTGATTCTGTGTCAATATTCATTCTGAACTCATAAGTAGTTAATGAGCCTCCGTTTAAAAATGCAAAAATAATCCGGTATTTGTCATTCATTCCTATTACCTGATTTTTTGCGGTGTCCCAGTAGATTATTCCGTTATTTTCACCGACAATCTTGTTTGGAATATCGGGGTGTTTAATTTTTTTCTCTGAAAGATCCTTGTTTATAACAAAGGTATATTCTATTATCGCAGTCTTTACTCCGTCCATGTCTGCATATCCTTTGAGCCGGTATTTTGCAGAGAGAAGAAGACCAAGCTCCACGGAAAAATTGTCGAGATAAAGTTCGACCGGTGCAGTCCATTCATCACCTTCGGCTATTTCTTTGTCGGGAAACATCGGAATATGCCTCAAATTAGGCATCAGATATTTGTCCGGAACCGAATACTTTCCGTTTCTATGAATTTCAAAATCAGAAAGTTTTTTATCTGTAAGCCTGAAAACTTTTTCATCATGTTCTCTTGTAAAAACGGAGAAACCTCCTTTTACAAAAGAGCCGTCTTCTTTTTTGTCATAACATGTCAGGTCAATTATATTGCGTTCTTCGTAAATACGCTGAAGGGTGTTGTTTATCAGAAAATTAATTTTAGCAGTTTTAACAAGTTCGAGGCGGTCATCTTTGTTAAGGTTCCAGTGAAAATCAGCGGAAAAAGATAATACGGGAAAAGCGGTAATTAAAAGAAACAAAAATGGTTTTTTTAACATAAAATCCCCTTTCAGATTATGTCGGTTGAATCATGGATTTAGTTAAATATTTTTTTCTCTTTTATTCTCCTAATCTGGGTCAAAGATCTTTCTGCTTCTTTGTGAAGAATTATACATGTTTGGTCTTTTAGAATGTTCTCGAGAAGATTCACTGTTTCGTTATCAGCGAATGATTCCAGAGCTCTTATAATTTTCCATTTAATCAATAGGTTCTGTGTTTTGCCGTAAATTCTTAATAAAAAAGAAGAGTCTCGTTTATTGCCGCCGTAGAAAAGAATAAATCCGTAAGCATCTAAGGCTTCGGATACTGCAGAATCGTTTTCACTCATTATAAACTCTTCAAGAGGCGCAAGAGCGTCTTCTCCGATTTTTGTGATAGTTCGTGAAACGATATCCCGCGGAAGAGGAAAAGATTTCTTGCGGAATTTTTCTTCGGGTACGGTTTTATGCTGATTTGTTCCGATTTTGCCGAGAAGAGGCAAAAGATATTTCAATGATATAATTCCAAGACTTCCGAGACTTTCACTGATTGCTATTTTTGAATAAAGTTTAGTTTCCCTGATGAGGGCTTGAGAAAGTATCAAGGCGCATTCGTCAGTTTTATGATTTGAAAGAACTCTTGCCGCAGCAGTTCTTTCTGCAGGCGAAGGAGATTCAAGTTTCTCCTTGAGTATTGAAAAATCAAGTTTATGATATTCTTCTATAAGCCTGCTGTCGTCAATTCCTCTTGAGTCAAGAGCTGTTGCTGATGATTTTTTCATGCTATGAAAAAAAAAGAATCCTGATTTTTGTAAAGAAAAATGTTATTTGATCAGCTTAAGATCCCTCAGCTGTTTATCGACTTTATCTTTGGTTACAGGTTTTACAATATATCCTTCACACTGACCGGCGAAAGCTGTCTTAATGCTTGCAAAGTCGTCAAGAACTGTAGTCATGATGATTTTTGCGCCGTCAAGTCCGCCTATTTTAAAATCACTTTCGATATCGCGAATCCGTTTTAATGCTTCATGTCCGTCAATCTCCTCGAGCATGATATCCAGAAAAATAAGATTGTAAGGTGTTTTGTTTTTGATTGAATTTTTAACTGCAGAAATTGCTTCTTTCCCATTAATTGCTACATCGCACTCGCCGTAATCTTTCACCATAGCAAGAAGAAGATTGCGGCAGACAAAATCATCATCTACGATTAAAATCTTCATTATTCCTCCCGATAAAAACTTGTGTTGGGCGGATTAACTAAGCTGTTATTTTCTATAGAAATGATCGTGTAATTTGATATAAAAGTCAAATATTTTGCTTGATTAGTCTGTAAAACTTTCTTTGTAAACTATATCCGATTCGATAAATAATTTATTTGCGTAGGTTTTTATTTCGTCCGGATTTCCGAATTTCGAGGATTCTTCGAGCAAAGAGCATGCAGACGACAAATTTTTAAGAAGAAGCGATGAAGAAGCACCTTTTAGTTTATGCGCTGCACGCATAAGCTTATCTCTTTCAAGCGGATCGAGAGCTTTTTTTATTTCATTGATGTATTGCGGCAAAGTAGAACTTTTAAAGCCTTCAAATACAGATGTAACACTTGTTTCAGGTATGCCGAGGAATGCAGAGAGTTTTGCGATAAAAGCGCCCATGGAAGGTTTCATTATTTTTGAGTTGAGATCATGCCGGACAAAACGCGAAAGTCCGTCGGACAATGTTTCAAAGGAAACGGGCTTAACTATAAAATGATCCGCACCGGCTTTAATAAATTCATCACGTTCGGAAGAAAGAGCTCTCGCGCTAAGAGCTATTATTGGAGTTCTTTTTCTTGAATTTTCTTTTTCATGATCGCGGATTTTTTGGGCAGCTGTCATTCCATCCATTTCGGGCATATATCCGTCTAGTATAACTGTGTCATAATGTTTCTTCTTGAAAAGCTCGTAGGCTTCTTTTCCGTTTGACGCGGCATCACATGTGATTCCGAGTACACTGAGCATTTTTATCAGAAGCTCGCGGGATTCAGCAGTGTCTTCGGCAATCAAAGCGTGTATCGGAGTTATCGTTTTAGGTAATTCTCGAATTTGGGTCTCAGTCATAAATTTCTCCTTTGATGCGACAGGAAGCTTAAGTGAGAAAAAGAAGCGGCTTCCTTTGCCTAACTCGCTTACTACTGAAAGATTTCCTCCCATCAGATTTACAATATTCCAGCTGACGGCGAGTCCGAGCCCGGTTCCCCCGAAATTCTGCGGAACTGAAGGATCGACTTGTTCAAACGGATCGAATATATTGCTTTGCTTTTCCAGAGGAATTCCCATACCGGTATCACTCACTGATATATTTAGAATTGCTGAAGAGTTTTCAATTTCAGCTGTTAGTTCGACTTTAATATGTCCGTCGTTTGGAGTGAATTTTACCGAATTTGCGATGAGGTTCAATATCACCTGATGAAGTCTAAGTGAATCTCCGATGCAATGAGGAACATCATTGTGTTTGAAATCGAGAAGTATATTTTTTCTAAGGGTTGTCAGTTCGAAAAGTCTAATGGTGTGATTGATTGTTTCAACCGGATCGAAGGGTTCAGAAACTATCCTGAATTTTTTATGCTCTATTTTGGAAAAATCAAGTATATCATTTATTATCCGCACAAGATTTCTAGAACTTGTTTCAATTATTGAAAGATATTCTTTCTGGGTTTCGTCAAGTTCGCCGAGAGAAATAAGTTCGATGTATCCGAGAATATTGTTAAGCGGAGTGCGTATCTCGTGGCTCATTGATGAAAGAAAATCACTTTTAACTCTGTTAGCTTTTTCTGCTTCGATTTTTGCAGTTATCAAGTCCTTTTGCTGTTTTATTAAGCGGATGTGTGCGCGGTTCATTAACTTGCCTTTAGAAGCAATCAACGATGTGATGATTATTGTTGATAAAGGAATGGCGATTCCGGGAATTGTTTCGTGAACAGCTGAAAGAAATACGGCATTAAGTGCGGCGAAGAAAGTTAAAAGATTGAAGCATAAGGATACGTAATATCCAATTCGCTGTACTTTTACTGTTATATAAACGCATATCAGAACTTCAGCTTGAGCTAATAATCCTGCAATATAAGGCGGAGATGCCGGTTTGGTAATAAATGAAATAAAATAGAGAGCTGCTGCGGCAAAAAGAATTGCCGCCTTTAGGGGAGTTATTGTGAAAGGATTTGCTTCGATAAGTGATATTTCTTCCAGTAATTTTTCATTCCGCATAACTTCTCCAAGCATTCCGAAAAGCTTTTAATTCTATCTGTTATGTCTACCGATAGCAAATAAAATTCATGCCTTATGAAATCCCGACTTGCCAAAAATATATTGACAAATGCCCTCTTAAAAAAAGTCTTATGCTGAGTTATTTTGTATCGAGAAGGGGCCTGCTATGGATTATTCAAAAACCGTCAATCTGCCTGAAACAGATTTTCCTATGAAAGCGGATCTCCCTAACCGGGAGCCGGGTATATTAAAAAGATGGAATGAAGAAGACGCTTATAACAAGATTCAGAACGAAAGAAAAGATTCGCCGTTATACATTCTGCACGACGGACCTCCATACGCAAATGGGCACATCCATATCGGGCACGCGCTTAATAAAATTCTCAAAGATATTATTATAAAACACAAAACCATGTCGGGTTTCCGTTCTCCTTACGTTCCCGGGTGGGACTGTCACGGACTGCCTATTGAACTTCAGGTCGGCAAACAGCTCGGCGAAAAAGCCCGTTCTATGAGCAAGGCTGAAATCCGTACGAAATGCCGCGAGTACGCGAAAGAATTTATTGATATCCAGCGTGAAGAATTCAAACGCCTTGGTGTTTTTGCCGATTACGAAAATCCATATCTTACGATGTCAAATGATTATGAAGCGACTATCGCGCGAAAGTTCGGTGAACTTTTTCAGCAGGGATATATTTATAAAGGAAAGAAACCGATATACTGGTGTCCGTCTTGCGAAACGGCTCTTGCTGAAGCAGAAGTTGAATATGGAAATCATACTTCAGAGTCAGTTTATGTGAAATTTCCGATAGAGAAATCTTCTCTCAATCTTGACGGAGTTGATTCTTCTTCGGCGTTTGCCGTTATATGGACAACTACACCATGGACGCTTCCTGCGAATCTTGCCGTATGTCTGCATCCTGATTTTGATTATTCATTCTATAAGTTCGGAAGCGAGTGGTATCTTCTTGCTGACGGTCTTGCTGAAAAATTTGAAGCTGATAACAGTTTGAAAAGGGAAAAATCCGTAAAAGCAGATAAAGAAACCGTCGCCGCCTTGAAGGTAAATCATCCTTTCATAAAACGCGAATCGAAAGTAATTTTCGGAAGCCACGTAACCCTTGAAGCCGGAACAGGTATTGTTCATACGGCACCGGGTCATGGTATGGAAGACTATATTGTCGGCCTTCAGTTCGGTCTGGATGTTTTCTGTCCGGTTGATCATCAGGGGCGATATACAAATGATTATTCTGAAATGCAGGGCGAAAAGGTTTTTGCTGCTAATGATAAAATAGTTGAAAAGCTGAGAAATGACGGTTCGCTGATTTCCTCTGCAAAAATAGAACATTCATATCCGCATTGCTGGAGATGCAAGAAGCCTTTGATTTTCAGAGCAACTGAGCAATGGTTTCTCGGAATAGATGCAAATGATCTCAGAAAGAAAGGGATTGCTTCCGTTGATGAAACAAAATGGATTCCTAAATGGGGAGAGTCGCGTTTCAGAGGAATGGTTGAAACGCGTCCCGACTGGTGTCTCTCGCGCCAACGCTCATGGGGAGTTCCGATTCCTTCTGTTAAGTGTGCAAAATGCGGAAAGAATTCCACAACTGCTGAATCTATTTTTCATTTTGCCGGGCTTGCAGAAAAGAAAGGTATAGATATCTGGTATACGGAAGATGTTAAAAATCTAATTCCTGATGGTTTTCAGTGTTCGTGCGGAAATGATACTTTTGAAAAAGAATATGATATCCTTGATGTGTGGTTTGATTCAGGGGTTTCACATTTCGCAGTTCTCGATAAAAGAGAAAAACTTTCATGGCCTGCAGATCTTTATCTTGAAGGAAGCGATCAGCACCGCGGATGGTTTCAGTCTTCACTATGGCCTGCTGTAGCACTCAAAGGAAAAGCTCCTTTTAAAACGGTTTTAACTCATGGTTTTGTTCTCGATGAGAGCGGAAAGGCGATGAGTAAATCGATTGGGAATGTTGTTCCGCCTGAAAAAATTATCAGCCAGTACGGAGCGGATGTTCTGCGTCTATGGGTGGCTTCCGAAGATTACCGAAACGATTTAAGAATCGGTTTTGATATGATGAAGCAGATTGCCGATTCGTACAGAAAAATCAGAAATACCTTCAAGTTTCTAATCGGAAATATTTCGGATTTTGATCCGTCAAAACATAAGGCGGATTATAAGGATCTTTCGGAAATTTCGAAATGGATTCTCAATAATCTTTATAAACTCAACAAAGAATGCATTGATTCTTATGAAAAATTCGAGTTTCATTTAGTTTATAGAAAGCTTTTGAATTTCTGTGCAGTTGATCTTTCCGCAGTTTATTTTGATAACTCGAAGGATATTCTTTATACCGAAGCTAAAAATTCTCCTAAGCGAAGAGCTGAGCAGACAGTCATCTATGAGATATTCAATACTCTGCTCAGGCTTTCGGCTCCTATTCTGGCTTTTACTGCGGAGGAGATATGGCAGTTCGGAGATAATAAAGGGACTATCCATTCTGAAAAGTATTATGAGCTTGATTCGGCTTATAATAATTCTGAAGTGGAAGAGCGCATCAATAAACTGGTTAATGTAAAAAAAGATCTTATGAAGGCTCTTGAAGACCAGAGAAAGAAGAATCTGATAGGAAAATCCATTGAAGCAAAAGTCGAAATACATGTTGAAGATGCGGCTCTTTCTTCGATGATGAAAGAAAAGATCGAAGATGTAACCAGATTTTTTCAGGTTTGCAGAGTCGATGTTGCAGATAAAAGTGAAGGCCTCGAAAAATATGATTTTTGTTTTATAAAAGCCGGAAAAGCCGACGGTAAAAAATGCGTCCGCTGCTGGAATTATTTCGAAAAACTCGGTGATGATCCCGAGCATCCTGAATTATGTAAACGCTGTGCATCAGCAGTCAAGGAGATGACTAAATGAAAGTGATGATGAAAAAACATATTCTTGTGGGCGTTATTGCGTTCACTGCTCTTGTCGTGGATGTTTTTACGAAAATACTCGTTGAAAAACACATTATGATGGGAGAAAGAATAGATGTGATCGGTTCTTTTGTCCAGTTTACAAGAATTTATAATGAAGGCGGAGTTTTCGGCATCCTTCAGGGATACAAAAATTTCTTTCTGATTGTATCTTTTGTTGTACTTGCCGCGCTTGTTGTTTTTTATTATTTTGAAAAAAATAAAACGAAGATTTTTGTAGTTGCTATGGGTCTTATTTTCGGCGGAGCCTGCGGAAATATTTCCGACAGACTTCTCGGAAAAAAGGGAGTTGTTGATTTTGTTTACGTCGGTTTTGAAAACACCAGATGGCCGGCATTTAATGTTGCGGATTCATGCATCGTTGTCGGTGCGGCACTTTTGATGATTGTGTTTTTTATCCAGGAAAGAAAAAAGAAATCGGCAGAATAATATATTCTGCCTGGAGAAATTATGCCGGAAATCAAAAAAGAACGTGTTGAAAAATATTTTAAAGAACTTGCCTCTATTTCTTCACCGTCATGGGAAGAGGGAAAGGTGATATCTTATATTGAGAATTTTGCAAAAAAAAGAAAACTCGCGTTTAAAAAAATTCCATGCGGTAAATCTTTTAATGTAATGATTTCTTTAAAAGGGAATACCGGCAGGGAACCTCTTCTGTTCGCTGCGCATACTGATACGGTAACACCATGTGATTCGATAAAAGTAATGGAAGATTCAAAGCGCTTCTTTACTGACGGTAAGAGCATTCTCGGCGGAGACGATAAGGCTGCTGTTGCTGCTTTTCTTGAAGCGATCGATGTTATATATAAAAGCGGTGAAAAGCACGGAGACGTTGATTTTCTGTTTACCTGCGCGGAAGAAGTCGGACTTTGCGGAATGAAAGGATTCGACATCAAGAATACGCGGGCTAAAAAAGCATTTGTTTTTGACAGTGACGGAGCAGTCGGAAGTGCAACCGTAGCTGCGCCGTATCAGATTGTGATGCAGATATCCCTGAAAGGAAAGGCTGCTCATGCGGGAATGGAGCCGGAAAAAGGTATAAGCGCGATATATGCCGCTGCGGAAATAATAAATTCACTTCCTCAGGGGCGTATTGACTCTGAAACAACAACGAATGTCGGAAAGATCAACGGCGGAACGGCGAATAATATTGTAACTGAAAATTTAACTTTTGAACTTGAGTGCCGTTCGCTAGATAAGAAAAAACTTGATGCTCTTACAGCTGAAATAATTTCAGTAATAAAATCTGTTAGTTCAAAACGAAAAATAAAAGCCGTTATTTCAACAGACCGTGAATATTCAGGATATTCAATATCCCGAAATGATAGTATAATTTCTCATTTCGAGCGCGCTGCAGCGTTATGTAAAATTAAACCTTCATACAAAAAAAGCGGCGGCGGAAGCGACACCAATATTCTGAATGAAAGGAAGATCAAGGCGTTAAATCTGTCTGTCGGGATGTCAAAAGTTCATACAACTGATGAATTTATAATGAAAAGTGACCTTCATAAAAGTGCGGCGATGGTAGTATCTTTGATTCTTTCTAACTGAAAGACAGGCTTTTTATTGCGCGAATTCGGCAAGAGCCGATGAATTGTTTTTCATCATGACCGTGAAATCCTCTTCCCAAGCCGACATGAAAAAGAAAAATGTCTTTTTTACATATGGAAGGGGATAAAATGCTTCAACAAACAGTTTGCCGTTTTTTGAATAATACTTCGCGCATTTGCATTCGGAATTGATTTTATTAATAAGCTTATAAAACTTGGCTTCCTCTGTTTTGATTTTTTCCGAAAGCGGAAAATGAGCGCGGAGAATAAGTCCTTTATCTTCTGCATAAATTTCAAAGTTAAGATTTCCTTTTTTTTGAACGGAGATTCTGGCTTCATCCAGTCTGCAGACGTACCCGGCTTCAGAGAGCTGGACTATAATCGGTTCGGGGTCAATTTTGTCAGCCGAAATCCCGGTTGATAACATCAGACAGCAGAGAATAAGAACTGCCGGCTTCATTTTAAAATTCCTGAATTTTCTATAACTTCGCTTATAGCGCGCGCTTTGTTGAGAGGGTAGAAATGAAACCCCGGCACGCCTTCTTTCATCAGATTTTCAACCTGCGTTGATGCGTAATCGACACCGATTTGAAAAATCTTTTCAGCATCTCCGTCAGCATTTTTAATGTCGGCGTCCATTTTGCGGGGAAGAATTACGCCTGAAAGATTCACCATGCGCTCAATTAGAGGAAGAGTTACAACAGGCATAATTCCCGGAATAATTTTCACCGAAATCTTTTCTTTGACGCAGAGATCTCTGAAACGGAGAAACTTGTCGTTCTCAAGAAAAAGCTGTGTGATGATAATTTCCGCACCGGCGTCTGTTTTTTCTTTGAGATGCCGGATGTCTTCTTCTATTGACGGTGCATCAGGGTGTTTTTCCGGATATCCTGCTGCTGCAATACTGAAACCGTTTTTTGATTTGATGAATTTAATCAATTCGCTCGCATAAGCAAATCCGTCTGCGGCAGGAATAAAATCTGCAGAACCTGCAGGAGGATCTCCCCTTAGTGCTAGAATATTTGTCAGTCCTAGCGTTTTTACTTTTTCAAGATGCTCGGCAACTTCGCTTTTAGAATTGCCGACACAGGTAAAATGCATCAAAGGTTCTATGGAAAGTGATTCTTTAATTTTCATTGAAAGGTCGATGGTTTTTTCTCTGGTTGATCCGCCTGCTCCATAGGTAACTGAAACATATGCCGGATTGAACTTTTTCAGTAATGAGAGTTCATAAAAAAGATTGTCAATTCCTGTTTCGGTTTTCGGGGGGAAAACTTCGAAAGAAACAGCAAATTTATCGAAAGCATTTCTAATCTGCATATATACTCCACGTTAAGGTGTAATGATTATAAAGTTGCTATTTTCTTCAAACAAAATTTTACTTAAAAGGTATATTTCTTGACTTGGTTTCAAGCTTTTTTAGCATAAATTAAAGATCCTATGTTTTCCGGAATATTGTATATTGATGAAAAGTTTTATCGCCCGAAAAAGATTTCTGTTTTCAGCGGCTGTTGTAATCTATCTTGCCGGTCTTTCATTTTATACTCTCAGCGATTATTTTTCCAATAAAAAGCTTCATGAGAATAGATTGATTGAAAGCGCATATTTGACGGTCAGTGAATGCAAGAGCGGAATTCTTGCGAATCCTGATTTTTTAAAAAGCGGAATATATTCGTTTTATTCAGATAGAATCGTAAAGAGAAGCGATGCAGATTTGCTTGTTATAATTGACTCAGTTAACGACTTTGAGTTTTACAAAGACAGGGCAGGGCTTCTTTCTTCCAGCATGGAGCTGAAGGAGCAGCTTAAGCACCGTCTTTTTGATTCATATTTATATTCCGGACAGTTGAATTTAAAAAACAGCGACAAGTGCACTTATACAATCGTCTACGACTATATTGATGAAAAACGTACTGCACTTGTGGCGTCAGGTTTCGATGACTGCTCATTGCGCTTGCAAATGAAAGCGGAACTCTGGCGAAGTCTGAAAATGCACGGCTTTTTTCTTCTGTTGATTGTTCCTTTTCTTGCTGTGATGGTTTATGTTGAAGAACGCGAAAAAAAAATGTTACTAGAGAGAATTTATACCGAGAGACTTACCGGACTTCCGAACCGGACAAAACTTTTTCTTGATGTAGAATTATGCAAAAATCCGGCAGTATTTATCATTAACATTGATTCTTTTAAGGAATATAATGATTTATACGGATTTGAAGTTGGAGATTTTATAATTTTAGAGATGGGAAGGCGTCTTGAAAGAATTTGTGCAGATGCTTTTTCCGGGTTTAAGATGCAGTTGTATAAACTTCAGGCGGATGAGTATGCTCTTCTTTTAAAGGATTCAATCGAAGATGAAAAACTTTCAGCTCTTGCCGGCAGAATTATTTCGGTGATCAGCGAAAATTCTTTCGCCTATAAAGGCTATGATATGAATGTTTCCGTGACAGTCGGCATTACAAGAGCTATTTCTGAATCATTTATATCAGAGAAAGAAAAGCGTCAGCATAGCCCGGTTTCACGTGCTGACATGGCTTTAAAGAAGGCAAAAGCCGATAAAAAGCATTTTCTGGTTTATGATGAGTCCATGAATATTCCGCAGGAATATGAAGAGAATATCAGACTTACAAAACTGATAAAGAAATCAATAAGAGCGGGATGTATTATTCCGCATTATCAGCCCATTATAAATAATTTAAATCTGAAGATAGAAAAGTATGAATCTCTGGTAAGGCTTCGTTCGGAAGACGGTCAGATTATTAATCCTTCAATGTTTCTTCCGGTGGCAAAAAAAACGAAAATGTATTCAATGATTACCAGAATTATGTCGGAAAAAACATTTGAATATTTCAAAGACAAGGATTATGAATTTTCAGTTAATCTTTCTGTAGATGATATACAGAATGAAGACACAGTTGCGTATATCATTGATTTGATTTCAATTCATGGGAAGTCTCTCAGCAATAAAATAATATTTGAAATTGTTGAATCAGAAGGAATTGAAAATTTTCCAAAAGTAAAGAAATTCATAGAGAATATAAAATCCGGCGGATGCAGAATTGCCATTGATGACTTCGGTACGGGTTATTCAAATTTCAATTATATCGGCGAATTGAATGTCGATTTTATTAAAATTGATGCTTCGATGATTAAAAATATTAATTCCGATAAAAGCAGCAGAATTATAACTGAAACGATTGTCGGATTCTGCCAGAAGATGGGAATAAAAACTGTTGCTGAATTTGTTCATTCAAAAGAAGTTTTTGAAGTGGTTAAAGAAATAGGAATCGATTACTCGCAGGGGTATTATTTTGGAAAACCAACGGATAATGTGGAGTCTTAATGGATACATTTCTTGAAAAAGCAACACCTGAATCAATTAAGAAAGCTGCCGGAATTATTTTAAGCGGCGGTCTGGTTGCTTTTCCTACAGAAACGGTTTACGGCTTAGGTGCGAATGCTCTTTCAGCTGATTCCTGTATAAAAATCTTTGAAGCGAAAAAACGGCCGTTTTTTGATCCTCTTATATGTCATGTTTCCTCTGTTGAAATGATTGATAGAATAGCGTTTGCAGAAGATACGGCTTTAACTGTTTTCGATAAGTTTTCTCCCGGACCTATAACCGTTGTGATGAAAAAAAAGGAAATTATACCGTCAATTGTTACATCGGGGATGGATACGGTTGCGGTTAGAATTCCGATGCATGACACTGCACTTTCTCTCATAAAATATTCTGATGTTCCTATTGCTGCACCAAGTGCGAATCCTTTCGGTTTCCTGAGTCCGACTGAAGCAGTTCATGTTTATGATTCGCTTCATGGAAGGATTGATATGATTATTGACGGAGGAAAATGTTCGGTTGGTGTTGAATCAACTATAGTCAGTTTTCTTGACGGAAAGCTTTCCGTGCTTCGTCCGGGAGGAATCGGAGTTGAAGAATTGCAGGATGTTTTGAAGATGAAAGCCGAAATATACTCAGGAGATTTGAAATCAGCTCCGGGAATGCTTGAATCGCATTATGCACCGGTAAAAAAACTTGTTTTAATAGAAGAAGGAGAGGCAGCTGATTTCTCGTCCGCGGCTCTTCTTTCATTTTGCGGCCAAAATGCATCAAGAGCCGAACACTTTGAAGTCTTGAGCAGAAGCGGCGATGTCAGGGAAGCAGCTGCAAATTTATTTTCGGCTCTTCATAAAATAGACCAACTTCCGGTATCTATGATTTATGCGGAAATGATTCCGGAAGACGGCATAGGTCTTGCGGTGATGAACCGGTTAAGAAAGGCGTCAGCTGAAAGAAAATACGATTTTGAAACTAATTCAGATTTGACAAAAGCCTGATTCTGTTTTAGTATTAGCTTGTTAATAATGATTATATAAAATAAAACACAAAGAGAAACAAATGAAACAATTAATTGATTTTTTTAAAGCTATAATAACATATTTTTACGCGACAAAAATGATTTTTACAAACGGAAGGCTTCTCTGGTTGACGTTTTTGCCGTTTCTTATGAACATAATTATTTTTATTACAATGATTTATTTGTCTGCTGTATATCTTTATCCTTTGCTGTCGGGACTTGTTGATAGTGCAAGTACGAGTCTCTATGATTCATTCATTTCCGCAACAGTGAATTTTTCTGCCGCTCATAATGTCTTGTTTTCCATTGCTGACGTTATAGTTTCAGCTTTTGTAAAATTTATATCATTTGCCGGAGCGATGATTACTGTCATTATGCTTCTTCTGATTTTTTATTATGCGTATCCTGTAATAGGTTCTGCATTAATGTTTCCTTTTCTTGATTTCATCTCATATGAGGCGGAAGTTATTTATCTTGGAAAAAAACCTGATGTTGAAAAAATGTCGCTTCTTAAAATATTTTTTCGTGCAATAATCGGGTCTATAAAGATGCTTTTTTTCTTTTTAATTTTTAATCTTTTTATAATAATACTAAATCTTATTCCCGGTGTCGGAACATTCGTTTATATAGTTCTGAATTTTCTTTTTATTTCATTTATGCTGGGTTTGAATTTTCTTGATTTTTGTTTTGAGAGAAGAGGTTATTCTTTCCGTAAAAAGCTGAAACTGGCTTTTTCTAATTTCGGATTTACCTGCGGACTCGGCATGGTTTCTAATTTGATGCTATCGATTCCGGTTATCGGCTTTCTTGCTTTTTCATTTTCTTCGGTTGCGGCGGCAATCGGATGTAACAAGATAATATTTCCGGTAAAGAAATGACCGAAGGAAAGTTCATTGTTGTTGAAGGGATTGACGGATGCGGAAAGTCAACTTTGATTGAAAAACTTAAGACTCATTTTCCTGATGCAGTTTTTTTGAGAGAACCGACAAACGGAAAAATCGGCATGACAATTAGAAAGAAACTTGCATCCGAAGATGTTCTTGATGCGGATGAAATGCTTTCGCTTTTTATTTTGGATAGAGAAGAAGACTGTGAACTGCATGTTTTTCCGGCAATTAATTCAGGCAAAAATGTTATAATGGATAGATATTATTATTCCAATGCCGCATATCAGGGGGCTATGGGACTCGATCATAATAAAATAATCGCTGAAAACATCAACCGCGGCTTTGCAGTTCCGGACCTTGTTTTATATCTTAACATATCTGCTGAGAAGGCTCTCGAACGTATACGCTTGCGAGCTATTTCTTCCGAGCAATATGAGAAGCTATCGTTTCTTGAAGCGGTTGATTCTATTTATAAAAAGATATCCGATGATAAATTCTGTTTTCTGGATGGAAATCTTTCTCCTGATGAAGTTTTACAACAGGCTCTTGAAAGAATTGGAGATATATTGTGAAGAGCAAATCTCTTTATTTTATTATTCAATTTTCTCTCAGTGCTTTTTATTCACTGTTGATTCTTGTAATGCTTTATCATGTAAAAAAAACCGGAATGGAAAAAGAGCATTTCGGTGCTTTATGTTTCATTGTAGCGATTCTTCTTTTTACCGTTTTCGATTACTTCAGCGATTTGTTTGATTCCTTGTTTGAAAAGAAAATAGATTATAAGTATTATATTAAAACTGTTGATTCGCTCTTGTCTATTAAAACGATTGAGGATTTTCTTCATGAAGCATTCCCGATGCTTGTGCAGCTTACTCATTCTTCTTCCGGCGCCATTTTTTTTATTAATCAAGAAAATGAATCGTTTGAATGCTTCAGATATTCTGCCGGAAAAATAAGGAAAGAAGAGGTGTTTGCTTTTGATTCTGAATCGCCGCTTGTGAAGATAATGAATCATCCTGATGATATTATCATCAGACGAAATATGGCGAGAAACCTGACTTTTGAAAAAAGCATTGTAACTGAAATGGATAAAATAGGGGCTGATGTCGCAGCTCCAATTTATTATCATGATATTTTTATAGGTTTTGTGAGTCTGGGCGGAATAGCCCGCAACGTCACCTCAGATGACTGTGCCACAATAAAAATATTTACATCAAAGGCCGGATCGATTAAGGCGCATAATTTTCTTACAAAAGAGATGATAAAGAAGCGTGAATTTGAAAAAGAAAAAGCAATTGCTCTTAAGGTTCGTAAATCTTTTTTTCCGACAAACGAAGCATCTAATTCATTGTGTGAAGTAGGCTTGTTTGCTAATGCCCGTTCTCTTCTTACAGATTTGTTCTATGATATTTATAAAAAAGACGATTCCATTCTTTTTTCATTTTACACAACAGGTAAGGAAACGTATGACTCTCTAATATTTATGCCTGCCGTAAAAGTTTTAATTCAAACCTACATTCGTATGGGATATAAAGTTAAAGACTCTGTTTTGATGGCAAAGGATATTCTCCAATCAAAAGATCTGATTGATGATAATTTTTCAATCTGTGCAGGTTTGCTTACGGGAGATATTCTTGAATATTATGCTGAGAACATGCCTAATCCCTACAAAATCAGCCAAAATTCAATTGAAGAAGTAAATGTAAATATCAGGATTGAATTGGGAGATCTTGTTGTTTTTGTTGAAAAAGAAATGAAGAATACTATTAGTGAAAAAATAGCTAAAGGGCATTCAGAAATATCATTTATCAGAGACAGAAGAGCATATATTATTGCAGAAAATATTCTTGAATTGGCAAACGGACCTTATGGTTCCAGGAATAAACTGGTGGCGGTTGTAAAATGCGTTTAAAAAATTTTTTTAGAAGCAATATTTTTATCGGCATCTGTTTTGTTGTCCTTTTTGTTGTAGATTTTTTTTCTATTGCTTCGCTTGCAGATTTTTCCTCAAAATATCCTTTTGACAGAATTTTATACGGAAATACATTCAAATATAGTTTTATTGTTCTTGGTAAATCCGATTTATATGATTCTGTTCTGGTAAAAATGAACGGGATTTATATTAATGAAAATAATGCTAAAGATGTTATCCGCAGCAACAGTGAATATCTTTCGACATGTCAGATTAAAAAGAAAAACGGTGTTATTGATGCAATAATTTTGAAAAGATCTTTTAATTATAATATGTTTTCATCTGCTGTATTTTTTATTATAATAGCAAATATTCACATATTATGGGGTTTGATAGTATGGAAAATCCGTCTTGAGTATAAACTTTCATATTACTATTCATTATTTTCAATAAACCTGGGAATTGTCCTTTTTGCACTTTCACTTCTTTTTATGTATGAACATGCAATATATATTGTAATTTTATCTGCTAGTTTTTTTACCGGTCTTTTTTTGTTCTTGTTTTCAGATATGATTAATTCAAAACGAATGAGATTGATGAAAGTTTTGTCAGTTTTGTTTTCTACGCTGCTTGCCGTTGTATCATTTATTTATCTTTATAGTAACGTAGTGCAAACTATAGTATTGATTAATGCAATCAATCTTGTTGCGTTTGTTGCATTATTGGTGTTGTTCATTGTTTATGTTGTAAAATCATGTTTTTCTCTACGCAGGATTCTTCAGATAGGATTCATTTCTTTTGCCGGATTTGTCCTTCCATGCGGAATTCTCCTTTTGTCTAACAGCATTGATATGCCTGTAACAGTTTTTATGAATACTTCATTAACAATGATAATTCCTCTGACTCTCGGAAACAGCTTGATACGTGCGAATGGAAGTTTTAAATTTAAAGTAGATAAACTGTTTCTTGGAGAATTTTTAGCAGATTTTTTTTCAGCCACATTGATAGCTTTTCTCGGAGTATTTGTTTTCAATTTGTATTCGGCCGGAGTATCTGTATTATCTATTTTCCCTCTGGCTTTTGTTGCTATCGTGATTTTGGCTAGTTTGCGCAGGTGGCTTAAGTACAGCATAAAATCAAATGATTATAATCATGACGTTTATATATCATCACTGAGAGATATCTCTGTAATTGCCGCCGAAACATCTGAGCTTAATTATAAGCTGGCTAGAATTTATATTGAAGCTTTCAGAATATTATCTCTCAATCAGATGAAAATATACGTATCATCAGAAAGACTTAAAAATTCCAGCAAATCGCCTTTTGAGACTTATGTAAAATATTTTAATACTGATTCACCTCTCGCGGTTCATTATAAGAAATACAAAGGCTTAATAAAAAAAGATTCAATATTTGCGAAATCTCTTTATGAAACATTGTCAGAGGGAATGGAAGAAATATCAAACTATCATGCGGTCAGCCCGATAACCGATTCAGAAACATTTTTAGGGGTTGTACTTCTTGGAGAAAAAATTAACGGAAGTGAATTTACTGAAAATGATATTCGTTTTATAAATTCATTTTCATTTCTTGTCTACCAGATGATTGAAAATGATATTATGTTTACTGATTACATCGATAAGCTGTCATTTGAGCAGGATATGGATAATGCTTCGTTTATTCAGATGAGACTTTTTCCTAAAATATTTCCATCTGATTCAGGACTTGATATAGTCTATTATACCAGACCTTATATTAAGCTTATGGGAGATTATTTCGACTTTTTCAAAATTTCTGAAAATAAAACTGCCTTCATAATAGCTGACGTTACGGGTCATGGAATGCCCGCAGCGATGATTGTTTCTGTTACTTCAATGATTTTCAATTCGCTTATGCGGTTGAACGTTTCTCTTGGCAAAGTTATGAGTGAGCTCAATAATTTTCTATCTTCAAGGTATGCTGGAATTGAACTTATCACGGCGTTTGCCGGAATATATGATAAAACAAAAAATGAGATAGAGTATGTTAATGCGGGGCATTGCCAACCTGTTATTTATAGAAAAACAAATGAGCCGGTATTTATCGAAGAAAGATTTAATATGCTTGGTGTCAACCGTACTTCGGAATATACCACAAACTCAATTGCTTTTCGAAAGGGAGACTATATAGTATTGTACACCGATGGTTTAACTGAGCTATATGATGGAATAAGAAAAGATATTGTCGGAAATCAGATTTTTTACTTTCAGGGCAAAGAAAGATTTAAGAATACCGAAAGTCTGCTTGACGCTTTTGTCGGTACAGTTGATTCTTTTGAGCCGGAGATGATAAAAGATGATGTTACGGTTGCGGTTATCAGGTGTTCTTAGTTTTCTTGCCGTTATTACAGTATTTCCTTGTATTTTGACTGCATCACCAAAGAAGATTGCAGTATTGCAAATACTTGCAGAAGACAATGAATCAGCTTTATATGCAGATATGGCTTACAGCTCCCTTAACGAATTTGTTATGAAGGAAGGATTTGATTCTTCAATAGCTATAGCCGAGTCAAGACGCAAAAAACTTAATTATTATGAAATGATCGATCTCCTTTTCCGTGCAGGAGCAGAGACTGTTTTTTCAGGAGAAATTCGAAAAACTAAAGGTGAAGTTGTTTTTCGTTTTTTTGCGTTTGATATAAAAGAAAACAATTCCGGAAGAATATATGCGAAATATGAAGCTTCGGCGGATTTAACCGGAGTTTCTCCATATAGCATAAATATGATATGCAGAGAACATGTTATTCGTTTTCTGGAAAAATATTCCAAAGAAAAAAATTTTTCAAAACTGCCTGATTATTATGCCGAAAAAGAAGCGGCAGTTTTGGCGGAAAGCAGTTTCCCAAACTCCTCAAGAATAATATTATTTTCACCTTTGATAAGCGCTTTTACTCCGATATATGTTCCATATGAATACGCCTCTTCGAAAAATTATAGTGGCCTTTCATTATATCTTCTTAATTCCGCACCTTACCAGGCAGCGACTTTTGCTGCTGCGTGGAGAATGATAAGTCCGTTTGGAAAGAGAGACCGAAAGGCTTCTTCTTCTGAGAAATTGTTTATGTATTACAATCTTGCTTTGGGCGGGCTTCCTCATTATCTTGCTCTGGCTTCGGATTCTTCGCTTCCGAGAATGAGAAATTTCGGTGCTAGGGATGAGCTGATAGGAAACCGATACTGTGAAGCTTTCTTTATGCTTACTGGAGGCGGATCGGCACATTTTTTTAAAGGGCATCATGCATGGGGGTATTTTTACTATCATGCTGATATGCTGCTTACTGTCGCCGCGATTTGTTCTGTAAAGGGAGAAAGATTTTATTTTATAGATTCTTTTGAGAAAAAGGATAAAGCTAAAATATTTATTGCACTTGCAGGAGTCCGCATAATTGAGGCTGTTCATGCATATTGCAGTGATTACAATATACTTAACGGATCAGAAACTTCTTCGCCTCTTCCATATCTTTTTATGAATGAAGATACGCTTGAGGGAGGGATGTCTCTTAAGTTTTAATTGTTAATCGCTGTTAACAGAAACGAATGTATGCTTTGATTCGATGCAATAAAGCCTTTTGTATCTAAAGTAAGTTCTTGTCCCGTAAGTGATGTTATTTTTGCACCAGCTTCTCTCAAAATTACAGCAGGTGCGGCATAATCCCAGACCGGATCATTAAACTGAATAACTCCGTCAACAATTCCCTCGGCAAGATATGTTAATTCACGTGAAGATGCACCGATAATTCTGATGGCGAAGCACTTTGCGGATATGTTTGAAATCAGGCTGATGTTTTTATTGATATCAGATTTAAAATCAGCATCAACGACTATAAAAGAATCCTCTACAGAGCTTTCTTTAGAAATAAACTTTTTGTCATTTTTCATCGCGCCGCCGTTAATTTCGGCATAATAAAATTCTTCAAACATCGGAAGGTAAACTGCGCCGATTATCAGCTGTCCGTTTTTTGCCACGGCAATTGAAACTCCGAAGTTATGTGAACTTTTCATAAAATTGTGTGTTCCGTCAAGCGGATCAATTATCCAGGTATATTCCGAACCTGATTTGAGAATTCCGCTTTCTTCAGCGATAATTGAGTGAGTGGGAAAAACAGATTTGATTTTTGATATTATCAATTTTTCGCACTCCCTATCCGTGTCTGTTGAAAATGAACCGTCATTTTTGCGCTCTGCGCCGGAAATTTTTCTCGAAAATGAATTTTTAAGAAATAGGCCTGCTTCTTTAGCAGTAGTATAGCAAAGAGATGATATGTCCGTCATTTTTCCCCGCTGAAGTGCAAAAACTATTTATCATATATTGCTTTTGCACAAGATGTAATTGAATGTAACAGATTATGATTTAATATGTCAATTGTTTTAGAAGATGTTTTTGGATTCGAGGTAAACTTCAAAATTTTCAATTATCAGTAAGATCATCTATTGGATAATCTTTTAAGGAAAAACAAGAAAGAGTAAAAATAGAGAAAAAGATTTCATGCTTCAAGCTAATCTAAAACAGCTAATTTTATTCGCTAAATCGGTATTTATCTGCAATCAGACATATGGATCAGAATAATTTATCACAGTAATTTACCCTTGTGTAATATTCATTATATCTAAAAGGGGATATTTGGCGGTAAATTTACAAAACTGTAATAGAAGAGACACTATCATAATTGACCACTGTTAACGAAATGAAAAATTAGCCATCTTATCATTTGGAGGAGTAATGGAAACTTTTAATTCCGGTAACACCGGATTCATGCTAATCGCAACTAGCCTTGTAATGCTTATGACGCCGGGATTGGCTTTCTTTTACGGAGGACTTGTCGGTCGAAAAAATGTTCTGACAATAATGATTCAGAGTTTTGTTTCAATGGCGATTGTAGATATTCTGTGGTTTACGATTGGTTATTCTCTTTGTTTCAGCGGAGACGGATTAATAATAGGAAATCTTGATAATGCATTTCTAAACGGTATAAATATGATGACTCCTTACGGAGACGGTAATATTCCGATGTTCGTATTTGTGGTTTATCAGATGATGTTTGCTATCATTACTCCGGCTCTCATTACCGGAGCATTTGCCAACAGAGTGCGATTTGGGGCATACATCGCTTTCATAGTGTTATGGCTTGTGTTTGTTTATTTTCCTTTTGCTCATATGGTTTGGGGTGGTGGAATTCTTGCAAAGTGGGGAGTGAAAGATTTTGCAGGCGGAATAGTCGTTCATGCTACAGCAGGATTTGCTGCACTTGCTTCAATAGTTTTTGTAGGAAGAAGAAAAGTTAAGGATTCAGGACCTCATTCAATTCCGCTTGTAGCATTGGGAGCAGGTCTTCTTTGGTTCGGCTGGTATGGTTTTAACGCAGGAAGTGAATTGCGTGTTGATCATATTACTTCGCTTGCATTTCTTAATACAGACCTTGCTGCATCGGTTGCCGCTGTTGTGTGGTTGGTAATCGCATGGATAGTTGAAAAAAAGCCGAAATTTGTGGGACTTCTCACGGGTTTAATAGCCGGACTTGCTACAATTACGCCATGTGTCGGATATGTTTCACCGGTTTCAGCTATGATAATCGGAGCCATCGCAAGTGTAATTTGCTATTACGCAATAAATCTTGTAAAAGTGTTTAAACTCGATGATGCTCTTGATGTATGGGGAGTTCATGGAGTTGGAGGATGTATCGGAACAATTCTTCTCGGCGTTTTCGGAAATGCCGCAATAAATCCTCATGGTGCAAACGGAGTAATTCATGGGGGGTGGATTTTTTTAGGAAAACAAGCTGCAGCTGTGGCGATCGCATCACTTTATGCCTTCGTCTTTACATATGCGATGCTTTGGCTGATAAATAAGATTACTCCAGTTAAAATTGACGCTAAACATGAAGAAGAAGGACTTGATGAGGCTCTTCATGGTGAAAGTGCATATATGTAATAATGCATAACTATTGATCACTGATCAACCGGTATCTGCAACATATCAAATAATACCGGTTGATCCTTCTATTAAAGTCTTTTATATAGATATGAAGCTGATTCTTCTTAATAATGTAAAAACATAATATAAGGAAATGTATTTATGATTGGCAAGTTTTTTGAGAAATTCAGAAATCTCATGATTTTGTTAGTAACTGCTGCTGTTTTGTCTTGAAAGGTCTTAATTGAAAAAGAATTAACTTGATGTTCTCTTCACATCCTCATATATTTTTTGCTATAATTCAACAACAATCAAATAATTATGAATTGATAATGTGAAATAAATGATTGCAATATTTTTGCCCGAAAATATTCTTTAATCGGATGCTTTTATGACAAAAAACGAGGCTGTTGTAAATCTTTTTCTCAGTGTTATGGTTTCCGACGGCGATGTTTCTGATTCGGAAATAGCAGTAATCGAAGATTTTATCGGAAATTTGCATTCTTTTGATGTTAATCTCGAAGCATCTGTAAAAAAGATAAGCAGTTTGACGCCCGACAGAATATCGAATTTATTTGATGAATCGATTGTATTTCTGAAGGATATTCCGATGGATGAAAAAATCCTTCTGCTTGATAAGATAAATGATATTATTGAAGCTGACGGGATTATTGCAGAAGGCGAAAAAAATATGCTGATGAAAATCAATTCGATCTGGAATTTTGACTGATATTTGAATTATAAAAATGTATTAACGATAATTTGTGGAGATGGAGATTGATGAGAAGAGAAAGCTCTTTTTTGGGATCGGCTACATTTTGGATATTGATAGTAACGGTTGCCGTATATTTTGTACAACAGTATTTTGTTAATTATTTTGTTATTCCAAACGGAGATGTTCTGGCTGTTAATTTTGATAAAGTTCCAGTCTTTTTCGATTTTATGCTCAAGAAATTTGCTCGCGGAGTTTCCCCGGCCAATGTGCCAATCGATTTAATTAATTATCTTTTCGGGATGAATCCGTTTGCTGTTGTAAATAACTTTGAAATATGGAGACTTTTTACATACATTTTTCTTCACGCTAGCGATTCTCCAACGCATATCATTTTTAATATGTTGATTCTTTTTATGTGTGGTTTTCCTCTTGAAGAAGAGTGGGGGAAGCGGCGTTTTATTTCTTACTATTTTTTTTGTGGAATTGGCGCTGGAATAGTAATAACAGTTATGGGTATTATTTCAAGTGGGTTTGTACCGCAGTTTCCTACTATTGGTGCGAGCGGTGCTTTGTTTGGAATATTGTTTGCCTATGCGCGACTTAATCCTAATTCCGTTTTTTTGATATTTTTTATTATTCCTGTTAGAGCGAAGTATTTTATAATAATATATGCTTTGATTGAACTATTTTTCGAATTATCCGGTGCTCAGCCGGGAGTCAGTCACGTCGGACATCTCGGCGGATTGTTGACAGGTTTTCTTTACTTTAAATATATGAAGTACAAATTTTCTAAGAGAAAAAAACGCCGGACGCCGAATAGGCGGTCCGGGTTTTCTGTAGTTTCTTCCGAGAAGAACGAGAGCTCTATGATAATGAAGAATGCTATTTTGGATAAGCTTCGCGCTGGGAAAGGAAAGGAGTCTCTTTCTGATGATGAATGGCAGTATATAAAGTATCTTGATATAATTCACGATTCGGTTGATTCTGAAGAAAAAGCCGGCATTGAAAGCGATAAAAAGTTCATTAACGAAGTACGTAATTTTATCAAACTTTGAAAAAGTCCGTATTCTTTCTTATCTCTGCAATAAGTGAATGAATTTGGTTGATTGATTCCGCTATCATAGAGAGGGATTCATGATTCTGTGACAGGTTCTCGCTGAGAGCCTTCATCGTTTTTTCTGCTTCAAGAGAAAATTGCTGATATTTTTCAATTCCGGAGGAGTTTTCTTCGGCTATTGCTTTAACAGAATTGGTTTCGTTGACGGCATTTTCTCTAACGGCAGCCTGCAGCTGTAGAAAATCAAACATTGTATTAATTATTTTTCTAATCTCTTCCGTATCTCCGACTATTGATGAAATTGAATTAACAGCTGATTGGACATTAGTAAAGCTTTGTTCAATTTCGGCGCTTGACTTGGTTATAAGATTCTCTATGTCCTTTGTGCTTCCTGCTGTTTTATCGGCAAGTTTAGATATTTCTTCTGCAACTACGGCGAAGCCTCTTCCTGCATCTCCGGCTCGTGCTGCCTCAATCGAAGCGTTCAATGACAGCAGATTAATCTGATCGGATATGTCGTTGATTACATTTACAATATTATTCATCTCATGGGAGCTTTGCTGAATGGATCCCATGGTTTTGCTCAAAATATTTAATGAGTTTTGTCCGCTTGTAATTTTTTCCGATATGGTTACAAGAGATTCCTTGGATTTCGAAGAACTGGCAGTTAATTCCTGCATGGTCGCAAAAATTGATGCAAGTTTATTGTTTAGTGCGATGAAAGAATGATAGAGAACATCGCTGTTGAAGCTGATTAGATCGATCTCTTCTCTGTTCTCTACGATAAAAGCGGTCAGTTTTTGATGGAGATCTGTCTGTTCTTCGGATTTTCTGCTTGCTTCAGCAGTAGTCGCTACAGTTTTATCGGCAAGAGAAGATGTTTCAAAAGTCACTCTTTTTATTTCTTTCATCATCACATGAAGTGTTTCAAAAAGAACATTGACAGCATTATATATGCTGCCGATTTCGTCATTTTTATCTTTAGGGAAACGCATTTCGAGGTTTCCGTCAAATCGGGCGACGTCAGAAATGGTAGAAGAAAATGAGTTTATAGGTTTTATGAGTATTCTTCTGACGAAAAGTATCAGAAGAATACTTGCTATGAAACCGGCAACTGCAATTGCTATAATAAAAAAAAGTATTTCACGCTTTGCTTTAACTATCTCGGCATAATCTATGTCCACCCCGATAATTGCGCGGGTTTTACCTTCTGAATCTATAATGGGAGAATAAGCTGACTTGAAGATGCCGTACTGGTCTTTTGTTATTGATCCTATTACATTCTTTCCTTCAAATGCGGTTAAAACTGCATCATCAGCTTCATACTCCATTCCAATCGGAGAGTGATTTTCGTTTTCTCCGGTATCAAGAATGAAATGAATCTTGCCTTCGGAATCTTTTATTAGCGAGTATATGAAAGTAAGATTGTTGTCTTTTTGAATCTGAATCATTTTGTTTCTGTAATATGAATACTTTTGCGAGTTTTCGGTATTTTCAGAAGCAATCTCATTGTGAATTTCCGGATCAATCATTGCAGATAGTGTTTTTGCACTTGAAGAAAGTGCGGAATCTATCTTGTCATTATAGCTGGAGTTGAGTTTATAAAAGAAAAAACCGCTGGTGAATGCTATCAGTATCAGATTATTAAGAGCGAACAAGATTGAAGTTTTAAACGATATGCTGAACCCTTTCATTGCAAGCCAGTCCTTCTGTTTAATAATTCAATCGTATAATTACGCACAGATAAAGCAAACAGTATTTTGAAAAGTTCAGGACTTTTTAAAATAATTCATTTTTGGGTTTTTATTCTATCTAGAAGGGAGTCTATTTCTTCCTGATCAAGCCATTCGTCAGAAACGTCGGTCGTAGTTCCGGTTGCAATCATGTACATTTCCATCGCCATTATTAATTCTTCTTTTGAGACATAGCCCAAAGTTACCATAACCTGACCTATTGCAGTCTGAGGATTGTCTTTCTGCAGTTCGAGAGAAGCACGGAGTTGATCCTCAGTAATTATTCCGTTCTCAACAAGAAATTCGCCTACACGTTTAAAACTACTCATAATTTCTTTTAATCCGTAAAAATGAAAGTGTCAAGCTAAAA
>Ga0208940_1000834_pt1 | contig 35502 bp, 49 predicted proteins | sample AD_JPNNA6_MetaG_FD_184445 | JGI IMG/M metagenome (GOLD analysis project Ga0208940, IMG submission 184445) | Active sludge microbial communities of municipal wastewater-treating anaerobic digesters from Japan - AD_JPNNA6_MetaG (SPAdes) (version 2) | ecosystem: Engineered > Bioreactor > Anaerobic... | reverse complement strand
AATCTGTACAGTGCAAACCTATCAGGCGCAAATCTATCGGGCGCTGATTTGGAATATGCGGATCTGTCCTATGCAATCCTGTCCGGTGCTAACCTATCAGATGCACTTTTAGGAAATGCAAATCTGTACAATGCAAACCTATCCGGTGCCAATCTATCAGGTGCTGTTCTTTTAGGGACATGCCTGGTAGGGGCCAAATTTTCAGATTTGAAAAATGCGGCCCGGTCCCATGCCGACCTATCAGGCGCTGACCTATCATGCGCTGACCTATCAGGTGCCTTTCTATCATACGCATCCCTTTCCAAGGCAAATCTATCAGGTGCCAATCTATCAGGTGCGGACCTATCAAACGCAAATTTGGAAAATGCGGCCCTGTCCCGAGCCAACCTATCAGGTGCTGACCTTTCGGGTGCACTTTTAGTAAATGCAAAACTGTCCCATGCTAACCTATCAGGCGCGAACCTATCGGGTGCCGTTCTCCCATTAGCACTTCTTTCCAAGACAAATCTATCAGGTGCGAATTTGAAACATGCGGATCTATCCCAGGCCGACCTATCAGATGCGGATTTGGAAAATGCTGATCTGTCTGATGCACGTATGTTCTATGCCAACTTGCGTCGCGCCAACCTATCAGGCGCGAACCTATCTGGTGCACTTTTGGAAAATGCGGATCTGTACCATGCAAACCTAGTAGATGTGAATCTATCGGGCGCAAATTTGGAAAATGCGGATCTGTCCTACGCCTACCTATCAGGTGCAAATCTATCAGGGGCGAATTTAGAAAATACGGATCTGTCCCATGCGGTTATGGCATCATGAGTTGCTTCCGTTTTTGTTGAGTCAGCGGATTCTTGAGCAGCATCTAGAATGCTGTGCTCTTCGTGGAAATTGTTGGGGAAAGAAACACGCCACTGTTGATTATGTTTTTGACCACAACCCGATGCGACTCTTTTCTTATCATAAGCGGGTGATGTATGAATTTGATCGACGTGGATTTCATATAACCGAAGAATGGAGGCACCCCACATATCGGGGTCAACATTGTTCTCCGTGGTATATGGATGATCTTGATTTCGAATCAACACAACCGTACACCGAACACGATGATGATTATTTGCGGAAATGTTTGAACATCCTCAATCGGTGTGGGGTATCATTGACGTTCGATGAAGTAACACGTCGACGAACCATGATATAACACAAATAATCTGTTTGTCTATACTCCCTCTCTCGGTGGGCAAACGGTGACGCGCATAAATCAATCCAAAAACGAGGGAGTGTGAACTCCACCCATGAGTATCAGCACACGACAAAAGCATCATGTGCTTGTTGGTGTCCTTGTTGTTTTTGCGTTCGCCATATGCGATGCGGTTTCTGTTTATGTTGCGAAACAATCGGTGAACGCACTTGCTGCGACGTCCGTGGACATCTTACCGTCAGATGCGCGGAAACAACAACGTATCCGTCACACCAACATGAGACCAACCACATCGATGCCCACACTGTTGAGGTTAGATCGACAGTATGTGATGATCGAGTTTATTCGGTCACAGAATCCATCGATCTCATACATCGATGCGTCCAAGTTCGCTCAGTACTTCGAAGATGCGGGTAGGCTGTTTACAATCGATCCATTGTTGCTGTGCGCAATAGCTCGTGTCGAGAGCACGTTTCGTGTCAGTAGTGACAATGGAGTACATCGAGGTTTGATGCAGATCAACTGGGGTCTGCACAACAGGCATAAAGGCATTACAAATGCATTTGGACACATTAAGACACTAAAGGACCTATTCGAACCAAAAAATAATATTTATGTTGGTGCATATCTCTTATGGTGCAAGAAACAATGTTCTCGTGACAAAAGTATCGACACAGCAATCGCGATGTATGGCAGTGGTGCTTCTTATCGAAAGCGGGTGTTGAAGTTTCATAATATCCTAACAAAAAAATACAAGCAACAAACCGCGCAACGATCCTATGTTGTAGCAACTACCACACCATAGAAAAAGTGGTGAGAGGGTCTGGAATCGATGGATGTCACAAGAGGGAGTGACTCATCGATTCCAGACCCATGTTTCTCGCGCAGTGAATCGGTCACGACCGTTTTTTGATCAACAGACATGATCTGGTGAGCGTATCCTTTAGCGGCTGTGCTTCCTGTGGATGTCCAAGCCGTGTGGGTGTCGGTAATTGTTGTGGAGTGGGTAGTTGTCCAGAGCGCTGATATGTGAACTTGTTCCTACCTGGAAACAAACGTCCCGTGAGTGCGCGTCCCCATCCAGTTGATGGATCGTTATCGTTCATCACTGGAACTTGTTGTGGCATATCACCACTGAGCAATCCATTTAACGTTTCGACTGCGGCGGCTCGATATGCTGCGGGCATATTCCCATCATTGCGATGAAGGATATCGATTCGTTCTTTGATATCACGGCTTGTGAGCGCTCCATTCTTGAACGCAGCGACGGTTTGTGCCAACCAATTCTCATTCAGGATGCGTCGAGCCTGATGTTGCAAGGGTCGCCATTCATCATATGATTCGGACACACATTCCGCAAGCTGACATACTTCCTGATGAATATGATCTGTGACTTCCCGAGCCGATTGTTCATCCATGGAGCGGATTGCACATGTTGCTTCCGTCAGGAACCGATCCACATGCTGATCGTTTGGATGACATCGTTTGTACATATAGAGGAATGTCATCTCTCGTTTAAGAAGATTATCATCGGTCATCGACATTCGTTCCTTTCTGATGAGCAACAACAAACGCTTTCACGAACGGCAGAATATCCCACCAAGACACCACAACATGTTCTACTCCATGCAAAGGGATGATCATCTTCGCGATCTTCTGAAATCCAGATTCAGGAAATGTCGGAAATCGATATGGCTCAAAGATCAATGTGTAGGGCGATCGAAGGTACGTTCGAGTCATACACAACACCACAAGTGGATCCATATCTGGGAACTCGGTGAGATATTTCTGTCGCGCGTGATCCACTTGATCTATCCAGCCAAGCACTTCCTTTGTGGGAAAGGGCCATATGTTGTCAAGAGAGAGTGATGCTCGTTTCTTGCATTCTACGAGGATGGGATACTTGATCCAGTCGCTGAATGTGATGTCTGCGAACTCGATGGCACGAATGCCGCTGCTTCCCGCACGGTAACATTCAAACTTTGAAAGACCAAGCACAGATCGGAGATCCATGGCGATTTTGTTTTCGAATGTGACACCGATCTGCTTACTTTTGCTAGACATTATTTATTCATATCCTTTCTAAAAGTCAAAATGTGAAGGGCTGAAATGTTGCAAACGTTGCGTCATCATCATCATCGTCGGGAGGAAACAGCTGACTGATCAATGTCGGTGTGGGGTCTGCGATCATATCGCGCAACATCAGAATGGTGTTTTTGATGTGCGGATAGTTGTCCATATCAGGCATATACTGCAGATGGTTGATCATGCGAAGCACCATATCGCGACTGACGGGTATGTTGTAGACGGGTGCGTCGTCGATCGAAATCGAAACAGATGAAGCGATTTCATTTAGCTTTGTGAATTTTTGAATCACAAGATCGAGTGCATGGTCGTCGGTTTCATGAAATATTTTGGGAAGAAATCCACCCTGTTCTTTGATATGTTGATAGATTTTGTACAACCCGAAGATACCCACGGTGGCGAGAGCAATATTTTGCAGTCCACTAATTGATGAGAGTATGTTATTTTTATTAATTGCCGAAAAAGCCGCAGCAACCTTTTCACCAAAAAACTTATCAGCTGCGCTGATTGTCTTCACAATCGACGCTAAGATTGATGAACTATCTTCATTTAACGCTCGGTGCGAGTTGTTCCAGGAACGTTTGCGCGCGATAGACATAAATCATCACGGCTCCAATAATGATATCAACTCTGCGATACAAGTGGTTGTGTTGGGTCAGCGTTTTTTGCTCGCTCTAGAATGGCAACCATTGCGGTAAGTTGTGCTCGGATATCTGCGGGAAGATCTTTTTGGTTGAGCATATTTTTAGCAAGAACCAGGCTGCTGTTTGCTTTTGATTGGATCTGTCGAGTTATTTGTGCCGCTCGCTGTTGATCTGCGGGATTGATTCCAGCAGCTTCCGCCTCGACCAATGCGTACAACACACGATGCATCGCTTGACAGTAGATGTTGGCTTCGTTGATGATGTTGTTTGTGTAATCGGGAACATAAGACGCGTTAACCTGCTGTTGTTGATCCGAGGACCGAGACTTACTTTTCCACGCCTTATACGCTGCGGCTAAACCCGCGACACCGAGAGCCGCAGCGCCAACTCGACCCCAGCTTCCGAGACCCACAGAATTTAAAAGTGGGTTTTCTAGCTTTCCGAGATTTTTAAGCCAAGTGTTCGCACTGCCGATATATGTGCCAATTGTTGTTGCGAGAGATTGGAGACTTGCCAAAAATCCTCCAGGTTTTTGATCACCGGTATCTTCTGCTTCGTATAGATAACGCATGAATATCATCACCATCCCATTATGCTGCTATGCTTTGAAAAAAGGACGATCAGAGCAATCTGATCGTCCTTTTTTGTGCGAATTTTTACATCGACCCTGGCGTTTCTAAGACCGACGCGAGTTGTTGAATCTGCATCCGCATCTCTGGGGGAGCTTCTTGATAAGCAGGATCCGCAGAAATCTTCTGAAGCATCTGGATGGCGCGAGATGCATCGGTTTGAATATTTTTCACCATGCGGTTGATCCTGGATGAAATGCCAGGAGTTGCAAGAAGATCCTCCGCGCTCTGCCCGGCTTCTGCCAGAAGCATCGATACTGCGTTCATGGCTCGTTCCATTCGGTAGCTTTCCTGAATTATATGCGCAGAGAAATCTGGAATATACGCCGGCATATCATCAGATTCGGCGACCCCCTGTTGCTTGTTCATCTTATCCCGATGCTTTTTCCATGCGTAAAATGCCGCAGCGAGTCCGCCCGCGGCGACGGCAGCAACGCCAACACGAGCCCAACTTCCAAGACCGACATAATGCAAAATATTACTTTTGTCAAATGCTTTATCGAGGTTGGAAAACCATACTCCTACGTTAGACACCCATTGCTGAAGCGTCATCTTGATCTTATCGAAAAGAGGTGTGGATATATCGTAACCATACCTATTGGCATCATTCTCCAGCCGGCGCCTCTCTAACGCATCAGACCGACGAAGGCTCCTATATCGATCGGCTTGCATCGTACCATAGGCGGCTCGGATACCCTCTAACCCATCAGACTGCGCAGGGCTCTTATAATCGACTGGCATCGTACCATAGGCGGCTCGGATACCCTCTAACACACCAGACGGCGCAGGGCTCTTATCGGCTTGCATCTTATCCAAGACGGCTCGGATACTCTCTGACCCATTTCGACCGGTTCTAATGTTGAGGAAACCCATTTTTAAAATCCTCCTTAGTATTGTTAAGCTTCTTGATCTAACATCTGTGATGCTTGCTGCATTTGCATAACAAGCTCTCTGGGCGCGTTTTTGATATCGGGATCATTGAGTGCTCTCTTGATGTCCCGTTTTCCCAATCCAACCTTTGCTTTAATAGACGCAACGATTGACTCGATTTTGTTAACAAATCCCGGAGATGTGTTGTCCGGGACATCTCCCGCTTCGCTTAACATACGAAGCATGGCATCAATTTGTTCCATCTCCACCAAAATATGCCCAGAAAAATCAGGAATATATGAAGCGTTGCTTAATTCAACAGAGCGTTGTTCATCGGACTTGTTTGCATTGTGTTTTTTCCAAGCATAATACGCTGCCGCAAGAGCACTCGCCCCAACCGCCGCGATACCCAACCGTCCCCAGTTTCCCAACCCGATTTTGTGAAGAATGTTACTTTCGTCGAACTGCTTAGTGAGTGCGTTTTGGGCGCTCGTTTTCCAGGAATTTAATGTGTTCATAACTGACTGCCAAAATGACTGATTTGCTGCCTTAGCACCACGAGATCGTTGTCTGAAAAGAATCGCGGCGTGAGTGCTTCCTGGTCCTTGAGATAGGCGAATATCTTGTGGAGCCCAAACAACCCAACCGTTGCCAGTGCTACGGTTTGAAGTCCACCCATCGATGCAAGGATAGGATTTGTGTTGATGGATGCCACCGCTTCTGCGATTTCGGTTCCGATAGGTGCACTCACCGAAGTGATGGTGTCCACCACGGATGTGACTATCGACGGAGACGTCGTTGGTCCAGATTCATGGATTCGATATATCACATTGGATCGCCTGCGATGTAGAATCCATCATGCTTGTGTTGGAACTGGCTTTGTGGGATCTGCTCCCTTAGCTCGGGCAAGAACCGCTGCAAGCTGGCGTACTTGTTGTTGAATCTCTGGAGGCGCTTTCGCAAACATCGGATCTCTCATCATCTGATCAGCCATGCTTGCCGCCGAGTTCGCCTTGCTGGCAATCTGACGTGTCATCATCTCGCCCTTCTGTTGGAGCATTTTTTGTTTTGCTTCGTCCACTTCGCCCATTTCTTCGACTTCAGTCAGAAGCATACAGAATCGATCAAACGCAGCAGCATAGCGATCGGCTTCGATGAGGATTTCGTTTGTATAGTCGGGAACGAATGACGCGTTTTGTGCCTGTTGTTTTTGTTGCTGCTCCTCTTTTGCCGCCTTGTTCTTCCACATTTTATATGCGAGAGCGAGTCCAGCGAGACCAGCCGCGGCAGCTCCAACACGACCCCAACTGGTGAGCCCAAGAGATTTTAAGATTGGGCTTTCAAATGATAGAAGATTCTTGCCCAACCACGACTTCTTACCTGTCCAATCGGAAACTGTCTGATTAAGTCTTTCTACCCATGGATATTTTGCAATGTTAGACATTGTTCTTGATGCTTGACCAAACAACGAGAGATCGTCGGCGTCTTCTTCGTTCAATTGTCTTATATCTCTATATCGCAAAATGTCACCGCCTATCATATACGATTCATATTTTTCATATTGTGATGGGGTGTGGAACATAGTCCACACCCCATTGTGATTCGTCGTTCTCTCACTAAGCAGCGTTCCGTTCCTCAAGCATACTCGCCACCGCCGCCATCTGCTCCATCAGCTCCGGCGGAGCCTTTGACGCATCTTGGTCTTGGGCGATGCTAGCCAGCACACGAGCCGCTTTGTCTGCATCTCTCTTGATCGATGCGATCATTTGATTGACACGAGCCGTGATCTGACCATCGGCAACACCATCGGCCACCGCTTCCGTAAGCAATGTCATTGCCGTACACATTGCCACATCAAACCGTTCAGCTTCGTTGGCGATGTAGTCGGAGAACTCGGGCATAAACGACGCGTTGGCAGGAACCATTGGCGTATTTTCACCTTCACGCTTCTTGTTCCATTTCTTCCACGCATAGTACGCCGCAGCAAGGGCACCAGCAGCGGCGGCCGCCGTACCAAGACGCCCCCATCTTCCAAGACCGATTTTGGTCAGCACGTTGTCTTGCTCAAATTGCCTAGCGCTGAGCCATTTTGAGACATTGACGCCCCACTGGTTCACGGTGTTCATAATCGTTCCCCAAATAGAGGAATCATACCTGTCTTTTACGGCTCTAATACCGGCAGCGATACCCCGGCCGGTTACATCAGAAACCGTTCTGGAAACATGAGTTCGGAAAACATTTGGTGATGTGAAGGGCGGACGCATATCCTGTCGCGAATCGAACGATCCATATCGATGACGTTGTGGCGCATCCGCCTGGAAAGTTTGTGGCCGCATATTGGTATATGCATTTTGCAGTTGATCCGTTGCCATGATTTTATATCCTCCTCTATTTTACTATGCGGGTTGAGTAGCAAGCATTTGTGCAACAGCTTGCATCTGTTGTTTCAGATCGTCGGGTGCTTCGTCAAACCTTTTGTCTGCGAATGCTTTTTGCAGAAGCTTGATTGCGCGACTGCTGTCTTTCTGGATGCTCACAACCATCTTGTTTGCAGCTTGTTCCAATCCGCCTTTTTCCTTGATATCGGACTCATCATCGGCTTCATCAAGCATCTGCGTAATCATTTCACTGCGCTCCATCTCCATGAGCATCTCTGACGAGAACTCGGGGATATATGACGCATTGCTTGGCTGCAATCCACCTGCGCGCTTCTCTTCCTTTTCCTGCTGTTTCTTCCACGCATAGTATGCCGCTGTGAGGGCACCCGCAGCTACAGCAGCTGTACCCACACGAGCCCAGTTTCCGAGACCAACCTTGGTCAGCACGTTGTTCTGATCGAATTGTTCCGCATTAAACCATTTCGAAACATTGCCACCCCAACGATTTACTGTGCCCATAACAGACTGCCAGAATGTTGGTGCGGCACCACGATATTCTTGGCCTTGAAGCCGCCGTTCTTGTGCAGCATTGGCTGCGGCACCACGCGCATTCATTTCCTCGCGCCGCATTACTTCGTTGATATGCGCTTGTTTCGCACGATGTTCTTGGCCTTGAAGCCACCGTTCTTGTGCAGCATTGGCTGCGGCACCGCGGCCAGCCATGGCATCTTTCGCAGCCTTCTCCTTCGCGATTTGTTCCTTAACAAGATTTTGTATTGGTGTCGCAGGACTGGGCGATACGTCTCCAGCCATAAACTTGGCACTACCATTGGCCGCATCCATGTCTGTTTGTGCGGCGCGGACCTCTGGAGTCAAGTTACGAAGTGGACCGTACTCGCGAACACTAGGACTTCTCACCATGTTATTCAGAATGGGCTTCACATTGTTCAATGGGAGTGGATGATGACGATCTGTTGCGGGCATATTCTGCCAATCTGGTCGAAACTGACCAGATGGCGTATCCGGCTGCAGAAAGCCGGCATATTGAGGATGGATATCATGTTTGTCACTTCGAAGACGTTCGGTGGCTGGTTATGCTTGTTCCTTCGGTCCTTTTCGCCGACGTTCTGGCAACTGCTTAGTGAGTGCGTTTTGGGGGCTCGTCCCTCCTACATCCCGGGCATTTCCTGAATGAGGCGAATCTTGTACACATTATCGAGATTCGTTTCGAGCATTTTCTTGCCCTTAAAGTTTGGGTCAGCAAGCATCTTTTCTGCAAGTTTAATGCTGGTTGTGAGGTACTCATCCAACGCCGCCTTGGTCAATTTCTTGGGCATACCATCCTTATCAGCCACACGCAACAGAGACTCTTCTTCCTCGGCGCTCTCGCTGAGTCGATCAAGGAACATGCATGTGGCATCCATGGCTTCGGCAACGGCTTCGGCGGGAACCCCACCAACTTCGTCTCTCTTTTCTTTGGCCTTTTGATAGAGTTTGTATGCCGCATAGATGCCCGCAGCACCAACCACAGCGATAACGCCGTATTTCACGGCGGCAGCATTTCCACCAAATTGTTCGTCGAAGTATTTTGACATTTTAACTGGAAGATCGCCAATACTTTTGATGAGCTTCCCGGTTTGCTCAGCGATCCACTGACCCGCACCAGTAAACGCACCAGCGATCTGTTGCCACCAACCAGGATTCGCCGCCGCATCAACCGCGGCTTTCAATCCGGATGAGGCATCAGCGGGCACCTCATGTGGTTTGCGCATCAATGTACTTCCATACTTTGCATCAGCGGGCACCTCATGTGGTTTGCGCATCAATGTACTTCCATACTTTGCATCAGCGGGCACCTCATGTGGTTTGCGCATCAATGTACTTCCATAATTTGCATCAGAAGGCATCTTGCGACTTTCTTTTATCTTATCCTTTCGAATAAAATCCGCAAGTTGATCTACATAGGAACTTGGATTTTTTTTATCCGGCTGTTCTGCCTCATTCAGGTACCGCATCATATGTTATTCACTCCTCTTGTTATTGATCGGATGTTGGTTCGTTTTGTGAACTCTGATTCGCCACATTATGTCGCTGCATTTCAAGAACACGATCATACTGTGCTTGAGTCAACACAACCTGATTCCCAAACGTGATACGTGATTGAATCTCTGGAGCGGACGACACCTGCATGGGAGTATATCCTCCACCAAATCCAGATTGTGAGAACTCCTGGAACTGATATCCATTCGAATTCAGCCAACGGCATTGTTCTTCCGTGAGTTCAAGCACCGCCGGGAGTTTGATGTTCGAATATCCGAACATGTTAAACACGCCATGGTTTTGGATGTAGATTCGTTTCTTTCCTGTCGTTGATCCCATAAGAGTATTCACCTTCTTCCGACACATCAAAAACTACTGCGGCATCCGCCAAGGAGGCGTGATGTCAAGATCCACAAGGTAGGTCTCCAAGTTCTCACGAAGCATGTTCCGCTGATCCACTGGGATCTTGTAGATGTCCAGGTTGTTGTCGTTCGCAAGAATATTCATGGCTGTACGAAGAAGCGATGGCACCGCCACAAGTTCGTTGTTTTCGTTCACCATGGCGATGGGAATCGCAAAATCCTGAATACCCATGGGGTTCGGTGACTTCTGATAGAGGTACGCCCGGGAGGCTCCCACAACATCAAATCCATCATCGGTGATCAGGTGTTCGTGAAGTGAGCTGATGGCAGAGTTCGTAGAAATCTTGCTCTCATCGATATGGCGATCGATCGGGAGTGGGAAGAAGGTCACACCGGTCCCCGAGAACCCGGCACCCGAATCAAAAAAACTTGACTTTGTGATGCTGGGTGTCTTAAAAGTGCTGTTGATATACTCGGGAGCGTTCTCATATGCCTTGGGCGTCATATCGCTGTTGCTACCCACCATGGGTTCGGTGAGTTCCGCTTCCATGAGGGCATTCATCACACCCACCGCAACTTCTGGCGCCATCATCCGTGATTCCACAAGCTCTTCAAGTTCATAAGCTCGAGATGTCAGGCTTGCATAACTCACACCGCGGCTCACTGATTCGGCGAGTGCATCAAGGCTTCGAATCAGCAGAGCCTGCTCAAGCAGTGCGGCTTCTTGCAACGCATGAGCCCGGGCATCCATCACAATCTTTACACCGGTGGCGGTTTCTTCCGCCACCGTTTGCATCTCGATGATGGAACACATGTTGCTCAGCGCATTATCAGCTTCATCAAGCGCATTCATAAGTTCGTTATATGTGTTTTCTTGATGAGCATCGTAGGATCCTGAACTCTCGTTCAAGTTTCCATACTGGGCGCCATGCAGTTGTTCCTCAAGTTCCTGAACCTTGGTCACCAACGATTCAAGAATGGCCATGGTGGCGGGATCCATATTGCTGAGATCTGTTGATTTATTCATTGGAGGATCAATTTTGTATCCGCGTTTCCGCAGTTCGTTGACCGCGGCTGTCTCTCGATTAGTCACAGGAACATCACCTCGTGTTTTTTGATCACCCAGACACGAGATCATCGTCTGGCCCGCCGACTCACTGATATCAACGCTGAGATTCACTTTCTTGCCCGCCTTGATGGCATCTTCGATGACCTTGAAGGCATCTTTCACATCAACACCCGTAGCATCGGCGGGAGCTGCTGCATCTTTTTCCATATCAGCTTTTGCAAACAGATCATCAAAATCAGTATTGCGTGGTTGTTTCTTTGGCGCATTCTTTTTTGGTTTTGGTTCTGATTTCTCATCCCCGAAATCAAGTGCGTCATCATCAATGTCTGGTGCCTTTACTGACTTTTTGTCCGCACCTTCTTCATCGTCAAGAGACAAATCGAGATCGTCGTCCTCGGTTTTCTCTTTCTTCTTGGTGCCCCCATCATCGTCCGCCTCTTGCAACGCGTACTCAAGACCCTGCAGTGTTCGGAGCATATCTTCTAAGTTTTGAGTTCGAGACATGGAATTGCGTCACCTCACAATGTGATGGAACTTCGTGTTAAAACGTCATACCCGACTCGTTGACAATGGTACCAATAGTCACCATGATGACCACGAGCGGATTCAACAACATACTCATAGCGCCAGGAAGCGCCGCATCCAACGTTTTCTTCTTCCGCTTGTAATCAATGCCAAACGAATATGCGATGGCGATTTTGAGAAACAATGCGCCAACCAACGCCAATGTGGCGGTGGACACATCAATCACCTCATCCAACGGGAGGAGGTTTGTTTGGCCCATAAAATGCGGCTCTGTATTCAATAGTTGTTCTAAATCGCCCTCTGTGATTGGAACAAGTCGAAACGGTACAAATAAACTCGATGCTGTGCTCAATGTTTTTAGATATGCTGTGTATGTCCCCATCACAAGCGCGGCAATGAGACCCGATACCACTGTTGTAGGGATAATCACAGCTCCCGAGATCTTGTCCACGAGATAGGACACAACGTTCGATGCCATACCCACCAAGCCATCTAACCCGCGGCTGATGATGATGTGTTGTTTTGTGAGTACATCTTGTTGTTCGATGTTTGCGGATCGAAGCAGCGAAACATCCGCATCTAGAATGTCTCGAATGTGACGCACAGTATCGGATGGGCGTTTAAGATTGTACACCGCGAGTGCGGTGGAATACACCGAGGGTGCCGCGGTTTTGATCTTCGCAAAATCTGATCGACTAAAAGTACTCCGACCTGATTTCAATGTGGTGATGAGCTTCATATTGAGCGCATACAGATCATCATATGTCACAGAAGTTGATGCCATCGTAATTGTCGCCTCACTTCACTAAATCATGCCGCAGATTGTTGGGATCTACGTTGGTTCTTGATCTTGAGTCCTTCGTTGGCGGCACGAACAAGTTTCGGTGTTGCTTTAGCGAGTGTGGTGAGTTGTGCTTTCGCTTGCTTGGTTGTGATCTTTCCTTGCTTCATTGCCACAATGATGCGATCTGTGGTGCCAGTGTTTGCAGCAAAGCTTTTGTTGATTACGCCCACCATTTTGTCTACAGCTTTGTCAGTGTTGCCACCCTTGACCCATTGAACGATGTCTCCAAAGAAACCTTCCTGCAAAGGAACATACATTTCATCAAGCGCATACAATTCAAATGACCGACGATTGATGTAGGACATATCACACAGCGTTGATTCTGTAACATTCTGAAATGCGGCAGTTTGTTGCTTTGATGACTGTCGTTTCTCCCACCACTCACGGAACCATTCATAGAGTTTCATACACGCATATGCCACCACTGTACCAATGGCAAGCCATGCCATGGATGTTGTTACCACACCACCCCGACTGCTGTCAATCATTTCACCCGTGATATTCTGCCCAACCTGAGCTGAGGCATCGGCAGCATACGCCGCATTTGCGGCGTCAATCCCTCCAAAACCACCCGTTAGAATGTCCCAGACTTTGCCCGCTGCTTTTCCAATATAATCAGCAGCAGCACCAGTGACCAGCATCATGGTGGCGCCTTGCATAACACTCGCTGTGGTGCCTGTGACAAAGCTTGCGACTTGTTCTATGCCACCCTCTGGGTTTTCCTGACTTCCAAATCGCGCCACCGCCGAGGGATTTGTTTGTGCTTGTTCGTTGATGCGCCGAAGCATTTCCGCCTTCCGCAGTAATTCTCGTCGGTACTGGACATAGTCTGCGGGACTCATCTTCAGCGATTTTGCTTCATCGGCCTCGTCTGGACTCAGCTGTGGGTCCGAAGATGTGTTGGTGATAACTTCGTCTTCTTCGCATAGAAGTCGAAACGTTCTTTGCATTAGCGGATCACCTCTAATCTATGTCGTGTGATACTTTTTCATAATAGCATAATGATGCTCTCTGTTTGGCATCGCGAAAATCTCTAACGATTTGGTGTCTGGTCATTAGATTCCACAGTTGTTCCAAATAGAATCTGTTCGATACCTGTTGTTGCTCTCCAGCGATGGACGGGATCGCTCAACAGTATATCTACTTTGTCGGGATAATATTTCTTGAGTTCTTCGATGTTGTATGGTCGTTGATATTTGCCATGAGTACTGGTTTCGATATCAACAACTTCGTCGTCTTCACAAAGAAGTTGGAACAACATGCGCATTAACGGATCACCTCTAATCTATGTGTTCAATGAGATGCACATGTTTCCGTTTTTCACCTTTTGTTCTAATGTGATTCATCCCAAATGTACATCCTTTATTCCCACAAGTTCTGATATGAGCCATTCAGAACTGGCCCATTCGACGGAGCAACGTCGCCGATTTTGCGATATATATTATATTATGATTAAATCCATGGGTTGTTTGGCATGTGTATCCTGCCAAACTTCATGGAAATCTAACCGAAAGCGAGGTTATTGTTTTGCAAACACAAGGCGAATGCCGTATCATTCAGATCGGGTGTGGTGGCACGGGTGGCTATCTCGTCCCACTCATATCGAAGTTTCTGCGGGCAATAGGTACTGAAGAGAAGCATGCTCGGGAGATTTATTTTTTGATCGACGGTGACAAAGTCGAGCAAAAAAATATTCTCCGGCAGAACTTCTCATACAACGATGTCAACAAAAACAAAGCTGATGTTCTGGCACATCGATACGGAGCCACAGCAATGGCCCAGTACTTTGACGAATCCATGGAGTTCACCCTTCAATCATTGTTCTTCATGGGTGGGCTGAATGTTATCCTCGGGTGTGTTGATCGGGTGGAAACACGTCGGTTCATCTGGGCCACCATCAACAAGTTCAAGACGTTCCCCATCTGGTACATCGATGCGGGAAACGAACGGACCCATGGTCAAGTTTTAGTCTCGCGAAATTATTTATCGTGCGAGACGAATCCATACGAACAGTACGGGAATGTGGAGGTTCTGGAGCCGCGGCGTCTTGACATTGGTGAGTTCTTTAGTGGGGTTGATGGGGAGGTGACCGATCAGGAGAAGATGAGTGTGTCATGCGCCGAGATGGGTGGCCAGAGTATTCTAATGAATAACATGGCCGCAGTCAACATGTTTGGCGTCCTCACCGAGCTTCTCACCGTGGGCGTGGCATCCGTATCGGAGATTCAGTTTGGCCGATATCGGATGACAAACGACGTGGGCCCACTCGCATTACTTCTTCAGAGTATGTGAGTTTTGGAACTCCGAATCGCCGGAGCCCAGCGAACATATTAGTGATTCGGAGAACACTGATTTTTGGGATTGTGCGCGGGAGAGTTTTGGCAATGGGCGAGCCATATTCACTAATTCTAAAGGAGGAGTATAAGATGTCTAATTTTAAGAGCAACAAACTGTCCGCCGATATCGTTGTCTCCAGCAATGCGATTGTGTGCTGCGTACATTGCGGGTCTACGGCTTGGACCAAGAAGGGTTACAACAAGGCGGGTACTGAACGAGTGCTGCTATGCAAGGATTGTGGCCGCCGGTTCGCTGGGCCGCTCGATCTTTCGGGAGATCCCACCAAGACGGCCCCCACGCCGAACACCGCCGCTAGTCCGTCTAAAACGGTCCAGGGTGGACAGGATGCTGCTGCGACGGAAAGTTCTTCCAGGATTCTGATCGAGGTGAATGGGCGGACTATGGAGTGTCCCTGCTCCATCGAGCAGTATAAGGAAATCGCCCGGCAGATGGGCAACACTGTGACGGAAGTGACTCCGACGTTGTATCGGGTGTCGTTCCCGACTCAGGCCACCAAGGGCTAGAAGCTTCCCAGGTCTGGGACGGAGTTAGCCTAACTCCGTCCCATTTGTTTTTTTTTGTGAAAGGTGGGATTTTACATGCCAACGATTTGTCGGGATGGTGAAGTTTGTCTGGCAGTGAAAACCGATGTCATGGAAGTTATCATCCACAGTGGTATCTATGAATACACCCAAGTCCAGAATCCTCGGCATCGGCCTACCACAGCGGAAATCATTTGGTCCATCGAGAAGCCTCCCTTCGATCTGCTGATGGACTTCCTTCTCACATCGGCCGAGGTATACAAACGATATCGGTCCGAAGTGACGAGCTGGGTTGTCCATAATACTACAACGGGTGATACATACACCAAATATCCGAAGCAAGAAGTTGCGTCAGCGATCTCCACGGGGATGATGTATGGGGAGAATCTTGCCGCCGATGAGATATTGCTCATTGTGATGCACAGTCATCACACGATGAATATATCTTTCTCAGCCACTGATACTGCTGATGAGATGAAGACCGCAATGTTCCCGACCATCAACGTGGTGGTCAAAAATATCGACAACTTCTCGCTCCTCGATCCAGCAAAGAATGTGGACTGTCGATGTGCTTATATGGGCGGCTTCTATCCGCTGATGTGGACTGAGCTTTTTGCCGAACCAATCATTCCCGAATGTGTGTGGACAAATATACAGAAGTTGAAGCCCAAACTTCCGTCAGTTCAGCCACATGCTATTGGTGTTAATCGATCTGTCACATTCACTCCAGATGACTCGTTCTTTGTGGGTGCGGAAACCGGAGCATATGATATGGATATGCCCACATTTCAGACATACGCCGACGATTTTGATGAGGACAATCGTCGACGTCCACCGAGACGTATGACCCATGAGAGGTGAGGATTGCCCATGGGAATCAAACAGTATGCTCTTCTTACTGTACTTGATCGATACAACACCGCCGCCTCGTTATGGCGGAAACGTCACAATCCAAGCAACATTTGTGTGGTAAATATTGCATCATGTTTTGGGTGGAGCACAGATCCAACATATGCATATATTTCAGATGTTGTGAGCACAGATCCAACATATGCATATATTTCAGATGTTGTGAGCACAGATCCAACATATGCATATATTTCAGATGTTGTGAGTACTGTCACCGAGAGTCCATGTACGTTTTGTGTATCTCGTAGTATCAAGGATGCTGTCGATGAGTTCAATGATGCAATTTTGTGGATGCTGGATGGTACAGATCTCACACCCGAAGAAAAACAACAACTGATACACGACTCATCGCATCTCGATACATCGATGGTGGTGCTGGATGAAACCAGCGAAGTTCAAGTCGCTCTACATGACGCAATCGATACCAATCAGGATATGAGTATTATCTCATCGAAGATTGGGAAACTTGCATCAAAAAAAGATGTTGGATCATTGTTCACAACCGGCAGAAAACAATTGTGTGTTGACGAAACGGAGTCCTTTCAAAACGAACGACTTGCCTTGTTACAGGAAGCGTTTGAATCCACAAGTCCTCTTCCAATGGAGGCGATTCGTGTATGTTTGTCAACTGTTTGAAGCTGCTATACGACGATCCATCAGATGCGGCATCGACATCTTCTCCACTATGGACAAGAAAAATCTATCAGTCCATCAAACATGATGTGGCATCAGATGTTGCATTAGAAGACACACTTTTACCAGTTGCTACACAATACATGCACATATTGGTAGACAGTGTTCGACAACAAGACCCATATTATGTTTTCAACTGGCATGTTACGAACACGCTTCGCCGTCTCATGACAAACATCATCCTGTACTATGGTGTGTTTCTTGTGAAACCAGCCATGTCGGTGGATGACATGGCAAAGCTGATGTGCGCCGCAAGTACGAATAAAATTGTATCCTTTTTCATTAACACCCGGCAGGTGTACATCATTCCACCGATTATTCGGTCAACAAAAATAAGAGTGTGTGCCACTGTGTTCAAATATCTCATCAATGATATAAGATATCATAACACATATTCAAAGTTTGATAAAGACGCGTGTTTATTCGCATACGATATGCTGATGTTGTGGCATCATATGCCAGATCAATTCTGTCATATGATGCTTGGTTTTGTCACGGCATGTGATTCAGCGGTAGCTGTGATGGAGGAGGCGCAACAAAATGCGTGACCTCAGCGAAAAGACTCGAATTCCGTTAGTGACGATGGGGGAACATGATAATATCATCCCTATCGGGATTGCTGCTACCAACAGTTATGCGCCCCATACCACCATGTCCATTCCGAAAGATGAATCGTGTTGTCGGGGGATTGTTGCACAATACAATGTCAACGCGTTCAACAAAGATGCGTCGGTAATCATCCTGGATATATCCCCCGATCGGCTTGCGTGGTTTGTTCCCAAGCATCGTCGATGGATATACCACACATGCTATCCATTTCGGCCCACTCCACAGAAGGCTATTCTGTTGGTGGATATACCGCATTGTATCTTTGTAATGCCGTTGCGCGCGAGATTAATATCATCAAATTTTAAGTTGTACTCAATCTCCCAAACGGGCAACAAAGTCATTCCATTTCCCTATGGGAATGTGTATGCGTCAGGACGTGTTTGTTGGGGTGAGCAGAGCAATTCCTTGTGGACTGTGTTTGAACGGTGTATGACTGCATCTCAGGTACCTAATATGTATGATTTGCAATACAATCTCGACACAGTGGCCACATATATGACGGAGTTTTTCTTCAGCTCTCCATTCAACCGAGATCTTTCTCTGGAACCATGGAAGAATATTTTGGCAACACCAACACCTCCGAGAAAATGGGTACTGTACGCGTTGTATGGTTCGGCGGAAGACCTATATGTTGGCGCGTTTCGGCGAGGTGAATTCAACGTCAATGACCTTGATGCATACATTGCAGAAACGGCGGGAAGGTATCGATATGTTATACCATACACCCGAACAGAAGTTCGACGACTTTACTACGCCAAGGATGGTGTGTGAGAATGTCTGTTGCGCGTACGTGGTATGATTATAATGGAGCACTGATTCTTACGAGATACCAACACGATCTCATCTCCAGGATGTATGCACAAGATGAGACCGAACCCCAGGTATGTGTCTGTTTCGATGGAGTACGAACACTTCGGTATCAACCACCTCCTATCTGGGTGGACATCATTGATCCCAACACATGTGTGCCATATATTCGATTCGTTGATGACGAAGATGAACACCTTGGCGCATATCCAGTCACCACCGAGCAGCTTGCGCTTATTCGGAAAAAGATTCCAGATCACAACATCGATGATATGATTGTGTATGTGACACCATACATCGATCAACTCATTCGAAATCGATCCAAAATCGGTGTGGTGAATATGTCACATGATCTCTATCGAGATGTGGAGATGTCGTGTCGTCTTCGAGATCGTTCAGATGATCACCCCCACACACAATTCATACCGTGGCAATATTCCTGGTACGGCAGATGGATAATGTTGGCCATTGATGCCTATAAACGGGATCAGCGTCGATATTGTGTTGTGGCAGAAAACATCGCCCGACATATTCTGCGATACCTCAACATCATCGGGTCGAATTGTCGGTATTCAGTCTTTATCTTTATCGTGAATATGGATGCTGCCCGACCTAGATATGTTACCGAAGTCATGGGATTCAGACGTGATGTCCCAACAAGCCAACAAGATAATATTAATCTATGGAAGGCGATCGGTCAGCGGGTTGAAGCTCTTGGCGAACCCATGGAGAAAATACCCATCATTCTTGATACACGAAAGATGCGGACGTTGTGGAACATCGTTCAACCAGAACGTTGCGAATCAAGTACACAAAGCATCATTCGTACGCTTAATAAAGACCGTCGAGAGTTCTTTGGCCGAACTGTGCGCAATGTATTATGTTTGTTGCTTCACACACTGCTTGTCAAACATCACAGAGAAGGGGAGTTGTGCAAATGAACAACGAAACGAATTGGACCAATCTTATGAATGAACTTCGCACCACTGTCGATGCGTTTTTGCAGACGGAAGTTATTCCGCAAATGGAGCAGATCCATTTCAAGAAGCTCAAGATCACTTATGTCCCCACCGAAGATGATGAGTTCGTCACGTATACTGCCACTGTGGCAGCGCATCACGAAATGGTTTGGTGGTTGGCATCAACGCTCTGTGCGAAGCTTTGTAACAGTTTGAAACATGTGTCTGTTGTGGACCCAAATGTGAAACGTATTTCTCTCGCAACGAGTTGGAATGCGCGAGAGAACTGTCTCAACGATACGCAGATCAATGTGTATCGGACGGAGTGAGGAGGAAACTATCATGACAACACTCACATCGCAGCAGATTCTTAACGCCATTTGCCCAGAGTCGATTGCGTGTGTTTGTCGGAGTGAGAATGTCCTCACTCCTGTGGGACATCAACTACATCTGAAAGCCACTCTTCCCAGCAGACAGGGACATGATCCCGACACCCATGTGAATGCGCAGTGTTGGGATCTCAGCGCATACATTTCGCCCGATGATGATCCCATGGTGAAATGGGTAGCACATGGCACAAACGAATACACAATCCTCAACATCCCACCGAAACAACGAGTCGTTGTGCATACTGGGTTGATGATTCAGTTCCCGCCGCATATGGGCGCAGTGATTCGACCTCGGTCGGGACTCGCGGCTCGACATGGTATCATGGTTCTGGGTGGAGAGATCGATCCCGCCTACCGCGGCGAGATCATGGTGGTACTCTACAACTCGGATGACAAGGAGTTCACCATCAGCCATGGGATGCGTGTTGCTCAGATGCGATTGGTTCTGTGCTGGGATGCACTCCGATCCAATTCGTTGTTTACTGAAACGACGATGATGGATGTTACCGAACGAGGGGAACATGGGTTCGGAAGCAGTGGCCTCTGACCTTCTGGAAGGGGTTGAGGGTGTAGATGAAATATAAAATCCTATATGAGCACCCCGTCACCAATGTACCAACACTCGATACAATCAGGTTAAAACGTAGAATTCGATTTGATGATCATGCGTACAACACGATGGACACCGAATGGATGCATGCTGTGTCGCAAATGCATAACACTGTAATCCAGGAAGAATGTACACGAGAATTGTACTATATCTATCGGGAGTCTGATGGTATGCTTGGTGGCCTGGTTGAGGGTCCACACAATCTCAGCCAGGATGGATCGTGTTGGATTGCACCGAACGCCGCGGTATTTGGTTCCGCACGTGTGACTGATGATGCAGTTGTGGGCAACATGGAATTTAACTGGTACCACATCGATGATGTGATGTTGCCCACCGTGGAGGCTGATCGACTTGCGTGGATACGTGGCCAGCTTCTTGTGGGCGACGGTGTTCATATTTCGGATACGGCAAAGGTCTATGTCATCCCAGAAGTCGCTCAGGTGAATGGACCTCCCATCGAATGTGAGTGTGGTGCCACGTTTTGTGGGTACATTGGCACCACAGCAGAATCCATGGTTTGGTCTGATCGTTTAGCACAAAAAGCGATCATCAAAATCAAAGACAATGCAGTTGTTGGTATCGATAACCGCATCAATATGGATGCTGTAAAACAACCGGTGTGCGATATGACATCGACATCATTACCACGGACTTTGGAGTTTGGGGAATATCTACACCCAACCCTCATTATGGTGGGAAGTCTGTCGGAATTCAGCAAAAACACATTTGACAGTTTTCGGGTGATGGTGTTTCCGCATCTTACCATTGGAAAAGATGCACGATTGGTAGGAACCTCTATCCTTCATATGATGAGTCCCGTCATACATACACTCGGTCGATGTACGACGATGATCGACTCGTGTGTTGATTCTGAATTAACGTTTCATCATATGTCGGCGGTGGAGTCAACGTTTACCCATCGGTGGCATGTGTCTGCACAAAATCAAGTTGATACACAACGGAATATGGATGTGGACATCTTGGATGATGCGGTGGAGTACACCGCATCATACATATACAAAAACGTGCAGATTGTCAACTCATCGATGGGTATTCTATATCCGGTGATACGTTATATGTATCCACATGATGGCGATGTGTCTACAACCATATCAAGTGGAATCAAAGGGTCGGATCCAGATCACAAGCTTGAGATTGCGAACTCAGTTTTTCTCGGGTCGGTACACCAACCATTTTGCGGAACTGGGTATCTGGATGGATGTCTAGTCATAAACTCATCCACATCCATCCAGTCACATGTTGAACTGATGGACACGAAGTTGCTTGGTGTGGATTTCATGGGGACGATGCGTGCACACACATCAACACTCACATGTTGTACAACCGACGTCCTTCCGCGGTTTGTTATTCGTGGTGCTCTGAGATTGACCGACACGACATTGTCAGCAGAACGGTCCAACACAAAGCTTTTAGGCAGGTTCAGTATGCGCAATGTGAAGACTCGGCTTGTAGACGATGTCCGATCGAAAAATGGTGTTCTCGAAAACATGCATTGGCCCGAGATTGGTCCTATAGTAATGAATAAAGTCACACGATTGGGATATCGAGGAAGATCCACCAATAACGGTACAGTTGTACCCGATGGATGTACGGGATGTCTGATGGATGCGGATCCATCATTGATAGATCATCCGAATCGTGCACCAATTTCGTGTGTAGTAAAAACCCGATGTGTTTTTGGTACACGAGAAGATCGCGCCCTACGTAAACTCAGACTACAAATCCCAGCAGATGTGTATCCATACTTTCATATTAATTTTATTTGGGAACTATGGTCGTTTTTCCGAATCACAGGAACAATGCGGACCACATTACATGCCATAGTTCCCATTCGGCGGAAAGCTGATGGATCAATAGTCACGGCGGACATTCATGAGATTCCAGTACATGTGGGCAAACCAATAACATTTTACAAGACAAAACTTCCCACCGTCGATCAGACACTTTTATCGTTTTCCAGAGCGATACATGCTATATTTATTACCGAGGAGGATGATACCCCCATTCCGATGCCCAACGATCATGGTTTGGCATATGTTCGGTGGAACCGATTGGATGTTATGTATATTCCTGAGTGCTACACTGTGCAGCTATCAGCAATGTGGGGTAAAGATTTGTGCGCGAATCCAAACCCACGGATTCGGATTGATCTGTATGGATGCGTTCCCTACAAGATTATGTTTCCTGACGAAACGGGCAATTGCCTTCCGCCCACGCATCTGAAAGGAGCGAAGTAAGATGACCGACGAAGAACTGTACAACACAATGACCGAGGAAGAGGAACGTGAATGCAAGCAGACTCTTGACGATATGGGCTTTTGTCTTGGATGCCCTTTGTTGTTGGTGTCACATGGCGCACGAGATACGTTTGGGGTACCACTCGATCCAACGACCATGGATTGCCCCGTGGACTTTGATATGGCGGATGCAGGGTGTGCACAGTATGATGATTGGTGGCAGCATGCGGTGGATTTCATTCGCTTCAATAGAAGCAAGAACGAGGAGGATAAAACGAATGAAATATGTTAACGTACAGATTTCTGGGTGTTCGAAACCTAGTAAGTCGCACTTTCCGATGAGGAAATACTCAGACGGCTGCTTGCTCAACTACCGGCAGATATACCCGAGGGAGTCGAGCTGCTCTCTTATGAGGAGATGTTGGCCAACATACCAGAGCAGCGGCGTGTGGGTAGGATGACTGATGCGGAACTTGTGTCCACAATCACCGACGAAGAAACTCGATTATATGCGTTGCGATATGACTTCATTGAGAAGTGTGGTGCGTGCCCGAAGTTGTCCATTTTGCATGATACACCGAGTCCATTTCATGCACCATTTAATTTTGATAACATCGATGAGGAGCGGGCATTCCTATTGAGTCAACTGTTTGGGCCCGATGTTACAGTGACATGTCCAGTGAGCTTCAATACCGCGGATGCACACTGTATACAGTATAATATGGCCGATGTCGTTGCATTCCTTCGATTCATGAGGGGTTCGATTTCGCCGGAAGAGTGTGGTGAGACTATATGAGATCGAGGCACAAGAACAGAATGTTTAATCAGTTTATGGCAACAATTGCGAATATGGAGAAAGGTGTCAGCAACGCAAGCCCTAACAAAGGAGTGTGTCATTCTATGGAGAATAACAATAACGATCTTCTTATGAAGGCGATTCATCGGGTGGAGCAGCGACTTGATGCTATGGAGCAGCGAATGAATGTGAGTCTTGGGAAGCCGAAGGATGTTGTTATTCCTGACGTGCCCACCGTATCCATCAAGTATGTGGACCACCCTGGACATACATGTTGTAAACATGTTCATGGTTCCACCGAACGATGCAAGAATGAGTTTGGTCGGATGGTGGTACCCTCAAATGGACAGGAACGATGGATTAAGCTACCTCGGGGACTTGTCTGTAAAGCTATGGTGCGTCAACATCCTGGTGCTAGTGTTGATGTGACGTACATCTGCATCAACAACCATGATCAAATTATTGCGATTCGTGGATCTACTGGAGAGGAGGTCAAAGTCGATGTGAATCCGAAGCCTGTTGATCTGAATCAAAGTGAGCAAGAGACCACCGAACTAGTCACACCTGGTGTGTATACGGTTGTGCATAAGAACGATGGCATCCAAGCGCATGCACTTCAGTGGACGGATGGGAACATCAAAAGCGTTGTTCGTTTTCTTCGGCGAGATAGGACCAATATGCCGTTTCGCGCATACACCATGGATTCAGCGCTTGGACTTCTGAATACACTCACCAACGTCATGACGTTATTTGAGGTGGGTGATTGGATTCTTGTGGATGTGCTGCATATGAGTATCATGAAGCAGACAAACGCGCAGCTTCAAAACGACTGGCGTTGTATTGACTGATATGGAAAGGATCCCATCAAATGGCTCGTCAACTCGAAGTCGGTCATAACTACCTTGGAATCCGCGCATCTGCACTCCAGTGGACTGGTGACAACATTAATGCCGTGGAACGCTTTCTTAAACGGCATGAATTGGACATATCGTTTCGTATCGACAAAACATCAACAACGCTTGGTCTTCTAGATATGCGTGCGGTTACTATGATGTTGTTTGATACCAGTGATTGGATTCTTGTGGAGGTGAATCACAAGAATGTTATGAAGCAGACAAACGCGCAGCTTCAAAACGACTGGCGCGTCATCAACTAGACACGAAAGGATGGATAACAATGACGTCGCAGTTTAACGAAAAAGAGCTGCTTGATCGCATTGATCGTCTTCGTGTTATGATGGATGACACATCGTTGAGGAGCTCGAAGATGTATATCGAGATTGGCAAAACGATACGAAAACTTCGTTGTGATCTTGGGTTGTCGACGTACAAGTTTGCCTGTATGTGCGAACGATCGATCTCGTGTGTATCGAGGTGGGAGACAGGGTTCAACATTCCAGGTTCGCGGAGTCGTCGTTATATCATTGATTGTATGAAGAACCGTGTACTGGAATTGACAAAATCAATCGATACGAATAAAGTTTCATCGGCTTCGCAGACTGTAACAACTGATGAACCTATGCAAATCACCGCATCTTCGTTGGTTCTTAATTCTGTACAGAAGGCGCATCAGTTGCTTGTTGATGGCATGGTCGATGGCTATGGTGTTGGACAGATCATTGTACAACGAGCAATCGAATTGCTTCATCAGGCCAACATTGTCGAAGAGACTGAAACTCCTCAAACCAGTTCTCCGAGGACTCATATGCCGGTCACAAATAAATCATATGTCCCGTCGTCCAAGAACACAACGCTTGTCCACGATCGATATCGGAATCAATATGTGGCAGTGCTACCCCGCCAGAATATGACAGATGATGATTTTTGCCCCACAGATCGATTTGAAGCATATGCTGTGGTCCCTCGTGGCGAGGAAATCACCACGGCAAAATACACCGTACAACTCGATCCTGAATCATATCAGCCAAAAATGTCCGAGATCATTGTGATCGATGTGGAGGACATGGCATATTTTTCTGGGGAACGATGGATGCATGAGGAACTGGTGTTTAGTACCATCGCATATGAATGGCTCAAAATATCGTCGTTGAATCAGTTTTGTGATCAGCTACGGCGAGCCAATCCCGCAGTGCTTGTCAATCCGTTCCCTAAGTTTGAGACGGATGCGGAACGAGATTCTGCACTGATCGGGGCGTGGAATCGGTTGTCTGACTACCGGGAGAAGAGAACCATGTTGGCGATGCGGAAACTCGCCGTAACGAAAGATCGATCCGGATGTATGTATGATGCCGATTTGGCGGTGTGTGAGGAGTGATGCTAAGATGCCAATGATCGCGCAGAAACAGATTGTGCCCACCGATTTGAGCATCGATCAGCGGGTACAATGTTTTGGACGGAGTGGACCAAACATTGTAGCGGGTCTCTGCGCACCTGGTCATGTATGTGTCTCTTCAGATGATGGTGTAACATGGGAACGACGTCTACGCGAGTCGTTTGCAGACTATTCGGTGACAGCCATTTGCATCCTGAAAAATGGAACGATACTCATGGGATCGAACGGTCCATTGCCTAAACTGTGGCGGTCGACGACATGGTCGACGACATATGGAGAGGCGTGGGAATGCGTCTATGATTTTGATGCCATAAAGACGGATCGTCGATGGACACATAATGTCACCAGCATCATCGAACTTGATGATGGTTCTGTGATCTGTCATATCAAGACACCGCACGCACGGGAAGTCTACAACTCCACCGATGAGGGACAAACGTGGGAACACATTTCGTCGATTCCTCTACCCGTGGACAATATGGTGTATCTTGGGGGCAAGACTCTTATGACCATGGTGTTGCGGGCGGGGGACTATTACCAATCCGACGATGGCGGACACACATGGAAGCATAAACATATGTACGCTGTTGAACCACATATTGAGCCAGAAACCAGGTCCACGGGTACAACACAGGACATCTACACCGCATTCCGAATTCCAAAAACTGATATCGTTGTGGCGGCGAATGCCGCCACCGGTATCATTCACAGGACTACAAATCGTGGTGAGAGTTGGCATCAATGCGCGAAAGAAGTGTCACATGCTCTGTATGGGAAGTGCTCTTTTGCCTGGATAAATGGTATGACGTTCCTGACAATCTCTGCTACAGGTGAGATCTTGTATTCTTTTAATAATGGCGAGGATTGGGAACACATGTTGGCACTACCACATGGGATGACAGCACATTCGCTTTCTGATACTGCGTCGGGACAACATCTTCTTGTAGGTACTAGCCCACATGCCACAATGCTGCGGATCGATGTGATTCGTCTAATCGAAAGGAGAGCCCAACAGAATGAGTTCGACAAATGAAGCTCGTATCACTCCCATGTTTCTGGTGCTCTGTATTGTCTATACAACGACGTTGATATTGAGCAATATCATTGCATGCAAGCTCATCCAGGTGGCTGGATATATCTTGCCCGCGGCGGTCATTGTGTATCCCATCGTCTATATTATTTCGGACATCATGACCGAGGTGTATGGGATGCGATTGTCCATGCTTGCCATCAAGATGAACACCGCGATGAACTTCCTGATGGTTGTGGTGTTTGCTGTGGCATCGGTGCTTCCGTTCCCTGCATTCTGGGCAAACCAGCCCGCATTCGATGCCATCTTTGGCACAACGTTTCGGATCGTGTGCGCCTCCCTCATCGGGTATTATGTGGGCGATTGGGCGAACAGCATGACGATCTCTGTGATGAAGCAGTGGACTAAAGGGAAGTGGTTTCCGTTCCGGGCCATTGCATCGACGCTCGTTGGTCAAGTCTTTGACACAGGACTGTTCATCACCATCGCGTTTGCCTGGATCGTGCCGTGGGATGTCTTGACCGGGATGATCGTGGCACAGTATGTGGTGAAGGTAGGGTATGAGGCTGTATGTGTACCGCTCACAACTGTTGTGGTCCGCTGGTGGAAAGCGCACGAGTCCTTTGAAGTGTGGGACGAGATGGATCTCGAAACGTATAAACCGTTCTAGAGCAACTTAATCTGGGGGTGGGGAGATTCTCACTCCACCCCCAGCAACATATTAGACTGATATGAAGGGAGATACCATGCATAATGGGCGCAACAGAAACGATCCTGATGGTATCATGTTTGCCGAGGACGTACTCCGAAAGTCCAAGGAACTCCTCGAAGAACTTTTGCAGCAACGAAGTATCCTGATCAGTACACTCTCCGAAGCATATGAGCATCTCGATAAACAATCACCCAACATCCGTGAAGCACTTGCGCTCATTAACAGTGCATTGATCATGCTTGATGAACTACCGTTGGGAGGGAGCAATATATGAGTACACCGAGCGGGTATGTGACACCACAGCCAACCTTCACCATCGCTTCAGATCGAGAATGTGATGAGACCCATACGTGGGCACACACCACAGGCATCTATGTCCGTGCTCGTGACTCTCGTGGAAAGATTCGGAATGCGGATATCGCACAACTCGATCGAGAATCGTTATGGAAGTTCCTCACGTTCTATGGCGGCAGTAACCAGGTAGCGGAGAACATTGTGGGTATCTTGCTGGGACATGGACCATTTCACGAACAACAACCGGTTGTTGCACCGCCACCGTCCATCACTTCACAGGCAATTGATCGATACGTGGGGTACTTTTGTGGCTCGGTCAATTGTCGTGGTCATGCAGCATGTGGCTGTGTGATCTTCAATATGCGCGGGGTTGTGGTAGCACATCGTGGACTCCTCTTGCTCAACAAAACAAAGATTGAAGCCGAATATTGTGGGCTCATCACATTATTCGAACTCGCAAAAGAATGTAATATCACCGACATATATGTGCGTGGTGATTCGTCCGATGTGGTCAAACAGGTGTCGGGTATGCGGGAAGTCCCTGAAGAATTGATGCCACTGTACATATCCGTTCTCAAGAATCAACCATCTGTTTTCAAAATTGCATATGTCCGGCCGCCATGTAGTTCAGATGCATACAATGTCATGAACTCAGTATTTTCGTCGTCGGAGAAAAGAGATGATGTGTTGTGATCAAATATGCGACGATGTATCTATATGTGATGGTCTGGATGGATCGGCATTCCATCGAGGCGGCTCGTCGAATCTACCACATCACAAACCGGATGCATCTCTGGAAGTTTGGGCATGATGTGTCCGAGGCGTTGGCAGCCAGAACACATGACATCATTCTTTGTGTCATGCACCACTCACATCCACTTGTATATGAGCAACTTCGATTGCCCAACGAAGAACAGACATTGACGCCATATATGACGTGGATGTGTACTTTTGTTAGATATCCAAAAGAAACTACATGTCGAACATGTGGTCAAGAAATCGAAGTATGTCGAAGAGCCATTCCACAGCGAGTACAGACTCGGGCTATGGCATGCATGGGACAAACAGACCCCGCAGGAACAGTGGAACTCGCTGATCTGCTCACAGAAAGGGTACATTCTCATGGCTAACATCAAACGGGCGCGAGAATGCGATGCAGTCCTTCGGGCAAATAACAAACACACGATTTGTGAGATCATTGCCATGGTGATGAACATCGGTGTCTGCCCATTAACACGTCTCACGTTAACAACTCCCATATCTGACGAATATATTCTTGCAGCGCTTCGTTCGCGAAACACAACTCATCCCACGAAGGAGGATTGATTCTGTGAGTATGACCGCACTTCATCAATGGTTCTTGAAGCTCTGTGCATCGTTTGCAGAAGAGATGTCCTATGAGTCGCCCTCTCGATATTTCACCATCGAGATGTGGCTGTATCGGCGGATTCCTATTGGATGGATTCGTCAGTTCGTTTTTGTGATATGTCGCATCATCACTATTGTAGTGGTATCAACCGTTGTGATTCTTGGGTCGTTGTTTGATATGTTGTTGTCCATGTTCGAAACTCTGCAAACCGTGATGTGTATGGTGTGGGATATCATCTCGGATCGAGAACTGTATCAATCGTTCGTCCAGCGGTTCCACGAAGTGGGCGACAACACATGGCTGAAAGGAAGGTTGTAGTCCATGGCAAACAGTTTGTTTCTCTGTTACAAAGTTCCGCGAATGGCAACCGTGAGCGATCCTATTATCCCGAATCTCAATAATGATCTTGCGTATCTTATTGCGCCATTCGTCAGTGAGCTATCTGCTGGAATCATTGATGTGGATGGGCTTGTGACATTTCAGAATGATGCAATCTATCATCTGTTTCGGCGACTTGTACAACGAGAAGAATTCGATAAGAACTTGCGGGTGTGGTTGCGTGACAATACTGAGTCATTCTTTTACACGAAGATTGATTTTACTGATATCGAATCTCGTGTGCAACTCGATGAGGAAATCGATAAAGCGTATGAACGGATGCATATGATCTTTAAGTCTGAGGCGGAATTGACTTTGTCGTGGGTGGATTGGCCTTGGACGGATCTATGATGTGAGCACGATCGTGGCATGTGGTGCGAGGATGATACAACCGCATCATATGCCACTTTTCTCCACCAGGAAGTGGGCGATGTGAATGATTCTTAAACCGATCACGCGAATGTGCGATCCAGAGTTCGCATTCGTCGATTCGTGTTGGAAGTGTGATAGTACGATATGTGATTGTTGTGGCGAAGAATATGCACTTGAAGTGTGGGCTGATGAGTTTCCATCTTTTGGTGGGTGGGAAGCGGACACATGCCATCCCCATCTTCAGCATGTGTTTCGACATTTGCTCGGTGTATCGGAAGATGTGAAAATCGTGATTCTGGAAATCTGTCCACTGCATCAACACAGTCATGATCCCACCATTGTCTTCGGGCACGATCGATCCATCGAAAGTGACAAGGTCAAATCTGTTCGTGATGCATGGAATGCAGCGAGTGCATTTTAGTTGTGTTCCGAGAGGAGGGTTGCAAAAAATATCGAATGTGCAGAACGGCGATGATCGGTTGGGCCACACAGGAAGATATTGATGCATTCACATCCATGTTCGGTCGGCTATCTCCAATGCCGAAAATCTATCCCTCCCCTGAGGACACGTTTTTGTGGAATGGCGAACCGATTTTCTGGGGATGCCAATAGAGGTTGATCCGAAGACCAAGATTGGATATCTGCGCATCTATCGAAAAACTGATGGAACATCCACGGCGCGAACTGTTGATCTGTCTACTGATGTTGGTGCATGTGTGTGATGTTGTTGTATCTGTGTTGAATGAGTTTTAGTGATGTTCTCTATCCTATGGAGTGATTGTGAATGCGGACTCTCAGTATGAAGACATCCACCGAGATTGATTTTCTGGAAGGATACTCGTATCGAAAACGATAACAAACTTGTCTGTGACTTCGGTGATATGAAATATCGTAGTGTTGTGTGGGACGATCGGTTCACTTGCGGGATCTGGGCTGATATGCAGCGGACATGCGCCAGAAGGACGGAGCGTACCAAAAACAGTATTGCGGTCGTCGAGTTGCATCCGATGATGATGAAAACAATGTGATTGTTGCGTACCCCGTTGAGATCGAATCTGATAGAATTAAGACGCTTCGTAAAAAATATACAACGATGCTGGCACGACAATGTACAACGCATCCAAATTACAGGTTTTCACATTGAGGACACCCGCGGTCCTTGATTTTCTGAAGGATGTTTGTCTTAATGATATCAAAAAGAAAGCCACGTGTGAGTTCGGTGGCATACCGTACAGGTTGGGATGCTTGGGATGCGGCAGTAATCATTGAATTGCGTCCTTTTGGTGGGGATCCCGATGCCGATGAAAACAACGTGATGATTGTATACTCTCATAGAGATGCGTCTGCAGAGATCAACGAGCTTCGCGAGAAAATGTTTAACTGGGTGTCTTCGATATGAGTAGTTCACATCTCGGTGGGTGGGTGGGGCAACACGAACACATTCCGCATCAGCTAGACTTTCCACACGATCATTAAAGGGAGGATAGATCCACATGACATCGTCTATAACGATCATCGAAGTGATGCGGGAATTCGAACTCTATGGCATTCATCCTGGCACAGAAACACAACTTCCATGTGTCGTTGAACTCGATCTTCGATCTGGAAAGGTCTGTATTTCCACACGGGATGATACACCGAATTCGATACCGATGCGCGAATGGGAAGGACACATGATGTCGTGGAAAATGCCATGCCTTGTGGCAGATGCAGCGAATGTACTCTTGCAACAAGTTGCGGGAGAAGCACAATGCATTCGTCAGGCATATCTCAAACATCATGAAGAAAATGACGAATCAACGCGATTTCGTCCAGAAGGAGAGACACTAGCCGCCGCGGTGGAAATCGAACGAATATGTCGAGATGCTGAGGGCGTTCAGATCATAGGAGTGCCCGCATCGGATGTTGTTGCCGAAGTCATCAGTGATCTTGGTATCACGGCAGAAACAACGAATGACGAAATTGATGACATCGCGCGGTGGATTGAGGAGGAAGGTCGATTGAATGATCCAATCTATGTCTACATTGGACTCCATCAGCATCTTCGCACATATCGGGATACGTTGCAGCAAGCAACTCAGCATGTCATCACCGAGTGACATGTGATACTAACGGAGGCGATGCGAATGATTATTAAACCGATTAGGCAGATATGCGACCCGGACTTTGAGGTGGTCAAATCGATTCGTGTTAATGGAAACAACATTGTGTGTGACTATAATGGAAAGCAGTATATGGTGAGTGTGTGGGGCAACATATTCGATGTCAATACCCCTTGGGAAGCTTATTTGTACCATATGCAGCAGATGATCGACAAGGTGTACTTCGATGACGTGGACAAAGATACAAAGATTGTTGTTTTGGAAATCCATCCTATGGGGAAAGCGGAGGCCGAGCAAACCATCGTGTTCGGATATGATCATGCCATCGAGACCGAAGACATCAGGATGTTCCGCGACGAACTGCATGCTACGGGTGACTGGTTTTGAGTCCGAGGACGCGACGTTATGATGACATCGTACGAATATCGGGAAGTTAACATTCCTGGTGGTGTTGCATATGTCACAGACGAGTACTTTGCCACAATATCGTGTTTTCCAAAATCGATGGGCGATCGTCGTCGTCGATGTGTGACCACATACTGGTACAATGAACGATGTCCTGTTTGGTATACTATTGATTCTCAAAAGACGATCGGGGATGGACGAATCGAATGAGTTCTAGTCATACACATCAATGAGGATCACAATTCACTACATCGCCATAACACACGCTATACCTCGCCCCACTGGACTGTCTTGATGGATCCATGTACTTACGTGGCGGACATCAACGACACACCCCAGCGGTCGGTATAGATGGGTTTAACCACCAAAGCAAACTAGATCACAATTGTTGCCCACCGAACAGCAGGTCGTTGTTGACGGATGGCTTTCTGGAGGAGTTCCACGGAGTCGTAGTACTCATATGCGTCACGTCCTGTACGAACGCGGTTGTTCAACCAATAGAGATGTGACCGAGTTGTATCCATATCAACGTGGATGAATCCAATGCCTGGTGCGGTCTGATATATACCGACACGATGGAAGATGGGTACACACATCTGAAACACATTGAGAATCAGTTTTATGCGACCCAGATTGAAATCGGCAGCAAGGCCTCGGGAGTGTACAGATTGTGATGTGTTGGCCACAACACGTTCATGCTCTGGGCATCGATATGATGAAGCGATGTATATGGGTGCCTGCAACACATCTCGAAGCTGTTGGAGTCCAGATACAAGGCGTCCATCGATAAAAACGTTTCCACAGTGTGGGCACATGAACTCCGAAGCTGTGAAGTTTGGAGCAAGTTTGATACTGTGCAGATCATACTGAGATCGTTTGTATTCGTACATTCGATCCGTCCGCCTCCTTTGTGTGAAAAAAGCAAGAGTGATGGGGAGGGTCTGCCCACACTGAACAGACCCTCCCCGGTTATGTTGCTATTATTGTGGTAGAGAACTAGGCAGCATACCAGACGTTCATGACGTCGCCGGCTTCGAGGACTCCATCGAGCCACAGGCCGTTCCAGCTCAACCGACGCAGTTGCTCGGAACCATTGTTAATCAGTTCAAAGTCCACACCAATGGTCTGCACAGGGCCGCCTGCAGGAACCACTTGCACCGAGGAAGCTTCGGCCGCATGAACTGTTTCCGACAGATCAACATACTTGTCGGTGATGTTCTGAGCGCTCAACGTGATAGTCACGTGCTTCTGGATGGGGAAATCGATGGCGGCGGGATCAACAGACAGACCATCCGCATCAACAAGCAGTCCACCCGCCGTCTTCACCTTGACGCCAAGCTCGCCCTCAGTGACCTGCAGTGTGGGGTTAGTAGCCTCAAGATTAATCGCGATGCCACTAGCGGTCAGCTCAAGCCCCGTAGTGGTATCAACCTTCGCCGCAAGTTTCTGGTCTGGGGATGTCCCCGTAAGTTCAAGACCGCTGTTTTCCGCCACGTCAAGCGAAATGATGCCACTCGCCACAGCGATACCATCGCCCACCTGGACCTTACCCTTGGAGGACTTTGTCGCGTCCGCAAGAATGCTCGCAGAGATCGCGATCCAGGTACTCGTGTCGCTGTCGAATGTGTATGCGCGATCTTCTGACTTCAGGAACATTGTCCAGTTCGCAGCGGGAGTGTCTCCCGTGTTCCATGTGCCCGCTTCCACACACTCGTACACCTTGTTGTCCGTGGTATTGATGAAACGCTGACCCACCGTGGGAGTTTCAGGGTTCGTGGCACCCATGCCATCAACGGGCGCACGCCATGTAAGGCCATGCACCTTGTTCTCGAGCTGTGTTAACACCCAAGCCCGATTAGTCAGATGGGAATCAATTGTTGGGTCCGCCGCAGCAACAGGAAGGTCGCTGAATGTTTTGACGCCACTGATTGTTTGCTCCGCGTTTGTTAGAGCCATACGGGTGGTGCCGTCGGGAACAACATCAATGTTGACTTCGTTCGTGCCGGTTCCGAACTTAATAAACCTCTTGTCAATGCGACTCATGTGTTGTAACCTCCTTGTGTATGTGTTATGTCTATTATGATTGGGCGATGATGCCCATATCACCAAGTGATGGTTCTGAGTTCTTCAATTGTTGTTGCTGCGGCTATTGTGATGTTTAGAGAACGCTCTTTATCAAAACAACCCTGAACGTGTTGTCTCACAACATCGGCGATGCCAAGAATTTCTTGAGCCGACAGTTCTATAAATCCGTCATCAGTTTTCCACGCGCACGTATATGAGGGATCTTGCATCGATTTCAGAGCTGCGCCAGTTAACATGGCTTGACTTTCTCGATCAGTGTGGATAACCATTCCCTGAAGAGTGCATCCACCCGTTTCTGCTTGCCACCTGCTTTGCGCAATGCGAACTTTTGTTGCGTGTTTCAGTGCTTCCAAAATAACTGGTGTTTGGCTTAACGGTTCCCCTTCATTAATCTGTTCTGTGTCCGGAACGATAAACGCAAGCGTATCTGGGGTGAATCCGCGCAATTCTCCACCAACAAAAACCATATGATCGGAGTCGATGTAGAGCGCATCGGGAACTATTTGACGAACAATACCCAGCGAATCAACAAGAATACCAATCATCATGTTATTGCTCACATCTCCCAAGGTACGCAAAGACGATATCTGAAAGACGAAATCGTGTGGGTTCATGTTGTGTTGTTGGCTGTTGTTCTTGCGTAGGAGTTGGTTGGGTATCGATTTGCGTGCACATCACCATACAACAGCCTCCAATTCTTCAACCAAGCGAGGCGGGGGCGTCTCTGCCCCCTCGTACCAGTAACAGCCGCGCTCTAGGCTCACCCCCGGGTCGCTGTCGATCCCCAGGAAGCACTTCATCACCGTGGCACGGTCCGTGCGTCTGGAGCAGGTTTTGCACGTCCTCACCATGTGACGGCCTCCAGGTCCTCCAGAGTTCCCGCCGCGTCGATCAGCGCGACGAGATCCGC
>Ga0208940_1000832_pt1 | contig 35547 bp, 29 predicted proteins | sample AD_JPNNA6_MetaG_FD_184445 | JGI IMG/M metagenome (GOLD analysis project Ga0208940, IMG submission 184445) | Active sludge microbial communities of municipal wastewater-treating anaerobic digesters from Japan - AD_JPNNA6_MetaG (SPAdes) (version 2) | ecosystem: Engineered > Bioreactor > Anaerobic... | reverse complement strand
TATGGGGAATTGCTGATGGAATAGTAGTAGATACGCATGTAAAAAGAGTTTCTAATAGACTTGGACTGACCAAAGAACAGGATCCGGAGAAAATTGAGAAAGATTTAATGAAAATTATTCCGAAAAAAAGCTGGAGAAATTTTTCCAGAGCAATGGTTTTACACGGTAGGTATATTTGCACAGCCAAAAATCCTAAATGCGAAGAGTGTCCTTTAAATGAGATTTGTCCAAGCGCTTTTAAAATAAATTAAAAATATATTGCCCGATTTTCTTATTGGTTGTTTCCTTCAGGTGACGGGTTTGTTTGTGATGGAACTGTTTCCGTTGGTTGTGTTGATGAAGTAGGGATATTTTTTGGAAGAGGTTTAACTTCTATTGATCCAAAGTCTTCCGAATTTACTTCTTCGTAAGTCCAAATTCCCAGCTGAGTCATTTTAAATGTAAAGGTTTCGTTAGGTTTTATTTCAACCGGTTGCTTAAGCTCTTCGTAAGTTGGTTTTATCTGCCGAAGATAAATTACTTTATCAGTTTTATTTGTCCATTCTACGCTCTGTCCTACATAGCATCTGAATATTTTTGGTTCAAACCCCTCATTTGTATAATCTATCTTTGTTTTTCCAAAGATCTCGTCAACATTGACTTCTTCCTCTTTTTCTACATTTGTATCTTTACCTTCTTCATTTAAAGTATTTTCATTTTCTTGATAATTTTCTGTATTTTCGTAAATTACTTTGTAAAACTCTTCATCCGCGTCATCAATTTTAGTGAGTTGAGTTTCTTTTCCGGGTCTCATTCTGTAGGCTACGAGTATAATCGCAAATACAACGGCTATAATTAGACCCATTATAAAAATTGATTTATTTCTTTCAAAAAATTCAGCCATCTTGTTACTAGATTATACTACCTACAATTTAAGGTATGGAAAATTAAATTATTTTTTTAACTAATTTTTCCATTTCGTCTTTTGTTAATATTCCGGTTCCCGCATTTTCTTTTGTTATTTCAGCAAATGCGTTTATAGATCCCCAGCCAAGTGCCTCTTTAAGAGTTTTTTTATGAAAAATTGCTGAAACGAATCCCGATGCGAATGAATCCCCGGCTCCTGTTTTGTCTTTAACCTCTCTTCCATCGGAGTACGCGCTTACTTTAACTAAATTTTCTCCATCAAACCCGCTTGCTCCGTTTTTACCGTCGGTTATTACAGTAAGCTTGGGGCCTAGTTTTTGCAGGTCAATGTGCATCTTTGGTAAGGGTTTTTCTCCGATTAATCTGACGGCTTCTTCTAAATTTACTATTAAAATATTGGTTACTTCTAAAAACTCTTTTATATGATTGTAACCGGCCTTCATATGAATTGTTCCCGGATTGAAAATTACACCTATATCTCTGTTTTTTTCTATGTAATCTATTAATTCCGTTTGAAATTTTTCAAAACCTTCGCCTATGGATGTGTAGTAGAGGAGTGTTGGTTTAGGCCAATCTCTAATTTTGTATTTTCTGGGCGCGTGGTATGAAAAAATTGTTCTTTCATAGTTGTAGATTATTATCGCGTTCACATTGGTTGCATCTCCGGGTGTTTTAATGCAATATGTAGTATCAATTCCTCTTTCTGCAAGCTCTTTTATTAATTTTTCTCCGTTTTGATCATTTCCAATTTCTGTATATACGCCGGTTTTTAAACCCAATCTATTACAACCGGTTGCCACATTTACACTATTTCCCCCAATAGATGAAAAAAATTGATCTACCGGTATTTTGCTTCCGTGTATAAAGCAGATTTGAGGTGTTTCCGATTCTTCTATTCTTACTTCGTCAGCTGAAGAAATATGAAGAGTTATGTCTATGCATGAATCTCCAATAGTTAAAATATCCATCTTTATTTCTGCTCCTTTTTTTCTTTTAAAAATTTTAGAATTTTATTTTCTATGTGGTGGGCACTTAGTACATACTTATCCTTTAGTTCTTCATAACTTCCTGATTCACCAAACGAATCGTTCATTCCTACTCTCAAGAGAGGGGAGGGAAGTTTTTCACACAAGAGTTCTGATATAGCTCCGCCAAGTCCTCCGTTAATTTGATGTTCCTCAATTGTTACCGCTTTCCCCGTTTTTCTGATAGATTCCAAAATTCTGTATTCATCAAGTGGTTTTATGGTCGGTGAGACTATTAATTCCGCTTCAATTTTGTATTTTGCTCTTAAGTTCCTTACTGCCAATAAAGCTTCGTATGTTATTGATCCGCAGGAAATTACCGTAATATCTTTTCCTTCCACAAAAATATCGGCTTTTCCTATTCTAAATGGAGTTTCTTTTGTTGTTAGATCAGGGATTTTAGCTTTTGAAAATCTTAAGTAAACAGGACCCTGAATTTTTGATACTTCTATTACCGCCTTTTTTGTTTGCTCATAATCTATTGGGCTCACTACAACCATGTTAGGAAGCACCCTCATTAACGCAATGTCCTCTAAAGGTTCTGCCGATGCTCCGTCGGGACCATTTGAAAAACCTTCATGCGAACCGCATATTTTTACATTAGCGTTGTTCATGCATATTGATAATCTTATTTGGTCCCAGCTTCTATATGCTATAAAAACAGCATGTGAAACTGCGTACGGAATCTTTCCTTCCGTGGACAAGCCGGCAGCAATAGAGCACATATTTTGTTCGGCTATTCCGGTTTGTATGAATCTTTGGGGAAACTTTTCTGCGAAATCTTTAAGTTTAGTTGATTCTGCTAAATCTGCGGATAGAACTACAACAGATAGGTTTTTCTCCGCTAATTCAATCACACCTTCGCCAAAACCGTCTCTAGGAGATCTCGCTGTAGCGCTTTTCAAGAACACATCCTGGTTTAATTTTAATCTAGCGTTTAGCATGGGCAGTTAATCATTGTTCTATTAATTAGTTATTCTACTTTCGCTTTCAGTAGATTGATCAATTTCCTGCTCTTGTTCTTCATCACATTGTATTGCTTTGGTTATCCTCTCAAATTTTATTTCCCAATCAGTTTTTGACACTATTACCATATCTACGGCTATATTTTTATCCATTTCCACTTGGCACTCATCCTCGGGATTCGTTTCCTCCACTTCTACTAAAAGCCTTTTTTCTTTTTTATCTTCATATACTTTTTTGATTTTTAATTTATGCTCAGTTTCATCATTTGTTTCTGTGGAAACGGCTAATACCATATCTTTGTCAAAATTTATCTGCTCTTTTATTGTAAGCAAACCTGTTTCATCAATGAGATTTAAGAATTCCGTAAGTTCCTGATTATTTTTTATTACCCTTCTTTGCTTTTCTATAACTTTATCTGTGTATATAACGGTGGGAAAACCTTCTATTCTTTGAATAGTCAGGGTGTCATCTGATTTGGAAAAATTTATTTCCCCCTTGAGTAAAAAATACCCCACCCCTAAAATTACTCCAATCAGTATCACGACAGGTAATAAACTGATTCTTAAAGATGCTTTTTGTTTATTGTTCATAAATTTTCCTTTCTGCAAATTTCTAAATTATTGATCGTAATTCTTCCTTAGCGGCAATAGCTTCCTTTTTACTTGGTACCTTGCCATGCCATTGATAATTATTTTCCATAAACTCAATACCTTCACCCGGTATTGTGTGAGCAATTATAGCAGTTGGACGTTGGGTTATCGACTTTGCCATTTTGCAAGCGCTTATTATCTCTTCAATGCTATGACCGTTAATCTCTATTACAAACCAATTAAAGCTCTCTAATTTGTCTTTCAGGTTTTCTAATGGCATGACGTCTTCTGTTTTACCATCGCTTTGAATATTATTTCTATCTATTATCCATGTAATGTTATTTAATTTTTTATTCGGAGCAAACATTGCTGATTCCCATATTTGTCCTTCATTGAGCTCTCCGTCTCCGGTCATGCAATAAATTCTGTAATCAAGATCATCCATTTTAGCTGCTATTGCTATTCCTATTGCTTGAGATAGACCTTGGCCTAGTGAACCGCTGGTGTTTTCTATTCCCGGAAGTGAATTCTTTTTTGGGTGACCTTGCAGTTTTGAATTTATTTTTCGTAATTTCCACAATTCAGATTTTGGAAAAAAACCTCTCTCCGACAGAGTAGCATACCAGATAGGGCATATGTGTCCATTTGAGAGCAAAAATCTATCGCGGTCCTTTTTGTACGGCTTTTTGGGATTTATGTTTAAAATTTGAAAATAAAGAGCTGTGAAAATCTCTGCTGTTCCTAAAGATCCTGCCGTATGTCCGGAACCCGCTTCCGTAAGCATATCAATTACGGTTTGCTTAAGTTTGTTTGATGTTTTGTATAATTCTTCTATACCGATTTTTGCGGTCTTTTTCTTATTAACAGGCATTAAATTAAGTATATCACAGGATTATATTGTTGTGTTTTTGACTGTTTCTTTGATTTATTGTATAATCCCACTCTGGGTTGGTTAACAATAGAGGTAGGCTTGTCTGTCTCTCCTTTCTCCTACTTCTATCTTCTAAATTTCGTTCTTGTTTATACGCAAAAACGAAAATAGAGGAGAATAAGAAAGTCGCTTACCGGCCCATGAGCTTGTTACACGTTTAGCGTCGGTGTTCTAACTTTGATAAGTTTTTCGGACACGAAAAATAAATGTGTTTACAAGCTCTTTTTTTATTTCTCTTTCATTGTTTTTTACAAAAGTTTATTTTCAATGGATTTAATGTATTCCAAAACCTCTTGTGGGGTAGTGCATATTTTTATTATTTCTGTTTCTCCTCCTCTTACGCTCATGTTTTCTTCTATGGATTTTAGTATCCCTCGCCAGTGATCTCCGAAAAGTATTATTGGTTTGTTGTTTGGTTCGTGTATATAAGAATTTTCCCAGGACATGCCAAATTCGCTTAAGGTACCGATACTGCCTCTAAATATTACGTGAATATCCGATGTTTGTAGTAGAATTTTAGTTCTATCAAAATAATCCAGTGTTTTTACTTCTAAATCAAAGTGGTTTTCCGGGTCAGTTCCTTCAAAATGTCTTTTAGGTTTATTTGGATGATAAGTTACTGCTAATACTCCGGCTCCGCCTTCATGAGCCCCTTCTGTTGAAGCTCTCATTACTCCCGGGCCGCCGCCATTTACAATTCCATAACCGTTTTCAGCCAAGAGTCTTGCTGTTTCTTTGGCTTGTATATATGGTTCGTCTTCATTTTTCCACGCTGCTCCCCCTAAAAAACAAACTACGAGGGGTCTCTTGCCTCCATTTTTATTTACTTCAGGTATTTGTTTTGTTGCCTTTTTTCTTTTATGTTCGAGGATGGAAGATAGTTCCAGAAATTTTTTCTTCGGATCATCTGCATTGAATATAGCTGATCCAATAACTATGTTTTCAACTCCCGTTTCTGAAACGGTGAGAATGTTTGATTCATTAACTCCTCCGTCTATCTGGAATGTTTTTCCGGGAAAGTCTTTTTTGAAACTTGATATTTTTTCCAAAACAGATGGTACAAAATTCCCGCCTTGCTTTCCGGGTTCTACTCCCATGAATTGTACGATATCTGCATTTTGAATCAGATTGCTGATTATGGAATTATCCTGATCTAAATTAATTGATATCCCGGTTTTGTAACCTAAATCCTTAGCGTATTTTAAAAAATTTTCAGTTGTTTCTTTGTCCACCACTTGTGTAATGAGAGTGCTTACCCCATTTATTCTATTTGCATTGGTAGGAAATAAGAAGCCTAGTTTTCTAATAAAATTGATCGGATCTTTTACCATGAGATGAATTGTCATATCAACGGTTGTTTTTATTTCTTCCAATTTTTGCAGATCTTGAAATGTTTCGCCGGGAATTATGGTATTGTCCAATATATCTATTTGGACAGCTGAGCAAACATCTTCCACAAGTTTGATTTTCCTTTCACATTCTTTTATATCTTTTTCTAAAATGGCAGGTATTATCATTTGCGTTTCTCAAAAATTGCTTTCTTCAAAACTTGTTATTTTCATTATTCTTCTTAAGTGTCTTTCTTCACCCGAAAAATCAGTGGAAAGCCACGTTTGCGTTATTTCCAGAGCCTCTTCTTTTGTAATGAAGTCCGATGGCAATACTAGAATATTAGTTTTGTCATCGTTTCTTGAAGTTGCGGCGTGTTTTGAATTCCAGGATATCGATGCTCTCACGCCCTTGAACTTATTTGCCGCTATGCTCATGCCTACACCATTGGCACATATCAAAATCCCCATGTTGTGTGGGTTTTCCTGAATTTTTTTTGCAACTAATTTCGCATAATCCGGGTAATCATCATCCGGGTTAAAATTAAAAGGTCCGAGATCCATTACGATGGTTCCTTTAGGAGTAAGTTCTTTTATAAGATAGTTTTTTAATTCGTATCCTCTATGATCAGAAGAAATGTAAATCATTGTTTTTTCCTTAAGAAATTATTTCTAAATATAAAAATAATAGAAATAATTATTACAAGTATAGATATACATTGAGAGACATTCAAGAACAGAGAAGATATTTCTATTTTCCATGGGTTTATACGTAAGAATTCAAGAAAAAATCTAATTGTTGAATAAGAAATAAGGTAAATACATAAAAATGTTCCGCTCGGTGTTTTTTCATTTGTTTTTTTATACAAAATCAAAAGAAATAAAAACAAAATGAAGTTTAAAATTGATTCGTAAATAAAAAGGGGATGAAATTTTGAGTAATTAAGAAACTCTACCGGTCTTTTTTCCGGTTCTATATATACTCCCCAGGGTAGAGTAGTCGGTAGTCCGAATATTTCTTTATTAAAAAAATTTCCCCATCTGCCCACTGATTGTCCCAAAGGTGTAACCACGGAAATAATATCTAGCCACGGGAATATTTTTTCTCCTTTAATTTTAAGATATGTGATAGCTCCGAGCGTCCCTCCCAGTATACCTCCCCATATTCCCATGCCACCGTTCCAGATTTTGAAAATATCTAATTGATGATAACGGTAATAATCAAAATAATCTAAAACATGATAAAGTCTCGCTCCCAATATGCCGCAAAATATAGTCCAGAAAGAAAGTCCCCAAAAAATTTCTTCGTTTTTTTTATATTTTACAACCAGCCTTTGAGTAATTAATATGCAGAGGAAAATTGAAAGAGAGATTGTAATTCCATAAAGATTTAACACTATTAGAACTCAATACTTATATTAAATAAATTGATACCACTAGAATTAAAATTAAGACAAGAATAAATCCCAAAACCCCTTCTTTTTTCGGTGTTCCTTTTATAGCCCAAAACCACTCTTTTGTAGTTCCGTTAAAATAACACTCAATAAGTTTGTATATCGAATTAGCAAATATTGAAAGCACAAACGCTTTCATAAAGTAACTAGTGTCAGTATATGCTACAAGCAGACAAATTGGTATTAAAACTACCTGAAAGAGCGCGCTGTTTAAAGATTTTTCTTTTAGACCATCCCTGTGTTCATTGATGAAGCTTATTAATCCTTTAAAATCTTTACTTTTTGTATATCCAAATATATTTTTTGCAAAATCACTGTTTGGCTCAAACATATAGGGGTAGAGAATAAATTCAATATCCAGCACAAAAGTGCCGAGAATAATCCCTATAATGATTTCTATTATTTCAATCGGTTGCTTGGCAACCGTCATTGCCAATATTATTACACCAAGCGTTGCGGACACTAGAAGAGGAGTTGTGTAATAATTCAGTAATTTTTTCACCATCGTGATAATGATACTTGTTTGTTTCCTGAACTTCAATTACATTTTTTATTAATCTTTATTAATCTAAAACACTAGTTACTCCCGTAAGATTACTTTCTTTTTATTTTTTAGTTGATTAAAAACTTTGCTATTTGTTGTAACTAAAGTAAATGGCAAGGTTTATTCATAATAATTTAGAATAGGGGGCAAATTTTACAAACTACCTCTAGACTAAAATTCATTAGATTTATTTTATTTGTCAGATTTATCTTGTTTTCTTTTCTCTTTTTCTTCTTTAAGTTGAGTGAGCTTCCACATAAATAATTTTCCTTTAGTAGTTGCTTTTTTTGAGTTTAAAACGAATGCCCGTGCCTCTTCCAAAAGTGCCCGATCTTCATTTTTAGCTAATTTTATGTAAAGGGTTCTGTGTTTTGTGTCTCTTAGTTCTTCTGCCAGTCTGTTTCCATAAGCTTGAAATTCGTAGGAACATCTGTAATCTCTATTGAGTCTTTTGTTTTCTATTATTTTTGAAAGTTTCTCCATATTTTTGTGCGAAAGGCATGATTATTTATTTTTCATTTTCCTTTTTGCCGTTTTTTATACATGTCTTTTATTTCTGTTACAGAGGTTGCGTCCTCAGGGTTTTTGTCGGTTCTAAACTTTATCAATCTTGGAAATCTCAATGCAAACCCGGCTGTGTGCGTGGGAGAAATAGTAATTTCATCTGCTCCTATTTCTACGACTATTTTAGGTTCAACAAAAACGTCAGGTTTAAATATCTTATTCATTTCTACATTTTTTGGTTTATCTTTAATTTTTATTTTGTCGCACTCTTTTTTTAGAAATATTAGATCTTCTTCTGTTAGTCCTGTGCCTATTTTTGAGATGGTTTTATAAACATTTCTATCTTTATCATAAACCCCGACTAAAAACCCACCGATCCCGAACTTTGATCTCACCCCTCTGCCATGGTAGTAGCCCAAAATTACGCAGTCCACACTGTCAGATAGAAGTTTTTGATCTGCCGTTTTGTACTTTATCCAGGAGTATGATCTGGCACCTGCCTGATAATGATCATTGGGAGTTTTTACTACAATACCTTCTAAGCCTTGAGATTTAGCCATTTCAAAGTACTCTTCCAGTTTTTCAAATTCTTCGGTTTCAATATGATCATCAACTTCTATCACTTGTCCCGGTTGGATCACGCTTGCGAGCAATTTTCTTCTCTCTACCAATGGTTTGTCAATTACTGATTCCCCATTGAGATATAAAATATCAAAAACAAAATATTTAAAGGGAATTTTTTTTGCAGTTTCAGTTATGTTGTATTTTCTTTTTCTTTGTATTGTTTCTTGAAACGGAAGAAATTCTCCTGTTTCCTTGTTATAACCTATTCCCTCACCATCAAGAATTACCGAATCGGCTTTTATTTGTTTTTTTGCGGCTTCTATTATTTCCGGATACTGATGGGTTGTTTCTTCCAAATTTCTAGTGAATGTTTTTATAAAAAATTTACTTTCTTTACTGTCAAATAAATTTTTTTGAGTTTCTTTGTCATGCGCGATCTTATTTGGAAAACTATTGCCTTCTTTTGCAAAATGCAGTTGAATTCTAGTTCCGTCAAATTTAAACTCTGCCCAAGCTTTGTGTATTTTCTCCAATATTTCTTTCATACTTCCAACTCGTTGAGCTTTCTGTGAAAGTACAGGAACACCTATCTCCATTTTTATATTTTCTATTCCTTTTATCCCCTTCTTTTTTATTTCTTTTGCTATAAAGCCAATGTCAGGATGTATGTTGTATTTTTTTTCTATTTCACTGACTAAAGACTTGTTTTTTAGAAAATTTGAAAGTGCTACGATGATTGTTAGTTCAGTGAATCCCAATCTCATTGTACCTAAAATGATTCTTGTTATATGTTTTGCCGATAGAGGGTCAACCCTTTTTAGTAGATTTGAGGTTTTTGATATTTTTAAGTCCTGCGATCCCAACCCGGTTATCTGTGCTATTTCAGAAAGATTTTTGTGTATCTCAGAGATTGAGGGCTCATCATATTTTTTTGTTGCTTTTTTTAGTTCAAAAACGACATTTCCCAAATCGCCTGTGTCCGCGTAAATTTTTTCAATCTCTTCTTTTATAGTTGGTGTTTCCGGAGTAGAGAAGGTTTGTTCTATTATTTTGATCATCATTTTCTCTGCAATATTAAATTTCTCGTTTTCAAAGGGGGCTTTTATATATCCTGAAGCCAGATAAAATGCCTTATCTGCTTCTTCTGCATCAAGGTTAGATATTAATTCTGTGAGAATATCAATCATTTCTAACCGTTTGGTGGTTTCTTCAAGTCTTTGGAGATATTTTGAAAAATCAATGAACTTCATAGGGCCATTATAGTATAAATTTGCCCAAAATTTTTGAGAGAGGGAACTTATTTTAATGTGTATTTAGAAGATTTAGTGCTTCCAATCTTTTGAACAACTCCCATTTCCATTAGGGTTTTGAGATCCCTAAGTATTGTATCTTCGGAAATATCGGGAAAAATTCTTGGAAAATCCTTATTTTGAAGTATTCCATAATCCTGAATGTATTCTATTATTTTTTCCTGCCTTTCGCTTATTTTTGTTCTTCCGGTAGCTTTGGCTATCTTTGTATCCTTGGCCAAAAGTTTTATGTTTTGGGAGATAGAGGAAACTTCGGAAGCCAGTCCTTCTGTGAAGTATTCTATCCAAGTTGTTAAATCAGGTTCTTCGTTATCAAGCGACTCTATTTCTTTACTATAAATAGCCCTGGTGTTTTTATAGTAATTTTCTACCGATATGAGATCTCTGAAACCGTATCCCGATGTTTTTAAACTTACGTAGGTTATAAAATTAGCGGCAATATCATTCATTTCTTCGAAGGGTTGTATGCTCTCTAATCTGGCTTTTAATATGCCCGATGTTACTATGCGGTGTGTTTCTTTAGCGTCCAAGCTATTGTACCAATCAAAAAGACTTACTACTTCGGCTAATATTTCTTCGGGATCTGTTTTTCCTGGAATTTTTGTGCTTCTGTAGGATCCTTGCTTAACTTTTGGAATTAAACCCTCAGTTAAAGTTTTGTGAATGTACTTTAAATCCACTTCTTCAAAATCTTTATTTTTTGATATCTCATCTATCAGAAATACTGCTCTTATGATATTCAGAGTCTCTCGGTCTTCTGCTTTGTAAATATTATCAATACAAAGCTTTATTTTCTGAGGGTCAGCTATTATTCCTAAAAGTTGCAAGGACCCATGAACTATTTTTATTTTTGCTTCTTTTTTTAGTTTGTCTTCCCAAGAGGGTAGTATGGTAGTGTTTTCAATCACAGCTTTTCCATATTCTATAATAGCTATGTTGTTAAGGGTTTTTGAAGTAATTGAATATTCAGGAAAATACATTTAAATAATTCTCGCATATTTCCCGCAAAAAAGTAAATAATTTGATTTTTTGGTATAATGGCTAGCAAATCAAAATAAAAAATAGAAGGAGAAGAAATGAAAAGTGATCTTAACAAACGTATTCTGGCGGTCCACGGAGTATGGATGAACAATACTCTTGTGGTTTTGGTTTTTTTGTATATCGGAGGAGATATCGCAGACGGTGAGTTAAAAAACCTGCGTGTCAGGTTATTCTCAGGGGGAAGAGTGTTTATTGATGATAAAGATCTGATGGTCCATCAGGAAGTATCGGAGTGCTTAAGGAAAGATGGTCAGGAGCTTTGGTATGTTTGTTTTCCTGATGTGTTGGATAAGTGTCGGGACAATAGATTTGATAGTTCCTTTCAGATTTTAGGTGATGGTTTTAGCTCCGGGATCTACCCGATCGCTGTTCCTTGATTTTTTCAATCCCTCGGAAAAATGAAAATTTATCTGAGGGTATTTTTTATCTGTTTATAATCTTTTTAATTTTTTAAAGATTAATTATCTTTATGCCTTCTTCGTTTGGAAAATCCGGCATGGATGTGCTGGTTATTGTAGTCTGATTTCTATTTATTACATCAAATACTGCTGTCTGGTGTTTTTTATCCAATTCTGAAAATATGTCATCTAATAGTAAGACCGGTTTATCGTTTTTCTTTTTTTCTATAAAACTTATCTCAGCAATTTTTAAGGATAGGACACAGCTTCTTTGTTCTCCCCGGGATCCAAAGTTTGTAACGTTGTGGTCGTTAAAATGTATTTCAAAATCATCTCGATGTGGCCCAAGAAGGGAAGTCATTGCAGCAATCTCGCGGTTTTTGAATTCATTCAATCTTTCGATGCTAATTTCATTTTTTTTGTAGTTTAATTCCAATTTTGTTTTTTTATCGTTTAATATTTTTCCGGTTTCCAATAGTATTGGTTTAATATCCGTAAACATTTGCTCCCTCTTTCTTTGTATTATTTCTCCGTTTTTTAGCATCTGATGGGTATAAAATTCTATTTCTCCCTGCCCGCCAAAACCTTGATTTATTTTTTCAAGCAACTTATTCCTTTGTCTGACTGCTTTTAAATAATCGTTTAAGCTTCTTTTATATTCAATATCTACTTGAGAAAGGGTCTCATCCATGTATTTTCTTCTTTCCGACGGGGATCCGGTAATAAGTTGTATGTCTTGCGGTGAAAAAAGCACGGAATTAAAAATACCGGTGAAATATTGCATGCTTTTTGCGACTTTGTTTATCCTGGCTTTTTTGATTGACGCGTTTTCAAAATTTTCATTCTTTATTATCTGCAATTCCATGTTAAATCTATCATCTTTAGTTTCAATATCGGCGTTTATGGAGGAAAATTTTTTTCCGTATTGTATTAAATCTCTATCGTATTTTGATATTTTAGATTTTCCCACAGAGAGAATGTGAATTGCTTCTAAAATAGTTGATTTCCCCGACCCGTTGTCCCCGGTGATTAGTGTTATGTTGCTATCAAAAATTAAACTTAATTTGGTATGGTTTCTGAGATTTGTGAGTTTTAAGTTTAGTATTTTCATTTAATCTTACTAAGTTTAAAAATTTACAAGAGACTTTTTTGTTGATTGGTTTTCTGCAAATTTTTTGTTTTTCCGTCAATTAGAGGTTGGCAGACAGGACAAAAGTAAGTTCCTCTCCCGTTAATTTTCTCAAAGAATACGTGGGCTCCGCACCTCGGACATATTTTCTTTCCGTAAATTTTAAAATATTTTTGCTGATTTCCGGGCTTTCCGAATATATCTACATACATCTCGTCGGGTAGAGTAGCGCCTCTGTTTTTTATTCCTTCTCGCAAAATTTCTTTTAAACTATTTAGCAATTTTTCACTTTTTTGTAAGTTCATATCTTTGGTGCGGGTTTTAGGGTTTATCCCGGATAAAAATAGAGCATCAGTTGCGTATATATTTCCAACTCCTGAGATAATTTCCTGATCCATAAGTGCGTTTTTAATGTTTGTATTTTTTGATTTTATAATTCTCAAAAATTCATCAGGCGTTATATCTGCTTCTAAAATATCTAACCCATATTTATTGCGTAGTTCGCTTAAAGATTTCTCATCAAGAACCTTTATTTTTCCAAATTGTCGCATGTCGCAAAATTTTAAATATTTCTCATCTTCGTTTTTTGAAATTTTGAACACAATTTTTGTCCATTTATCTTTTTTTTCTTTTAATGGAGTTAATATTATTCTTCCAGTCATTGCCAAATGAAATACTAAAAATTCATTTTCGAATAACTTTATGACAATATTTTTGGCAATTCTTTCCACATCGGAGATTTTTTTATCTTTTATCTTTCCTAACCTTATCTTCTCAATTTCTGGTATCTTATAGTTTCTTTCAATTTGAATATTTTCTATTTTATATCCAACGATGTTGTTTTTTAAGTCTTGTGAGATTGTATGTACTTCCGGAAGCTCAGGCATTTAATTTTTTATGCTCTTCCCATTTTTCTCTTACGAAGTTTTCAAATTCTTTTTTGAATCTTTCTTTAGAGTATTTTTGGGCGTGAGATTTTATTTTTTCGTGGTCAAATTTATTATTTTTTATCATCTGTTCAAAATCGAGTAGTTTTTCGGATAGGGAATCTATATTATCTTTTTCGAAAAAAAGCCCTGTCTCCCCCTCTATTATAGTTTCTAAATGTCCTCCCGATTTGTGGGCCAATACCGGTTTTCCGTGTGCCATTGCTTCAACGGGAACAATTCCAAAATCCTCATCAACAACGGGATTTATTAATCCAAGACAACCATCCAATAATTTATTTTTTTCCTCATCTGATACTTTTTTAAAAGTAATGTTACTACCTGCGATTGATTTTAATCTCTTTTCTTCTATTCCGGTACCGGCTATTACCAGCGGATACTTGACTTTGTTGAAGGTTTTTATTAACAAGTCAAAATTTTTATATTTTGATAGTCTTCCTATTGCTAAAAAGTAAGGAGCTTCTGCTTTCTTTAACCCGTCTTCAGATTTGAAATTAACTTCTACAGGAGGGTAGATTATTTTTGCGTCTCTTCCATAAAATTTTTTAATTCTCTTCCTGGTTGTTTCAGAGTTGGTTACAATATAATCAGGTCTTTGTGCGGCAACGTAATCCCACAATCTTAGAAAATTTACTAGGTAACTGTAAAAAGGTTTAAAAGGTGGCTTTTGCCATTTTGTTCCTTCCTGAGAGTATTTATATAAAAATCTTGGGGGAGTGTGTATGTAGGTAATATGCATCTGATCCGGTTTTGTGAGTATTCCTTTGTTCCACGTTGTTCCGCTTGAAATAACTATATCGTAATCGCGAAAATCAAATTCTTCAAATATTGTAGGCATCCTAAGAAGAAAGAAAAGTTTCTCTGATATCTTGTTTCCCAATCTTTTTGGATAGATTATTTTTCTATTATTTATAGAACTTGGTATCTTTTTACGATCGTATTTAGCTGTGTATATAGGAGCTTCGGTAAATATTTCAGCTATGGCTTCTATGGTTCTTTCCGCGCCACCGTATTGTGTTAAAAATTCGTGTGCTAGAGCAATTTTCGGTTCTTCCATGTTTGTATTATATCAGTATGCGCTGAATTTTATTCTATTTTGAAAATTAAAATTATATGAAAACTATTGACACGAAGCATAAATTGTGGATTTATTTAATCTGTGAGAAAGAAAATTTCATTTCCTTTGATTGCCATAATTTTGTTGTTTTTGGTAATTCCGATTGCCTTTTGGTTTTTTTCAACGAAACAGGCTTCCGATGATGTGAAAGGAGTCGAAACTGATGTTTCGAGTTTAATTGTTAAGGTGGTTTCAAAAAACGGCTCCTGGGATATGTTTAAGTACTTGTGTGAAAACAAAAATCAATGTGTTGAATCCTTGAATTCGGGAAAATTTTTGGATAAAACCAGCGGAGGTGGGGGAGAGAATGATCAGTTTGTTACTATTAAATATTCTCCTGATTGGAAATCCTATGAGTTTATTAAGATTTATGTTGAGCCCGGTTGGGGATCTACTGATAGGGTATTTAAAGTTTCTTTGGGCGATGGTATCCCCGGATCTTTTATCGGAAAATTTTCTTACGACGAAAGAAATTATGAGACAGTTATTATACCGGTCTCTGTTTTTAATAGCGGTTTTTTTGGCAATGCAGTGACTTTTTACGATACCAAGTAGTTTTGATCTTTTTTCTTTTCTTTATTTTCCTATTTAAGGTGGTTTTAATATAAAAGTATTTTAATTTCAAACTAATTAATTTATCATTATTTGATATGCAGATTATAAAAAGAGACTCTGACCTTTGGAGATATATGTCCCCTGAAATAAAAGATTTGATTGAAGATGGAGAATCCATATTGACTTTTGTTTATAAAAATAAAGATAAAGCAGACATTTCGGATTACTCTTTCATTGTTTTTCCTTTTGCTAAAGCTTATGAAGGGTTTCTAAAAAAGTTTTTCTTGGATACAGATCTTATTACAGAAGATGAATATTATGGAGATGAGATAAGAATTGGAAGGTTGTTAAACCCAAATTATCAGGATAATACGAGCGTTTATAATAAAGTTTGTAATTATTCAGGCGGTGGAAAGGGTATTGCTCAAAGGCTTTGGAATACTTGGAAAAGAGGTAGAAATACTGTCTTTCACTACTTTCCGCATAATTTTAGAAAACTTGAATATAACGAGGCCTTGGATATTATCAACGATATTATTAGTGTTATGGCTGAAGTAGTCTCTGCTTGCGTTGTTAAGAATTAACGCGGGCAATTTATTTACTGAGTAATTTTGAATAGGGAGCCCCTCACTTTAATTTTTTCAGTTTTTTTGCCACTTACATTAATATGCAAAACATAGTTTTTTTCCGGTTCAATATTGTCATTTAAATCTATTGATTTATAAAGTAAATTGATGACCCCATCTTTTTCCAGATAAAACGGCTCTGAATAATTATCCCAAGTATCTCCATCATCGGTTGAATATATGGTATTTTTTATCTCGGACGCATCGCCATTTTCATAGAAGAATTGGATTAAAGGAAATTCATTAAACCAACCATTTGTTTGACCCCCGGATACTGCTATTTGCGTATTTGGAGGATTGGAATCGTCTTTTTCCCCGAAAGCGGCAAACCAACTTAAATGATTTGTACTGGCCGTAATTTTATTATTTTCTTCGTCAAAAGAGCTAGATACAAGTTCCCACATGCGTGTTATTTGGTTCCAAAAATATAATCTGACACTTTGAGGTTTAATATTTTTCAAAGAATCGGGTGAGATTGTTAAAATCATATTTATTGGATCATCGAAGTGTTCAATTATAATGCCGTTTTGGTTGAAGACTTGTAAAATAAAGGATGTATTTTCTATGTAACCCTCTATTTTTGAAGGTAGATTTAAGGCCGGTTTTATGTAGGGAAATATTTTTACTGTTAGTGTTTCTTTTAGATTTTCAAATTCAATTCTTTTGTTTCCGATCTCCATATAATTCTTATTATTCGGACTCGTGCCCGGAGAAATTATTCCTGTTTTTTCTTGACTTTCAGTGTTCCATAAGTAAAGGCTGGTACTACCGCTGTGAAATCCTAACGCATCTTCCCAAGAAAAAGTGCTCCACGGATCAATCTTATCGTAAGGTCTCCATCCGAAAGGATCAACTCTTCCCGAAGGAAAATCGTTCAGAAAATTTCCATCCATTTCTTTATCTTTTGTCACCTCAAAGTGAAGATGCGGTCCCGAAGTTCTCCCCGTTAAACCAACTTTTCCTATCGTGTCATTGCTGTTCACCCAAACAGGACCAGATTTTGTTATCAAAGAATCATTTTGGAGATGCATGTAGGTAGTTTGATAGCCGTTTTGGTGGTCAATTTTTATGGTGTTTCCGCAGTCTTTACAATAATAGTAGCTGGCGTATCCGGATGATGAAGCAAGGATTTCTGTTCCGTATTCTAATCCGAAATCCAACCCGCCGTGCGAACTATAGTAAATAGTGGGCTCTGCGGCTTCCATTCCTAGGAAATTCATAGTTGTTGTACTTACTTGTCCTGTTGGTTCTGAATAATACCCATAGCCCAAAAGCGGTAGTCTGTGATCAAAAAAAGAAGTTATTCTATCCGTTATTTCATTTTCCTCTTTGTATTTCCAAGGGGTATTCAAAAAAGGTGATTCTGCCGGTTCGGTGGGTATATTATACCTATATATTCCACCAATTATGACACTTGAAAGAAGAGATGGTTGACTTGAAGAATTTATTGGAATCAGATCTTTTATTGGATCTATTGAAAACATGTTTGGATCGGAATTAGACCAGGTTTTTCCAACGTCGGATGATACATACACCCAGTACTTATAATTCTCAAAACTGTATTTAACTGCGTAATAACGTCCTTTTAAATATACTATTTTAGTTGCTTCATTATCCCCAAAATTGGCTATTTTTTCCCAAGTTTCTCCTAAGTTTTTTGATACATACATACCTTTTGTTCCTCCAGATCCTGCAAATATGGTATTTCCGTTAATGCAGAATGAGACAATACCCTTGTTTCTTAATTGTGTGATTTCATTCCAAGTCTCACCATTGTCAAGAGTTTTGTAGACTTTAGATGCGATAGAGACTAAAGTAATGTCTTCCGAGCTTTCTACTTCTATCGTACTCATTGTATAACCACCTGTGTCAAAGGCCTCTCTCCACGTTTCGCCTTCATCTGTGGAAACATAAAGTCCGTCTACAGTAGATCCCACATAGATTGTTTTGCTGTCCCTATCTATCTTATTTGTTGACGAACCAATATTAATGTTATACCAAGTAGTTCCGCCATCTTCCGACACAAATATTCCGTAAGAATTGTTTATTACATAGTAGGTAGTAACATATATTTTTCCGGCGTAATATTTAATATCTAATATTCCTCTTCCATCTAATCCTATTTTCTCCCAAGTTTCTCCTTGATCTCTTGATAAAAAGAGTGCGTTAGTTGGGGGAGGTTTTAGAAATAATCTTGAATCAAATTCTCCCGCTAAAATTCCCCATGGGGTTTCTGCCAGAGCCGATATGTGGTTCGCGTTTATAGATGAAATATTTTCCCACTCAGCATTTGCACACCGGATTCCAAATTTGGTTTTTTGCGTTATTAATAGCAAAAAGATTATTTCCGGAAGTAAAAACGATCGGGAGATGTTTTTTCTACTTTTGTTTTGTTTCATTTTGAAAATATTTTTAATAAATACGAATCAATTTTTAATTGATGTTTTATTTTTTACAATCCGGTTTGTTCTATTAGGAGTAGATTTTAGTTGGAAAGTTAATATCTCTTGTATGTAGTAAAATATGGGTGATGGAAAATATTATTCAGCAGATAAAGAAAGCTAACCCCGATCTTCAGGAATGTGAAATAGAAGGGTTACTTTACATATTAAAGAACAACGAAAATTTAACAAATAATAAACTGATTACTTTAACAGGCATCCCAAAAGAAACTTTAAGGAGATTTAAGCAATCTATTAGATTGTTATTGGTTGATGATAAAAGCGAAAACATACGTGTTAGCAAATATGGGAAGGAGCTGCTAGAGAATGAAGATCTAAAACCTCATACTTGGTCTTTGGCGGAAAGGTTTGATTTTTATTTGGATAAAGATATTGAGAAAGTAAAAAGGATTAAAGATAAGTTTAATTTGGAGCCCAAAAGAAAATACGATCAGTTTATTGCCACAGTTGAAACAACTTATTTAAAATGTAGGGTATTGATTGAAAAGGGGGTAGTGAAAGGAAAATCTATAGTTTTCATCGGAGATGACGATTTGAATTCTCTATCGTTGGCTTCCATAAATAAAGATTATAAGAACATAGTTGTTTTGGATATAGATAAAGATATAGTAGATTTTATAAATTTTTATGCTAGTGAAAATAAATTGAAAAATGTTACAGCTTTTCTCTATGATGCTCGGGATCCACTGGATAAAAAATTTATTGACAGTTTTGATGTGGTAGTTTTTGATCCCCCGTACACCAAAGTTGGAGTTAGTCTATTTTTGCAAAGAGCCTTTGATTTGCTCGGCCCTGTCAGAAATTTTGAAAGTAAATATGTTTTTATGTACTACGGATGCAGTTTTAAATCGCCCGAAAAAAAGTTGAAAGTTCAAGAGATAATAAACAGATACGGATTTACTATTGAAGATAGAATAGAGAAGTTCGCCAGATATTCAGGGGCCGATTCTATTGGTAACGCAAGTTCTTTATACGTATTGAAGGTTAATAGTTTTACGAAATCGTTGGGAATGAGTTTTGAAAATATTTATACCTTTGAAGGGGAGAAGGTACCAGAGGAAAAATTTCCTTTCGTTGATCATCTTGTTTTCAAAATATTTGATGTAAAAAAAGAAATTATTTTGTCAAAAAGAAAATTAGTGAATATATTAGAGAGTATTTGTAAGATCCATAAATTGAAGGTGGTTGATAGAAAATTGACAGAATTTAAGGGTGGGGGAATGACTGTAAGTTTTATTTTGGCTAATTCTAATTTAACAGTTCACACCTGGCCAGAATACGGGTCCGTTCATATTGATTTAGTATCTTGTTCGCCTATTTTTAATAAAAGTGAACTCTATTTAACTTTGAAGAAGTATTTTGAAACTGACAAAATTGATGTATTCTTTGTAGAATAGTTGACAGGAAAATAAGTTATTGATATTTTTTCCCCACTAAAGTAGAATACAGATCTGCACTTTGAAAAGGTATCCTTTATAGAGTTTAATCTTGATTTTTACAAGATTTGCAAGGTGAAAAGAACGGATGTCTTGACGTCCACTCACGCATTTGTGGATGTTTTGACATTAAAGCTTTTTTGTTAAGAATTTGATCCTGGTTCAGGGTGAATGCTAGCGGCGTGCCTAAGGTATGCAAGTCAAACTCGCGCAAGCGGGTGGCGAACGGCTGAGTAATACGTAGGAATCTACCTCTAAGTAAGGCATAGCCCGCCGAAAGGCGGGGTAATTCCTTATGTGATGGCAACATCAAAGATTTATCGCTTAGAGATGAGCCTACGGCCTATCAGGTAGTTGGTTGGGTAAATGCCTACCAAGCCTATGACGGGTAGCTGGTATAAGAGTATGACCAGCCAGAGGGGCACTGAGACACGGGCCTCACCCCTACGGGGGGCAGCAATCGGGAATTTTGCGCAATGGGCGAAAGCCTGACGCAGCGACGCCGCGTGAAGGATTAAGGCCTTCGGGTTGTAAACTTCGTTGTAAGCACCGGCTAACTACGTGCCAGCAGCAGCGGTCATACGTAGGGTGCAAGCATTACCCGGTCTTATTGGGCGTAAAGAGTTCTGTAGGCGGTTGAACAAGTTGGAAGTTAAATACCTCGGCTCAACCGAGGTAGGGCTTTCAATACTGTTTGGCTAAGAGGTGACTAGGGGATAGCGGAACGCATGGTGTAGCAGTGAAATGCGTTGATATCATGCGGAACACCAAGGGGGAAGCCAGCTATCTGGGGTTATCCTGACGCTGAGAGACGAAAGCGTGGGGAGCGAAACGGATTAGATACCCGTGTAGTCCACGCTGTAAACCATGCCTGCTAGATGCTCCGTTTTCGGAGTGTCGAAGCTAACGCGTTAAGCAGGCCGCCTGGGAAGTACGATCGCAAGATTAAAACTCAAAGGAATTGGCGGGGACCCGCACAAGCGGTGGAGCATGCTCTTTAATTGGCTGATAACCCAAGAACCTTACCAGGGCTTGACATGCATAAAGTAGTGAACCGAAAGGGGAACGACCGGTATCCAGTCCGGAGTTTGCACAGGTGTTGCATGGCTGTCGTCAGTTCGTACCGTGAGGCGTACCCTTAAGTGGGTTAACGAACGCAACCCCTACTGTCAGTTGTATCACTCTGACGGAACTGCCTCGGTAACGAGGAGGAAGGTGGGGATGACGTCAAGTCAGTATTGCTCTTACGCTCTGGGCTAGAAGCATGCTACAATGGGGTCGACAGCGCGAAGCGAAGAGGCGACTCGGAGCAAATCGCTAAACGACCTCTCAGTTCGGATTGGAGTCTGCAACTCGACTCCATGAAGTTGGAATCGCTAGTAATCGGCGGTCAGCTATACGCCGGTGAATACGTTCTCGGGTCTTGCACACACTGCCCGTCACGTCAGCAAAGCTGGGGCCACCCGAAGTCTCATTTTGTATGGGCTCACGGTGGAATCAGTGATGAGGATGAAGTCGAAACAAGGTAGCCGTAGGGGAATCTGCGGCTGGATCACCTCCTTTCTATGGAGAAAAACTTCGTTTTTCTTCCAACGGATAGACTTGTAGTATCTTATACTATAAGATTTATCAGAAGGAGAAAATCTGTGCTTATGATCTTTAATGTCTTGTTCCAAGTTTACTTTGTGAAAAGCTTATTGAAAAAATTAAGCACCCTTGCTAAAAGATATAACTCTAAATTTAGCATTGTATTAATACTGTTTTCTCACAAACAGTTGAGTAGGTTAGAGAGCGAGCCTAAACTCTCAAATGAAGCTGTTGTTCTTTTCACCTTATAGATCTTGTAAAATGGAGGAAGCCCCTCGCGTAAGCGAGGGGCTTCCTTTTTGTTTTCTTGGTTTTCTTTCTTTTGTTTTTTTCTTCTTTTTGTCGTATTAAACCCGAGCATTCCGAGTAATCTTTATTATTTTGGCAATTCTCATATAAGTTTTATTAGTTTTTATGTTAAAATAATTGCTAAGGTTAGAGAATAAGGTCGAACACTTTATTTTTATATTTTATAGTATGAAAAAAGATGAAAAAATGCCAAAAACTGAAGTAGTTCTTGGGGTAATAAGAAATTCCGGCAATAAAGTATTGATTGTTAATCGTTTGTGGATGGAAAAAAGTGCTGATGGTTCGGCTACGTTAACATGGGCTTTTCCTGGCGGGGAGATAGATGAAGGTGAGACTCAGGAAGAGGCTTTAATTAGAGAGATTAGAAGCGAGACGGGTTTTAAGGTTAAGGTACTGGAAAAAATATCCGAGAGAATTCATCCTCAGTTTAACGTCAAAATACACTATTTTTCTTGCCAGGTAGTTCCTGGTTCAATGAGACCTATTACTGATGTTCACGAGATAGAATCAACGAAGTGGGTGGATGTTTCTGAATTGAGAAACTATTTTACATCCGATCTTGATCCTAACGTAGCTAAGTTTTTAAAAATATAAAGGTAAGGTTTTCAAATATTGTAAATCCCCGGCACCTTTATGTTTTTCAAATCTTTTTTATTTTTTCTTTGTCTGTTACTATTTATTGGTGAGAGAAAAGGTACTTTTTGACATTGATTATACTTTGATCGATACCCGGAAATTTAAAGAAGGCTTTAAGAAAAAAATCTCTGAGTTTTTAGGAATTTCAATCGAAGATTTACTTCTTGCCGAGCAGGGGTATGTGAAGAAAGATGAAGGTTTCACTGATTTTGTTCCACAAAAATACATTGATTTTATAGCAGATAGTTTTAATTCTGATAAATCCGGGATATCAAAGGTTTTTTTTGATGATGAAAATTTTGCCGATATTGTTTTTCCGGACGTTTATGAATCATTGGAAACTCTTTCTAAGATACTTGATTTGGGGATTTTTTCGGAAGGTTTTAGAGATTTTCAGTTGTTGAAACTTTATAAAACAGGAATTTTTAATTTTTTTAATGAGAACTTAATTTTTATTTTTAGTAGAAAATTAACACCGGAAGCTTTAACTATGATTCCAAAAGGGTGTTTCATTGTTGATGACAATCCCTCGGTCATCTCTGTATTGAAAGAAAAACAAGATGTCAGACCTATCTGGTTGAATAGAAAAACAAAGGAAGAACACGACAATTGCAAAACAATTTTTAGTTTAAATAACTTTGAAAAGGTGTTGGAGAATTATTCTAGTAAATAAACATCATCGCCTTCTCTTACTTTTTCGTTGGTTTTCACTCCTACCTCTTGTCCTTTTTTTGCAGACTCAATATTTTCGTGTTCGTATTGCATCGATGTTATTTCCTGCTCAAAATTGGTGGTTGCGCCCTGAAATCTCACTCTGTCTCCTATTTTTATATCTCCTTCAAGTTTAATAATTCCGACACTGATGTTGTCAAAGAAGTGTGTTATTGTTCCTATCTTTTTTTCTGCCATTTTTAAATATAAACACCTCCTTTAAAGTTAGGACTTGATACTAAAACTATTATATCAGCAAATTGATTCAAAGATGTTTTATCCAGCCTCGCTCATTTCATTCGCTCCGGCATTCGAGACCTATTCTTGAAGCCTTCGAAAATACGTAATTGACGGAAGTAGACTTGACACCTTAAATTCTTCTGGTGGGTCGGGGAGGTCTCGGTCACACGTCTTAACATCTTGTATTGAGCTAACGCTCAATGCGCCACTACGTGTCTAATTTCGCTTTCAGCTCAAACAATCTGTAAAGCTTGCGACCCCGCCTCGCTCATTTCATTCGCTCCGGCATTCGAGACCTATTCTTGAAACCTTTGAAAATACTTAATTAACGAAAGTGGATCTGACACCTTAAATTCTTCTGGTGGGTCGGGGAGGTCTCGAACCTCCGACCCCTTCCTTATCAGAGAAGTGCTCTAACCCCTGAGCTACCGACCCAGAAATTTCTTTAAGGCTTTGAAATGTGAGCAAATTTTAACACGAGCAGATTTTTCAGTCTATCTGATTTTGTTGAAAAGATAGTTAATATAAGACAGTCCTTTCAGAATAAAATCGGAAACTCATCCGCACCATCGTGCTTGTACTTATTTAGAATAGTGATGGTGCAAATTCTATTTAGGCATTTGTGGTCAGAGTTTTTTGATTATAGAATATAACGATGAGAAAACAAAAGAGAAACGTAGTTACTATCGGTGGGGGAACTGGAAGTTTTGTTGTACTTTCAGGTCTGAAAAATTACGAAATAGACTTAAATGCAATTGTTACTATGATGGATTCCGGAGGATCGACTGGCAAGTTGCGCGATCAGTTAGGTGTTCTTCCTCCCGGAGATCTTCGTCAGGCATTAGTAGCCCTTTCTGAGGCGTCGGATATTTGGAGGAAGTTGTTTACTTATAGGTTTGAAGCAGGAGATTTGAAGGGGCACAATTTCGGAAATATTTTTTTGTCGGCGATAGAGAAAATAACTGATTCTAATCAGGAGGCGATAGATAGAGCTGCGGATATTCTCCAGACTAGTGGAAGAGTAATTCCTATCACTTTTGATAAATGCACTTTATGTGCGGAATACGAAGATGGGTCTGTTATAGAAGGTGAATCTAATATAGACGAAAATGAAAAAGCAGGTATTAGAATAAGGAATATTTTTTTAAAGCCCCCGGCAAATATAAACTTAGAGGCTAAAAGAGCTTTAGAAAGGGCAAATGTTTTGATTTTTGGTCCGGGAGATTTGTATACCAGTATACTTCCGAATTTACTGGTTTCAGGTGTGCGGGAAACTCTCCGATATGTAAAAGCAAAAAAAGTCTTTGTTGTTAATCTTATGACGAAAGTTGGTCAGACAGAAGGTTTCAAAGTTAGTGATTTTATAAATGAAATTGAAAAGTATTTGGGAGAAGGCTCTTTAAGTTATGTGGTAGTAAATTCAAAAAAACCATCTGATGATTTAATAAATAGATATAAAGAGGTTGATAAAGTGCTTCCTGTTGAAGATGATGTGGGGGGAACTTATAGAAGAGCAAAAATTATCAGGGCTAATATATTAAGTGATTATGCATATGATAAATCTTCTTCCGATGATTTAAAGAGAAGTTTAATTAGGCATGATCCTGACAAGCTGGCTAAAGTTTTGTATAGAATTATAAAATGATTTAAGATTATTTTCTTCTCCAAGCTGTTGATTTGTTTGATTATTTTTCCTCTTGACTTTTGCTTGTTTTTTATAGTACTATTTTCGACACGGAATGGAAATGCTATCTTACCTCAAGAGGAAGCTCTAGATTTCAATATAAAAAAGTTTAATAGAAGTTAAAAGACGTTTAGTGCGTTTGTTTTTGCGACGGAAAAAGTTTAAAAATATTTGAAAATTAAATAAGTTGCGGTGCGGGCCGTTAGCTCAGTTGGCTAGAGTACCACATTTGCAATGTGGGGGTCAGCGGTTCGAATCCGCTACGGTCCACCATCGAGATTAAAATAAAGTAAACTGCGGATGAGAATGCCGCAGGCGCAACGGCGCCGAGGCGGGGTCGAGCGGATCGCCAGCAGGCGAGAACGGGTGACCGAATCCGCTACGGTCCACCATTGAAATTAAAAATAAAGTAAATTGCGGGTGAGAATGCCACAAGCGTGGCATTATGAAGGAAGAAGAAAGAGAATTTGTTTTTAATAAAACTAGAAGAAGCTTAGTTAGCAAGAAAACAATTTATTTGCTAAAGTATCTGCTCGGTTAAATTTAAAAAATTTGCCGGTCAGATTTTTAAGCAAATGCTTAAAAAAGTTCTTTGAAAACTGAACAGAAAGTCTTTCTTCTATCATTTTAAAATGATAGAAACAATTAGTTCAATTTCTCTTAGATAGATTTAAGTTATTAATGCATGTGGTGGATGCCTTGGGTATTCGTGCCGATGAAGGAAGTGCAAAACTGCTTTAAGCCTCGAGGAGCTGTTAAGAAGCGTTATTACTCGGGGATTTCCGAATGGGGAAACCTGGCCACGTTTAAACGTAGGTCACTCACAATTGAAAATTTACCTTTTGGTAAATCATAGATTGTGAAGAGGGAACTCGGCGAACTGAAACAACTTAGTAGCCGGAGGAAAAGAAACAATCTTGTTATTTTCTTAGTAGCGGCGAGCGAAAAGAAATCAGCCCAAACTCAAGTTGTTTTTGGATTGAGCGGTTTGATTTATCAAATTGTCTTAATCTAGAAACAATATCAATTGAGGGTATGGAAAATCCATATCTGCTTTTAGCAGATGAGAGTTATAAATTGTTCTTGTATAAGAAGTTGCCTGGAAAGGCACGCCATAGAGAGCAATAGCCTCGTATTTTAAACAAGAACAACTCTTTGGGTTTATCCTGAGTAGCACGGGGCACGTGTAATCCTGTGCGAATATAGCAGGACCACCTGCGAAGGCTAAATACATGAATACACCGATAGCGCATAGTACCGTGAGGGAAAGGTGAAAAGAACCCCTGTTAGGGGAGTGAAATAGATCCTGAAACCGCATGCAGACAAGCTTGTAAAGCCCTACTTGTAGGGTGATACAGTGCTTATTGAAGAATGATCCAGCGAGTTAATACTGTAAGCAAGCTTAACCTGTGATAGCAGGGGAGGCGAAGGGAAACCGAGTTTTAATAGAGCGATTAGTTTATAGTATTAGACCCGAAGCCAAGTGAGCTAACCATGACCAGGGTGAAGCCCGTCGAGAGACGGATGGAGGCCCGAACCGGGGTGCGAGGAAAAGCACTCGGATGAGTTGTGGTTAGTGGTGAAACGCCTAACAAACTTGGCGATAGCTGGTTCTCCCCGAAACATATATAGGTATGACCTTTGCATTTAAAGATCGGCGAGGTAGAGATACTGAAAGGGGATGGGGGGCGTAAGCCTACCCACCTCTACCAAACTCCGAATGCGTCGATTGTGTGCAAGGAGTCAGTGATGCGGGGCAATCTCGTGTCACAAAAGGGTAACAACCCAGACCATCGGCTAAGGTCCCTAATTTTTTGCTAAGTGGGCAAGGAAGTGAAATCGTTAAGACAGCTAGGAGGTTGGCTCAGAAGCAGCCATCCTTTAAAGAAAGCGTAACAGCTCACTAGTTAAACGATTTTGCACCGACGATTTAACGGGGCTTAAGCAAAAAACCGAAGCCGTGGCTTCGTCGCAAGATGAAGGGTAGGGGAGCTTTGATACAGCTGTGAAGTCTCGTCGTGAGGCGAGGTGGAGCGGTATCAAGTGAGTATGCTGGAATGAGTAACGAGATCCATGTGAAAACCATGGACGCCGAATATCTAAGGTTTCCTCCGCCATGCCAGTCAGCGGAGGGTTAGTCGATCCTAAGGTGAGGCTGAAAAGCGTAACCGATGGATAGCAGGTTAATATTCCTGCACTGCTATAAATTCGTTTTTACCGATGGGGTGACGAAGTATGACAGATCGGGCCCGATAAGGATTCGGGTTCCAAAAGCAAGGTAGTCCTTATAGGAAAATCCGTAGGGGCGTTTTTACCCGAGCTTAGGAAAAGCCTATCGCAAGATGGGTAATTCGATTGGTTCAAATTTCCAAGAAAAACCTCTAGGGAGAGTTTATAGTATTCGTACCGCAAACCGACACAGGTAGATTGGTAGAGTATACCAAGGCGAGCGAGAGAATGGTGGTTGAGGAACTAAGCAAATTACATCCGTAACTTAGGGAAAAGGATGCCCATCGGGCGCAAGCTTTGATGGGGGCACAGAAATGGCTCGGGCGGCTGTTTAACAAAAACACAGGTCTCTGCTAAACCAGTAATGGGATGTATAGGGACCGACGCGTGCCCAGTGCCCGTAGGTTAAGATTGGGGGTGACTTCTGCTTTGCAGAACGAGCTTCTGATTTAAGCCCGGGTGAACGGCAGCAGTAACTATAACTGTTCTATGGTAGCGTAATCCCTTGCCGGGTAAGTTCCGGCCCGCACGAAACGCGTAACGATCTGAGCGCTCTCTTAACCACTAACTCGGTGAAATTGAACTACCGGTGAAGATGCCGGTTACTCATTGTTGGACAGAGAGACCCCGTGGAGCTTTACTGTAACTTGGTATTGGTAATCGGTTTTAGTTGTGTAGTGTAGGAGGGAGTTCACCCTTAAACCGGTGAACGTCAATGAAACACCTCTCTTCTAATATCGAGAGCCTCACTGCTTCGCATGATCTGCGAAGGGGACAATGCCTGGTGGGCAGTTTATCTGGGGCGGATTCCTGCTAAAAGGTAACGCAGGAGCTCAAAGGTTCTCTTAACGCCGATGGAAATGGCGTTGTAAGTGCAAAGATATATGGGAGCTTGACTGCAAGACTTACAAGTCGCGCAGATACGAAAGTAGGACTTAGTGATCTTCCGAGTGCTTAGTGGTAGGCCCGGAACTTATCGGATAAAAGCTACCCCGGGGATAACAGGCTGATCTTACCCGAGCGTCCACAGCGGCGGTAAGGTTTGGCACCTCGATGTCGTCTCGTCATATCCTGGAGCTGGAGCAGGTTCCAAGGGTCCGGCTGTTCGCCGGTTAAAATGGCGCGTTAGATGGGTTCAGAACGTCGTGAGACAGTTCGGTCCATTTCCACAATGAGTGTGGAATCCTGAGAGGACTCATTCCTAGTACGAGAGGACCGGAATGACATAACCTCTGGTGTACCAGTTGTTCCGCCAGGAGCACCGCTGGGTAGCTATGTTGTGAGTTGATAAATGCTGAAAGCATCTAAGCATGAAGCACACCTCAAAATTAGGGTTCATTTCGCTTTACGCGAACGCAACTCCTGGGAGAATACCAGGTTGATAGGCTGCAGGTGTAAGTGTAGTAATACATTCAGCCGAGCAGTACTAATGTTAGCGAGCTTAAATTTATCTATTAAAAGATAAAATTGAACTTATGATTTTCTGTTCAGTTTTTAGAGAATTTTTACAAATTGTTTTAGAGTGTTTTGTCTACTTCTAAAGTATTTGTAAAAGTGCACTTTATTGAAAATTTATTGTGAATACCGTCCCGGTGATGATTGCAGTGGAGCTAAACCTCTTTCCATTCCGAACAGAGAAGTTAAAACCACTAGCGCCGAAAATACTTGAAGAAATTTCTGGGAAGATAGGTCGTCGCCGGGACATTGTTCACAATATTATATTTCGTAGTGTATCCTTGAACATTTTATTAACTTATCTATGTGGTTTCTCGACTCCCTGGACTTCGCCCATAGCATTTCATACTATGGTCTCGTCTAATGGTCGTCGCCGGGACATTGTTCACAATATTATATTTTATAAATCCCTTGTTTTAATCCTATCATTTATATATAATCCCTTTGTCCTAAAAAGGGCGGAAAGGGGGTTTCACTCGTTTAAGAAATAACGGAATTATCCGTCTCTTTTTCTTTAAAGCGATAAAAACCTAAAATGTCAAAAGCAAGAAAAATTCAGAAAAAGGAATCTGCAATGTCAAAATATTTGACAGATAAGGATTTGCAGATGAAGCAATTTCGTTTAGGAGACATGGTTGAAGGAGTAGTAGTCAATGTTAGTCATGAAGAAATATTAGTTGATATAGGGGCGAAATCAGAAGGTATAATTACCAGATTAGAGCTTTTCGAAGCCGATAAGTCTTATAAAAATATCCAAGTAGGTGAGAAAATAACTGCCAAAGTTGTCCAAACAGAGAATGCTCAGGGATATGTTGTTTTGTCTCTAAAAAAAGCTGAGAAAGATAAAAAGTGGCAGGACGCCGAGGAAGCATTCGAGAAGGGTCTGATAATAGACGCTACAGTGATTGAATATAATAAAGGTGGCCTTTTGTGTGATAGCTTGGGTTTGAGAGGATTTATTCCTCTTTCACATTTGGATAGGGTACATTTTGCCAATGATGTTGCGAAGTTTGCTGCGGGAAGCGAAGCTGAATTAAAAGAGTCACTTAAGATTTTATCGGGAAAAACTTTGAGAGTTAAAGTTATAGAAATTGATAAAGAAAAAAACAGATTTGTTTTATCCGAAAAAGATGCTTTAGCAACGTACAGCGAGGAGTCTAGAAAGAAAAGATTATCTGAAATAAAAATTGGGAGTACTGTTGAGGGTATTGTCACAGGCATCATGCCTTTTGGAGTTTTTGTTGATCTTGATGGGGTGGAAGGTCTTGTTCATATCAGCGAGATAGCTTGGGAGAAGGTAAGTCATCCCTCCAACTATTTTAAGGTTGGTCAAAAAATAAAGGTAATGGTTTTGGGTGTTGACGAAGAGTCAAACAAGCTTGCCCTAAGTGTGAAAAAACTTATTCCCAATCCCTGGGAGACTGTGGAAGAAAAGTATCCCGTTGGTACGAAAGTAACAGGTGTCGTTAGTAAAATAGTGCCGTTTGGTGCCTTTGTTACTTTGGAGAAAGGATTGGACGGTTTGATACACATATCCGAAGCCGAAGCGCCTCTAAAAGAAGGGGAAACCGTTAGTGCTGTGGTAATTCAAGTTGATGGGGAGAATCAGAAATTGGCTTTAAGTACCAGAGAACATAATTTTGACAATGAAAAAGATAAGGTAAAGGAAAAAAGCAAAGACAAAGACCCTATTGATAAAGGCATGGAAAAAAGCGCGGGGGAAGAGAAAAAAGAAAAAGAAAAGAAGAAATCAAAGGGCAATAAAAGTACTAAAAAATAATGCCAAAATTTAAAACCGTTTACACTTGTAAAAATTGTGGCTATACATCTTATCAGTGGATAGGGCAATGTCCGAATTGTAATGAGTGGAATTCATTTGTTGAAGATGTAATTAGTTTAAAAGAATCGAAAAAAACAGAATTTTCTTCCTCCAAGTCTAATATTGAGCCTGTTAAACTTTCTTCAGTTTCATCATCAGTTCCTCCTAGAAGAGTATCGTCCGGTATAGGAGAATTTGATAGGGTTTTGGGCGGTGGTTTTGTTCCCGGACAGGTAGTTTTACTTGCGGGAGAACCCGGTATAGGAAAAAGCACTATTTTGACTGAAATAGCAAAAAATCTCAAAGATTTAAAAGTACTATATGTCTGCGGTGAGGAAAGTGTGGATCAGATAAAAATTAGAGTATCAAGAATGGGATACAATGCCGAAAATCTTTTAGTTTTACCCGAAACAAATGTAGACATAATAGTGGATAATATCGATGAAAAAAAGGAAATTGGTTTAGTAATTGTTGATTCTGTTCAGACTTTGTTTTCAGAGGAATTATTAGGATCTCCCGGATCTCTTGTTCAAGTTAGAGGATGCTCTCAAATACTGACAAACACTGCCAAAAAGACCAATATTCCGATCGTTTTGGTTGGCCACGTAACTAAGGGAGGCGTTGTTGCCGGACCGAAGGTTCTGGAGCATATCGTTGATACTATTTTGTATTTAGAGGGAGATTCCCAACATTTATTTAGGATTTTAAGAACTAGTAAAAATCGTTTTGGAGCCGTTTCTGAAGTTGGGATTTTTGAAATGGTAGACAACGGAATTAGAGAAGTGAAAAATCCATCTGAACTTTTTTTAAAACAACGTCTTCTGAAATCTCCCGGGTCTTGCGTTACTGTTGTGATGGAAGGAAACAGACCATTACTTTTTGAGATTCAAGCCTTAACAGTGCCGACATCTTTCGGTTATCCAAGGAGAACTTCCAGCGGATTTAGCAATACCAGACTTCAGGTTTTGATAGCTGTCTTAGAAAAAAGAGCGGGTTTGAGTTTAAATAATTATGATGTTTATGTTAATGTTGCGGGTGGTTTTAAAGTCAGCGAGTACGCAACTGATTTAGCTGTTTGTTTGGCGATCGCTTCTTCTTTAATTAACAAACCCATAAAAGAGGATGTTGCAGCTTTTGGAGAGTGTGGTTTGAATGGCGAGCTTAGACAAGTAACTTACCAAGATAAAAGAATGGAAGAAGCAAGGAAGATGGGATACGAGAAAATAATAAGTTCTGATAGTGTAAAAAACATATCCGAAGCAATTAAAAAATCTCTATCTTAGAACAAGCTCAAGATGAGATTGGTATTTCCCACCCTTTTATCTTACACTTAAGTTAGTGATTGAAAAAAATAAGGAAAAAAAGCAAAAGCCCGAAATAAAAAAGCCCTCTCTGAAGGAAACTAAACTTACTACTAGAATTATCTGCGGTGTAATTTTTCTGGGTTTTGGGTTTTTAATTTCAAGAAATTTATTTTTCAAGGAATTACCATTTTTTGGTTATCACATAATTATTGAACTTCTGATCTCACTTGCAGTCGGGGTGTTTGGATTTTTCATTTTTCCATTAATTTTAATGTATCTAAGTTATTGGATAGAGTCTCTTATTGTAGCCGCAGTTTCCAAGATTGTTTCTGATTTTTGGGACCAGCAATCTAAAAGAATTCAACAAGCGCGAAGGGAAAAACAGAGACTAAAAGCAGATGAAGAAAGTATGAAAGAAAAACAAGAGTTTGAGAACGCGATACTTTTAGACACTTCTGTTCTGGTGGATGGTAGGGTTTTGGATATTGTAAAAGCGGGGTTTTTAGATAGACCATTTGTTGTATTGCAAAATGTGATAAATGAACTTCAAAAACTTTCCGACAGTAAAAATAAAATAAAAAGAGAGCGGGGGAGAATGGGGTTAGACGTTGTGAAAGAATTAAAAAAAAGAACGAATGTTATTATTCCCGATGTGAAAGCTAAAGATAAGGATGTAGATGCCTCTCTAATAGATTATGCTAAGGAGAAAAAAATAAGGCTTATGACTTTAGATTTTAATTTGAATAAAGTAGCTAAAGTATCCGGGATAACAGTTTTAAATATTAATGATCTTGCAAACGCGCTCAAAAGTACTTTTATTCCGGGAGAGAAAATTAATTTGAAAATAGTTCAGGAAGGAAAAGAGAAAAATCAAGGGGTGGGTTATTTAAGTGATGGTACTATGGTTATTGTTGAAAACGGGTCTCAAAAATTAGGACAAGATGTAGAGGTTGTTGTGATTAAAAATATCCAATCTTCGGCGGGGAAAATTGTTTTTGGTGATATATCAAAGAATAACAATCCGAAATAAATCACAAAAATTACAATAAAAAAAACATTCCACAGAGAGCGACATACAAAGCGCTAAACGCAGAATGTTTTTAGAAGCGTGATTCCACCAAGAGGTGGAATGATATCATGCCCCCGAGCAGGCGAAGCATGAGAGCTTGCTTAATGATCACTTTATACTAATGAAAATTTTTAACAAGCGATGATGATTGAGAGATTGGTATAAAAGAATTGCGATTACAGCAAAATTACAGATCCATTCTAATGTGTATTGTTGATTTTTATGTGTTTACATATATATGTATGTATGGTATACTGATGAAAAGCTAAACCCTATAAGATGAAAATCTTATGTGGATAAGTTTTTTAATTGTGGAAAACAATTATGAAAAAACCTAAAGAAAAGGTAAAAACAACCATAATGATAGAGAAAACTCTTAAAAAATTTGCTCAGGTTTATGCCGTACAAAACGACTCTACACTTGGAGAAGTAATAGAAGAAGCGTTAAGAGAGTTTCTAAACAAATAATATAAAATAAAAACCTATAGCATTGACAAAAATAAAAAAATATTATACAATGCGTCCATTCTACGTTGGAGAGAGACCGCTTAACGATATCTGATTTGTATTTTAAAAAACTCTCCCGCCCAAGCATAGTGCTAGTTCTTGTCTTCATTTTTAAATTTAAATGAGGGCAAAAACTAACTCTATAAAAACTATAGAGTAGGGTACTTTGACAATGTGTGCGGATAAACCTTCTTGGGAGATTTTTGTGCTACGTGCCATTTAGTTTCCAAAATATCTTTGGGGATTGAATGGCCCGTGGCACAGTGTCAGTCCATTAGCTGGCGGAGGCCGTTGAGTGCCGAAAAATACATATCCTAAAGGAGGACAAAATGTTTAAGTTCGATAGTTTTACCGTTTCCGAGTTGAAGGCGCTCTGCGCAGAGCTCGGAATTGTCGTGGGGGGTAAGGGTAACTCAGCCCCTAAGTCCGAGTACGTCAAGGCCCTGAATGAATATTTTCGGGCTAAAGATGTCGCTGATAAGTTAATGGGAGTTAAGCGCGACAACTTGCAGAAAGTTGCCCGTCGGTTATCTCTCTCGTCTTCCGGAACCAAGAGGGAACTAACTGAGGCCATATTGGCCAAGGTTAATGATGGACAAGCGGTTTCCCAGTCGGATGCTGTCGAAGGTGAGAGCGCCGCTGCCGAGACCGAAGCACCCTCCAACTCTAAGGGTTTTTGGTGGGCTTGCGCCGTTTTGATTGCGGTGATTGTGGTCGCAATCTGGCTTTCAGGCGGTTTTGCCACTGAAACGCCAGCGCCTGCAGTGCCTTACACTCCTGTCCCGGTGCTGACCGAACCCGTAAAGGTCCCGGATGCTGTAAACCATTTCCATGAGTTGGGTCGTTTTTATGTTGATGGCGATCCCGATGTGGAAGGGTACAAGGTTCAAGGGGCCCAGATGAAGTACACCTGCAAGAGCGACTTTGGTGTTTTTATCACCATGGACCCGGGCGTCGTCAATGGTCAGTCGACTGGAGACTTAGGTGCTGTATTCTTCGTTGCCTGTAAAAAGGGTGGCGTTGTAACCATTAGCACTCCTCACTGGTCTACAAGCTCATTGCACCAGCAGATTCACCTGGTCGAATTCACTCAGGAAATTAGTGAGAACCAAGCTATTAGTTTCTTGAAAGTCCTGAAGGCTGATGAGGGTAAGCAAGTTGCATTCTTCATTGATGCTGAAGGAAAAGTTACAAAATATTAATTTCCCGCACACGTTCGTCAGACTGGCCCTGCATTGTATGTTATATTTATCGAAATTTGATAATTATAAACAACAATTGCAGGGCCTTTCTTTTTGCCTAAAAACAAGAAAATAAGTTATTATTTAACAGATGAAGATAAAAAATCCTTTTTCTAACAAAATAACATCTGATAAATGGAATAAACTTCTAATATTTTTAATAATTTTTCATATTCTTTTCTTTTCAATATTCCACTTACTAAATAAAAACTATCAGACGTGGGATAGCGCGGGACACATAGGTTTAAGCTACCGTATAGCCCAGGAAATGGAGAGATTTCTATCAGGAGTTGAAGGTTCTTCGTTAAAATCTATTTTAAAAACTTCAAATTATTATCCTCCCTTTGTTCAGATCATAGGGGCTGTCATATCTCTTACATTTGGGTATAAATCTACGTTTCTTTTAATAGAATCTTTAGTGTTTTTTATACTATCCATAATATTTACTTATAAACTTGTTTTTCTTTTAACAAAAGATCAAAAGAAGTCATTTCTTACTGCATTTATATACTCCATATTTCCTCAAGTAATAGATCAGTCCCATTATTTTCATTTAGACATCCCTCTTACGGCTTTGGTGTTAATGGCTTTGTATTTTCTTTTTACTTCGGATAGTTTTAGAAACACAAAAAGAACTATCTTTTTTTTCATCTTTTTTTCATTTATCCAACTTACTAAATGGACCGGTTTCATATTTCTTGTTGTCCCGGTAGTAATAACCCTTTTTAATAGTTTTGCTAAAAAAAATACGGAAAACAACAAAAAAGGATCGGTTTTAATTCTTAGAAATTTATTAATCGGTTCTGCTATATTTTTGGCTCTTACAATACCCTGGTATTACGTTAATTGGAACGAACTTATGGCGCAAGTAAAGGTTTTTTCCGTGGGGGAGTCAGATGACCCTGCAAACTTGAAAGAGAGCT
>Ga0208940_1000820_pt1 | contig 35988 bp, 34 predicted proteins | sample AD_JPNNA6_MetaG_FD_184445 | JGI IMG/M metagenome (GOLD analysis project Ga0208940, IMG submission 184445) | Active sludge microbial communities of municipal wastewater-treating anaerobic digesters from Japan - AD_JPNNA6_MetaG (SPAdes) (version 2) | ecosystem: Engineered > Bioreactor > Anaerobic... | reverse complement strand
TCCTGGTGCGCAGCAAGACCAAGTGCACCCCGGAGTACATCGACGGGGCCCCCCATCTGAAGCTGATCATCCGGGGGGGCGTGGGGGTGGACAACATCGACACCAAGTACGCCGCATCCAAGGGCATCACCGTGCGCAACACACCCAAGGCCTCGTCCATCACCGTGGCGGAGCTGGCCTTCGCCATGATGATTGCCCCCCCCACCCGCCTGGTGGAGGGACACATGGGCATGAGCGAAGGGCGCTGGGAAAAAGACACCCTGAAGCGCACGGAGCTCTTCGGCAAGACCCTCGCCATCGTGGGCATGGGCAACATCGCCACGGAACTCGCCAAACGAGCGGCGGCTTTCGGCATGAAGGTCAAGGCCTTCCGGAAGTCGGGGGCTCCCTCCCCCGACGCCCAGGTGGTTTCGACCCTCCAGGAAGCCCTCGCCGGGGCGGACTACGTCTCGCTCCATACCCCCCTCACCGACGAGACCCGGGGGATGATCAACCGGGACACCCTGGCCACCATGAAAAAGGGCGCGGTCCTCATCAACACCGCCCGGGCGGCCATCGTGATCCCCGAGGACGTGAAGGCCGCCCTGGAAAGCGGCCAGCTCGCTTGGTACTGCACGGACGTCTGGCCCAAGGATCCCCCCGCAGAGGACTACCCCCTGCTCCGGGCCCCCCACGTGCTCATGGTGCCGCACATCGGAGGCAACAGCAAGGAGAACTTGCTCCGCATCGGCGACGAAGTGGTGGATATTATCGGTACAATGAAGAAGGAGGGAACACTATGAGCCGTAAGTATAATTTCAACGCCGGACCTTCCACGCTGCCGCTGAGCGTGCTGGAGGAGCTTCAGCAGGACCTGGTGGACTACAAGGGCATGGGGCTTTCGCTCCTCGAAGACAGCCACCGGGGCCCCACCTACGAGGCGGTGCACCACGAGGCCGTGGCGCTCTTCCGGGAGCTCCTGGGGATCCCCGAGAGCCATAAGGTGCTCTTCCTGGGAGGGGGGGCCACGCTGCAGTTTGCCATGGTCCCCATGAACTTCCTTGCCGCCGGCAAGAGCGCCGCCTACGTCAACTCCGGCGCCTGGGGCAAGAAGGCCATCGAGGACGCCAAGAAACTGGGCCAGGTGCAGATCGTCTTCGACGGCAAGGAGAGCAACTTCACCACGCTCCCCGACCCCGCCTCGGTGAAGGTCGATCCCGAAAGCGCCTACCTGCACTTCACTTCCAATGAGACCATCGGCGGTCTCCAGTGGAAGGAGTGGCCCGATGCCGGAAAGGTGCCCCTGATCTGCGACATGTCCAGCGACATCTTCAGCCGGGCCGTGCCGGTGAAGAAATTCGCTTACATCTACGCCGGGGCCCAGAAGAACCTGGGGCCCGCCGGAGCCACCGTGGCCATCCTCCGGGAGGACATGCTGGGACGCATTCCCGATACCCTACCCGCATACCTCAACTACAAAAACCACGTGGAAAACGACTCCCTTTATAACACACCGCCGGTTTTTGCCATCTGGACCATCAAGCTGGTGCTGGAGCGCATGAAAAAGCTCGGCGGCCTCGCCGCCGCAGCGGACCACAATGCCCGCAAAGCCGCCGTGCTCTACGAGGCCATCGCCAAAAGCGGCGGGTTTTACAGCTGCCCTGTGGATCCCAAGTACCGTTCCGACATGAACGTGGTCTTCCGCCTCCCCTCCGAGGATCTGGAAAAGAAATTCGTCAAAGAAGCCGAGGTCCTGGGCATGATCGGCCTTAAGGGACACCGCAGCGTGGGCGGGTGCCGGGCGTCGCTCTATAACGCCATGCCCCTGGAAGGAAGCCAGGCCCTGGCGGCTTTCATGAAAGACTTTGCCGCGAAGAATGGATAGGACCTCTACCTTGTCGGAGACCAGAGAACGCCTCGCCAAGCTGGGAGTCGGCATCCCCGAAATTCTCCTCCCCACCCCCGGCACAGATCTGACCAAATGGGCCGTGGTGGCCTGCGACCAGTTTTCCTCCGAGCGATCCTACTGGGAGGAGACCGACCGCCTGGTGGGAGACGCCCCCTCCACGCTGCGCCTCATCCTGCCCGAGTGCTACCTGGAAGACGGCGACCCCGCCCCGCGTATCGAGGCCATAGACGCCGCCATGGAGGCCTATCTCGCCCAGGGGCACCTGCGCCCCCTGGCCCCGGGCTTCATCCTGCTGGACCGGAGCACGCCCTTTGTGACGTCTCGCAAGGGGATGATGTTGGCGGTGGACCTGGAACGCTATAGCTTCGAACCGGGAAGCACCGCCCTCATCCGCCCCACGGAGGGGACCATCCTCAAGCGCCTGCCTCCCCGGATGGCCATCCGGCGCGGCGCCGCCCTGGACCTGCCCCACATCCTGCTCTTGGTGGACGACCCGGAACACACCCTCATAGAGCCCCTCTTCGCGGCCCGAAAGGCCCTGGAGCAGGTCTATGACTTCGATCTGATCCAGGGGGGAGGGCACATCACCGGATGGCACGTGCCGGAGAGCCACATGGGCGCCGTCGCCTCCGCCCTGGAGGGCCTCGCCCAAGGGGGCATGCTATTCGCCGTGGGGGACGGCAATCACTCCCTGGCGGCGGCCAAGCAACTATGGGAAGAGAAAAAGGCCCAGGGAGCGCCTGCGGACCACCCCGCCCGGTGGGCCCTGGTGGAGGTGGAAAACCTCCACGACGACGGAGTGCTCTTTCACCCCATCCACCGCGCCCTCTTCCACGTGGATATCTCCCACTTGAAGCACGCCATGGGGCAACGCCTGGGGGGCTCCTTCCTCCCGGGAGAGGTGGCCCCGCGCCAGGAGGGATCCCATCACTCCTTGGGATACGTCTTCCCCTCGGAAAAGGGGAATTTCGTCTTCGATCGTCCGGGAAACCGCATGACGGTGGAATTTTTCCAGGAATTTCTCGACGACTATCTGGCCGGACACCAGGGGGTCTCCATCGACTACATCCACGGCGAAGGGGCCCTGGAGGCCCTGGCCCGCACCCCGGGGAGCGCGGGCTTTTTCCTCCCTCCCGTGGCGGAAGAGACCTTCTTCTCCCGCATCGTCACGGTGGGAGTCTACCCCCGCAAGACCTTCTCCATCGGCGAAGCCGCCGAAAAGCGCTACTACCTGGAGGCCCGCAGGATCAAGCCGTAGGGAAAAAGCGCTCCGAAGACGCACCGGGGGCCGAAGATGTCGGCCCCCGGTCTTTTTTCGTCACCAATCCCCGTCTCGCACCAAGTCGTCGTCGTCCACCGGCACCCGATCGTAGGTCCAACCCTTGGGTTTCGGCGCCGGGGCTCCGCTTCCCCACCCCTCATCCCCTTCGTCGAAGATGTCGCTCCAGGGGAAGTGGTACTGCTGGTAGGTCTCAAAGCGGATGGGCGTGGGGGGCAACGGCTCCCCCGTGATGGCCCGCCAGAGGCGGCCGTTCACAATGTGCACGTAGATGCGCCCCGGACGCCGCTGATCCCAGGTATCGTACCCGTAAGAGTCCTCGGCGATCCGCTGGGAGATCTTTCCCCCCTCTCCCAACCCCATGCCCGGAGAGCCCTGGGCCGATCCCAACGAGGAGCCCTTCCCCTGTTCGCCAAAACGATCCCTCCAAAACTCCTTGGCGGGGTAGACCATGATCTGTATGCCCCCGTAACGTTCCTGCCCGGTGAGCTGCCCCTCCACCGTGCCACCAGATCCCAGGGGCATGGCCACAAACTGGCGCACGGCCCCCCGACCGGTGTTAAAGCCGTCCAACCAGGGCTGATCGGGCACCACCAGATAGTCCTGACGGGGAGAAAGGCGGTCGGACCAGGAATCACCCGTCAGGGCGTTGATCATCCCCGCCGCCACCTTAACCGCCGCAGGCCCCTGGGAGCTGCGAAAGTCGATCCATAGGGCCTCCCGCTGGTACATGGGGATGATCACTCCCCCCTGGCGCCGCCATGAGGCGGGCACTCGGGAGGCGTAGTCATCCACCCGCCGGATGGGAAATCTCCCGAGGCCCGGGGGAAGGTCCCATCTCCGGCCGTCATCCGGCACCCGCAGGGTTCTTTGGAAAGAGATCACCACGCTATCGCCGATGTAGATCGCGTCCCCCCGCACCGTCACCGGCAACCTCGACGCCCCGAAGGCCGCCCCCGATCCCCAGCACACCGTCAGAACGACGAAAAGCCACCACTTACTTCGCCTCATGTCGGCCACCTCCTTTTTTGGTCCTTACCCAAAGGTCGGTTCTCTCCTTCTGTGGACGAACGCCCTCCGAAAGGGAGCATAGCATCTCTTCCCAGGAGAAACCCATCGGTCTTTTTCCCACAGAGGCCCTCGGGAAAGATGACAGTGCTTTTACCGATGCCTCCCTTCGGGGCCTTTTGCTCACTTTTGGCAAGGGGACTCCCCGAAAATCCCATCTATCGTGTAGAATAATGGGCGTGGATCCGTCGATGAAGCGCGCCGCCGCCTCGGTCGCCACCTTTCGGAAGATCGGGCGGTTGGCCTGAGGAGCTTTCACTGAGGACAACTCCATACCGTACCTTCGACCCGCCGCACCTCTCGCAGGGGCGCCGGGCAATGGGTGGGGGAAGCGATTCCCCCGCCTGCCGATTTTGCAAAGAAGGGGACCTCTGACCGGGGTCTCCTTTTGTGTTATCGCCTTTTGGTAACGCTGGCGCCTCTTCCGCCAGGGAGAAGGGAGTCAGCAACGCACTCTACGAGGGAGGGATTTTTGTGCGGTGGCTCAAGACCTATGCGGACCGGTGCATTGGGTGCGGCAAGTGTGCGGAAGTTTGTTCCACCACCTATTTCAAGGAAAATAATGGGGCGTGTTCCCGCATCCAGGTGACCGATCCGGGAGCGGTGCGCACGCTGAGCGTCTGCAATCAGTGCGGCACCTGCATCGCCGTGTGCCCCACCCAGGCGATCTCCCGGGATAAAAACGGCGTCGTCCAGATCGACAAGAAAAAATGCACATCATGCCTCATGTGCGTCGGTTTTTGCCCCACGGGGAACATGATGGCTTACGCCCCAAAACAGTCGGAGCCCTTTAAGTGCATCGCCTGCGGACTCTGCGCCCGGAGCTGTCCCGCCCAGGCCCTGGAACTAAAAAACGACTAGTGTCGAACAAAGGAGGAACGGGGAAACCATGACGCACGAAAAAATCGCTCCCATGAAGGTGTTGCAAGAGTGGAGCTACGTCCGGTCGCCCATCGACCGGGGCTACACCCGCAAAGCCCTCTATGTCAATGTGGGCAAGCCCGATATGCAGATTCGGGAGATTCCCCAGGAGACCATAGACGCCTTCACCGGAGGACGGGGTTTCGGGCTGGCCCTGCTGTGGAACGCCGTCACCGAGGACACCAAGTGGAACGACCCGGAAAACGAGCTCGTCATCTCCGGCGGCCCCCTGTGCGGTATCACCCAGTACCCCGGGGCGGGGAAATGCTACACCGTTTTCCTCTCTCCCCTTTCGGAGCAGACCTACGACAGCAATTCCGGCGGGTACTGGGGGCCCCTGACCAAGTTCTCGGGGTTCGACGCCGTGGAGATCGCCGGCAAGGCGGACCGGGACGTGGTGCTCTTCGTCAACGGCGATGAGGGAAAGATCCAGATCTTGGAATCCACCCTTCCCGAATCCAACGCCTACACCGTCACCGAGGCGCTGCACGACTACCTCGCCGCAGATGAGGGAGACAAGGTGAATATCTCCGTGGTTTCTGCGGGCAAGGCGGCGGAAACTACCCTCTGGGGATGTCTGAACATGAGCTTCTACGACCCCCGGCGCAAGACCGCCCGGCTGAAGCAGGCAGGGCGAGGGGGCGGGGGCACGGTGTTGCGGGACAAAAAGATCGTGGCCCTGGTGGTGAAGTACTCCTCCGTCAAGGGCACCGAAAATAACCCCGTGGATCTCTCCACGCTCCAAAAGGTGGGGGTGAAGCTGCACAAAGAAATCCGCGACCTCGACAACGTCCAGTGTCGGATGCGCAAGGTGGGCACGCCTCACCTCAACGAGATCATGGACGAATACCACCTGCTCCCCACCAACAACTACAAGTTTGGCCAGAACAAAAAAGACATCGGCAAGATCGATTCCTACACCTACGAGAAGATCTTCACCCAGGGACTCCCCGACGGTTGCTGGTACGGCTGTTCCCTGGCCTGCGCCAAGGCGGTGGACCACTACGAGATCCAAACGGGCCCCTGCAAGGGACGATCGGTCACGGTGGACGGCCCGGAGTACGAGACCGTGGCCAGCCTGGGCTCCAACATCGGGGTATACGATCCCCTCTGGACCGTGGAGGCAAACTTCTACGCGGACCACTACGGCGTGGACACCATTTCCCTGGGCACGGGACTCGCCTTCGTGTGCGAGTGCTACGAACTGGGCTACCTGGACAAGGCCAAGACCAACGGATTGGATCTGTCCTTCGGCTCCAAGGACGACCTCATGGAGCTGATCCACCGCATGGCGGAGGGCACGGACGACTTCGCCCGGGCCGTGGGACTCGGCATCAAGAAAATGAAAAAAGTTTTTGCCGAACGCTACGGAGCGGATGGGGCCGTGCTGGAAAAGATCGGCATGGAAGCCCAGGGGATAGAGACGTCGGAGTACGTCCCCAAGGAATCCGTGGCCCAGTGGGGCGGATACTATCTGACGCTCAAGGGCCCCCAGCACGACGAGGCCTGGCTCATCTTCATGGACATGGTGAATAAGCAGCTCCCCACCTTCGAGGACAAGGCGGAGGCCCTGCACTACTTCCCGAACTTCCGCACGTGGTTCTCTCTGGTGGGGCTCTGTAAGCTCCCCTGGAACGACATCGAACCCGCCGACAACCACGTGCGCTACCGTCCCCAGGACGCCGCCCGGGTCCCCGAGCACGTCCAAAACTACGTGGACATCTTCAACGCCGTCACGGGCAAACAGATCGTGAAGGAAGACCTGATCACCATGGCCGAGCGGGTGTACAACTTCCAGCGCCTCTTCCAGGTGCGCATGAAGCACGGGAACGCGGAACACACCATCCCCGCCCGGGCCATGGGCCCCGTCTTCCCCGACGAATGGGACGCCCGGAAGGAGTACTACGACGACAAGCTGAGAGAAGCGGGCATCGCCCCGGAAGGGCTCTCCGTCGAGGAGAAGATCGAAGGGCTCCGGGGTCACCGCCTGGAGCAGTGGGCCGACCTGAAGGATGCGGTGTACAAGCGTCGGGGGTGGAACAAAAAGGGCATCCCCACGGAAGAGACGCTGAAAAAACTCGGCATCGCCTTCCCCGAAGCGGTGGCGGTGGCGAAGAAGTATTGCCGCCCCGAGGACGAGTTTTAGAAAGCCATGATCGTTGTAAACGGCGAAGAGCTCCCCTGGCACCCGGGCATGACGGTACAGCAGGTCATCGACGCCAAACGCTACACCTTTCGCATGCTGGCCGTATGGGTAAATGACGTCCCCGTCCTCCGGGAGCGCTTCGCCACCCACACCGTGGCCGATCGAGACCGGATCCAGGTACTCCACATGATCAGCGGAGGCTAGCCCCGGGGGAGGGGCTGGGGGCAGACAATAAAGAAGATCCCCCGGGCGGTACCGCCCGGGGGATCTTCTTTATTGTCCCCTGGAGATATCCCCGGGGCCCGAGGGCCTACTGCCCTCCTCCCAGCTGAGTCTCCTGGTTATCGAGTTCCTGAAGTTGCTGCTGAAGGAGGCGGAGTTGCTCCTGCACGGCGTTGCGCTGGTTCTGGATGCTCGCCCGCAGGGCTCCGTCATGACGGCTGCCCGCGTCCATCACCACCACCACCTGCTGCTGAAGCTCCGCCACGTCCTTATTCAAGGCCTCGAGCCCCTGCTCGTAGGATTTGATGGTGTCGCGCACCCCCTCGACCCGGTGTCCCATCTGGGTCCACATGACGTTAAAAACAAGCACCATGAGGACAAAAAAGCCAAGCTGCACGAGCCACCACTTCTTGGCGGCACCTCCCTCGGCGACGCCTCCCTGGGCCCCGGACCGGGCCTGAGACGACATTTCAAGGGATTGCTGGGAATTGACGGCACACGACTGATTACTCATCAAAGCATCCTCCTTCGAGAGTCTAGCGGATCCCCCGGGGATCCTTCCACCCCTTTTATACCACACCGGCGCACAAAACGCAGCGTCTTTTCGGTAAAAGCCACGAAAAAAGCGGCACCGGGATCGGTGCCGCCCCAAACCACCCTAGGCCCGGAGATCCAGCTGGCCCCCAATACCCACGCTGGCGAAGAGCTTGCTGATGAGATCCTGGGCCAGATTATCCTGGCTCTTCATGATCTTCGCCGCCACGGCCGTCTGGATCTGCACGTCGGTCCGCGCCTTATCCGCCGCCAACACGCCATCGATGGCACCCATGATCCGTCACCTCCCCGGGAAGCTCGTCCCACTGGCGAGGCAAAGCCTCTCCGCCCTTATGGTACTACCTCCTGGAGACCCTGTCAACGATCCTTCCAGCGACAGCGATAAACCACTGCGGGGGGCACGTTGAGGGGAACGAAGCGGAGGGAGATGTCGTCAAAAACCTGGGCCAACTGGGAACGCATCTGGAGCGAATACTGGTAAGCCACAAAAACTCCCGAGGGCGCCAGGCACGCCTGGATGTTTTCCAGCAAGGTCTGGCGCAGTTCCTGAGGGAAGACCGCGAAGGGAAGGCTGGAGATGATGCAGTCGAAGGCGGGGATCCGTTCCCGATCCATGATCTCTTTCAATTGGGAGGCGTCCCGGTGGATGTCGCAATCCCGGAACTCGTCTTTCAAGTTTTCTCGCATGGCGTCATCCAGCTCGAAGACCAGTACCCGGGCTCGGGGGGCCCGACGGCGGACGATATCGCGGGTCAAGATCCCCGTCCCCGCCCCCAGCTCGGCCACGAAAACCGCTCGCTTCCAATCCACGGGAGAAAGCATCTGGCGCACCAAAAAACGGGAGCTGGGCACCACGCTCCCCACGGTGCCCGGAGACTGGAGAAATTTACGAAAAAAAAGGGCGTCTTCTTTGAGGTGTTTAGCCCACATGGCCCACGGCTCCTCCTTTCACCAGGGGGAATGGAACGTCAAAAAACTCTCGCATTGTAGAACCCCCGGCCAGAAGGTCAAGGGCAAAATACGCATTCCCACCGGGAGATTGAGGTTACCCCCGAGGTAACGCGGGGCGCCCCGTCGTTTTCTGAAGACCCTCTGGGGGGCCTTCGCCGGGCAAAGATCCCTATCCCCCGGGGGACGCAAAAAACCTCCCCGATGGACCGCGTCCTCCGCTGCTATAATCTCAGAAGGAGGCTAAGGTCATCGTCCCGGAGGCGCTGTGACAATATCGTTACACTTTTTCCACGCCGCCCTGACAACAAAAAATCCTCCGGAGTTATAGTGCAAAGCACGGAGGTGAGAACCATGGAAAGAAGAGGGTCTTTTAGGAAGGCGTTGGGAATTTTGGGAGCCGCCCTGGTTCTGGGGTGGTCGGGGGCGACGGCGGCGGTGGAGTTTGACGTGGCGGCCGACACTCCCCTGGTGGTGCGGTCCGGAGAAGGGAAGGTGATCGTTCGAGCCCTGGTGCGCCCCGAAGCGGGGCGGCGCCAAGAGAGGGCACCCTTGGCGGTGGCCCTGGTCCTGGACAAGTCGGGATCCATGGAGGCCGATGGCAAGCTGGAGCACGCCAAGATTGGCGCCCTAGAGGCCCTACAGGTCCTGGATCCCCGGGACATGGTAACGGTGGTAACCTACGATTCTTCGGTGCGAGTGGCGGTACGCCCCCGGGAAGTGGGGCAAGGAGCCCGGGATTCCCGGCTGACCCGGGCCATCCGCCGCCTTAGCCCCCAGGGAAACACGGCGCTCTATGAGGGCGTGCTCGTGGCGATGGAAGAGCTTCTTCCCTTCGCGGAGGAGGGGTACATTCCCCGCCTCGTGCTCCTCTCCGATGGCCAGGCCAACGTGGGGCCCACCTCTCGGGGAGAGATCCAGGCCCTGGGGCGCCAGTGCGCCCAGGAGGGGATCACCCTCACCACCATCGGCCTGGGGTTGGATTACAACGAAGATCTCATGACAGCCTTGGCATCGTCCAGCGGAGGCAACGCCTACTTCGTCCACGAACCAAGCACGCTGCCGGAGATCTTCGGCCGAGACATGAAAGACGCCGTGTCCATCGTGGCCCGAAGGGTGCGCATCAAGCTGCGCTGCCCGGAAGGGGTGCGTCCGGTACGGTCTTTAGGGCGCACCGCCACGGCGGAAGAGGAAAACTCCCTCGAGGTGACCATAGAAAACCTGTACGGGTCGGGGGAAAAGTACGCCCTTTTCGAGCTGGAGGTCTCTCCGGATGAGGAGGCCCTTTCCCGGGACATCGCCACGGTGGAACTCTCCTACGTGGATCCGGCCACGGGAAAGGAGCTTCGGGAGGAGCGCCGCCTCGCCGTGTCTTTCACGGACAGCGAGGGAGAGGCTTCCCGGGCCCGCCGGGAGGAGATCGTTTCCCAAACGGCCCTGGCTCTGAACGCGGAGGCCCGGGAAAAGGTGCTGGATCTGGTGGATGAAGGGAACGCCCAGGAGGCGCGAAAACTCCTGCATCAACGCCAGCAGGCCCTCGCCGCCATGCCAGCGGCCCCGGGATCGGGGGTAGCGCCGTCGTGGTTGTCGGACGAAATCGGCGCTCTGGGGATTTTGGAGGAATCCATCGCCTCTTCGGGGACCCTTTCTTCTTACGCACGCAAACAGGCCCTCAACGACGCCTACGTGCAGAAAAACCAGCAGGTCCCCGCGACCACGAGCCCCGACCTGAGTCCCGACATAAGCCCCGACATAAGCCCCGATCAACGGTGACGGCACGGGTCCGCGATGGTACCTTTCCCCAGGAGAAGGGGATAGGATCGGCGGGGGAGATCTCGCGACGGGGGCGGAGGTTTTTCCCGCCCCGGTCCGCCCCCTTTGTCCCCTATCCCCCCGATCCGAGGTTTTACGGGGACCCTTCAGGGCGACGCCCCCGTCCCGAAACGATATGATGGGGCCCGATGGGAGGACCACTCATGAAACTTTTCTTGAAACACCCCCAAACCCTTCGCCGCCCCCTGGCCCTCCTCTTCCTTCTGGGGGTCCTCCTGCCCAGCGTGGCCCTAAGCGTCTTGGCGCTCCGGGCCGCCAGCCGAGAGGCTCTCTTTGTGGAACGGCGGCTGGAGGTGGCCCTCCTCGCCGAGGTGGGGGACGCCGCTCGCCAGGTGGAGAGAGCCCTGGAAGATATTAGAGAAGAGCTATCCCAAGAGCTAAAGGATCTTCCCCTCACGCCCCGGGACCTGGCCCGGTGGGGATCCCGCCAAGAGCTGGCGGCGGTGCCCTTCCTCCTATCCCAGGGGGTCCTGTCCCTCCCGGGGGGAAGTGCGGCGGAGAAAAAGGCCTTTCTTCAGGACTTCGGCCCTTTCCTCCGGGGAGAGGGGGCTCTGCCGGTCTACGACCGCGCCGCCGACGTCTATCGGCGACGCGTGCCGCTCCCCGAGTCCCCTTGTCCCCCGGAGGCGATCTCCCGGGTCGTCGGGAGAGGTGCCGCCCCGCCTCTCCCCGACATCCTCTCCGCCATCCCTCCGGAAGGGGACGCCGGCGCCCCTCCAGCGCCCCGGGAGGGTGGGGTCCAGAGCTGGGTCCCCCTGGCGGCGCTTCGGGAAGGGCCCTTCGTATCTCCCGAAGACTCCTCGGATCGGGATGAACCATCTCCGGGCTCCATCGCGGGGATTCGAAGCCTGGTACGCAACGTCATCCCCCAGGCCCGGCCCGAGGAGTGGGCCTCGGCAGGGGTCCCATCGACCTTCGTGGCCCGCCAGAGCACCCTGGCCACCCTGCGACGCCAGGGTTCTTCGGGGTTTATTCCCCGCCTTTCGGATGGGGGATTGGTCCTTTTATTTTGGTCCTCCGGGGAAAATGGCACGGTGGCGGGGGCTCTGATCAGGGCTGAGCCCCTGCGCCGGCGTCTTCTAGGGGTCCTGCCGGAGCCCCGCACCGAGGATCGGATCCTCGCGGTGCTCGACGACCAAGGGAATCCCCTGGAAAACGAGGGCGGAGAGCCGTCCCTGGACTGGCGGCGGCCCTTCGTGGCCCGAGAGATCTCCCCCTCCCTTCCCTACTGGGAGGTGGGGGCCTATCTCACCGACCCGGAGATGGTGGCATCCCAGGCCCAAATGGTTCGGGGGGGCGTGTGGCTTTTGGTGGCCACCCTCCTGGTGGCCATCACCGCCGGAGGCACGCTGATCCTCCGGTCCCTGTCGGCGGAGATGAGGTTGGCGGGGCAAAAGACCACCTTCGTGGCCAACGTATCCCACGAGCTAAAAACGCCCCTCACCTCCATCCGGCTCTTTGCCGAGCTCCTGCTCCAAAAGCGCCAGCCCAACGAGGGGCGCCGAGAAGAGTACCTCCAGATCATGGTGGCGGAGGCGGAGCGCCTGTCCCGGCTGGTGGACAACGTGCTGACCTTCTCTCGTCAGGGATCGGGACAAAACTCCCTACGCCACGATCCCCTGGACCTGGCGGCGCTGGCGGCGGCCGTGGGGGACCAACTCCGCCCCCATCTGGAGCGCGAGGGCTTTGCCCTCGTCGTGGACGCCCCGGAGCCCCTGCCGGTGAGGGGGGACGAGGAGGGACTTCGTCAAGTGCTGGTCAACCTCCTGTCCAACGCGGAAAAGTACTCCGGGGACCGACGGGAGGTGGAGCTAGGGGCCTTTCGTCGGGAGGATCGAGGGGTGGTGGAGGTGCGCGATCGGGGGCTGGGGGTGATACCGGCCCACGCGGAACGCATCTTTCAGGAATTTTTCCGATCCGATGACTCCCTCACGGCCCCCCGACGCGGCACGGGACTCGGCCTCCCCATAGCCCGACACGTTGCCCGGGGACATGGAGGGGACGTGACCTACGCCCCACGCCGGGGAGGGGGCAGCGTCTTTTCCCTGGAGATCCCCCTGGACCTTCCGAAAGAAGAGGTAAAAAATCCATGAACGAGCGAATTTTGGTGGTGGAAGACGACGGGGCCATCCTCACCGGCCTGGAAGATCTCCTGTCCAGCGAGGGTTTTTCGGTGATCACCGCCCGGGACGGCGACCGGGCGGTGGAGCTCTGGCACCGGGATCGCCCCGATCTCATCCTCTTGGACCTCATGATCCCCCGTCGCAGCGGCTACGACGTCTGCCGAGCCGTTCGCCGGGAAGATCGGGACACTCCCATCGTCATGCTCACCGCCAAGGGGCAGGAGGTGGACAAAGTGTTGGGGTTGGAGCTGGGGGCCGATGACTACGTGGTCAAGCCCTTCGGCGTGGCGGAGCTTTTGGCCCGGATTCGGGCGGCCCTCCGCCGGGGAAAGCGCCCCCTCACTCCCGAAAGGCCCTCGGGACGGCACGTCTTCGGCGCCGTGGAAATCGATCTGGAGGGGATGAGGGGATCTCTCCAGGGGGAGCCCTTCGATCTCACCCCCCTGGAGGGAGCCCTGCTGGCCTACTTCTTGGCCCACGAGGGAAAGGTTCTGGACCGCCATACCCTGCTCGAAAGCGTGTGGGGGATCTCCACCGGCGTCACCACCCGCACGGTGGACCAGCACGTGGTGCGGCTACGCCAGAAGATCGAGGAAAACCCCGGAACCCCTCGCCACCTCCAGACGGTGCACGGCATGGGGTATCGTTTCGTGCGCAACCCCCTTTAGGCCGTCCCGGGCCCCTCTTTCACTCCCTCCGAAGAGAAACGCCTAAGCCAGATCCGGGCCCCTTCTTCCGAGGTCACTTCCCCTCGGTCCACGGCCTCCTCCAGCCGGGCCTTCAGGGCCCCCACTCCGGGGCCCGGGGAAAGCCCCGTGAGGGCCCGGATGGCGTCCCCCGACACTCTCCCCCCCCCCCACCGATCCCATCGGCCACGGAGGGCCAGCGCCTCCCGGCGGTGGGCCTCCCACCAGAGGGCAAAGCTCCCCCCCTCCTGGCCATGGGCCCAAAAAAGCGTCAAAAGACCCTCGAGCCACGCCGTCCCGTGGCGCCGGGCGAGGCGACCCAGCCCTTCCGGGGATGGGGGGTCGGCCCCCAGGGAGTGGTGGCGTACCAAGGCCTCGACGGAGCGCCCCAGCCCCCGGGGCCAACGCCAAAGCGCCATCCGCCGAGCGGCCCTCCGGGCCCCCAGGATTCCGGGAGCCATGGAAAGCGCCTCCGGGTCACCGCCCCGAAGTTCCACTCCCCGGCCCACGTCGTGCCAAAGGGCCCCGGCCCTGTCCCGGAGCTCCGGGGATAGGGACGCCACGCCCCCCAGGACCCGGAGAGTGTGGGAGAGGAGATCTCCATCTTCCCCCGGTTCTCGCGCGTCTCGGAGGGCCCCAAGCTCCGGCAACACCGCGCCAAGCATCCCTCCCCGTTCCAAGAGGTTCAGGAATAGGGCGGGGTCGCCCCGAAGGCCCCGGGCCATCTCCCGTCCCACCCGCTCTCCGGGAATCTCCCCCAGGGCCCCGGCAAAGGGGGCACAGGGAGCCAGGGCCCCGGGATCCAGGATCCACCCTGGTAGAGTGGCGGCAAAGCGCGCCAGACGGAGGGCGCGCAGGGGGTCCTGGCGGAGGCGATCCCGGGGATCGCCGTTCCATCGGAGGCGCCTTCGGAAGAGGTCTTCCATTCCCCCCGACCGGTCCACCAGCTGGCCATCCACTCCCAGGGCCAGGGCGTTTACGGTGAAGTCCCGCCTGGCCAGATCTTCCTCCAAGGAGTGGGGGTGACAGGAGGCCACCTCGGCCACCCCGCCCTCCCGGGGCACCACCCACACCCCGAGCGGAGCTTTCCCCACCTCCGGAGCCCCGGCAAAGAGACGGCGCAGCACCTCCGGAGGGGCCAGGGTGACGATGTCCACGTCTTCCCCCGCCCTCCCCCTCAAGAGATCCCGCACGACGCCCCCCACGAGAAAGGCGGGAAATCCCTGGGCTTCTATGCGCCTCAGGACATCGAAGCCCGGCAGATGCCCCGAAAAATCGGATTTCATGGCCCCCATGGTCCCAGAGAGCCCCCGCGCCGAGGCTCGGGGAAAGGTCCTCCGGACGACGGAATGCTACAGGACCCGACGGTAAATTTCTTCCGCATCCTCCAGCTCCAACCTCCGGGGGTTATTGGCCATGATCCGGGTGACTTTCAGCACCCCCGCCGCCAGACGGGGGATGTCGGCCTTTTTCACGCCGAAATCCCTCAGGCGGGTGGGAAGGCGCAGGTCTTCCACCAGCCTGCGCAGGGATTCCACCAGCCCCTGGGCCGCATCCCGCAGGGGGAGCCCTTCCACCGCCTCCCCCGCCAGGTCCGCAATCCGGGCAAACTTGAGGAGGTTCCCCAGGAGATTGAACTGAAAGACCTCCACCACCATGAGGGCGTTGGCCATGCCGTGGGGGATGGGAAACTCCGCTCCGATGGGGTAGGCGAAGGCATGGGTGGCGGTAGTTCCCGCGATGGCAAAGGCCTTCCCCGCCAGCATGCTTCCTTCCATCATGGCGCTCCGGGCCGCCAGGTTACGTCCGTCGGCGTAGGCCGCCCGGATGTGGGGGAAGAGGAGGGCCAGGGCCCGTTCGGCGTACATATCCGACAGGGATGTGGCATTCACCGACGTGTAGGCCTCCATGGCGTGCACCAGAGCATCCATGCCCGTGTAGGCCGTCACCAGGGGGGGCACCGACAGGGTGAGCTCGGGGTCAAGGATGGCGACATCGGGCACCATGAAGGGGCTCACTATGCCCATCTTGAGCTTTTCCTTGTGGTCCGAGAAGATCGCCACGGCGGTCACCTCGGTGCCCGTGCCCGCCGTGGTGGGGATGAGGAGCTTGGGAAGCCCCCGGCGATACAGCAGGTCCACGCCAAAAAAGCTCCGCAAGGGGCCCTCGTTGGTCAAAAGCACCGACACCGCCTTCGCCATGTCCAGGGGAGAACCTCCCCCCAGCCCTACCACGGCGTCGGCCTCGAACTTTCGGGCCGCCTCCAGGGCCCTCTCCAGGGTGTCGCAGGAGGGATCGGGCTCGATGCCGTCAAAAAGGGCGCTCTCCATGCCCCGGTCCCGGAGGGCCTTCTCCAGGGCCCCGGCCTTTCCCTCTCGTACCGCATGGCCCCCGGTGAGCACGAAAACCCGAGACGCCCCCAGGCGCGCCATTTCCTCCCCCGCCTGGGCAAAGGTGCCACACCCCATCACCAACCGGGGGGTGGTGACATAGGTCTTTTTCTCCAATCCCGTCACGCCCTTTCTCGATTTCATGCCGCCTCCTCACCGGGAGGCGGCCAGGTTCGGGCGAATCATATCACACGGAAGAAGGCCGTCGAAGAGTTCTTCGGAGGAGGGGCTCGACCTGGAGGGCCGGGCCCCATCTCCACCGCCTTCGGAAAGGGGAAATCGAGCGGAGTTTGGGCTAAAAGGGGTGAGGCGAGGTTTCGGTTTCAAAAAGTTGACCTTTTTTGGTATCGGCAAAGGAGTTCTTGACGTATAATGCCCCGTAGCGGCGCCCCGTCCTTCCCCGGCGCCCTTGGAGGAATGTTTCCCGTGGACACCCCCCCGATGGTTCCCATAGGCCTCCGGGCCAAGCTTCACCTCGTCGCCTTCGGAATCGGCGAGGCGCTGGTCCGCGTGACCATGGCCCTTCTGCTGATCGGAGCCACCGCCGCCGGCATTTCCGCAGAGCAATCCACGCCCCACCCCGCATCGTATTTCGAGCCCGCCCCCTGCCCCTGCGACGTGCCCCCGGAACTCCAGTCCCGGGTGCACTGCGGCTACCTTTCGGTGCCGGAGGACCGGCAGAAAACCTCGGGAAAGGTCCTGCGGCTGGCGGTGGCGGTGATTCACAGCTCCCACCCCCGTCCGGCCCCCGATCCCGTGGTCTACCTGGAAGGGGGCCCTGGGGGGGGCACCCTGGCCCATCTCGCGGACTGGGTCGACGCCCCATTGCTCCGAGACCGGGATCTGATACTCTTCGACCAGCGCGGTTCGGGGTTCTCCGAGCCCGACCTCTGGTGCTCCGAATTGGAAGAGGCCGAGTACTCCATGCTGGATAAAGTCGTCTCCCCGGACCGGCGCCAAGAGGCCTTTTCACGGGCGGCCCAAGCCTGCGCCTCTCGGCTGGAAAGGGCGGGGGTAGACCTCTCGTGCTACAATACCGCCGCCATCGCCGCCGACGTGGAGGACCTGCGCCGAGCCCTGGGGTACGCGCGCTGGAACCTCTACGGCGTCTCCTATGGCACCCGGGTGACCCTGGTGAGCCTCCGGGACTTTCCCCAGGGGATCCGCTCCGTCGTGATGGATTCCTGCGTCCCCCTGGAAGTCCAGGAGTACGAAGAAGCCCCTAGAAATGCCCTCCGGGCCTTCGATCGCCTCTTCCAGGCTTGCCGAGAGGATCCCTCATGCCACCGGGTCTTCCCCGACCTGGAAGGGACCTTCGCCCACCTCGTGGAACGGTTCAACGCCGACCCCCTACCCCTGGAAGTCACCGTCGTCGGAGCGGAGGGGGAAGAAGAGGTCATCTCCATGGCTTTTTCCGGAAACGACCTCCTGGGGACCCTCTTTCAGCTCCTGTACGACCACCAGGCCATCCCCTATATTCCCCTCCTCATCGAACGCCTCCGCCGAAGGGAGTACACCCCCCTGGGAGCCATCGCCAGCGACCTCCTGGTGGGAGGCCTGGGGGATGGGCTATACCTCTGCGTGGAGTGCCGCGACGAGGCCCTGTTCAACTGGTCCTCCGACGTGGCAGAAAACCTAAACCTCCTGCCCCCAGGAAGGAGGTACAACCCCTACCCCTACGACCTGGAGCTCTGCGCCGTGTGGCCCTCGGGAAACGCCCCCTTACGGGAGAGCTTTCCCGTGGCCAGCGACCTCCCCGCCCTGGTGATGGCCGGGGGCTTCGACCCCGTCACCCCGCCGGAGTGGAGCCGCATGGTGGCCCGGACCCTTCCCAATGCCTTCTACGTCGAATTCCCCTCGCTGGGGCACGGCGTCAGCACCACCTCCTGCGGCGGAGAAGCCGTGGCCGCCTTTTTTCGCAACCCCCTGCGCCCCCCGGCGCCGGGATGCCTGATGCGCGCCGCCCCTCTGTCCTTCGCGCTGGAGCAAAAGGGGCAAGAATCCCCCTACGGCATCGCCGACCCCGAAAGCCCTCCCCCCTCCCAGGGGTTGCTGGAGGCGCTGTGGAAGTTCCTGCGCCAGTCCATGGAGATCCCCTCGGAAGAGCCCTGATCTTTCCCCCGACTCCGAGGCCTAGTATAGGGCGTCCTCGCAGAGGTCGAAGAGGCCCCGGCGGGAAGGCCGTCGGGAGGCCATGTGGAGGAGGATGCGGAGCCGGGCCTCGTACTTGGCCAGGCGGCGGCGCGCCAGGGGAGAGGGGACCAAAAACAGCTCTTCCATGCGAAGGAGAAAGGCGTCGTAGTCCAGCTTATGGCTCCGCAGGAGGCGCCCCAAGACCACCCCCCCGTGCTCGGAGACCAGATCCTCCGGCAACAGGAGCTCCTCGGCGAGGCGGTGGGCGTTTTCCTCCTCTCCGTCGTCGCGGGGGGGGGAAAACTCTCCCAGCACCTCGGCCCGGTCCCTGCCCGGCGACAACAGGGCGTACCCCATCATCTTCGCCAGCACGTAGCGTTGCCATTTCTTGTCCGCATTGAACAATCCCTCCACCACGATGTGTCCCCGATCCCCCCTCCATTCCACCCTTCCCGCGTGCACCGCCGCGTCTTTCAGGCGATTACACCGGCCGTAGTCCCGGGGAAGGGCCCCCATCTCCACGGAAAGGCCCTGTTTTCGGGCCACCTCCACGAGGTCCACGGGGGGAAGCACCACCCGGGCCTCCTGGAGAAAGCCCCGTACCAACCCCGCCACCACCCCGGCGTCCAGGCGCACCCCCGGGGGAACCTTTAGGGAAGGCTCCTCCGGATTTTTTTCAGAAACCCTTTTCCGGGGGATCCCGGGAGTAAGGGGGCCCTCTCCGGGAGAGATCTCGGGGAAATCGAAGGCCGAGACGGTGACCGGAGGACCTTCGAAGGCCCCCTCCCCGTCGTCAAACCCCGCCCGGGCCAGCTCATCTTCGAACTCGTCGTCGTAGGGCCCTCCGCGAAGGAGGAGGGTGTAGGCCCGTTGGAGCACCATGTACCGACAGGGGTCTCCTGTGGGGGTATCGGGGTGATACTTTTTCACCCCGGCCCGGTAGGCCTCCCGTAGCTCGTCCTCTCCCGCCGCAGGCCTCAACCCCAGCACACGCAGACACGTCGCTTTTCGCATGGCCTCTTCGCCGATCCTTTCATCGATAAAGCCCCCGTCGCGTCCCTGGGGCGGGGGAGGGAAGCCAAAAAATCCCTTTAGGAGTATGATGGTCCTATTCTACCGGAAACCGGCCGATTTTCGGTCAGCCGGACGCCTCCGGCGGCGCCCCCCCGGAGTTGTCTTTTGAGAGGCGGTTTCCCTCAGGCTATCCCCTATCGGTGGTCCCCGGGGCTTTCCGCCCTTTCCTTCCCCCCCGACGGGACGGCGCCCCCCCTGAAACCATCGACGAATTTTTTTAAAGATCTCGAAGGAGGCCCGAGCCGTGCGCATCCAAGAAGGCTCCATCCTACTGCTCAAACTCTACGACGTGGCGGACGAAATCAATCTGGAGGCCATCCCCCCGGACATTTTCGCCGGGAAGCTCCCCGTGAAGCAGCGGCTCGTGCGCGTGGACGCCAATTCCATAGAACTGGTCCGCCCCCCCGTGGCGGTAGATCTGGGGCCCCGCGCCTGGGAGACCGCCGGCGGGCGGCTGGTGCTGGACATCGCGGCTCACTTTTTTGATATGGGCGTCATGGGAGTGGCGGCCCGCATCCCCGTCCGGGACGTGACCCTGGAGGAGTTCTCTCGCCTGGCGCTGGCGTTACAGCAGGATCCCGAGGTGGACCGCCAGTTGGCCTGGGAAGTGCGCCACATCCTGGAAGGAGTCGCCCCGGCCCTAGAGGGCCCCCACTCGACCCTCGAATTCGACGAGGAGTTCGCCTTTTACATAATCCAACGCGCCGATGCCCCCCTTTCCATGAAACATCTGGAATCCCATCCCCTCCTGGTGAGCATGCTCCAGGGGGCCTCGCGCCCCGTGAGCCCCCAGCAGATGGAGCTGGCGCTGAAGAACTCCTTCTCCTTCCACGAAGACGAAGACCTGGTGGTGCTCAACTACAACAACGCCCTCGTGGTGGACCGGGAAGATTGCGGCGACGTGCTCCTCCTGGTGGAATACGCCGTGGTCCAGGTACTAGAGATGCGCTACTACAACGACCTTCTGACGAAAAGGCTTCAGGAGCTCCACGATGACGCCGATCGGAAACTATCACTGATGGAAGCGCTCTTTTCCCGCCAATGGAGCGCCCTATCCCGGCGAGGGATGAAGCTCCTCCTGGAAACTCGCCTCATGACGGACCATCTCACCTCGGCCGTCCAGGTGACGGAGGACGTGTACTACGCCCAGATCTACTCCCGGGCCCTGCGGATCTTCGACACCCAGCAATGGCTCGCCAAGGTGGACGAGAAGCTCCGTTCCATGAAGGAAGCCTGCGACCTCATGGAACACGAGATCGAATTCCGGCGGGCCACCATCCTGGAATGGATCGTCATCGCCCTCATCGCCTTCGAGGGCATCCCCATCATCCGGGAGTTGGCCCGATGGCTCCTCCGGTGACGGAAGGCCCCTTGCAAAAAAAATCGGGGCTGGCGATCTCCCTCAGGAGAGGCCCAGCCCCTAATAAGTTCGAGGATAAATAAAAACCATTAAAAATCCCCTATCCTGCGCCCCCCTCATGGCCGAGAAGCGCTCCCTTTCTGGGGCCGCCCGCCCCCTCCTCCGGACCGAGCTCGGTCGCTCCCCGAAGCTCTCACCGTGGCTCCAGGCGAGAAAACCATCTCCCCGGCTAGGGCTTCTTCGGAAGGTACTCCACGGGGTTTTTGGCCTTTCCGTTGACGTACACCACAAAGTGCAGATGGTTACACGTGGCTCGGCCCGTGCGACCCACCAGGGCCAGGCGCTGCCCCTGGACCACGCGCTGTCCCTTTTTGACTAAAATCTTGCAACCGTGGGCGTAGAGAGTCCGGAGGCCGTTGCCGTGATCCACCACCACTCGCTGGCCGTATCCCCGGGCTGGTCCCGCCTCCACCACCACGCCTCCCTTGGCCGCCAATATGGGCGTGCCCTTGGGCATGGGGATATCGATGCCGTTGTGGAACTGCCCCCGGCGCACCCGGCCGCTTTTGGTCTTTCCCCCGCCGCGCATGCCGAAACCGCTGGATACTCGCCCCACCACGGGCCAGATGAGGCCCGCCCGGGACGACCGGCGCCCCCCCTCCACCACCACCGCTTCTTCTTCGGTGGAGGGTTTGGACGGCAGCTTCGGGCCGAAGAGCTTGCGCTGCTCCGGGGTCATGGCCGCCAGCATGGCCTCCAGGTCGGAGGTGGAAGCGTCGGTTGTTTTACCCTGGGAAGGGGTAACGGAGGAAGCCTGAGGGGGCTTCGGAGCCGAAGGCCTCTGGGCCACCTTGGCCTCCTGGGACCGGCGGGCCTGGGCCTTGCGGGCTCGAACCTCCATGAGGGTGGCCGGTAGCTCCGAGGAAGATCGGGGAATGAGGAGCACCATACCTACGGAAAGGGGGGCCTGGGGGGAAAGGTCGTTGGCCCATAGGAGATACTGAGACTTAACATGATGTTTGGTGGCAACGGCCTCCGCGTCTTCCCCGGCGCCTACCACGTATTCCGTCCACGGCAGGGGCTTTTCTTTAGCCGGAGACGGCTTCTCAGCCCCTGAGGCCGTACTCCCGAGAACCACTCCCAAAAAGAGAAAACAGAGGAACACCGCCGCAAAGTGCGTTCGTCGAGTCCGATTCATCGCCTCTTATTCCCCCTCGCTCTTAAGACCTAGATCAGGGCATGGGTGGCATTATAGCCCAAAAAGTCCCCTCTGTCTCCGTCATATGACGGGTATGCTGTATAATCTGCGCACAGCATACAATATTTTTGCGCTGCGTCATGGCAGCGTCGCCGGGTCTCCCAGGGCTCTTTCCACCGTTTTAAGCCATTGGTGCATCTGCACCATGCGAAATATATTCAACGTGGTAAAGCGCCCGTCTTCTAAGCCGCCGCAGGAATCGTCCCTCAGGGCTCCCTCGTAGACCCCCGGGCCGAAGGTGAGGACCACGTCCTCCTTGGGGGGATAGGTGGCCCCCTTGACTTGACAGATCAAAGCCCCCCCTCCGTCGTCGCGGACATAGCGGGAGACGGAGTAAATGTGCCGCCCCAAGGCCCCGGAGCCGTCTTCGAAGCGCTCTCGACGACCGTACCCCTCGCCCTTCAGGATCTCTTCTCCGTCCAGGATCTCCCGATGCCCCACGTCTTTCCGCCGGTAAAAGTGCCTTATATAAAGCCGAAGTCCCTCCAAAAGCCGCGACGCCGAGGAAGCCAATCGAAGGTCTTCTTCCGGGTCCAGCGTATGCCCCGCCATGAGGGGCCTCCACAGGAGGGAGAGGGCAGTATCTTCTTCTTCGCCACCGGAAGACCCCTGGCTGAGCCCCGTCAAAAGGGCGGCGACGGCCGCCACGACGGGGTAAAACCACCGCTGGGGGTGGACTTTTACCAGGGCCGCCACCATGCCGTGGCGCTTGAGGGGACCCAAACCCCGCTCCCCCGGATCCAGGTCGAAGCCGAAGCCCCAGGGAGCCCCGTGGTCCCTCCCCCGGGATAGGAGCAATCTCTCCTCCTCCCCCTGGAAGGGAAAGCAGGGGCGCAGCACCCCCGGAGATCCTAGTTCGGGAAAGCATGCCAGCCAGAGCCCTCGGCGCCGGTCTTCCGAGAGGACCCGCAGGTCCCTTTCTCGAAGGACGCTCCGAGGCTCGTGCAGCGCTCCCAAAAAAAAGTTGAGCTTGTGCCGGAAACGATCCCGGACGAGGGGCAGGGTCAAAAGCTGGGCCACCAACGACCGGGACGCCCGGAAGATGGTGTCGGCGTCGTAGGACCGCAGCTCCTTCTTGCCCGTCTTGATCTGAAGGCCCTTTCCGGACTCCACCCAGGAAAGCCTCACGGGTTTTTTCTTTCCCGTGGCCAAGTTCTCGATGACACAGTGGGGCCCCTTGCCGCCGAGGGTCAACGACAGGGAAAGAAATTCGTCCACTCGCTCGTAGGCCAGCACTTGTTTCGGTTCAAAAGCCACGCGACCTCACCTCGCGCCTTTCTACGCCCCTCCCACCCCCTAGCCCTTCTCACTCCATCTCTTCCTTGGGAGAAAAGGTCTTCAGGGAACTCTGGAGGGATTCCAGGAGCGTGTGCACGTGCAACGCCTCCGTGCCCTTATAGAAATAAAAACCCGCCTTGAATTCATACTGAAACTTCATTCCCGTCTTGGCAAAGCCTACCATGAGGGCCATGGCCTGGTCGTACACGCGCCGCACCAACGCCTGGGCCCCCCCCAGGGGGGTCTCGGGGAGGATCAGGAACACGTCGCCGTTGCGGAGGGCAAATCCCAGGTCGCAGGTGCGGATCATACCCCTCACCAGTTTGGCGAAATCCTCCCGCACCAAACGCTCCTCCGTCGGACTCACCACGCCCCGGAGATCCAGGCGCAACCACACCCCCGTCATCCACCGGCGGTAGCGGTAATCCCGGGCGATCTCCTCCTCACAGCGGGGCTTTACGAAGGCCTCGTTAAAAAGACCCGTGCGGGGATCGATCAAGGGGACCCCTTCCGAGGGTCGGCCGGAAGATCTGTCCTCTGTGGGCTCCTCGGAGCGTCCGGGGGAAAGGAGGAAGAGCACGGCCCCCTCTTCCATCAGGGGAACCTGCTCCTGCAGCCAGGGCTTCCCCTGAAAGAGCACCTCTTGGGCGCCGATATCCATGAAGCTATCCACGAACTTCCCCTCCAGGGGAGGGGGGACCTCCGCCAGGAGGGGCACCATGGCGGGAGACACCCCCCGTACCACCCCCCTGGTGTCCGAGAGGATCACCGGTAAGGGGAGCTGGCCCACCACCTTGGCGATGGTGTCAAGGCAAGGCGGGGATTCCTCCCCCGAGGCGCTGCCCTCCGCGCACCGGGAGGACACGACCTCAAGGCCCCCCAGGGCCAATCCCGCCAAGAGTAGGGCCACCCCCGCCCAAGCCACCACCCCGGGGGCCCCCGCCGCCAGGGCGGAGGGCGGAAGCAATATGCCCTGGGCCATGAGCTGCAGGGCTCCCCTCCCCCGCCGCACCCCCCGGAGCGTCAAAAGGACGTAAAGGGTGCTACAAAAGCCATAGGCCAGGATCACGCCCCCCCAGAGGGGGAGGGGAAGGGCCGCCTCCCCGACGGGAGACCCCAGGGCCAGGACAAATAGCAAAATCGGCACCGAACAGAAGGGAGGGATGAGCATCAAATCTCCGACTTGCGCCACGCCCTTCCTCCCCCTTCGTTTCACCGCCCGACCCTCGCGAAACTCCTGGGCATCGCGTCCGAGTCCTCGCTCCCCATGCCCCTGCGCCTCGAGGCCCGGGGAAAATACCGCCACCTCGGCGGGCTTCCCCATGACGCCACGCCAAGGGCAGAAAAAGGACCAGACTAGAGCATCAACGATCCTGCCTGGTCTTCCCGAAGGCGCTGGTACATCGCCAGGGCCTCCTGCATGTGCCCCCGCTCCATATCGGCGATGTCTGAGAAGATCTTGGCCCCTTCGGGGTCTGCGGCGTGGCGCGCCATCTGATCGTACATCTCCGCCGCCCGCATCTCCGTGACGTACACCGTGGAGGCGATGCGCACCAGGGCATAGTGGTTTCGAAACTCGTCCGCCTGCACCACCAGCCCCGGATCGACGCCAAAGGAGGGGTCAAGATTCACTTCCTCGCCGAAAAGCCGGGCATAATACCCCGAAAGGGAGCGCCGGTGCTGATCTTCCCACTCCGCCAGCCCCTCGATCTGCTCCTTCGCCGCTCCCGAGGTCTCCTGCGCCCACTGGCGATAAAAAGCCGCCGCGTGATACTCCGAGTGGATGGCATACCGCAGGGCGTGTTTCATGTCGAAGGCTCGTTCCGTCATGGTCCTTCCCCCTTAATAAAAAAGGTATCGACGCCCGTCACCCTCGGATTATACTCAAAATGTTCCCGAACAAACAAGGGGCACCCCGGGCGCCTAATCCAGCGGCGGTACCCCCCGCTAAAAGGTCGTCGTAGGGGGAAAAAGCGCCATCGTCCGGGGTAGAACCCTTTAGACTAGAAAAAGTTCGAGGGCCACAGGCGCCCCACCCAGCCGTAGACGAGCTCCGCGTGATCCGGGGAGAAGGCAAACTCGGCAAAGGCCCCCATGGGAATCACGGAGCGGAGAATCGTCATCATCCCTTCCCCTTCGTCCCGGCGCCCCACGTGGGCCAGGGCCGTTTCGCAGATGATGAAGGCCGTGGCAATGTAGTACCACCCCGTGGTCTCGGGAAGACGGGCATAGGTCACCGCCGTGACGGCGCACCAGGCGGCCCACCCCCCTCGAAGGTAGGACTCTATCACCATGCCCAGGAATTCTCCCACATCCTGGGTCACCTTCCCCAGACGCTCTTCACCGGGAAGGGGCACCAGGGCGTCGCGAGCTTTGGCCACCACGGGCAGGATGAAACGGACGTAGAGCAGAGCGAAGGCCAGGGCAAAGAGCGCCATACGAGAGGCGTAGTTGAAATACAACATGACGTTATCTTTCCTCCTCGGCCCCTTGGCCGTAATGGACAAATTTTTTCCGCACCCGGACCATCTCTTCCTCGCCCAGCGTCGCCGGAGTCCCCACGCACCGGGCGCGCCACCAGAGCTCCGCCACAAACTCGATTTCCTCCGCCACGGCGAAGGCCCGTTCCAAGCTTCGCCCCAGGGCCAACAGGCCGTGGTGGGCCAAAAGCGTGGCGTCCCGGCACGCCAGGCAGGCGGCGGCCCCCCTCGCCAGCTCTTCGGTGCCAAAGGTGGCGTAGGAGGCGCAGGGCACGTCCAGGCCCGCAAAGGCCACCAGGTAGTGCACTGCGGGGATGGTCTCCCCCAGGCAGGCCACCGTGGTGGCAAAGGGAGAATGGGTGTGTACCACCGCCCCGGCGTCGGGGCGACGGTGGTAGACCTCCCGGTGCAACGCCATCTCCGACGAAGGGGCCCGAGAGCCCTCCCGCACCCTCCCCTCCAGGTCGAGCACCACCATGTCCTCCGGCCGGAGCTCGAAGTAGTCCAATCCGCTGGGAGTCAGGGCCCAGAGTCCCTCGTCCCGCCGGAGAACGCTCAGGTTTCCCCCCGTGCCCCGGGTGAGTCCCGCCGTCACCATCCGACGGCCAAAGAGCACCAACTGCTCTCGTTCCCTTTCAAGAAGCACCTAACCCACCTCCCCCAGGTCCCCTACGGGGAGCATTATACACAGGAAAGGAACCTTGCGGAGCGGATCGGAAAAGATGATCGCCTCTCCGGCGGACCCGGGCGAAACCTGCCCCAATTACGGGTTTGCCGCGCCGGAGTTATGGATCCGAAAGACGAGGCATCTTTGGGCTTGACAGCTCCGCCCCCGGTGTTACCCTTGTCGGGCATCTTTCTCGCCACAAAACTGGAAAGCTCGGGAGGTTTCGAATTATGCGCATCGTCACCACGCCCGCTGCGGCGCGAGAGGCCCTGGCGTCCATGCCAAAACCGGTGGGGCTGGTGCCCACCATGGGATTTCTCCACGAAGGGCACCTGTCCCTGGTGCGGCGCTGCCGAGGAGAAAACGCCACGGCGGTGGTATCCATCTTCGTCAACCCCCTCCAGTTCGGCCCCCGGGAGGACCTGTCCTCCTACCCCCGGAATCTGGTCCGGGACCAGGACCTTCTGGAGCGTCTGGAAACCGACCTGGTCTTCGCCCCCGACGCCTCGGCCATGTACCCCTCCGACGCCTCCACCTTCGTGGAAGAAACCCGGCTTAGCGCCGACCTGTGCGGCGCGGCGCGGCCGGGGCACTTCCGGGGGGTCTGTACCGTGGTGCTCAAGCTCTTTCACATCGTCCAGCCCCAGCGGGCCTACTTCGGCGAAAAGGACTTTCAGCAGCTCCAGGTCATTCGCCGCATGGTCCGGGACCTGGACGTCCCCGTGGAAGTGGTGGGGTGCCCCCTGGTACGGGAGGCGGACGGGCTGGCTCTGAGCAGTCGCAACGTCTACCTTTCCCCCGAGGATCGCCTCCGGGCCCGGGCCCTCTCCCGATCTCTGGCCCATGCCCGGGATCTCGTGGCCCGGGGAGAGCGGGACGCCCGCGCCCTGCAGCGGGAGGTGGAGGCCTTCCTCCGACGAGATCCCGCCCTGGAATTGGACTACGTGGCGGTAAAAAAGGCCGACACCCTGGAAGACGCGGACTCCTTGGAGGGCCGAATCCTGGTGGCCCTGGCCGCCCGGGTGGGCAAGACCCGTCTCATCGACAACAGCGTGCTGGAAGTCTGAGGCCCCCATGCTCTTACACATGCTCAAGAGCAAGCTACACTGCGCCGTGGTTACCGAAGCCGACCCGGACTACGAAGGAAGCATCGCCATCGCCCGAGACCTCATGGAGGCGGCGGGACTCCTCCCCGGAGAGAAGGTCCTGGTGGCCAACGTGGAAAATGCCCACCGCTTCGAGACCTATGTCATCCCCGCCCCTGCGGGAAGCGGCACCATCGGTCTCAACGGCGCCGCCGCCCTGCTCGGTTCCCCCGGAGACCGGGTCATCATCATGGCCTGGGGGATCTTCTCCGAGGAGGAAGCCCGGGCCCACGCCCCCACGGTGGTGCGCCTAACCAGGGAAAACGGCGTGGAAGCTCGCTTTCCCATGCCTCGGTAGGTTTTTAGACCGGTCCTTCCCGAGAAGAACCCTTCCCGGGGATCTTTTGTCCGGCAAAAAGGCAAGGCCAGGACCCTCGCCACGGGGGCCCGGAAAGGAGAGGATCGTCATGGAGCGTTTGACCATTCCCCGGCTCTGGGAGATGAAGCGCCAGGGGGAACCGATCGTGATGCTCACCGCCTACAACGTATGGCAAACCCGGCTGGTGGAGGCCGCCGGGGCCGACATGATCCTCGTAGGCGACTCGCTGGGCATGGTGGAGCACGGCTATGAGGGCACCGTTCCCGTCACCCTGGACATGATGATCCTCCACTGCGCCGCCGTGATGCGCAGCAGAAAGCGCACCTTCGTGACGGGGGACATGCCCTTCCTCGCCTGCGAGGTGAGCGATCCCGAGGCGGTGCGCTCGGCGGGGACCTTGCTAAAAGAATCGGGGGTGGACTCGGTGAAAGTCGAGGGAGGGCGCCGCCGGGCCCACACCATCGCCGCCCTGACGGAAGCGGGAATCGCGGTCATGGGGCACATCGGCCTCACCCCCCAGAGCGCCGTGTCCCTGGGGGGCTTTCGGGTCCAGGGTAAGACCACGGAGCAGGCCCGCCGACTCCTGGACGACGCCCGGGCGGTGGAAGATGCGGGGGCCTTCGCGGTGGTGCTGGAGTGCGTCCCCGCCGAACTCGCCGCCATCGTCACCGCCCAGCTATCCATCCCCACCATCGGCATCGGCGCGGGGCTCGGCTGCGACGGCCAGGTCCTGGTCTTCCACGACGTCCTGGGACTTTACGGAGACTTCAAGCCCAAGTTCGCCCGGCGCTACGCCGAAGGGGGGACGATCCTGACCCAAGGGCTGGAGAGCTTCGTCCGAGAGGTAAGACAGAGGGCCTTCCCCGCGCCGGAACACGCCTTCGCCTTGGATCCTCGGGTGCGAGAGGAGCTTGAAAAGCCATGATCACCATCGTGGGATGTGGCGCCCTGGGAAGCCTCTTCGCCGGGACCCTTATCGACGCGGGCTTCCCGGTACAGGGCTTTTCGCGCCCCGGAGCCCATCTGGAAGCCTGTCGCCGCCGGGGTCTCCTGGTGGAATATCCCGATGGAAGCGAGCGGACGTACCACTTTCCCCTGGAGGACTCCTGGGAACGCCTCGAGCCCAGCGACCTCATGCTGGTGCTGGTGAAAACCCACCAGACCGCCGCCGTGGCCCCCCACTTGCCATCGGCCCTAAAGCCCCGGGGAATGGTGCTCACCCTCCAAAATGGTCTGGGCAACGCCGAAATCTTGGCCTCGTCCCTTTCCCCCGGCCAGCTCGCCCTGGGGACATGCTCCTACGCCGCCTTTCGCCCCGCCCCGGGGAACGTGCGCTGGGGCGGAACGGGGGAGATCTGGCTGGGCCCCTGGGACCCCACCACCGATGTCTCCCCTTTGATAGCGTCCTTTCAGAAGGCTGGCCTCTCCGCCCACTTCACTCCCCATCCCCAGAGGGCCCTGTGGGAGAAGCTCGTCGTCAACGCCTCCCTGAATCCCGTCACCGCCCTGGCCCAATGCCCCAACGGCGAAATACTCCGCCACGATGGCCTCCTGAACGTCGCCCGGACCCTGTGCGATGAGGCCGTGCAGGTGGCCCGGGCCGAGGGCTTCCCCCTGGAGGAGGAGACCCTGTGGCAAAGGGGCTTAGCCATTCTGGACCGAACCAAAAACAACCGTTCCTCCATGCTCCAGGACGTGGAGGCCCGGCGACGCACCGAGGTGGACGCCATCAGCGGCGCCGTGCTGGACCGGGGGAAGAAACATCGCCTCCCCCTGCCGATGACTTCCTGCGTCACCGCCCTGATCCGGGCCCTGGACGCCCAGGGGGATCGATCCTAGAGGATCTCCAATCTTTCCGGGGAAAACTGGAAAAAAAGAGTCCCCGGGGGCCCTTAGTCCCCCGGGGACTTCCGGCGACTCCGGCAAAACCCCTTTACCCGCCCATCTCTCCGGGGCGCGTGTCCTCAAGCCCCACGTTTCGGCTGTCGGGCATGCACACCATGCCCCCCTGGGCGTCGACGAGACACTGGGAGATCTCCACGTTGGGGTCCACCTCCGACCCAGTGATGTCTTTCAGGAAGAAGGCCAGGCTCTTCAAGCTGGGGGATTCCCCCAAGGGAAAGATCCGGGAGTAGATCACCGTGCCCTCGGGATCCACCACCACCAGGGCCCTCTCGGAAAAGCCCTCCTCTCGCAGGATGCCATAGGCTTGGCTCACGGCGCCGTGGGGCCAAAAATCTGACAAAAGCCTCAGGCTCTTCAGCCCCAGGTGCTCCCGCCAAGCCTTCTTGGTGGGACCGGGGTCCACGCTCACTCCGAAACATACCGCGCCGAACTTGTCAAAGAGTCCCCGATGACGGTCCAGGGTGCGCATCTGGTCGGCGCACACCGGGGTCCACGCCAGGGGGTGAAAGGCGAGCACCACGTACTTCCCCCTGTAGTCCCTCAAAGCCACGTCCTGGTCGAACTGGTCCCGCAACACGAACTCCGGGGCCACCGCTCCCGCTTCCACAATCTTACAAGCCATGACCATACCTCCTTCGACACGGTTACCTTCCCGATCCATCCCACCGCCGCCAGGGCTTCAACGATAGTGGGCTTCCAGAAACTCCCGCACCCCCCGGGGGTCCCGGGGACGACGAAAAAGGGGACGGGCGTCGTCGCCGTAGGCGCTCCGGGTTTCCTCAAACGTGGGATGAGGATTCACGAAAAGCACCCCCAGGGGCCACCGGTCGGCCTGAAGCGCCAGGGCCAGGGCGGCCTGCGGATCCCGGGGGTTGTGTTCGGGTCCCACATAGTACGTATTGTCGCGATACCACTTAAACGTATTCACCTTGTTGAAAGAGACGCAGGGCTGCAAGATGTCCACCAGGGCATAACCCCTGTGGAGGATGGCGCGCTTCATGATTTCTTTTGTTTTATCCACGTCGCCGGAAAAGGCCCGCGCCACGAAGGCCGCCCCCAGGGAAATGGCCACCGCCAGGGGGTTCATGGGGAGGTTCGATGTCCCTTCGGGGGAGGTGGGGCTTCGAAACCCCAGGGGGCTCGTGGGGGACGCCTGTCCCTTGGTCAGCCCGTAGACCATGTTGTTGTGCACGAAGTTGGCGATGTCCGGGTTGCGTCGGATGGTATGGAGAAAGTGGTTTCCCCCTTCGCCGTACATGTCCCCGTCGCCGCCGATGGCCAGCACCACCAGCTCGGGGTTGGACACCTTTATGGCCGTGGCGTGGGAAAGGGCCCGGCCGTGGAGGCCATTGAAAAAATGGCACCTCATGTAGTGGGGTAGCTTGGCCGCCTGGCCGATGCCTGACACCGCCACCACCTGGTGGGGCTCCAGATCCAGCTCCGCCAAGGCCTTTTTCAAGGCCTCCAAGATGTGGAAGTCTCCGCACCCGGGGCACCAGGATATCTCTCCGGGATTTTCCATGTCGAAGATCGCGGGATCTTTCACGCCATCTCCCCCCCTTCGTCCAGGGCCTTCCCCAACTCCTGGGCCACCCACTCCACCGAAAAGGCCAACCCGTTCCACCGTCGCACGGAGGCGTCGGGGCGTCGCCCCGTGGCCAAGAAGAGGTGCCGGGCGAATTGCCCCGTGGCGTTTCCCTCGACCGCCACCACTCGCTCCGCCCGGGCCAAGAAATCCTTCGTGGAGGGGGGTAAGGGGTAGACCTGGGGGAAAGAAAGCAGGGCCGTATCCTTCCTTCCCAGTCGCGCCAGGGCCTCTTCCCCCACAGGACGGGTGGAGCCCCACACCACCACCAGACATCGATGGTCCTCGGGGCCCACGAGGACGGGGGGCAGGGCGTCCCGGGTCAGACCTTCGAGCTTTTTCATCCTCTTGGCGTGCATCCTTTGGCGCAGGGCGAAGTCTTCCCTCACGTGCCCCTCTTCGTCGTGTTCGTGGCTATCCGCCCCCACGAGGCCTTCACCGTGTCCCGGCACCCCCCGGGGAGACACCCCTCCTTCGGCGTAGGCATAGCGCCGATACCCTTCCTTGGTCTCTATCAGATAATCTCCGGTGGCGTGGCGCTCCAGATCCGGAATGGGAAGGTCGTGGGAGAGATCCACCAGGTACTGGTCCGTGAGCACTAACGCGGGACTCTGCCACTTGAGCGCCTGGGCAAAGGCTCTCTGGGTGCAGAAAAAGGCCTCCTCCAAGGTCCCCGGAGCGAAGATGGCCCGGGGAAACTCCCCATGCCCCGCATAGAGGGCCAAATCCAGATCCCCCTGCTCCGTCCGGGTGGCCATCCCCGTGGCGGGCCCCGGTCTCTGGGCCAGGTGGATCACCACGGGACATTCAGTGATCCCCGCCAGCGAGATCCCCTCTCCCATGAGGGCCAATCCTCCCCCCGAGGTGCTCACCAGGGGGCGGGCCCCGGCATAAGAGGCCCCCACCGCCATGTTGATGGCGGCGATTTCGTCTTCGGCCTGCTCGGTGACCACGCCGAACCGGCGCGCCTGGGCGACGAGAAACTGAAGCACCCCCGTGGCGGGGGACATGGGGTAGCCGCAACAGAAGTCGCACCCCCCCGCCAAGGCCCCCAGGGCCACGGCCTCGGTGCCGCTCACCAATATGGCCCCCTCCACGGCGGGATCGGCGACGAGGTCCATTTCTAACCGCCCCGACCGCCGCAGGGCCTCCCCTTCGGCGTACCCCCGGGCCCCGGCGGCCCAGTTCTTATCCGCCATATCGGTGCCCCGGCCCCCGAAATGTCGTCTCAGGGCCTCTTCCAGCTTCTCCCGGGGGATTTCCAGCAGCGCCGCCAGGACTCCCACCGCCACTACGCCAGCAAAGAGCGCCTGCCCCACCTCCCGGGCCAGGGACAAAAAAGACACGGGGACCGTCTGGCCCTCCCAGCGTCGAAACTCGTCCCCCAGCTCCTCGGGATCGCCCAAGATGGCCGTTCCCCCGTCGATGCGCTCCAGAATGTGGGACCGCACCCCTCGATTCAGGGGAAGGAGTACGTCGATGCGATCCACCGGTGCCCTCACCGGAAAGGATGAAATCCGCAGGGCAGTGGAATTGCTTCCCCCCCGCACCCGAGACATGTACTCCCGACTGGCAAAGACGTGGTACCCCGCCGCCTTGGCCAGCTTCACCAGAATCTGCTCCACCGTCTGCACTCCTTGCCCCGCAGCGCCGCAGAGCACCAAGGAGACGTCGCCAAGATTTGCCCTCGGATAATTGGCCATATTCTCCCTCCCCGACGAAAGCCCTTTGTCTCCTTCGATCTCAAGGGCTCACCGGCCCTGGAAAGACCTCAAGACCCACTGGCAGTGTAGCATCTTCCCGCCCTTTATCACAGGGAGGGGCCCACCTTTTGTCCCCGCCCCCGAAACAAAGGGACGGAGTCGGTAAAATCCTCTGGCGCCCCGGCCCGGGAGGACGTATAATGCTTTTACCACTCTTTTCGGAAAAAGGAGCTTTTCCATGGATAGGCGTCGGGCCCTGGGAGTCGGCCTGCTGGTCTTCTCCCTCGTAAGTTTTGCTGTGGCACTGCGGGATACCCTCCGGGACTTCGCCACCCCATCCCCAAGCGGCGGCGCCCCCGCTTCCTCCGGGCGTCATCTGGCCATCTACCTCCTGTACGGCAACGCCAAGTGCCCCACCTGCGACGACATCATGAGGCTCACGGAGGAGACCCTCCGAGAGGACTTCGCCGCCCCCCGGGAGCGGGGAGAGATCGTCTTTTCCTCCGCCAACGTGGAAGAGGCGGGTAACGAGTGGTACGTGAGCACCTTCGAAATTTTTTCCACCTCGGTGGTATTGGCCCTCTACGACCAGGGGCGCCTGGTGACGTGGAAAAACCCCCAAGAGGTCTGGGACCTCGCCGCCGACCCCGCCGCCTTCAAGGCCTTTCTTCGGCGGGAGATCCAAAGCATGCTCTCTTTCTCCCCCCAGGGACCAGAAAATCCCGGAGCCGCCGCCTCGGAGGACCACCCCTCATGAGCGCCATCGTCATCGCCGCCTTAGGCGCCACATGGCTCGGCATCCTCTCCTCCGTGAGCCCCTGCCCCCTGGCCGTGAACGTGGCCGCCATCTCCTACCTCCTCCGGGGGGGACGCACGGGACGGGCCTTCGCCGAGAGCGCGGCCCTTTACATCCTGGGGAGGTCCTTGATCATGGCCCTGGTGGGCTTTCTGGTGGTGCGGGGAATCTTTGCCGTCCCCGAATTGGCCATGATCCTCCAGAAGTCCATGAACAGATTTCTCGGCCCCCTCTTCGTGGTGGTGGGGGTCTTCGTCCTCGACCTAGTCCCCGTGCGCTTTCCCTGGACCAAAAAAGTAGGCAAGGTGCGCTTCGGGGTGGACCGAGGGGGGAGTTTCCTCATGGGGGTGGTGTTCGGCCTGGCCCCCTGCCCCGTCACCGCCGCCCTCTTTTTCGGGGCCCTGGTGCCCATGGCGGTGGAGCACGCCTCCCCCGTCCTCCTGCCCCTCCTTTTCGGGGCGGGCACCGCCCTGCCCGTGGCCCTGGCGGCGGGGCTGGCTTTCTTTGGCGTTTCGGTGCTGGCTAAGGCCCTTCTTTCCTTCGCCACCCTGGATCGATGGCTCACCCTGGCCAACGGCGCCATCTTCATAAGCCTGGGGCTCTCTTACATCCTCACCTTTGTGTTTCCCATCCTTTAGGCCGGGAGGTATTTTTAGTTGGAAAGCACGGTCGCAACCATCCCCATCCTGGGTAGCCTGGCCAATTCCGGGGCCATATTGGCGGGAGGATTCCTGGGAGTGCTCCTGCGCTCCCGTTTTCCCGAGCGCCTCTCCACCATCGCCTTCCAGGTCATGGGGCTTTTTTCCCTATCCCTGGGGGTTTCCATGGCCTCCAAGAGCGCCAACTCCCTGGTGCTGATCTTTAGCATCGTCGCCGGAGCCATGGCGGGAGAGCTCCTGCGGCTGGAAGACCACACCGATCGCATGGCGACCAAGCTCAAGCAGCGCTTCGCCGCCCACGACGAAGGTTTCTCCCAGGCGTTCATGACTACATTTTTGCTCTTTGCCATGGGATCCATGGGAATCTTGGGGGCCATCGAAGAGGGATTAGGAAAGGGGCCCCACCTCCTCTACATCAAGGCCATGCTCGACGGCGCCGCCTCCATGATCCTGGCGGCGACCTTAGGCCCCGGGGTGCTCGTAGCGGCCCTGCCTCTGGGGGTCTACCAGGGAAGCATCGCCCTTCTGGCAGGACAGCTCGCTGGCGTCCTCACCCCCCCTGTGGTGAACGAAATCAGCGCCGTTGGGGGGCTCATGATCATGGGCATCGGCCTATCCCTCATGGGAGTTCTCAAGATCAAGACCATGAACCTCATGCCCAGTATCGTGGTGGCCGCAATCTTGGGGTACGCCTTCTGCCCGGTCTAACCCCCCTCGCCGCCCTCGGAGGAAAAACTCCGGCTTCGGGGCCCATCTCTAGGAACGCCCCGCGAACTCGAGGCCCGGGGGGCGCGAAAGAAGGTGTTGACATTCCGAGAAGCCCTCGGTATACTATGCCTCGCGCCGGTCAAACGGGGCAAGAAGGGCGGATAGCTCAGCGGAAGAGCACCTGCCTTACAAGCAGGGGGTCGTTGGTTCGAACCCAATTCCGCCCACCACATGACAACAGAGGTTGAGGCCACGCGGGGTTGTAGCTCAGTTGGTTAGAGTGCCGGCCTGTCACGCCGGAGGTCGCGAGTTCGAGTCTCGTCAGCCCCGCCATTTTCCCTCTTGTCGTGCGTCGATCTGGGCGAGATAGCTCAGTTGGTAGAGCAGCGGACTGAAAATCCGCGTGTCCCCAGTTCAATTCTGGGTCTCGCCACCATCTTTTGGAAAGAAGCGGAAGTAGCTCAGTGGTAGAGCACAACCTTGCCAAGGTTGGGGTCGCGGGTTCGAGCCCCGTCTTCCGCTCCATTTCTTCCGTACAAGGCCCCGGGGCGGCATAGCCAAGTGGTAAGGCAGAGGACTGCAAATCCTTCACCCCCGGTTCAAATCCGGGTGCCGCCTCCAAAATATCGTTTCACCAAGTTACCAAAGGGTTTTTTGCAGTTCGGCAACAACGCGTGTGTGAGGAAATTGGCAATCAACACCTTTGGTTTTTTATTCCTCGATAGCTCAATGGCAGAGCGGGTGGCTGTTAACCACTAGGTTCCAGGTTCGAGTCCTGGTCGAGGAGCCAAAATTCAATCCGCTGATTTCAGCGGTTCTTGTTTAACGCAAGACCCCGTGGGGTGATCCCCTCGGGGTC
>Ga0208940_1000802_pt1 | contig 36470 bp, 29 predicted proteins | sample AD_JPNNA6_MetaG_FD_184445 | JGI IMG/M metagenome (GOLD analysis project Ga0208940, IMG submission 184445) | Active sludge microbial communities of municipal wastewater-treating anaerobic digesters from Japan - AD_JPNNA6_MetaG (SPAdes) (version 2) | ecosystem: Engineered > Bioreactor > Anaerobic... | reverse complement strand
ATCCTCACTTGGGTATCGGTTGCAGTCATCTCTAGGCCTCCTGCGGCCTAGTTTACCCTGACTGCCCCGAACTTCGAGTGGGTATTTCTAATTGTCGCCGATGTCTAATTCTAATTGTCATTGAACAGGGCCTCGCCACCCGCTCCTGGTACAACGCCGCCGGGCAGCTCGTTGGCAGCACCCGGAACTATTCTCCCACGCTTTATCCCGGCCACGGCCCGGACAACGCCTGGAACCTTTCTACCTGGTACGGCTACGATGCGCTGGGCCGCCAGACCCACGTCACCGACATGCTGGGCTCCGTCACCTATACGGAGTACGACGGTGAGGGCCGTGTGCTGCGGACGACGCGCAACTATCTGCCGGAATATTGGCCGAATCACGAGGATACTTACAATCTGGTCACCGAGTATGGCTACGATGTCGTGGGCAACCAGACATACGTGACCGACACTCTGGGCAACGTCACCTACACCGAATACGATGAACTGAACCGCGTCAAGCGCACGTGGCAGAACTACCTGCCCGGCTCTCCTCAGAACTACATGGACACCTGCAACCTGGTCACGGAATATGGCTACGACAGCGTGGGCAACCAGGTGTGGGTGACAGACACGCTGGGAATGCGCACTTTCACTGAATACGACGCACTAAACCGGCCCGTCACCGTGACGACGAACTACGTCGATGGTATCTTCGATCCGGCCTATCCCGACGCAGATATCGCTCAGGTGACGGTATACGATCCCGTGACCGGGCAACAGATCGCCCGGGTGGACGCCGCCGGCCGCGAAACGCGCACCGTGTATGACGCCGCCGGGCGGCCTGTGACAGTGACCACGAACTACGTGGACGGCATCTTCGACCCGGCGCAGCCTGACGAGGACATCCAACAGGTCACCCATTACGACCCGGCGACCGGTCGGGTAACGGCGCGCTGGCAGATCGCGGATACCGCCATTCCTACCTGGTATGAATACGATGTGCTGGGCCGCCTGGTGACCACCACTAACGCGCTTTCCGGCACGACGGTGACGCAGTACGACGCCCAGGGACGCCGCAGCGCCAGTATCGACGCCGCGGGCAACGCGACCCACTACGGCTATGACGCCGCCGGACGGCTGGTGACGACCACCAATGCCCTTTCGGGGACGGTCGTGACCACTTACGACGCCCTGGGCCGGCGCGTCGCCGAGACCAATGCCCTGGGGTATACCACCGTCTATACCTATGATGCCGCCGGACGGCTGGCGGCGCAGGCTGACCCACTCGGCAACGTCGCAACCTACAGCTATGACGCCCTGGGCCGCCGCGTCGCGCAGGCCGACGCCGATGGGGTGAGCTTTTATTCCACCTACGACGCCGCCGGACGCTTGAGTGCTACCTGCACGGCCTTGGGGCATTGCGTGGCTTATGCCTATGATGCGTTGGGCCGCCGCATCGCCCAGACCGACGCGCGTGGCGTCACTACTGCTTACGAGTATGACGCCCTGGGGCGACTCACCGCCGTGGTCGAGAACGCCACGACTACCGGACTATCCGACTACCAGACTAACGTGCGCACGACGTATACCTACGATCTCCTGGGGAATATGACGGCGGTCGAGAACGCCCTGGGCCACACCACCGTCTACACCTACGATTTAGCCGGGCGGCGCGTGGCGACCGCCGATGCGCTGGGCCACATCACCACCTACGTTTACGATGGACACGGGCGGCAGACGGCAATCGCCTACCCCGACGCCGCCGGACCCATCGTCGTGACCACAGATTACAACGCGCTGGGCCAGCCCACCCAGGTGGTCTACCCTGGTGTGGATGCCGCGCCGGCCTTCACCGTGACCTACGGTTACAACGTCCTGGGCCGCCGCACCGCCGTCACCGACGCGCTGGGCGTGATGGTCTACGACTACGACGCCCTCTACCGGCCGGTAGACATTGCCGCGCCCACGGGCGACGCGCAGTACCGCTACGACGCTTTGGGGCAGCGCACCCACCTCATCTATCCCACCGGGCAAACGGTCACCTACACGCACGACGCGGCGGGCCGCCTGACCCAGGTGCTCGATTGGAGCGGCGGCACGACGGTCTACACCTACACCGCTGCCGGGCGACTGGCCGCGATGCAGTTGCCCAACGGCATCCGCTCGGCGTATGCCTACGATGATGCCGGACGGCTGGTGGAGATTGCTCACCGGCAGGGAGAGACCCTGCTGGCGCACTATCAGTACGACCTGGATGCGGTGGGAAATCGCAGCGCCGTGTCCGAAATGTTGCTGACCTCCGGGGGAACCGCGGGAGGTATGGCCCATGCCGGCTCGCCGGCGCCGGGCGACGCGACGCCGGGCGATCTCCTCACGCTAACGGAAGGGGAAAGGGTGAGCTCCAGCCTTGGACCTGACGTGGCCTATGACTTCGATACGGATCGCTACCTGGTGGTCTGGAATCACTATGGCGGTATCGGCATGGGGCAGAGCGTACTGGGCCGGTGGGTTTATGGCAACGGCCAGCTTGGCGATTCCTTTGTCATAGCGCCTCAGGCGGTAGGCGTGCAATCGCCGCGCGTGGCTTACGATCCCCAAGCGAAAAGCTATCTGGTGGCCTGGGAGCGCGACAACGCCATTTACGGGCGTCTGGTAAGCCACGCCGGGCGCTTGACCAAAATACAAACCCTGGCACCCTACGGCAACGCGCCGCAATTGGCGGCTCATCCGGATGCCGGCGGGTATTTGCTGGTATACAATAACTGCCCGCCGGCCCCCGGCGAGTGCCACCAAAGCCCGGCATTGCTGGCCCAAAGGCTGGATATGAAAGGTAGTCCCCAGGGGCCTGTTTACCAACTTGCAGCGCAAGTAGCAAACGCCGCTGCCGTGACCTACGATGCGGCCGAGGCGCAGTATCTGGTCGTCTGGGAACAAGCGAAAGATTGGGCCAATTTTATGCTTGTTTACGGGCGGATGGTGGGGGAAACGCCAGGGACAACTTTCCTGATTGAACAGAACGCCACCCAACCGGCGGTGGCTTACAATGCGCGGCAAGGGCGCAGCCTCGTCACCTGGTTGACGCCAAGCGGAATCGTTGCCGGCCGGCAGGTCGGCGCCGGGGGCGGCTATCTGGGGCCGGTTTCGATCTTCAATCCTATGCAAAAGGTGGCGGGCAACATCGCCGTGAGTGGGAACGGCGCGACGGACAATTGGGTGGTGGCGTGGTATGCGGATCTACCCACGCTACAGGTCGTGCATGGCGACGGAATACTCTCCGGCAACAACCAAACGTTACAAACACAGCCTCCCAAACAAGCGATAAATGCCATAGCGATGAGCAGCGCCCCTGGGACGGCGTCGGGCCAGCAGTTGGTGGTCTGGTCGCGGGATGAGCGACACATTGAAGCGCGCTACTTCCGCCCGCTGGATGCCGGATTCCGCGCGGCGCCGGCTGCCGGCCCCGCCCCGCTCACCGTCGTCTTCACCGACACCACCTCGCCGTTGGGTAAAACGGATACGTGGGCCTGGAACTTTGGTGATGGGAACAGCGACTTCACGCAACAACATCCGCAACACACCTACACCGCGCCCAGCGTCTACAGCGTGACCTTGACTGCGAGCGACAGCCGCAGCGGGGAGAGCGAAAGCCTGTCCTTACCGGCTGCCATCGCCGTGACCGGAGCGACGCTCCAGGAGCGCACCATCAGCTACACCTACGATCCCCTCAACCGCCTCACCGCCGCCGATTACTCCACAGGCGAAGCCTACGCCTACCAGTATGATCCCGTCGGCAATCGCGCTGCCTACACCCTGACTACCCCGCTTGACGGAACCGCCGTCACCACGTACACTTATGACGCTGCGAATCGTCTCCAGGTCACCGTGTCACCCGGTCACCTTGTCACCTACACTTGGGACAATCGCGGTAACCTGCTCTCCGATGGCACCTTCACATACACGTACAGCGCCGCCGGCCGAATGGTACGCGCGATGAACCTTGACAACACGATGGCCTACACCTACACTGTCAACGGTCTACGCGTCCAGCAAACCGTGGACGGCCTCACCACGAGTTACACCTGGGACTGGGCCACGGGCGTGCCGGAACTGCTGAGCGACGGCGAGTCGCTGTACCTCATCGGCTACGATACCCTCGGCTGGCAGAACGGCACGGACTGGACGTTTGTGCTGCCCGATGCGCTGGTATCCGTGCGGCAGGAGACGGACGCGACCGGCGCGGTGACGGCGGTGCGTGAGTGGTCGCCGTATGGGGTGGAGATCGGCGGGGCGCAGGCGGGGTTGGGCTTCACCGGGGAGTGGTTCGATGTGGCGGTGGAGTTGCAGTATCTCAGGGCACGTTGGTATGACGGCACGACAGGAAGGTTTACGCAGATGGATCCATCAAGGTTGGAGGAAAATTTATACTTATATGCTAAGGCAAATCCTGTAAGTTTATTGGACCCTTCTGGTTTATGTGCTGACCGTGGTAGTTCTACTGACTGCGAGAGATTTGTTGCTGAAGTGCAGTTGATAATCGATACTGTCAAAAAGGAATGGGGTTGTAATACTCTCAAACCTCTAAGTGATGCGGATGTAATAATTGATTTTCTTGCTTACTATTATTCGGGTATGCCCGCAACGGGCGCTGGTCTTTACTTGTCATGGTTCAGATTTGACAGTTTCTTTCAACAAGGTACGCCGGATCGTTGGGCAGTTCCAGACTGGGAAGAAGCTGCTGGTTTCCCAGATTTCGAGTGGAATCATCCGGCTAATGAACCGGATTCACCTTTAGGGCAAGAGATGCGAGAGGGATATGGCTTCCGACGACCTTATTTTGACAATACACATCACTACTTTGGTTATCTGAAGCTAGCTTATTACTATGGTACGTCAGTAGCAAATATAGTCAATTTCGAGCGAGAAAAACCCACTCTAGACGCTGTTAGATCCCTGTGGCAGTCTCATATAGGCACCCTTGAAGAGCAAGAGCATGAGCGCAGATATGCCTGGTACTATCGTGAAGCAATTTATGATCTCTATATTGTTCACGAGGCGACTGTTGTGGCCTTTGCAACAAAGATACTGTTCGATAACGATATCAGTTTTCTACCACAGCTATTGTGTGAAAGATGGTGTGCTTCCAATGATGCTGATGTATGGGCGTTAGAAGAAGACGTTGACAAATACTATTTTGATTTTCCTCAGAAATATTGGCCACCGCAGAAATACTGGCCAGGAGACAGCAATTAAATGCAAGCGAGAACTGGAATCCATGTCGAGGTGCGTAAGACTGTTAGCTCGGTAAAGATATGGATGGCTTTCTTATTGGTGTTTACAGGATGCGCACAAACGCGTCCATTACATCCGAGCTATGAAGAATTGATCAAAAATGGATTCTATGCATATGTTTTGCCCAATACTGAAGTACAACGGCGACAATGGGAAGAAATCATCAGTATCTGGGGATATCGCTTCCATTGCCAGTCCAATGAGGCTCCCAATAATCTATATGTCAGGTATGTAGATGAGTATGCTCAAGTCGAGGTCGATTTGATCATCGGACCTTGGAGTGATGTGTGGGACTGGAACCAAAACACAACCGAAGTATTGTTAGATACTACCATAGCGAAAAAGAAAAGTGCTGTTTTCTATAATAGGACGGACGGTTCAACAGCTTTGATGTTCGAGGATCAATTTGGCATACGAGTACAAGTATGGAGTAGTTATCCAATTACTCAGACGCTTGAAATAGTCCAGCAACTCGAATACATTGGGCCTCCTTCTGATACAGTCAGTAATCCATGGGATTGCCGAAATCGTTAGGATGTGGAATCCTTGCCGAATGTGGGATCAGCTACACCTACGACTCGCTCTACCGCCTCACCGCCGCCGATGACTCCACCGGTGAGTGCTACGCCTACCAGTATGATCCCGTCGGCAACCGTGAGATGATGACTGACGCCATTGGCGTTTACACCTACACTTACGACGCGGCCAATCGCTTGGCCAACCCAGATGGCGCGGTGTACACCTGGGATGCGCGGGGCAACCTGCTTACCGATGGCACGTTCACATACACTTACAACGCCGCTGGTCGAATGATACGGGCGGCGAGCATAACAACAACGCTGGCATATACCTACACCGCCGATGGCTTGCGGATTGCGCAAAATATCGATGGTGCGGAGAAAACCTTCACCTGGGACTGGGCCACGTCCGTGCCGGAGATGCTGTACGATGGGCAGTACACCTACCTGGTAGGGCACGACACCCTGGCCTGGGAAGGCGCGCGCACTCCGATGTCGCCGGTCACTGCCGTGCGCGAGTGGTCGCCGTATGGCGTGGAAGTCGGCGGAGCGCAGGCGGGGTTGGGGTTCACCTTCTGGAAGAATTATGAAAACACAATTCGTTGTCTGTCTTAAGAATGACGGCTATCCGGCATCGTTGGAAAGGCGCAAACTTTATCAGATCCTTCCTGACACCCAGGCTGCTAATCATCACCTGTTGCGGGTCATAGATGAGTCGGGTGAAGATTATCTTTACCCGGCGGATTATTTTGCGCCTATCGAGGTACCGGCGATTTTTCTGGATGTCCTGATGTCTGATAATTATCAGCCGTCATCTGCCTCTCACTAAAGAGCCATTCCGCTTCCAGTACGGCGCGCACCTCCAACTGCGTCTCTCGGCGGACGTCTACGCCGACATGCCCGACGTCTTCGGGCATCTCACGCAGGAAAACACAAGGTCTCCCCGTCCGCACTCCAGGCATACAGGTTCGGCTGGGCAAAGCGACTCCACACGGGCACTCGCCGCTACGATCTGGCAACGCCGTAGCCGAAAGAGATCCTTGCTGCGCAAGCCAGCTTCGACAGCCTGCTGTTCTTCGGTTGTTAGTTCTCGATGTAGCGGTGCTCTCATACCGCCTGTTTTACCACTATACCGAGATTCTTGCCTGTGTCTGCACCAGGCGCTGATGCGCGCTGCGCTGCAGTCCCCGCAGCGCAGCAAGGGGATGCGCCAGATGCACTTGAGCGCGCGGCCGTATCACCGCGTCCTCAAGGTCTCGCGCACGATGGCGGATTTGGAAGGCGCGGAGGGGATCCAAACACCGCATCTGGCGCAGGCATTGCAATATCGGGTCAGAGTGCTGGAGACGTCATTCAACCTCTAACAGACCACCAGGAGATCCGCATGGAGCGTCGCCAGCGAATCGGCGCCGACCCAGATATCGAAAGCCGCCGCGTCTTGGACCCATCGACCGGCGTTCGTGCTCCAGTGGCCGAGTTCGGCCGGGCCAAGGGAGAAGGCGACAGTCTTCGTCTCACCGGGCCGAAGGGTGACGCGCTGGAAGCCCTTTAACTCGCGCATTGGACGTGAGTCGCTGCCGGCCTGCTGGTGAATGTAGAGTTGTACGACCTCGTCGCCCGTCACCGACCCCGTGTTGGTCACGTCGACCGTCACCGCTACCGAACTCCCCCTCCTCACCTGCGGCGTCGCAACTTTCAGGTTCGTAATCGAGAAGGTCGTGTAGCTAAGGCCGAAGCCGAAAGGATAGAGCGGTGTTGCCGGGCCGTCCCAGTAGCGCGGGCTGTACATCGGATGACCCTCAGGGGAGTGCGTGAGGTTGCGGGCGTAGTAGAGCGGCGCGTGACTGCCCCGGCGCGGGAAAGTGACAGGCAGCTTGCCGCCCGGGTTGATGTCGCCGAACAGGATGTCGGCCACGGCGTTCCCGCCCTCACTGCCCGGCTCCCAGGCCTCGAGAATCGCCGGTACGTTCTCCGCTGCCCAGTTGATGCTCAGCGGACGGCCATTCAAGAGGACGAGGACCACCGGCCTGCCAAGGGCCACGACGGCCTTGAGCAGTTCTTCCTGCCGCCCCGGCAGATCAAGCCCAGCGCGTGAAGCGGCCTCGCCGGCCATATCGGCATTCTCGCCGAGCACCATCACGACAACATCCGCCTGACGCGCCGTTGCCACCGCCATCTGGAACGCGGCCTCGGCCTGCTCGGGCGTCTGCACCGGCTTCCGCGCCTCGGCGGGCAGGTTGTTTTCAAACCAGGAGGTGATATCCCGCCGAATCTCGGGGCCGGGGGCATATTCGACTCTGGCTCCCGGCAGTTTGGCGCGGATGCCTTCAAGGACGGTGACGGCCGCCGGCGTATGGCCGAAAACCATCCACGAACCCTCGGTCGCCTCTTTCGAGTCGGCCAGCGGGCCGATCACGGCCACGTGCTTCAGGTTCTTGGAGAGCGGCAGGAGCCGACCTTCGTTTCGCAACAGCACCATTGAGCGTTGCGCTGCACGCCGTGCTTCCACCCGCTGCTCGGGCAGCGCTACGACCTCTGCCAGCTTCGATTCGTCCATGTACGGCTGCTCGAAGAGTCCCATACGCACTTTGATAGCCAGAATGCGCCGCACGGCTGTGTCGATGTCATCTACCTTCAGGGTACCGTCTTCGACCAGCCCGGCGAGGTGCTGCAAGTAGGTGTTGCTGGCCATGTCCATATCGAGTCCTGCGCTCAACGCGCGGAAAGCGGCGTCGCGTCCGTCGCGCGCAAAGCCCTGGGTGACAAGGCTGCCGACGGCAAAGGCGTCGCTGATGACAAAACCCGCGAACCCCCACTCGCCCCGCAGGACGTCGGTCAGCAAGAAGCGGTTCCCGCTGGCAGGGACATCGTTGAGGTCCATGTAGGCGCTCATCAAGGTCCCGACGCCGGCCTGCACCGCGGCCTGGAAGGGGGGGAAGTAGATGTTGCGCAACTGGGTCTCAGACAGGTAGACCGGGTCGTAGTCGCGCCCGCCGTCCGCCGCACCATAACCCGCGAAGTGTTTGGCGCAGGCCACGACATGATCGGGCGCGCCGAGATACGGTCCCTGGAAGCCGCGGACATGAGCCGTCGCCATGGCTGCACCCAGGTACGGATCTTCGCCGGCGCCTTCCACGATACGCCCCCAGCGGGCGTCACGGGCGATATCGAGCATCGGGCCGAAAGTCCAGTGCAGGCCGGCGGCGCGGGCCTCTTTGGCCGCCACCGTCTGCGCCCGTTCGACAACCGCGGGATCCCACGACGCAGCCATCGCCAGCGGCACCGGAAAGATCGTGTGGTAGCCGTGGATCACGTCGAGGGCAAAGAGCAGGGGAATCTTCGAGGGGCTTTCTTCGACGGCGATCTTTTGCAGTGCATTGAACTGCTTCGTGTCGTTGATCCACAACACCGAACCGGCGCCCCCCCGCCGGATAATGTCTTCAGGCCGCGGACCCGGTAAAAACGGCAAGCCCCCAATTTGGGTGAGCTGCCCCACCTTCTCCGCGAGGCTCATCCTTCCCAGAATGGCTTCGACACGCGCCGCAACCTCGGCTTCCGAGGGGATTGGCCCCGTGTTCGTCTTGATGTCCATCATGCTTTCTCCTTGTGACGCTGTACTCCGCTTGAGAGCAGGCTCGCCTTATGCGAGCCAACCATCCCCCACCGGGTTGCCATCAATGATGCCTGAAGTTATAATAGCATTCCGTGCCCTTGTCAACCCGGGAGTACGGGTTGGGTATAGTGCCTATTCTCCGACCGCGCCCGCCCCCACGCCTGGGCCGGTGGTGGCGCGGTCTGGAGACCGGCCACAGCCATTCCAGAGCTATTCCCAGGGCAGTCTAGTGGAAAAACATGGTCATTGCGTAAGTCCTAAGCAACAAGTCCTAGCCTTCGCTATGGATAAATACACAGAGGTGACATCATGCTCAATTTTTTATCACAAGGTGGCTGGTTGTTGATTCCGGCGCTGGCGCTGGGCATCGTGAACTGGATCGCCGTAGCGCGGGAGAAAAAGCGCGTGGAGTACGTCGCCAAGCCGGGGACATTGATCCTCGTCATCATCACAGCGCTGTTGTTGATGCGCGGCACAAACAACGCACGACTGGCACTGTTTTTCGTGTTGGGGCTGTGTTTCTCCCTGGTCGGCGATGTGTTCCTGATGCTGCCCGGCGAGCGGTTTTTCATCCCTGGCCTGATAGCGTTCTTCATCGCGCACGTCTTCTACATCATCGGCCTGAATCCCACGCTGCCGCCGCTCGATTCGGTGATAGTGCTGATCGTCGTAGCGGCGCTGGGAGCGACGCTCTATACACGTATCGCGGCGTCACTGCGGCAGAAGGGCGAAGGAGCGCTGTGCGTGCCGGTGGGCGCTTATGCAACGATCCTCAGCCTGATGCTGTTCTCGGCGTGGGCGACGCTGTTTCGTCCGACGTGGCCTGTCGCCGCCCGCGGCACCGCGATCCTGGGCGCGACGCTCTTCTTCGCCTCCGATGCGATGCTGGCGTGGAACAAGTTCGTCACGCCGTCGTCCGTGCTGCGTGTGGGAGTGATGGTCACTTATCACCTGGCGCAATTGGCGCTGACGGCGACCATCGCGCTGGCGTGAGTCCGCATTCAAAGAGAGGCGCGGACGGCGCCCGCGGTTTGATACGCTGGCGTCACTATTGCCCCGGAGCGTCGAACCCCCGGCTGGCGTCGTCCAACACCAGCACCCCGTCGGGATGCTGCCCGCCCGGAGAGAATGTGTGCACGCCGGAGGCGGGGAATTGGCCGATCCACGTGGCTTCGCCCGTACAGGGCGCATACCACCAGGCGTTGACCTGTGTGCCGGCAAGCACCTCCAGGCTGACGGTGACGGGCAACGGCAGCGGCAGGTAGACGAAAGCGTAACGCCCTTCACGGTCGCGGGTGGCGCGGATGTGATGGCCGCCCGTCCCTGCATCGCAGCGCAGCATCGTCTGGTCGGGAATGCGCTCGAGATAGGGCCGCGACTCCATCAGCGCCCGCAGATGCCTGACCTGTCGCGCGCCGGGGCGATCGATGGCTTCATACCAGGGCCGGTCGGCGTAATTGATGTAGCCCCGTTGCTCGTCGGCGAACTGCCAGACGGCGTGATGGCCGTAAGTGACGCCGCACGCCCCCGCGAACACCGAGCGGTACATCTGCTTGCGTACATCGTAATCGCGGAAGTAGCCGTTCGCCGGATCCCACTGCGGCCACGGGCTGACAGGATGGTCCTCGTAGTTAGGTTCCCCATCGAGCACGGGCCTGGGCGGTGTGAGTGCGTAGTCGTGCGCCACCCACTCCCACACCGGCACGTCGTGCCCACTGCCGTGCCCCGACTGCATCATGTGCATATCCAGCCAGGGTTCGTCGTGCAGCCACGCCGACGTGGAACACCCGCCTGCCGGATGATACGTCTTGAACGCGGGCCGTCCTATCCCGGCGTCGATGCCCGCCGCCAGTGCCCGCCAGATGGGACGATAGTCATGGTCGGCGTGGATGGCCGGCCGGTCGCCGCCGAGAATCCACACGATGTGGGTCTGGTCGCGGTACCGTTCGCCGAGGAAGCGCCCGTAGACCTCCGCATTCTCCGGGGTGAAGACGACCGGGCCCGCGCCCCATTGATGGTTAACCTTGTCGCCCCAGGTGGGCAGCAGGCCGATGTAAAGACTGTGGCGGGCCGCCATCTGTACCACCTCATCCACATAGGCAAAGTAGGCTTCGTTGGGACGGGTGGGATCGTTATCGAACAAGGGACGTTCGCCGTAAGCATTGGGCGTATTGAGGCCGTCGAACTCAGCCAGTGCGACGGCCTGGATCACGGTGAAGCGGTGAGCCTGCCGGTTGGCGAAGTAGCGCTCGGCTTCCGCGCGGTTCAGGCGATGAAACAACTCCCAGGCCGTATCGCCCAGCCAGAAGAACGGATCGCCGTTCTCGGTGACGATAAAACGACGATTGGAGCTAACCTGCAAACGCGGTAACGATGTCATATTCAAACCTCCAAAGTATCTATTCAGGCTAGTAAACCTGATGAAGTAATTTATCCCCTATACCAGGTTGGGCGTGGATTTCGGTATGCCTGGTGCTTGTGGATGACGCGATAGGCGTGTTTCTATAAGCCCATCCCCCCTGCCCCCCTTCCCTGGGGAAGGGGGATTTTTGTAGGGGGTGTGGCGGGCAGCTTCGCTGCCCGCCACACCCCCTCTTTTTCGCCCCCTTCTTCCCCGCTGGCGGGGGAGAAGGGGGTTGGGGGACGAGAGGGCCAGCGCCTATAGCTGAAGTGCCAACCTATTATGCATCATCCCCCCCAAGTCCCGTTTGCCACCTGGCAAGGGTGGCTGAATAGTTACAACCGGGGAACCTTTTGTGCCGCGCAGTACTCACAATGCTACGCTCAGACCCCAGTCTGTCAAGCGGATTCAAAAACCATGATTGACTTACTTACCCCTTAAGGTATAATACACTTGTTTTGAAGCCGCCCTTGAAAACCACGCGGTTGCCCGCGTGGTTTTCACTGTAAGGGCCCTGATGAGCGGTATGACATCCCTGCAAGGGATGATGTTAAAGAAGAGGAGCAGAGAAAAATGCCTAAACGCACTTATCAGCCGAAAAAACGCAAACGGATGCGCACCCACGGTTTTCGTGAGCGGATGAGCACCAGCACCGGTCGGGATGTCTTGAAGCGCCGTCGCCTCAAGGGACGCCACAAGTTGGTGCCCGTGAGTCTGGGAGGAGCGAAGCGCATCAACTGGAAGGAAGCGGCGCAACGGCCTCGCCGCCGCGATTAAGCCTGTCTGGATGGCGTTTCACTCACGCCCATTGTACTATTGGAGCACTCGTTTTGGCACAAAGAAATGCGCCTGCGCCGTCCGGAAGATTTCCGCACAGTGTGGTCGGCGGGACGGTCGTGGGCGCATCCCTGGTTTATCCTGTGGGCGCTTCCCAACGAGAGCAACCGTGTTCGCGTCGGGATTACGGCCGGGCGCAAAGTGGGCAACGCCGTGGCACGGAACCGGGCGCGGCGTTTGTTGCGTGAAGCGGCGCGACATCTTTATGGTTCTATGGTTACAGGGTGGGACCTGGTGTTGGTAGCGCGCGCCTCCATTGTCAATGTGCAGGCACCTCAAGTGGAAAGTGCCTTGCGGCATGTGCTGGGTCTTGCAGGATTGTGGGTGTCTTCACCGGACGATAACGACTCATGAAAACATTCGTGCTGTGGCTGCTGCGCTTTTATCAACGTTTTATCTCACCATGCTTCCCTCCGTCTTGCCGTTTTACTCCCCCGTGTTCACAGTACACCTATGAAGCCGTTGAGCGTTATGGCCTGTTCAAGGGTAGTTGGCTGGGAATCAAACGGCTGGCGCGTTGTCACCCCTTCCATCCAGGCGGATATGATCCTGTTCCCTGATCTATATGTCGAGAAATTGGTCTCTTAATAACCAGGAGGAAGTATGAGCTTGTGGCGGACTTTCGCTGACCGCCTCTATCAACGAGGAAAAATGCGGCGTATGTCGAGCGCGGCATTATTACTGCTGTTTATCGTAGTGACCGGGTGTGCCGGCGGTAGTCTGCGCCACGAAAGCTGGCCCGGCTTAATTGTGGCTGATGGTACGATCTACGCGGCGAATTTGGAACGGGTTCAAGCGCTCAACGCCGAAACGGGCAAACTCCTGTGGAGTTATCCCGATGAGACGGACAAGAACATACGCCCCTTTTACTCGACCCCGGTATTGGCCGAGGATTATGGCGACCACGGTCTGCTGCTGATCGCAGGTTACAAGGACGGTACTGTCTACGCTCTGTCGCTGGGGGAGACGCGCGCCGAACGTCCCGATTTGCTGTGGACTTTTGCCGGGGCCGGCGGTCAATACGTCGGCAGTGGCGTTGTGGCGGAGGGGAAATTCATCATCGGCAACGGGGATGGCAACGTCTACGCGCTGGATCTTGCCGATGGCGGACAAGTGTGGACCTTCTCCACGAAGGATCGCGTGTGGGCGACTCCGGTGGTCGTTGAGGATACGGTTTATATCGCTTCGCTGGATCATTATCTCTATGCCGTGGACATCGCTACGGGTGCTGAGAAATGGAAATTGGAATTGGGCGGGGCGATTTCGGCCACGCCAGTTGTGGTCAATGGGGCGCTGTGGGTCGGGAACTTCACCTCAAAGCTCTACGAGATTGATCTGGCGACACAACAGGTTGCCTGGACATTTGAAGCGAGTGACTGGATGTGGGCGACTCCCATTGCGAAAGGGTCGATTCTGTATTTCGCGGATGTCAGCGGTCATGTGTATGCGTTGAACACCGCCACCCATGCGCCGGTGTGGGATGCGCCCGCCGTCATCGACGATATCGTGCATGGCCGTCCTGCCTTGAGCGCCAATGGCAGTTTACTCTTTGTGGCCGGTTATGAAAAGGGTGTGATTCATGCGTTCGATGCGGAAACCGGCTCAGAGATGAATTGGGGCGTTGTGACGCGCAATCCGGGCCGTCTGCCCGGCGATCTTGTGACGGATGAATCGCGCTTGTACGCCATGCCCATCCTGGTATCCGAGCGCATTCAGGCGTTGGATCAGGAGGGCGGTAAAATTTTGTGGACCTATCCGCCCGTAGAAGCGGCAAAGTAGTCTGCTGATGTAAGCCAGAAGGGGAAATGTGACGTGTGGGATACGATAATCATTAGACCAATTATCAACTTATTGTTGCTCTTCTACAAATTCCTGGGGCATGAGACGATCGTGGCGGTGGCGCTGCTCACTTTGCTGATGCGCCTCCTGGTAACGCCTTTGATGTTGAAGCAGCAGAAATCGACGCGCCAGCAACAGGAACTGCATCCTAAGCTTATCGAACTCCAAAAGAAGTACAAAGACGATCCCCAGAAATTGATGGAAGAACAGCGCAAACTGGGCATCAATCCCATGGGGGGGTGTTTGCCGCTGTTGATTCAGCTTCCGTTGATGATCGGCCTTTACCAGGGTATCATGCGTGTATTAGCCAGCACACCCTTGCAACTTCTGGCGTTACCGCGCGATATTTACCGCTGGATTCCGAGTTTCAGCTCGCTGATCCCGTTGAAGAGCCGCTTTCTTTGGTTGGACTTAGCCTTGCCTGATTCGCTCTTCATCCTGCCGCTCCTTGTCGTAGTGACCTCGTGGTTCTATCAAAAGTTGATCACCCCACCAGCGATGGACCCTCAGGCAGAGGCTATGAACAAGCAGATGATGTTGATGATGCCCTTGATGACCGGTTTCTTCTCGGCAACGTATGCCTCAGGCCTGGCGATCTATTTCTTGATCACCAATCTGATCGGCATCTTGCAGTACTATCTGTTCCGCCAGTATTACACGTATCCTACCCCCCCGGCAAGTGACAAAAAACCGCCAGCTCAAAAACGGCCACAAGCCAGCACCAAATGACGTTGTGCCGGCGGTGAGAGGACACCGAGGATGAAAATCTCAACCGCGAAGCACGCGAATCTTGTACTCGTCAGAATGATATGGGACACAACAACGTGGGATTTTTACCGCCGCGAGCGCCAAGTGCGCCGCGGTGGATGTTATTTCTCAGCGTGCTCAGCGGTGGAAACGAATTGGGTGTATTTCATTTTAGTTGTAGTCTAGTACAGCGCGGCATAAATGGCTCCCCAGCTAAACTTGCTCCCAGAGGAACGCCAGTTCCCCGTTCCGACGTAGAGGCGCGGATCTGACGATCCGCGCTGAGCATGGCTAACTGAGAAGGACTTTTGTCGCGCGGTACGAGGGCCTTGTGCCCGTTTCAAGCGTCAAAAACACGCCCATCAGGGGCTCAACTACGCCCCCCAACTCATTTGAAACATACCCAAACGAATTTAGCCGCGTGTCCAACATCTTGTTGACCGGTACAAGATTGACGAGATGAGCGGTTTATTTTCAGAAAACCATCCTGTGGATTCTGTTATACGAGGAGGTTGTTGGATGACACCCGAAGAGTCGGTAGTCGTTACCGCGCCGTCTGTGGACGAAGCGATTATTCTGGGGCTGACCCGCTTGGTAGCCACGCGGGATGAAGTTACCATCGAAGTTTTAGACGAAGGCAGTCGCGGCTTCTTAGGGATCGGGGCGCGCGAGGCGCGCGTGCGGCTCACACGCCATTCTCCTGGGGGTGAACCGGCAGTGGCATCACCTGCCGCCGTTCCCCCGCCTGCCGTTGAGGTTGCACCTGAACCTGTCGTTATCGCCGAACCTGGCGTTATCGTCACGCCTGAACCTGAACTGGAAAGCCCGGTGGTGGCATCGCCGGGTGTAACAGCCCCTGTCACGCCGACCTTGCCTGCCGGGCCTGAACCGCAACCCGTTCCGGCGCCATCGCAGGAAAAACGAGTCCCCCGGCCTCGCGCTGAACATCCGACTACCCACCTGAATCGCACCCTGATCGAGAAAACGGCAACGGACATCGCGGAGCATCTCTTTGCCGGCCTTAACCTGCAATGCTCCCTAAGTTGGGAACAAGAAGACCGTCCGTCTTTGTGGATATCACTGCACGGAAAGGATGCCGATATCCTGGTTGGACCGCGGGCACAGACGTTGGATTCGGTGCAGTATTTGTTCCGCACCCTTTTGCATCGTCTGACCGAAGGGGATTACAATGTGGTACTGGATGCCGATGGCTATCGTAAGCGTCGGCAGCGCAATCTCGAAGCATTGGCGCGCAAAATGGCTAACCAGGCCGTTCAATCGGGGCAGACGGTGCGGCTGAAACCCATGCCGGCTCACGAACGGCGGGTCATCCACATGGTTTTGCGCCAGGACAAGCGCGTGAAAACCGAGAGCGTTGGTAAAGGACCTGAGCGGGCCATTACCATTATGCCGGACAAAAAAGCAGATTGATGGATCGGGTTCTCGCGCCCATTGATTACCTGGTCATCGGCCACGTCACCCACGACATTCTGGCGGATGGCCGGCGGGTCCTGGGCGGCACGGTCTCGTATGCGTCGCTGACGGCGGCGGCGCTAGGATGCACGGTCGGCATTGTGACCAGCGCCGGCGCGGATGTCGATCTTTCGACGTTGGAGCGCATCGCCGCTGTGGTACGTTATCCCGCCCCGGCCACAACGACGTTTCAAAACGTGTATGTCGATGGACACCGTGAGCAGTATGTTTACTCCTTTGCCGCGTCCTTGACGCCTCAGGAAGTGCCGCCGGCCTGGTTGCGGAGTCCCATCGTCCACATTGGCCCCATTATGCGGGAATGTGCGCCGGCGTTGGTCGAACATTTCCACGGGAAAGCGTTCATCGGCATCACCCCCCAGGGTTGGATGCGCGCTAGCGACAGGGGCGGACGTGTCTTTCCGATACCGTGGGCCGAAGCCGCGCACCTTCTGCCGCTGGCCTCGGCCGTTGTCTTGAGCATTGAGGATATCGGCGGTGACTGGGACCTGGCAGTACATTTTGCGGCGCAGACGCGGATCCTGGTCGTCACGTGTGGGTGGGATGGCGGCACGATCTTTATAGAAGGTACGCCGACGACATTCCCCGCCATGCCGGTGACGCAAGTCGATCCCACGGGCGCCGGCGACATTTTCGCCACGGCCTTCTTTATTGCGTTGGCCTCAGGCACGCCGCCCCTGACGGCGACCCATTACGCAGCATGCCTGGCGGCGTATTCCGTCACCAGGGTGGGGTTGGCCTCGACACCACAACCGGATGAGGTCGTGGCTTGTTCCCCTTATCTGGCAAAGTCCTCCTGTCACCTGGCTCCAGCGGGGTCGCTGACATGAGGCGAGTCTACACGTTCACCAATCAAAAGGGGGGCGTCGGCAAAACGACCACCGTGGTCAACATCGCCGCGGCGATGGCCGATTGGGGACGCCGGGTTTTACTCGTCGACATCGATCCGCAGAGCAACGCCACTACGTGCGTGGGCCTGGACGCGCGTACCCTTTCTGCGTCCATTTATGACGTACTGGTGGGCGAGCAAAACGTCATGGAGGTTATCGGCAAGACGCGCTGGCCGGGTCTCGACATTGTGCCGAGCACGCCATCTCTGGCCGGCGCCACCGTAGAGCTGAATCGCACTGCGGATCCGCGGGAGCGCGGAGAATATCTTAAACACATCCTGACGCCCGTTGAAGACTACGACTACATCCTCATCGATTCCCCTCCCAGTTTGGGAGTCCTGACCGTCAATGCCCTCAGCGCCGCGCACGCTGTTATCGTGCCGGTGCAGTGCGAATACCTGGCCCTGGAAGGTCTGGCGCAGTTGATGCGCACCATAGGGCTGGTGCAGCGCGGCCTCAATCCCACTCTGACATTGCGGGGGGTAGTGGTGACGATGTACGACAGCCGGACCACCCTATCGCGGCAGGTCGCCGAGGAAATTCGCCGACATTTTCCCGGCCAGGTTTTCAATGTGACTATTCCACGCAGTGTACGCTTGAGCGAAGCACCGAGTTTTGGGGAGCCGGGCGTCTTCTATGCACCGCACTCCAGCGGCGCGTTGGCGTATCGCATTCTCACCTGGGAATTGTTGCGCGGCGATGGCTACACACCGGATTGGTCGCCGCCCCCTTTAGAACCTGAGGATTGACAGTCACCCTTGCCAGGTGGCGAACGGGACTTTGGGGAGAGGGTACATCATGGGTTGACACTGCCAAGAGCGCCTGGCATACCAAGTTTATGCGTAACTATTCAGCCACCCTTGTCAGGTGGCAAATGGGACTTTGGGGATGATGCATAAGGGGTTGACACCTCGGCTACAGGCGATGGCCCTCTCATCCCCCCAACCCCCTTCCTGGGGGGAAGGAAAGCAGGGGGGATAAGCTCATAGAAACACGAATATCTCGTCATCCAAGAGTCCTTTGCCTACCAAAATCCATGCCAAACCTACGATAGGGAATAAGTTGCTGCGCCAGGTTGACTGGCCTGAATAGATACGTTTATGCTTGCCGGGGATCGTCAGATCCCAGCGTAGCGCGCCAGAACCGCGCATGGCTAACGGGGGTGAAATTTCTGCCTCGATGGACTAGCCTGAATAGATGCCTGTTTGGAATTACGCACGATAGACGTGGTAACGTCGTTGGAGGTTGGTATTCAAGGTACGGGCGAAATCCTTTTCCAGGGAATTACGCACGATAGACGTGGTAACGTCGTTGGAGGCGCTGCATGACGTATTCCGCCACCTGGCGGACAGAGGGGTCAGAGTCTTGCAGCAAGGGCTTCAGGAGCGTGAGATGGTTCTCTCGTCCGATATGCACCAACGTGAGCGCACCCAAGATTTTGGCCGCTGGATCTCCCTCCGTAATGGCTCGTTCCAGCATGGCCATGGCTGCCGGCCCGACGCCAAGCCCTGATCCTTGCCCCGCGGCCCACGTAACAAGCCATTCCATCTGCTCCACTTGCGGCGGCGCCGGCACGACGGTTTTGCTTTCGATCTGTTCTTTGAGCGTGTTGAGACTTAATTCTGCCGCCGAACGCACGACCCACTCTTTATCTTCGCGGGCCATCTTCTCCAGTATTTCTATGGCCCAGGGTTGATGGATGCGTCCTAGCCCCTGGGCGACTGTCCGACGGATTAAAAGTGACTCATCGTTGGCTGCCTCTTTCAGCACATTAAGGCCTTCTTCAGTCTTGGATAGCGCCTCCGCAATGCTGGGAAGGAGTTGTTCATCACCCTCCACCATAGTATTTTGAAGGATGCGAACCGCGCCCGAAGTCCCCAGGTCGGCCAAAGCCGCGACAGCACTCTGGCGGACTTCAAGATCGGGGTCCTGCAAAGCGCCTTCAAACAGCGGCATCTCCCGCGGCGACCCGCACCAGCCCAATCCACGCAACGCGGCACTGCGGATGGCAACCGCAGGCTGGCGCAGGGTCTGGATGAAGAAAGCGCGCGCGCCTTCACCGGCAGACAGGGCCAATGCGCGTCCAATACGGAGACGCATGGAGCTATCCGTCTCCTTATCGGTGAAGATATGAGCCAGGAACTTCATCAAGGGCTTGCGCCAGGCAACCTCTTCGGGCGCGACCATGCTCAAACGGGCCGCGCGGAAGAGCCCCTCGACGTCGCCGGTGGTAGCGGCGGTAAACAACACCTGCACTAACGACGACACGTCCTCCAGGCCGGCATAGAACTCGATCAACAACGTCCAGGCTGGATCGTCCAGGTGCGCTTGGACCATATCCGCACCCAGGGGATCGTCTGCAAGTGCCCAGGCGGTGAGGAAATCATCCCACAGGTAATGCGCGGGCACCCAGAATTTTCCTTCCCGCCGTAATAGGGGGGTGTCGGAGAGTATTCGCCGTATGGCGCTTTCAAGTTTGGAGGATAAGGCATCGTCAGGTGGCAGTTGGGCAGTGATGAAATCGTGAATTTCCTGTGGGGAAAGCACCTGCCCTTCCAGCCGGTGTTTTTTCGCCAGGTGGCTGAGAACGTCTAGAAAAAGAACCCGTGCCTGTTCGGCGATTTCCGCTTGCCCTTCGCCCAAATTGGGCGTGGGGATGCAGCTATCCAGGAAGCGATCCAGAACGTCCACAGGGCGGAACGGAAGCTGTTGTGTTTGCAGGTAAACGATAAGGCGCGTGTTGAGTTCCAAAAGCGATGCTCCGGCCTCAGCGGCCCATGCGAGGGTGGGCAGGACGTCCTCCGCTGGCTCAAGGGGCCCCATCTTCAGCAGGTGTGCCCAGCCGTCGTACAACGCCCCCAGTGTGGCCTCGCCGTGAGGCGGGACAATCTCCAGCGGCACGAAGCCGTTTTCGACTAAGGCTCCGTACCCCTCCGCGCCGCCGGCAACCAGCCAACAGCTTTTGGGCAGACTCTGTGCGGCTTCGGCAAACCAGTGGGCGATAACGCCGCGCTCGTCCGGTGGAAGGGTATCCCAGTTATCGACCAGGATGAGCGAGGGTTCGTTATGCAGGTGCGTGAGCGCCCACTTGGGGACCAGCTCTGTTGTCCATAATCCGGCTAAGTGGACGAGGCGTTCCACCGGCGGCAGAGACTCGGCCTGGGACAGGTTGTTCCAGCGTGCCAGATCTATCCAGAGGGGGAAGCGCTCGTAAGGTCGTTTTTTGTTGGCCCGCTGTGCGGTCTGCCACACCGTCATTGCCAAAGCCATGGTACGACCGGAGGTCAGAGGACCGGTGATCACCAGTTTGGGATAGCCATCCGCAATGTGGGAGAACGAGATGCTGAGCGGCTCCGGGATGAGAGAGGTGCTTTGGAGATCCAGCTTGGGGGGCAGCGGCGGCGGAGCCGCAAAAGTCGGCGGCTGGAAGATGGCCGTTGGATCGGCAGGGGCGAAAAGTAACAACCCTTTGAGCGACTCCTGCAGCGCAGTGATATAGCGCTCTTCCTGACTGGCCCGCGCACGGTTGCGCATGTTCACCACGGGGGAGTACAGTTTGACGCCGAATCGCTTGATGTTCTCGCGTTGCCGGTAAATAACCCGCGCGACAAGCAGAGCTACGATAGCGCCGATAAGCGCCGACGGCAGGTCGAATTTCCAGGCGCTCGCCTGGCGGAGGAGTTCGACAAACAGCACGTCTGGCTCCTACGCTTCCGCTGACTCCGTAGCGAGTCGGTATCCCTGCCCGCGTTCGCTAATAATGCGCCGGGGATTACGCGGATTCGTTTCAACTTTTTGCCGCAAGTACCAGATATAGAGCTTGAGATAATCACGCCGGTTAGAGTATTCGGCACCCCACACCCGGCGGAGCAGTGTGTCATGACTTACCGTCCGTCCGGAGTCCTGGACGAGCGCCGCAAGCAATCGAAATTCGGTGGGGGTAAGGCTAACCAGACGGTTATCGACTTTGACTTCGTGTGTATCCAGGTTGACCCACAGATTGCCGGTTTGGAAAATGGTTTGTTCGCCGCGAGCACGCCGCGCGCGCGACAGCGCCGCTTTGACGCGCGTCACCAATTCTTTGTAGCCGAAGGGCTTGATGATGTAATCATCGGCGCCCAGACCCAGGCCATAGGCGATGTTGTGCTCGTCGCCCAGGGCAGTCAGGAAGAGCACCGGCGCATCGGTGATGTGACGCAGTGCCTCGTAGACGTGCCAGCCGTCCATATCTGGCATTAAGATGTCCAATAACACCAGATCGGGGGGGAACTGCTGCGCCAATACCAGGCCGGCTTCGCCATTGCTGGCGACCTGGACGCCGTAACCGGCGCGTTCTAAGAGCAGTTGGACCAGTTGGGCCAGGGCATCATCGTCTTCAATCAGTAGGATTATATCGTTCATGGTGTGCTCCTTGCATCGACAGGGGGGCAGAAGGCCAAAACATTTTGTTGGATGCGGCGTCTTCCGCTCCTTTTCCACGGCTTTCATCCCCACATTGGGCCTCAATGCTACATCTTATGATAAGTAAGAATTGGCGTTTGTCAAACCAAAAACGGGTTTGAGGTTAGAAATTAACCAGATTGTTATGCAATCATCATTATGGGTTGACACTTCGGCCATCGGCGATGACTCTCTCATCCTCCTCACTCCCTTCTCCCTCACAAGCGGAGGAGAAGGGAGCGACAAAGTGGGGGTGTGGCGGACGACGAAGCCACCCGCCACACCCCCTACAAAAATTCCTCCTTCCCTGGGACAAGAGGAATAGGCGCATAGAAACACGAATATCTCGTCACCCAAGAGTGCTTTGCATACTAAAATCCGTGCACAACTGGGGATGGTTTTCTAGGGATTGACGGCTTGCTCAAGCAGTTGCCTGGCTATCTGCGCCGGGATGTATCGCTGCGGAGCATTTTCGATCAAGACGGCTACGGCGTAGCGGGGGACGCGGGCGGAGTTAAGACCGATGAACCACGTTTGGGTGCGGTTCGGCCCGGCCAGAGCGTCGCCGATGTGCCCCACGGTCTCACCATAGCGGGGCCATAAATCTACAATCCGCGCGGCAATTTCAGGCGTGGTGACACGGACGTTAGGAGTGACCGCCGGTGCAGAGCAACCGGACAAAGGTTGCGCCAAAAGCTGTAAGGGCACGCGGATGCCGCCATTGCCCACCGTGGCGGCCACGCTCACCATCTGCAGCGGCGTGACGAGCAGGTTGCCTTGTCCAACAACTTCGCGCAGGACATCGGCGCCGGCGGAATCCCACGTGGCCGCTACGGTTGGAATTTCCAGGGCCGGCGCATCGGTCAATCCCCACCGTGTCAAGGATTCGGCCAATCGCGCCATCCCCAGTTGGGTTCCCAATGCCGCAAAGGGCGCCGGACAGCCGGCAGTGAGCGCGGCTTGCCATGTGGCGTCGGTGGGAATTTGTGCACACGTCAACGTCTCGCCATTGACGCTCACGGGCGCCGTGATAGGTTGCGCCGGGTCGGGAAATATGTTTTCCTGCAGCGCTGCCTCTAGCCAGACCGTTTGTAAAATGGCTCCGGGTTGCGCCAGACCCTGCGTCGCCCGGTTGAGCAAGGGGGCATCCGGTGCGTTGTACAGACTCTCCCAATCTTCTTCGACGGTGGCCGAATCGTAAATGGGTGATGCCGCCAGGGCCAGGATTTCGCCAGTGCGCGCATCCACCAACACGGCCGCCCCTTGATAGTCTTGCAAAAGCTGCTGCGCCGTCCGTTGGAGTCGGGCATCGATGGTCAGGCGCACTTCGCGTCCTACGGGATCCTGGTGGAGCAGTCTTGCCTGGATGTTTTGCCACGGCGTGCGTTCGATTTCTCCGCGCAATCTCGCCTCACAAGCGGCTTCTATGCCGGCACCGCCATATTGGAGTGTGGTGTAGCCGACGACGGGGGCGGCCTCGGGAATGGGATAAGTGCGGGTGACGTAACCGGCGGCATCCACGGTGATGTCGGCCAGGCGAACGCCATTGCGGTCCAGGATACGCCCGCGTTGAATGCGAGATTCGGCCAGAATACGGCGAGGGTTGGTGAGGTAATGACGCAGTTCATCGGCGCGGAGCACGCTCCATACGCCGGTCGTGAGGACTACACTCGTCAACAGCAGTAACAGCGCTCGTCCCAGGCGGCCGGCCGTCTTCCGGAGAGGTAGTGTGTTGGAAGCGGCCAGGCTGAGCGTGAGCGGTTCGGGATGAGGAGCGGAGATGTTCAGCAGCAATCCCGTCGCCACAAACATGGTGAGCAGCGAGGAACCGCCATAGCTGAGAAAGGGCAGGGTGACGCCGGTGATGGGGATGAGTTTTGCGTTGCCCCCTGCGATGACCCAGGTTTGTATGGCGAACAAGGCCGCAATCCCCCCGGCCAGCAGCGATTCGAAGGGAGCTGTGGCTTTCTGCGCCAGCACGATGCCCCGGTCGATCAAAAGTCCCAGCAGGATGATCAAGCCGACGGCACCGGTCAGCCCAAACTCTTCTACCAGCGCCGCGTAGACGAAGTCGGTGTGGACGGCAGGGATGAGGGTGGGCATGCCCTGCCCTAGCCCTTCGCCAAACAGCCCGCCGGCGGCCAGCGCAAACAGCGACTGCAAAATCTGAAAGGCGCGGTCGGCCTGTTCAGGCGTCCAGGGGTTAAGCCAGATGCTCACCCGCAAGGCAACGCGGTCAGACAGCATGTATCCGGCTACAGCGACGGGCACGAACAGCAGCAGACTCACGGCAACGTGCCATCCTTTGCCCCATGCCAGATAGAGCATGGCGACGAAAGTGAGATAGAAAAGCAGTGCGCCCCCCAGGTCCTGTTGCCACCCCAGCAACAACAACGCCAGTCCCACCATCGTGAGCATGGGGCCGAGCGTCGCCATCCATAACGCTCTGCCGCCCGCTTTCTGCTGCTCCATGTCACGCCGGTCAGAAAGATAAGAGGCCAGGTAGATGACCAGGAGCAGTTTGAGCAGTTCTGAGGGCTGGAAATAGATGCCAAATCCACCCAACCAGAGCTGTTGGCCGTAGCCGGAAGGGTTAACGCCGAAGAAGAATGTCGCCCCCAGCAGCAGTAGACCGCCGGCCAGCAAGGTATAGCGATAGCGTCGGAGAAGTCGCGGAAGCGTGGGTACCAATGCCACCCCACACAACGCGCCACAACTGACGCCCAGCCAGAGGATCTGACGCAGTAGGAAGGAGGGGGCCAGACGCGCCAGCAGCAGTAGCCCCCACCCGGTCAACAGGCTGACAAGCGGCAGAATGAACGGGTCGGCGCCGGGCAGCTTATGGCGCAACAGGGCATAGCTCGCACCCCACGCCAGGCTCCAGCCGAGCACCAACGCGACCAGATGCCAGGGCGTCAGGGCGGGGGTGGGCGCCGCAAAGTAAAGCGTCACGGCGCCCAGGATAACAAAGCCGGCGGGAATTCCCACCAAAAGGCCCCGCATTTGCCGCAGGGCCGGCGCTCTCCAACGCTGGCGCACGGGCTGGGTGCTCATTTACGCCAGATATGACTCCGTCAGCAAGCGCAGTTTTTCACGCGTTGCCGGGGGAATGTGGTCGGGGGCGGTGATGACAGCCGTCTCCAGGGCTTGCGCGCAATGACACTCCATGGCGGTGCCGACAAGGCGCGGCACGAGCCGACGGATGGCTTGCTGCGCCAGGCCGACATTTTTGTTGAGCACCTGGATGACCATTTCGACGGTGACGGCTTCCTCGCTCGTGTGCCAGACGTCGTAATCCGTGATGTGCGCCATCGTCGCGTAGCACATGCCGGCTTCGCGGGCCAGAAATGCTTCCGGGCAAGCCGTCATGCCGATGATGTCCATGCCCCATTGACGGTAGACGAGACTTTCGCCCCGGGTGCTGAAGCGCGGTCCTTCGATGGTAAGGAAGGTGCCGCCGCGATGGACCGTACCCCCCGCTGCGGCAATGGCGTCGGCCAGCACGGTGGACAACGCCGGGCAGAAGGGTTCGGCGACCGAGATGTGCGCGACCAGCCCCGCGCCGAAGAATGAACTCGGGCGTTGCCTGGTGAAGTCGAATAGTTGATCCGGCACAACCACCTCACCTGGATGCAGATGTTCACGCAACGATCCACAGGCGGAGACGCTGATGATTTTCTCGACGCCGAGCTGTTTGAGCGCGTAGATATTCGCACGATAGGGCACTTCGGTAGGCATGTGGATGTGTCCACGACCGTGGCGCGGCAAAAAAGCCACCGGCACCCCTGCAATGCTCCCGACGATAAGGGCATCGCTGGGATCGCCAAACGGCGTTGTAAGGCGTATTTCATGAATATCCTCCAGACCATCCATCTGGTACAGCCCGGAACCACCGATGACGCCAATACGAACAGGTTCAGTCAACATATCTTTCTCCTCTAAAAATAGCCACAGAGCACCCGGAGTTCACAGAGAAAAACTCAAATTCTTTGTGTCCGGCGTGCCCTTCATGGTGAAAAGTTTTCATTCCACCGCCGGTGAACGCCAGTTCATGTGAAATTCCTCGAAAAAATAGTCTGATAGTCGTTAGTCACGTAGTCCTATCCTTTTTGTGTCACTTTGCTGTCCCTTTGCCCTCCGTTGGGGGGGGAGAAGAAGGTGGGAAGAGAGGGGAGGCATCGTCTCCGGCTGACGTATCAACCCCTGCTGAATCAGGCCGGGAATTTTCATCGGCGGCTGGAGCGACAACAAAGGTGATAGCTTCATGGCATAGACCACAACCGATGTAGGGATCCGGTACGGTACCGCCGCTGCGTGTGCATGTCGCGTGAATACGCATACGGGGGCCTTCCCAGAAACGCCAGCCGCCTTTGCCGATGTGGGCGTGCAGGACCAAGGCAGCACACCCGTTCGCCTCTCGAATAGCGGGCGCGATGCATGAGGCGCACAGGGCCGGCGTCCAGCGTGGCGCATCGGGCTGACCTTCCAACAGACGGCACACAGCCTTTTCCGCGGCCCGACGATAATACCCGCCGTAATAGTAAGGACATTCTCGTCCGTCAGGTACACGCATCGCGGGAAGGGAACCCCTTAGCCGGCCACGTAACTTTGCAGGAGATTGCGGTTCACGTAGAGTAGCCGGGCTTGAGTCGGTAGCTGATCCGGGCCGCTGGTCAGGAAATAAATCTCCGCGTCGACGACCGGGAAAAAGATGCCTTTCCAGAAATCCAGAAAGTTGTGTACTTTCGCCTCACTGAGGAAGGGAACGCCGCCGCGCACAATGGCGAGAGGCAGATGCAGCATCAGCACTTCAGTTTTAGGCGCCGCGCGGAATGTCTCCAGGGACTTTTCTTGGGTAAACACCAGGAATTGAATACGTTCACGGATGGCAACGATGAGCGGAGCATGGCTTGACGGTAGACCTGAAAAAGCCCACGGCGCGATGTGCGGGTTGGTGAGCTTTAAATAGTCCATTCCATCCTGATTGATGTAATTGTGCGGGTTGCCCAATGTCTCCAAATCGCCGGTGATCCAGAACAAATCGTTGGCGACGTGGACGGCATGCCCCTGCAGCGGCGATTCCATTTGTCCTTTGCCTAACAGTCCCATGATTGCTACCTCCTTATATCGTATCTATTCAGGTTAGTAAACTCGGCGAAGCAACTGATTCCCAGCCCTAAGTTTGGCACGGGTTTCGATATGCCAGGCGCTCTGGGATGACGAGACAGGCATGTTTCTATGGGCCTATCCCCTCTGCCCCCCCAGCCGACTGGGGATTTTTGTCAGGGCCGAATAGTTCCCGCCCCCTTAATGATACCCTGGAGGGGACAGGTAGGCAAGTGCGCTTGGTCGTCTTCACGCTATCGCGCGCGCTTCTGCCAGGGCGTAAAGCTGTTCTTCAGTGAGCATGGGCGTATGCAAGGCCTGGGCGCGATTGTATTTACTGCCGCCGGGATCGACACCGACAACGAGATAGTCGGTTTTCTGACTCACCGCACCGACAACTTTTCCTCCGCGGGCTTCGATCCACGCGACAATCTCATCTCTGGGGCGCGAAAGTGTGCCGGTGATGACGAAAGTAAGGCCGGCGAGCGGTTGTCTCTCTGCCGTGACAGTCTGGCTTTCCGCCGCTAACTTCAATCCGGCCCGGCGCAGTTTTTCGACCATCGCGCGGTTATGTTCGTGGGCAAACCAGGCGAGGATATTCTGGGCGGTGATCGGGCCAATGCCTTCCACGGAAGCGATGCTTTCAGCGGATGCCGAAGCCAGCGCGTCCAGCGAGGGGAAGGCTCGCACCAGCACGGCGGCGACCGTCGTCCCCACGCCGCGAATGCCGAGCGCTGCCAGCACACGCTCCAGAGGTCGATCGGTCGCCTGGGCGATGGCGTTGAGCAGGTTGTCGGCTTTCTTGTCGGCAAAACCCTCCAGGGTGAGCAGTGCCTCTTTAGTCAGAAAGTAAAGATCGGCAGGGTCTGTGACCCGATGTTGTTCCACCAACTGCGCCGCCGTGCGTTCTCCCAGGCCCTCAATATCCAGTACATGGGTAAAGTAGATGAGCTTTTGTACAAGTTGCGCCGGGCACGCGGCGTTGATGCAGTAGTAAGCAATTTCACCCTCCGGATGGACGATGGGGTCGCCACACGCCGGGCAGACGGTGGGCGGTTCAATAACCCGCTCGCTGCCGTCGCGCATGTCGCGGATCGGCCCGACGACGTAGGGGATCACATCGCCGGCACGTTTGACGAGGACGCGGTCGCCGCTGCGGATGTCGCGCTCGGCAATGAAGTCGAAGTTGTGGAGCGAGGCGCGGGCCACCATCACCCCGGCGATAGGGACCGGCTCGAGCAGGGCTGTCGGCGTAATGACGCCGGTCCGTCCGACGGAGAACTCTACCCCTTTGATCGTCGTGGTGGCTTCTTGCGCCGGGAACTTGTAGGCTATCGCCCCGCGCGGGCGACCTCCCACAACGCCGAGCGCGGCTTGCGTCGCCAAAGCGTCGATTTTGATGACTAGGCCATCGGCTTCGTAGGCCAGTTGGTCTCGTTGGGTGTGCATCTGCTCGCAATAATCCGCGACGGCATCCAGATTGTCGAAATGTGCAATTTCATGTGGCAGGGGGAAGCCGAGGGCGCGCAGATAGGCCAATGTCTCCCACTGGGTAGTTGGGACGGGGCCATCCGCGCTGACGATGTTGTAGGCGAAGAGGTGGAGTGGTCGCCGTGCGGTAATCGTCGGATCGAGCTGACGCAGTGAGCCGGCGGCGGCATTGCGTGGGTTGGCGAAGGGCAGTTCACCGGCTTTCGTCAAGCGCTCGTTGAGCGCGTTGAAGTCCTTGAGCAGGATGAGCACCTCACCGCGCACAACCAGAGATGAGGGGGGGTGGGGGCCGTCGGGATCAACCGGGATACGCAGCGGCAACGTCTTGACCGTGCGCAGGTTGGCGGTGATGTCCTCACCAATCTGTCCGTCGCCGCGTGTCGCGCCGAGGATGAGCCGCCCCTGACGATAGTGCAGCACCACCGTGAGTCCGTCGAATTTCGGCTCCACCGTGTAAGCCAAAGGGAGAGCAGCGGCGGGCAATAGTTTGCTGATGCGGCTGTACCAGGCAAAAAGCTCCTCACGGTTGGTAACTTTATCCAGGCTGAGGATGGGGGCCGGGTGAGTGACTTTCTCGAAGCCCTCGGCAGGGGCGCCGCCGACCCGCTGTGTGGGCGAATCCGGCGTGATGAGTTCCGGGTGTGCCTGCTCGATGGCGCGCAGTTCATCCACCAGTGCATCGAATTGCGCGTCGCTGATGACTGGACTATCCAGTGTGTAGTAACGGTAATTGTGATAGTTTATTTCCTCGCGGAGTTTCTCGGCGCGGGTACGAATTTCATCCATATAAGCTCCCTTAAGAATAGCCCCAGAGCACCCAGAGTTCACAGAGAAAAACATAAATTCTTTGTGCCCTTCGTGGTGAAAAGTTTTCATTCCACTGCTGGTGAACCGCCACCTTCATGATGAATTCCCTTAAGAATAGCCCCAGAGCACCCAGAGTTCACAGAGAAAAACATAAATTCTTTGTGCCCTTCGTGGTGAAAAGTTTTCATTCCACTGCTGGTGAACGCCAGTTAATGTGGAATTCCTCGGTTAATAAGCCGCTGATCTTGCTCATCCACGCGAATCTTTCCCTCTTTTACGGTCACTGTCGGTTTGAGAGATGGCTCCTCATTGACTGTTTTGAATCTTATCACATATTGTGATATTGTATCACCAGAAGAATAGTATGTACAGAATTCGTCGATTCTTTCATTCGCTTTCCCGGAGGTATGCCAATGAACCGTAAACCCTGGCCCATTCTGGTGGGCATTGTCCTCGTGTTGCTCCTTGCGGCGGCACTCTGGTGGCGTCCCCGTCCCGTCACGCCGACGGTCACGCTCACACCGGCGTTGACCCCGTCGCCCACGCGCTCTCTCCCTGTCTACCCCAACCTCCCTACCGTGACTCTATCTGTTTCTAGCAATCCGACTGTCTCGGCAACGATGCAGATTGGTTCACTTGCTACACCTACTTTGGTGCCCTCCATTGGCTCCGACGACGTGCCGATGATCGAAATACCCGCAGGTGAATTTGTCATGGGCGAAGACTACAATGATGTCCATGTCAGGTATCTAGCATGGATTCGAACAAAGATCGCTTCTTGGTCAATAATGCCAATTAGGTTATCAGACGCGACGCCGCGGTTGATTGTAGATTTGCCTACTTACACCATAGATCGAGTGCAAGTGACTAATGCGCGTTACCGGAATTGTGTTCAGGCTGGTGTATGCGCTTTGCCTGAACACATCTCTGGACTGAATGTTTCACAGAATTATCTGGATAGTACACTTTACGATGATTGCCCGGTTGTGGGCGTGCGCTGGCAAGATGCGCAGACTTATTGTCAATGGGTGGGCAAGCGTTTGCCCACCGAGGCGGAATGGGAAAAAGCGGCGCGTGGGACAGATGGGCGAGCTTTCCCTTGGGGCAATGTTTGGGACCCTACCCTAATCCTTGGCCAGCCGGTCGAGTCTGTGGGTAGCTATCCTGATAGGGCCAGTCCTTATGATGTTCAGGATATGATAAGCCCTATCCTCGAGTGGACGGCAGATTCTTATGCGCTTTATCCCGGCAATGAACAAGACGAGGAGTTTGTAAATCATAAGGTGATACGTGGAGCACTGATGCTGACCGAGACTCTAGCTCACGTCAGCATGAGAGCCGCCCAACGTCCCGATAGTCGAGTGTACGACATCCGACCGATCGGCTTTCGTTGTGCGAATAGTCAGACTCCACCCCTTACCCTGGCCGAAGCACTGGTCAGAGCTGAAGTCATTAAAACCCCTGTGCCGGCCGCCACAGTGGACTTGAGCCGGATGGTTGAAGTGCCGGCTGGTGAGTTCATTTTGGGTTCCGATGACGCCGCTTTTCCAGAAAATACGCATCCTGCCCGGCGCATTTATGTGGACGCTTTCTACATTGATATGTATGAAGTCACCAACGCTGAATACGCTGAGTTCCTGAACATACTTGGATACCATTATCTGGCTTGTAATGGTTATACTTGCGCAAACGTCAAGCCTGGAGAATCTGTGAATGGACATCTCGTGCTAGATACAGGACGATACACCGTGGATGCAGGCTTTGAGGATTATGCGGTCACCTATGTGAGCTGGTACGGAGCCAGAGCGTATTGCCGCTGGCAAGATAAGCGCTTGCCGACCGAGGCCGAGTGGGAAAAGGCGGCGCGTGGTGCTGAGGGACAGATATATCCCTGGGGCAATACCTGGGATCCGGCGAGTCAGGCCGATGATTTCCTAAAGCGATATCCTGTGGGCAGTGTATCTATTAACGTGAGTCCGTATGGTGTGTATGATATGCTTGGCAGCACCGGGGAGTGGGTAGCGGATTGGTATTCTGACGATTACTATGTTCAATCTTCTGACCGTAACCCTTTAGGGCTGGACACAGGGCGTGCAAGAGTTGTACGTTCGATTGGTGGCGATTTTGTACGGAAGTTCGGAGTATTAATTCGGTTCGAGAGGACACCATATGCAGAAGCATACGGATTCAGATGTGCCTATACTACACCTTGACTATGGCTACCTGTAATTTTACTAACGCAATCAGTTTGGAGGATGAGCGAATGGCAGAAAAACTTAAAATCATCGTGCGCTGGCGCAAATTGCGATACCCGGGTGTGAAGTGGGTGGGTTTAGTCTTGTTGGTGGGAATACTGGGATTATTGATGGTAGGGTGTAATTCTACACCTTCTCCTACTCCCACTTTGACGCCGACTGTTGAACCTCCAACACCTGTACCAACGCCTACGCCGGAGCCCTTCGAGCCAGTGGGGTCGCCCGATTCAAGGCTGGGTATGACGTGGATCAACACCTGCTACACGAGAGAATCCGCGAACATAACTGCTGACAACGAACAAGTGGCCCGGTCAGCCGGCGCCACGTGGGATCGCTGGCCCTTCGAGTGGGGGCGAATCATGGCTTCCGGCGTACCTGTCTTTAATAATCCGGACTGGGCGATTAACTACAATACACCGCTTGATCGTGACGATGCCGGCGGCATCAACACATTGGCGATTATTAACTATGGCACCCACGGCACAATCAACCCTGATGGTTCATACAACGACGCCAAATGGCGTGAGTACGTAACCACGATTGTGGACACCTACGGAACTCAGGTTGAGGGCTGGGAATTAGGCAATGAGAATGGATTGCCAGAAAATACAGGGATGAGTGTTGAAGATTTCATACTGGCATTAGAGACAGCCTGCACTATCCTAACAGACCGTGGACAGGATGCCAACCCTATCCTGTTGGGAAGTCCGATGTATCCGGCTCTCTCGGGCATTGCTAACGAGCAGGGTGGTCGAGGGACAATCGATCCAAGTTGGCGGTCTGAACAATGGAAATCGAGGCTTGAGGCTGTTGCAGCCGAAGACTCTCTTGTAGAGTGTATTAACGGTATAAGCCTACACACATACGGTCGCGTTGATTGGTCGTATTGGATAACTTCTAACGTGTATGCGCACATCAAAAGGCTTAATGGAGACTGGAATCCTGGTATATGGGCTCACGGAAACAGGGGCGGAAGAATTTCCGTGTAATACCACACTTGATGGAGCATGCTTTGGCGCGCCCGATAATACTATAGACGATGGAGGTTTCGTAAAAGCCTCCTACATCATTCAGCAATACGTATTGGCCTTGAAGGGATTCAATGAAGCCGAACTTGACGAAACTAACCCTGATCAAGCTATGATATTCCACCATCGCTTTGCTGAAACTATTTGGCCTGATGATACCCCTGAAGAAAGCTGGTTTGAGCACGAGAAATATTGGAACCTAGTTTCGTTAGACCGAAATGCCGTAAACTACTCATACAAAGCAATGAGTTTTGTCTCCGCTCTGTTCAGCGGAGCAAGTTACCTGGGGGAAGAATCAACTGAATATTCGCTTGATGGCAATGGCTTACCACCAGCGTATCGCCATCTATTGCTTTTAGATCGTCAGGGCAACACCGTCCATGTTCTATGGGCCAGTAGTGCAAGTTCACAGACCGTTACCTTTGAGCCCAAACAAGGATGTCAGGGTACTCTTTATTTTCAATTCCAGGGTACTGGCCAGGATACGTGGGGATTTCGTCGCCAAGAACACTTTATGGCAGGGTCTGGAGGATTCGTGTTGGAATTGCCTGGCTCCAGCTCTCCCGATCGCGGTGGGAGTAATAGCGCGTTCGAGGGTTGGACAATGGTCGGCGGCCCCGTCTACATTCTCGTCGAAACCAACGAATCGTGTACCACCTCCGCCCCCACCGGCTCCGCCGACCTCGTCTGCACGAATGGGCGCGTCGTCGGGACCGCCCTGCTGGGCTACGACGAATCCGCCGGGCTGGACACCCTCACCGCCGCGTGCAGCCCCGCCGTCACCTACGACCTCTCCTGGACGCAGCCCGGCCGCTGCCGCGTCGTGCTGATCATCGTGCTCTACGTCTCCCCGCCCGCCGCCTTCCCCACCGCGTAACCACCGGTGATTGCCGTAGTTCACCGCCGAGAGCGCAGAGCACGCAGAGCCAGCCTCTCCGCGCCCTCGGCGGTAAAATCAAACCACCTCGCGCACTTGACAAAAAATCAGGGGAGGGGGAGAGGTATAATATATCCAGCATACCGTGGGATAGACGGGGCTGGTTACTGGAAGCTCGAAGCTGGATACGGGTTGCTGGTTACTCGATTCACCATTCACCATTCGCCATTCACCATTCGTTATTCGCAATTTGTAATTCGTAATTCATAATTCGCAATTCGCTTTCCCGGAGGTATGCCAATGAACCGCAAACCCTGGCCCATCCTGGTGGGCATTGCCCTCGTGTTGCTCCTTGCGGCGGCGGCGCTCTGGTGGCGTCCCCGTCCCGCCGCGCCGACGGTCACGCTCGCACCGGCGTTGACCCCGTCGCCCACACACTCTCCCCCCATCTACCAACTACATACCCTAAGCGCCTACGACATGCTGGCGGCGGCGAACGTTGCGCCGGCGGTGACTATCTGCTGGGCTAGTGATCATTAGATGAGCAGATTTGGAGGTGTGAAGATGAAACGCAAATGGATGTGGATCGGCTTGTTGATTGGTGGGTTGGTTTGTGCTGTCGCAGGCGGGGTCCTGTGGTGGAGACAGCAACATCCTCAGCCTTATTGCCTAGTTACTCAAAATGGCAGCCGCACAATAGAGTACAAAATGTGTACTGATAAAAAGAAGTACCAGTATGGCGAACCCATCCATATCACCTTCACCATCAAATACATTAGTCGCGGTACTGGTCTACAAAAATATAGTTCAATGGAATTCGGCAACGGTACTGGACCGGCAATGGATATCTGCGATCCCTGGCAACATGCCTGTTGGTCAGACGAACGAACTCTGACCGAAGAGGACAAGCACTTTATGTTAAAACTAAGGGAATCGCGCACCTTGACCTGGACCTGGCCTACCATACCTGAACATCTGGACTACATCAAAGAACAAATGCTCTATTCTGATGGGCGCTGTTTTTCTGACTCACTGGCTGGTTGTGAAGCATCGACGACAAGGCTCGAATGCATTTCTGGTCCTGGGATTTTTTATGGGGAATGTCCTGGATTCTTCTGGATATGGCGCTAGTGTAAGGGCCAAACTGCCTCATCATTCTCAAATAAGCAAGAGGAGAACTATTTCATGAAAAACAATCGATATTTTGTCTTGATCAATCTCTGGCTCCTGGTCAGTTTGCTTGTATCGTTCAATACGCCCTTGAAAACCCAGGCAAACCCGCGCACTTTTAGCAATAACCCACCTTATATTATCAGTGGCCACGTTTACGTTTATGGAACCAGTAATGGGTTGGCTGGAGCCCAGGTGAAAGTGGAATTCGAGGTTTGTGACGATCCCATATCCGTTCCGCGCACGGTCGTCTTGCCTCCTACCGGCGCCGATGGCGCCTGGGAATTTGACGAACGCACTTACGAGCTGTCTGGCGGGCTGGGATGTCCATGTCCTGGAAGCCCGTTTACGATCACCCATCATCTCCCCCCCAGCGGTTATCTGGCAGTCGCCAAACAAACACCATCCAACCCTATACCCGTTCTCAGCAACGTTATTGTCCTGAATACGACGGGCAGCGGTGTTTATGACAACAACATATTCTTTGATCGTGTTCCCTATGTCCTGACCGGGCAGGTATTGGATGACATCTCGGGAACCGGTGTTCCCAATGCCGAAATTGAAATTAAGGCAGTCTGGCAAACTATTACTACCACGACCACCGCTGATGGATCGTGGGAATTCAATGAGGCTTATGATGTTTCCTCTTACTTTTCCAATAATGGTACTAGCCTTAATGTTTCCCTGACAGTGCCTACCGGATATCTGGCTGTAACCGCCACCACCCACATATCGGCGTCTGTGAGCAACAACACCAAACTAGTTTTCTCGCAGGTCCCACCCGGTACGTATGATCAATACCTTCGCCAATTTTCGGTAAAGCGTATTTAAGCCCTATATCTAGTGGTCAACGAGGGGCAAAAACCACTAGATATTGTGTGCAAAATCGCCATTTAGGATTTTGGCGAAGGTATTGATGATGACAATGTATTTCATATTGCAGAGAAAAAGATTTCAGCCGTCACCAACAGCGAGCATTTCAGCATCGAATGGTGCAGTGACGATACAGACTCGAATTACCCCAACAACGGTCAACTCGCTGGATTTGATTACATCCGGGTTCTTTCTGAGACTCTGGAACTGGCTTGGGATACTTATAAAAGTATGGACTATATTATGCCCCCACCTACTTATGGGCGTACTGACGCTCGAATTACTGTCCACGTACAAGATGATTCGAAACCTTTTATATATGCGCTGGGGAACAGACGTCCATCAGGTCTCGCTTTTGCGGGGCAAATCTGGTTACTTAACACTCTTGTAGATTTGAGACAGAATTCTTCACACGAACTTTTTCACCTGGTACAGTACAATTATCTGGGATACAAACTCAATGGTGCAGATCTTGAAGAATGGATCGTTCTCAATGCTCCGGTGCTTCTATTTAGGGATATATGGCTAATCGATTCCAGTGCCGATTGGGCGCCACAATATGTGGTTGGTTCTTCGTATAAACCAGATGATTTTTACAATTGGACTTTTGACAACGTAAACTTGACTTGACTGACGTCGAGTTGAAGCAGAACCTTTACAAGTGAACAATCGAGCCTGAATCAGACGGTTGGGGCGGCTTTTTTACCCTTGATGATCACCTTGCAGCGTGGTCGCGGGGGCAAAGTCGTCCCTTTGCGCCGTCCCGGTGAATTTCCTCGGCGTTGGGGCGGGCAGGCCGGGGTCCCCAACTGAC